>Ga0116152_10000325_pt1 | contig 39077 bp, 34 predicted proteins | sample AD_UKC119_MetaG_FD_89894 | JGI IMG/M metagenome (GOLD analysis project Ga0116152, IMG submission 89894) | Active sludge microbial communities of municipal wastewater-treating anaerobic digesters from Hong Kong - AD_UKC119_MetaG | ecosystem: Engineered > Bioreactor > Anaerobic > Digestate... | reverse complement strand
GCGAAGCAGGTTGCGGAAGCTGGTCATTCAATTGTCATTCGGCCTCCTGACGTCAGCCGTCATTCATTGTCAAACAATCGAAAGTCGCAGCGCAGCGAAGATCCCGCTCCAGGGGGAACCATTGAATGACCCTTTTCGTCCGTTCCCATCCTTCATTCGTCAAAAATCAGAGAGAAAATTCCGGTTTCTCGTACAATGCAGATTGGCTGCATTCCTCTTGCATATGTTTGCAGAAACTATTGCTATTATGGATATAGAAAGACAATCGGGAACGAATCTGTTGAACAGGGTGGAGGTTATTTCCTCCGCAGCAGCGAAGTGCAGCCTCAACTTCAGCAACCTCACTGAGATTGACGGTGAAGTTGCTGAGATATCTGAATTCCTCGGCATCACGCACGACCAGACAGTCCTCTTTTCGTGCCTGGCCGAGCTGAGCATACAAAGGACAGTCGCGCTGGATTCCCTCGCAAAACACCTGAAATGCAGCGTTCTCAAAATCCTGAATCTGATGAACGAGATAGAAGTGCTCGAAAAGAAAGGTTATGTCCAGAGGATAATGAGGAAGAGAAGCAGGCGCCAGTCCTTCAACGACCTTGGATTTTCGGTGCCTCATTTCGTTATCGAGGCGATCCGCAAGGGTGATGCTTCTCTTTTTAAAACGGGGGTAAAGTTCGATCTTCCCGGCTTCCTCAAACAGGTCACCGACATTATCGACGAACGGGAGGATGGACTCATGACGACGGCGCAGGTACTTGCCGAGACAGAGTACCTCATTGCAAACAACCGCGATCTGCCTTATGTTGAATACATCGATGAAGCTGTCAGCAGCACCATAAGTAAATGCACCCTCTTCGGACTGAGCTACATAAGGCTAAAGGGGCAATTCTATCTCGGCATAAACAACCTTGCAAACACCCTTTTCGATGATCTGGGTGAGCAGCTCGATTTCAGTCAGACACTTTTCTCTGGTAATCATGAGCTAACCAGGAAAAACCTGGTAAGGCTGGGAACATCCGATTTCGACGGCGACAAGGTTCTCTCGCTGACAGAGAATACCATGAAGGTGCTTTACCGTTCGTATCCCGACCTTCTCATGCCTGAGACGGAAAGGACAGGGATCATCACTCATAAGGGTATTAAAAGCAGGAAGCTGTTCTTTAATGGGCCGGTGAGGGAACAGATTGAGTCGATAAGCGAGGTGTTGCAGCCATCGAGGTTCAGGGCCTATGGCAGAGAACTGAGGCGCAATAACCTTTCTTCAGGTATAACCGCCATCTTTCACGGCGCTCCCGGCACCGGCAAGACTGAGTCGGTGTACCAGATAGCCCGCAATACGGGGAGGAATATTATGATGGTTGACCTGAGCCAGACCAGAAGTAAGTGGTTCGGTGAGAGTGAGAAAGTGGTAAAGAAGATCTTTGACGATTACAGCAGTCTGCTTCGTAACAGTGACAGGGAGCCGATACTATTCATCAACGAGGCCGACGGATTCTTCTCGAAGCGGCTTGAGCTTGGCAACAGGGGAACATCCACTGACCAGACCATGAACACCATACAGAACATTCTCCTACAGGCCCTGGAGAATTTCGAGGGGATACTCATTGCCACTACGAACCTCACCGACAACCTCGACGGAGCTTTTGAGCGGAGGTTTTCCTTCAGGATAGAGTTCCCGAAGCCTGATGCCCAGTCGAGGAAGAGTATCTGGAAGAGCAAGCTGCCGGATTTGTCGGACGAGGAGGCCGGGAAGCTTGCAGAGATGTTTGAAATGTCGGGCGGTGATATCGATGTCCAGGTAAGGCAGGCGCTTCTTCAGAAAGTCCTCAGGAAGAACGTGAAGCTATATGACATCGTTGAGGAGAACTGTCGGAAGGATCACGGGTTTGGAGGAAGGAAGAGGATAGGATATTAAAGGGAATGATGGAAAGTAAGCTGTGTATCTGGGTTTTTAAAGGGATATTAAGCAAGTTTCCTATATGATATTAAGTAACCAGCTTTAGGTTAAGAAATTTCTGTAAACTGTTAATAATAAAAGAAATTAAGAAGTATTGATAATTCTAAAATATTTAATTTTATCAATGAACCTGTTGTATGTATCATACTAAGTACAACAAAATATTATATATTTAATTTAAATATAGATTGTTGAAATGAAGGCAAGCAGACCTATTTTCTTACTGATATTATTTTTTATGTCATTTGCCGGTATACTATACGGGCAGGCTAAAAAGCCAACGCTGATGATACTGCCAAGTGACAATTGGTGTGTTCAGAGATTTTTTATAACGGAATTTGACAATATGGGGATAACAGTAAAAATTCCCGATTACAAAAAAGCATTTCAGGAAGATACTGAAATAGGGCAGGTTATTACAAAGATCGGTACATTGATGGTGGACCGGGGTTTTCCCCTCAAAGATACTGAACAGGAGCTAAAGAATCTTGAGATTTCTTCTGCGGAAGACGCAATGACTGCAAGCTCATCTTTCGGCAGCTATTTGGCTGAGAGCCCGCTGGACAAATTAAAGGCCAGAGCCAGAGCTGATATTATTATACAGATATGGTGGAATGTAACAAAGTCAGATAAAGGGAAATATGTATCATTTACCATTGAAGCACTGGATGCCTATACCAGCAAACGGATAGCTGCGTCTACCGGGACAAGTGCACCAAATCCGGACGACATTATTCCCTTAATGCTTGAGCAGGCTATTTCATCACACATCGATCCGTTTTTAGCTCAGTTACAGAAGCATTTTGATAATATGCTTACTGAAGGGAGGGAAGTGAAAATTACTGTCAGGAGATGGGAAAACTGGAATTATACTCTTGAAGATGAATTTAACGGTTCGGAAATAATTGATCATTTGAATGACTGGCTTGCTGATAACACAATTGAGGGAAGATTCACTATGACTGATGCAACAGAGAATATTGCTCGTTTCGATCAGGTGAGGATTCCCCTTTTTGACGAAAGGGGAAGAGCGTTGGATGCACGCCAATATGCGAGGGAATTTCAAAGATTCCTTACCTCTCCCCCCTTCAATTTCAATGTAAAAATTATGACAAGAGGACTTGGTGAGGTCGTATTAGTGCTGGGTGAGAAATAAAATCATGATGTCATGAAAAAAATACTACTAATAACATTTCTGGTTTCATTTGCATTTAATAATTTCAGTCAGGAGTCTTTAAAGTTAGATGACGTTGGACGAATCGTCCTGAATTCGTATGTTCCTGAAGAACTTGGATTGCCTTCTCAGGCTCACAATCTGCTGGAAAACAAACTTAACCAGATCTCGACATTTTATGGTATGGGAGGCAGTTCTATCGACCAGAGATTTGTTCTGATGGCCGTTGTAAACATTCTTTCAAAAGACATTATTGCAGGCCCACCGCAACTCGTTGCGTTAGGTTTTGAAGTTTCGCTTTATGTCGGAGATGCCATCGACAATAGATTATTCAGCAATGGATCCGTAAATCTGAAAGGAGTTGGTAACAATCCAAATGAAGCTCTGATAAATGGGATAAAGAACATTAGCCAGAAAAATCAAACTATCGCGAGTCTTGTTCAGGAAGGAAAAAACAAAATAGTAGAATATTATGAATCTAATTGTGATTTTATAGTAATAAAAGCAAGGGCACTTGAAGCTCAGGAGAAATATGATGAGGCTATTTTCACGCTTTTAACAGTTCCTGAAGTTTGTAAAGAATGCTATATAAAATGCATGGATGCTGCAGGACCTATTTATCAGAAGAAAATTGACGTGGATGGTCTTGGGAAATTCAATGAAGCCAGGAATCTATGGGCTGTGGCACAAAATAAAACCAATGCTTTTAAAATTGCTGATATACTATCGACAATTAATCCAAATGCTTCCTGCATTACACAGGTTGACAATTTAGTCAAAAACATCAATGCTAAATTGCGTGCAGCTGAGAGGCAGGAGTGGGAATGGAAAATGAAAGTCTATAACGATAATCTTGAAGCACAAAAATTTACAAGGGAATCCGAAGCCGAAATAAGGAAGTCGAAGATAGAGGCTTACAGGCAAATTGGCCTTGAACAGGCTAAACATGTCAGAAGAATAAAAAACAGATCTTTGTTCGGATTGAATTTGGGTTCAGGAATCGGCGCGCTTTTCCTTTAAATTCATGAAATGAAGACGTCAGGTATTTCTGCAATTATCCTTGCATTTTTTATTGATTTATCCGGCCAGACGATAAGCCCGGAGATGATTTCCCTGGGGAATTTTGTAAAAAGGATGTATGAAGCGTCCCCATTCGAAGGAGTTAAAATTGTGGAGGATTACAACAAAAGTTATTTAATATCGGTAGTAATGCTTGACAAAACCAAATATGCAAGCGATATAGAAATGAACAAAGTTGCAGCTATAAAAGCCAGAAGCAATGTTGGTAAATTTTTGAACGGCACAGATATTACTACGGATTTCTTAATTCAGACTGAAGAAAAAAAATCTGATACTGGCAGAACTGAAGTGATAACATACGACATTGTCAGGGAACGATCAGTCGGCATCGTTGAGGCAATGCAAACTCTCATTTCATTTAATGCTTCGAACGGGAAGTATTATGTTTATGTGTTGTTCAGGGAGTATACAGATATTATCAAAAAGCACGAATAGGAAATACGTATTATGAAGAGGTTATTTTCATTGTCATTTTTCATAATTATTTATGTAAATGTATTCTGTCAGATCTTAGACAAATCTGATAAATCTCTTGTGCCTGGCGACGGGGAAAAAAAGGTGGTAGTCAAAGGGATCGGGGATACCAGGGATCAGGCCTTAAAAAATGGTTTTGAAAATGCGGTAAATGAAGCAATTGGTGCTTTGATTAGTACTGAAACCAGAATTGAAAACGATGTCTTGATTAAAGATGAGATAAGGCTTTACAGCAAAGGATTCATCAAAACCTATAAAATTTTGTCTGAATCCGGACAAAATAGCAATTATGAAATGCTGCTTGCTGCAATAGTCTCTGAAAGGCAATTGTTTGAATCATTAAAAGCAAAAGGGGTGACAGTTCCTTACAGCACAGCAGGACTGTTCTCTAAAATTGATGAATGGGACAACCTCAAAAAGCTTGAGATCAGGATGGCTTCTGCTTTATTCGAAAATAGTCCAATTAATTTATCAGAAAGTATTTTTGATTACAGCGTAAGTATAGGGGATCCCTCAAGGAATGGTCAAAATTATACAGTGAATCTTGAAGTTACTGCGGTTCCAAATCAAAATTATTTTAGATATATCCCTGAGTTTAGGAATTTGCTTTCTGAATTGGCATTTGATCAACGTATGGATCTGCATATAAAAGATAGGAACGCTTATGTAAATTTTGAATATGTAATAATTACAAAAGCGTGTCAGCTTGAAGGCCGAAGAAGGATAACCGACTTGAAAGAGTTAAATGGTTTGGAACTTATAAGGATGAATGATGCTCGTATAACTGTAGGGACTGAAGAAGGATCAGTGGAAGAGGCTTCTGAATACACCTTTATGGGCGGTTCAAACAGAGGAAGAACACCTTATAATGTTTTTTCAAAGGATTATGCACCTTATATTTTAGTATTCTCTGAGGGGAAAAATGAGGGTGGTGCCAGACGAAAAACAATTGTTTTCAGCTTTATGAGTAATGAAACTATTGCTTTGATTTTAAGGCACTTTAATCAGATGAACAATTTATCTTACCAAATTTTGGTAAGGTTCCTGGATGGATCAGAAAGAACACAGTTGTTTAATTCTGATAAAGTTAACCAAATAGTAAGTTGCAATGCTTATGATTTGATCAATGGGGTAAGGTATGGTGCAGGAGGTTCAATATTCGAGGGGAAAGTTTATGATAATATTGTGCAATTGCCTTATAAAGGATTATCCCTTTTCTTGGATCCGGAATTAGGCGCTAAAAAAATTTCTGTTCAACTGAATTTTTCAGAGTCAGACTTAAAGAAAATAAAGGAGATACAAATAAACCCTTTAAAATCATTAAAGTTTGATTGAAAGAAAGACTATTAAAGAAGTGGCAGAACCTGAAAAGCCAGCAATAGAGTAAGGGAAATTTATTCTTGTTGTAATGAAGGAAATCAAATTAATTAAACTTAACGAGTTGAAAAAAGAGAAACTCGAATCACCGACGAGACGCATTAGGTATAAGAACCAATGTACACCTTAAGAAAAAAATGATCTTAAAGGGAGGCGTGAAGTAGCCTCCCTTTATGAATTACCCAAATTTTAAGTAACATGATCTGATAACAAAACAGATGGACATCAAACCATCATACTATAACCTATTTTTCGCCTTTCATAATTCATATTTTATTTACAATACTTATCATTCTACTCTTGCTGAAATTGAACCGAAGGTTTCTGATGCGTTGCAAATGGAAGATCTGGACAAGCTTGATAAGAAAACTTTAAACAAACTACAAGAAGGAGGCTTTATCATCCCTGTTGGGCGAGATGAGTATTCAGAATACTTAAAGTTCTTTAAAAGAAAAACCAGAGAGCCCAGGTTGACTATAAAACTAATGCTTTCAACAAGCTGCAACTGCGATTGCGTTTACTGTTACCAGAAATCAGCTGACTTGAAACAAGAGACAATCGGAATGAAGGAAGTCGGTATACTGGGAAATTGGATAGTAAATGAAATTGATCAGTTTCAAATTGAAGATGTTGATGTTGAGCTTTTTGGAGGAGAACCTTTGTTAGCATCTAATGTGATCCCAGAGCTATACAATATTTTTAATAGGATCATGGATAACCGGAACATCCCATTTCATACATCAATCATAACAAATGGGACCTTACTAACTGATGATCTTGTAAACCTAATAGTTACAAATAACGTGCTTTTAAAGGTTACTATTGATGGAGTTGGAGAGGTACATAATCAGAGACGCAGAATTTTGAAGTCAAGCGTTGATTCTTATAAAAAAATCATAAGTAACTTAAAGCACATAATTGATGTTGGAAGATCTGATTTGGTAGAGGTTAGGATGAACCTGGACAGGCAAAACATTTCTGAGGTTAGCAAATTAGCTTCAGAATTACATACAATAGGAGTGACCAATTTCTATTGCGGCAGGGTACTATTTAGAGGGAAAAAAACCAGTTATGATGATAATATAATTAGTGACCTTGAATTCGATAAAGAAATTGATTGGAAATTATTCGAGCTATTACGTGAGTATGGTTTTGTCAATTCACCTTCGATCCTAGAGATTCGTTTACCATGCCAGTTTTATAATAAATTCGGATACGTGGTATCTCCTTCCTTGAATGTAGCCAAATGCGACGAATTGGTTGATATTAAAGAGCATGAGATTGGTTATATCAACAATGATGGTCAATTAGTAATTAAGGGAGATAACTATTCAAAACAAATAAGCCTAACCCCAGATGATTTTGAAGAATGTAAGGAGTGTAAATTATTGCCTTTATGTGGTTCTGGTTGTCCTATAGTCGCCCTAAACGAAAAAGAAAACTTATATACAAACAGTTGCAGTATTAACTTAGAAAGTGTTGAATTTAAACTGGCTAATATAATTAGAGCTATTAACACTCAATAAATCCGGATTTTAATGGAACTATTTAATATTCTTGTTATTGGGGAGACTGATTGGGAAGAACACAAGGATTTTCGATTGTATATTGAGAAGAGTTTCTCAAAGGTAAATTTAAAAGTATGTGATAAAGACTTATTCTTCATTGATAGCACGCATAGCTGGATTAAAGTTGATGGTGTTATTTGGAGAGGACAATTCGAAATCGACGAAGAGTTACAACGACATCTACTTGAAATCATTAGTTTATCAGAGGTAAAATGCATAAATCCTGTTGAATCAATATTACACCATGGCTCCAATATTTCAATGTATAATGCTTTGTGCAAATTCGGGATCAATGTTCTGAAAAAGGGAGCTTATTTAATTGGTTCTTCATCACTGGACTTTATCGATCCGATCTTTCCCATTGTAATTAAAACCGGTAATTACCATATGGGATATGGCAAAGCTTTAGCAAAAGATGCGGAGACCTGGCGTGACTTTCTTGACATATCTGTTTTACTGGAAAAACCTGTATCATTAGAGCCTTTTGTTCCTTATACAATGGATGTTCGTTGTCAGTATATCAGTGGAGAGGTAAAAGCTATACTGAGGCAACCCTCACATTGGAAAGCTAATGTTGATCCTGTAAAGGTCAGTAAATTCAACCCTCCAGAAGAGCTAATTGACGACACAAAAAATTTTGCTCAATACATAGGTGCTGATATTCTTGGATTAGATTGGATATTAAATCAGGATAATAAGTGGCTAGTATTAGAAGGAAATCTTAGTCCTGGATTGAATGATCTAAAACCAGACAGACAGAAAATAAATGATTTATTGAGAAACAAATTGTAATTTCATATACCAAGTTAAAGCTTATCAGGAAACGAAAAATTATGAAATCAAATGGAATTATTCGAATTGATAAATACCTGTGGCGAGATTCCGGAAACTTTTAGCAAAGCTGAATTAAATGAACTGATCAAGCATCTGGACACTCTTGAATCTAATGCCTATAAGGTAAAAAACCTGTTAGTTGAAGTCAGATTGCATAAGATGATGGTCGATTTCGGACAAAAGGATTCTGATATTTATGTTGTCAGCTATCCAAAGTCTGGAACAACTCTCATGCAAATGATTATCTATCAATTAACATCTGATGGAGACATGAACTTTAATCATATTTATGATGTATCACCTTGGCTGAGATTTGCTGCAAGAAAAAATCTAACTGTTAAGTGCGATGCGAAAAGAAGAATAATAAAATCCCACGATGACTATGACTTTCTTAAAGACATAAGAAAAGGAAAGTTCATTTTTGTAATTCGGGATTGTTTTGATGCATTGCATTCATATTTCATACATACAATAGATTATGAAGGGCCTGTAATCAGCTGGGAGGAATTCTGGCAGATGGAATTGCCAGCATGGACTACATACATTTCTGAATGGCTTATAAATAGGAACCACCTTGATATACTTTATGTGAACTATGAAAATCTAATAACAAGGAAAAAGGATGAGATTGAAAAGATAGCCAGGTTTATCGAAATAGATTTGGATGATATACTCATGGATCGTGTTCTTGATAGAACTTCGTTTCAGTTTATGAAAAAAAACGAAACCAAATTTGGTGAACAACCCGATTCTTATCAGGTATTTAATAACTTCATCAGGCATGGGCTTATAGGTGAAGGTAGAAAAAGCCGTTCCCCTAAAGAAGAGGAGCTCTTTTTAAAACTATCAAGTGATTTTCTGAGATCAAATGAACATACTAGAAGATATTATCAATGAATTTAATAGTTATCGATAAGTGTTCAAATTCATGTCCTTATTGTTTTGCACAACATGAAATGAAAAGTAAAGCAAACAGACAATTGAGCAAGAATGATATTAAAACACTTTTATCATATATAGAAAAAGTTGAAAAACCACAAGCTGTAAATGTAATTGGAGGGGAACCGTTTTTATACAATGATCTGGCATATCTGTTAAATTTGTTATATGATTCTGAGAAAGTTAAGTCAATAACAGTATTCACAGGAGGGATCTTCAATTCCAACAAATTAGAAACCCTAAGACCTTTCACATCGAAAATCACACTACTGTTCAATCTTAACCAGAAGAGTGATTATAAGAATGATTCACAATATGAACTTGTCCATAAAAACATTTGCCTGGCAAATAGTTCCGGAATTCCAATATCTATTGGTTATAATATTTATAATGAGAGTTTCAACAAGGACGAGATAATTGATTATTGCTACAAGTATGGAATAGAAATATTAAGATTGGCTGTTGCAAAACCTCCGATTGGTATAAAAAACGACATCATTATATCTCCGGGTGTCTATAAAAATATTTCTGGAAAGATCCTCGATTTTCTCGAAGATCTGACAAAAATGGAAATCAAGGCAGAACTTGACTGTATGCTCCCCAAATGTTTCTTTACAGACTTACAATTGGCAAGACTAGCACAGATTCAACCATCAATGATTAGTGCGCTGGGAAAATGTGGCGGTTCTTTTGATATTGATGCCGACCTGTCTGTATTCAGGTGCTTTGCAACCAGCACCCATTTAAAGAAAAAATTAACGGATTTCGAAAGCATTAAAGAAGTTTCAGACTATTTTACCAGATATTTTGACCGAACTTTTAAGCAGCCTGATATTTTCAAAGAGTGTGCGGATTGTGAATATGCACATAATCAGACATGTCAGGGAGATTGTCTGTCATATTATAAACATTTTAATCCGAAGGATTCATACGATACTATAGTTGATAGGATCCATAGTATGCTTTCAAACAAGGAACTGGGATTGATCCCAAAAGAATTAAGAAAGCTTCCAATGAAGCATTCTTCTCATACGCTTCTAGCATCATACTATTATTATTACTCAAGAAATGAGAGGAAAGCTCTTCACTTTGCCAGAAAGACGATCAACATGGCAACAACTGATGAAGTTGTTAGCAGCGCAAAAGAAATAATTCAATTAATCTCAGATAAAAATTGCAGCAAAATATAATCAAACTGACCATATAGTATGTATCCAACAAATATTGCGGAATTGAGTAGCAATGAATGGTCAAAAGATTTTCTAAGGCATCCTCATGCAATCACACAAATTGATTATGATCCCAATTACCTGCTAAACCAGGCAGAATCCATTAACTTTTTTTATAGCTGGTTTCTAAATGGTAATCCCGGGTCTTATGTTGCCATTCTTAAGAAACAACATCTATACGCAAGCTTAGGTAAAAATCAAGATAGAAAATATAGGATCAAATGCTATAAAAAGACGAAAGCAGAGACTTGGTTTGAGAGGGAATCATTTCCCGGGCGACTAAGATTTGAGCTAAAGAAATCAGGCATTCCTCATCCTGCTGTTGATATGTTAAGAATAAAAGAATGCGATCATTATGTAATTGAAAAAGAAAACTATTATAAAACTTTCATTGAATATTCACAGATGGTTCATATTACTGACAAGAGGTATAAAACCCCAATATTTTACCGGGAGCTGGAAAATTTGTCAGGGACGAAAATACATATATTAAAATATTATAGAAATGGATATTTTAAAATTGAACATCCACAAGATGATGAATTAATAGAGTATCAAAATATTACCCAGAACTTAATGGCTGTCATAAGAAATTCTATTTACAGTTCAACTGAAGATCTGTTAATTGATCAGTTAGCGAAATATTATCACAATGCTATACATTGGATGCCTTTCGCACACATCAATAATTCACTTTTCATGGGGCAAATTAACTGCATTCTCCGATTTAGAGGGTATTCTTCAGTTCCACACTCCGATTTGGATACATATGCTCAGTTAACATCCACCAATAATTTCGTTGGGATATTTAAAAATTACATATTAAAGCATCAAGCTGATAAAACATACCAATGAAACCAAAACGAATATTCCTCGTCCGCCACGGTGAGTCACAGGGCAATGAAAAACCTGAATTGCACAGTGAAAAACCGGATTATACCATGGAACTTACTCATCAGGGTCTGTTACAGGCCTCTGAAGTTGGAGCGAAGCTGAGGGATCTTATTAAAGAAGAAACAGTATTCTTCTATATTTCACCCTTTTGGAGGACCAGATCAACTGCTGAGCAGATCGCCAGACATTTTCAGAGAGAGAGATGCATGTTCAGGGAGGAACCTCGTCTCAGGGAACAGGAATGGGGACATCTCAGACCAAAGGAGGAAACCGATATACTTGAAGAGAAGAGAGATTCATACAGTACTTTTTATTACAGGCTCCCTGACGGTGAATCCGGGGCCGACGTTTACGACAGGGTAAGCGATTTCTTCGGTACATTGCACCGTGACTTTGAAAAGGAAGATTTCCCTGACAACGTGATAATTGTCACTCATGGAATGACTATCAGGCTGTTCCTGATGCGATGGTTTCACTGGAGCGTTGAAGAATTCGAGGAAATAAAAAATCCGTCAAACTGTGATATCTTCATCCTCGAAAAGCAGGAGAACGAAGAATATACACTTATTACCGCACTTAAATACCGACTGGAACCTAAACACCCATACCAGCGGCCACTGCAAATGTTTTAAGTATAAATGGTGACTTCAACCCTGAATATCTGAAATAAGTATTTCTGATTCTATAAGAAAATGCAAAATGCTGAACAACTTTTCCTTTTCATTCCGCGAAGAAGAATTCCGGGGACTTAAATTTAAGTCAGACATAAAATTTTCGGATGGATATTTCGATAATCTCCTCCAAGAAGGATCCCATTATTCTGAAATAAAATATGCCGACGGAATGGACAGCCAGACACTCGAATCGATTCATATAAAACTAAGCTATGCCCTGGCACTGAAAATAATTTCAGTTGTATTTCTGATAGTTGCAGTCATTCTCTGGTTCATCAAACTGATACTGCCCTCAGTTATGCTTATCATCACCGGCGCTGTTATGCTCATGATTAACATTTACCTCACACATAAATCCAATGAACTCTACGCCTTACGCGATGCAACACGCTCAATGATTAAAATGATGTTTGAAAACCGGAGTTAGGATCATAGACTGACAACATCTCCAAAACACTTTCTGAGCTGTTTAACACTGAAAAGCCTGCTCTTCTCAAATCACATGCGACAATGGTTAAAAAATTTCACCGATGCAGATTGGCTGCATCACCCATTGCTATAATTGTCCCGTAACACAATTAATACTACATAAAAATGAAAAATCAGGAGTCAGAAACATCGGAACCCTCAAAAAATATGGAGGAGAAAAGATACTATTTCCACGAGGGCGGTTATATGATTAAGATGCCGGATGGATACTACCGGGCTTTCTTTGCCGACGGAACACTTATGACCGGCGTAACGCTCCCGATAAATATCTGCCTGATGGCCCTCAGAGGTGAATTGCCCGCATCAGTGAGAATTTGTCCTTCGGAAACAGACGTTGCAATGGAGCCCTCACTCAAACCCTTGAGAGATAATTATCTGGCTGAATAATAAAAGCCTGTTTCCCTTGCGCCTGTACCCGTTGAGGCATAATGTCTTTACGTCTTATGCCATTATGCCTTTACGCTTTCTTGCCTTCCAGCACCACCCTGAACAAATCTCCCCAGGTGGGAGCAGCAGTTGCGATCTTTGGTTTTCCAGGTGCCCTGTAGTGATCAAATGTAATGCAATGCTGCAGTCCAGGAATACCTTGTTCCAGCATGTCTTCAAAATGATCATCTCCCGAAATATACTTGCCTGATGTCTTGCCTTTACCGACACTCTCCAGCTGGAGGACAAGGTTCTCTATCTCCCTGTCGGGCGAGCTTACAAGAAGCTTTTTCAGCAACTTTATTGTCTTCTTTATCAAGCCTTCATCGCTGAAAAGAACATTGTTAAGATGGAATCCCCTGTCAGAGTAAAAATATTTCCCCTGTTCCTGCATGATAGGTGCATTTATGCCCAGTATCTCACTCCTCATTACCCTTATGTCGTCGCGGAGAGTACGCTCCGACACTCCGGTATACTTTCCCCGGTACTCTCCCAAAGCCTCTGAACAGGCTTCCATCAGCTCTTCAATAGTATATCTTCTGCCTGTCGAGAGGCAGTTGTTTATTGTCTTGTAGCGTATCAGCGCGTTGAGATTTGTGGGCATATGTAAAGTTTTTTAAGATGCAGAAAGACTGCATTCCTTCTTTGTTTATTTGCAGAAAAAGATGAAACCAGAAGTTAAAAATAATAAAGTCCTGCAAATCGTGCAAGTCCTGCCCACCTGCGCTACCTCCTTCGTCCCGATTCAATCGGGACTACGGAGGTCAAAGAAAGCTACGGTGGGTAAGACAAGACCTGCAAGACAAAATTAAAAGAGATCATCCACGGCGTTCTTTTTACGAAATGATACAGAATGTTGACGAAAGGAATTGCAATGCAGAAAGGCTGCAACCGGTAAATGTAATTTTGCAGCAGATAAAAGGAAATAAGCTGGCAGTATTCCTTCACCAAGGCTTCGGAGCACGCAGTTGGCACGCCGCACGCCGGATTAAAAGGTAACTAATTAACAATTATATATATGGATAAAAACAAACCGCAGAAAAAGAAAGAACGACTGGAGATAACAGAGCTCTTCATGGCTACATGCGGAAAAGGAAACTTTGAAGAATGCTACTATGGCGTCATCCGCCGCGACAGGGACAAAAACGGGAAGGAGATATCCGTGAACTCTAATATCTACCTGCCGGAAGAGGGGATGGTCTGGGCACAGGCCGAAAACCAGGATAAGCTTGGCGAACTGCTCGATGAACTGGTTGAACTTCACCTGGTGACAGGGATACATGATGACCCGGGAGTATTTTCATCGATAGCTGAAACAAGGTTCTTCCATAACTAAAAAACCATGGAATACGAAGAAGTGTGGTTCGAAAGATACGGTGAGAGCGGATTGCAGTCGCAGCACTACGGCAGGCTGAAGACCCTGAAGGATGCAAACGGCAGTGTGACAGGCTATTCCGGATGCATAGAGGGCTTTGCAATGTATATCTGGAGCAGGGCCGCATCCAGGGAGGAACTGGCAGAAAACCTCTACGGAATCATAGACAGGTACCGTGAGGATAATTTCCATGAGAAATCGGTAAAGACCTGTACAGTGGCAGGAAAAGAGTTCTTTGTTAATTGATAATAAAACCTCTATGCTCCTTCGTGTGCACTTTGTGTCCCTTAGTGGTAAAAAGAACAAACCACAAAGAACTCAAAGGTCATCACGAAGGATCACAAAGGAAATAACGAAAACAGATCTATATGAAAGTCGTAAAGCACATGTCCGGAAAAACCAGTATACCCGGCCCTGAGGAACAGATGAGGAAGGCCATCATGGACCTGTACAGGGATGCACAGTTCGGCCACCATGTCAAGGTCGACAACAGTCCGATGATGCGTTCGGCACGGTTCATAGGCCGCACGGCAGGATACATGCACAGGGTCTTCACCTCGACCTGGTTCAGGATAATACTGGTTGTCGCGGCACTGTGGCTGCTGTTGCACTGGACAGGTCTTTCGGTGGAGCTGGTGAGGCATGGTGAAGTGCTGGTGAGTAAACCCAACCATGGACGATTGGGTTTATAGCCCCCCTTCAGAGCCTGTCCCGCCTCAGGCGGGAGGGGTTGGGGGGTAGAAAAGCGGCGGCGGAGTGGGGTTAAAGATTGCTTCGTGCCGAGTACTCGGGACTCGCAATGACAGTGGACTAATTATTAATGCGAAATACTATGAAAAAACTAATCAGGTTGATATTTGTGGCGCTGGCAGCCTGGGTGGCATACAAGTACCTGAATGACAGCGATATAAAGGTTGACCAGCTGTTCGACAGGGTCGCGGATAGGGTTGCGGAGTTCACCTCCCCCCTTGACGAAGGCTCGGGTAGTGTTGAAGAAAATCACATCCTCCAACCCTCCAGCCCAGGCGTTACAGGCACTTCCAAAGGGGCTGGCAATAATTACTCCTCCGGAGTCCCGGACCTGAACGTGAAAATCGAAAACCGCGGTTCTGCCAGGCAGCCTGAAAAGGAACTTCAGTCTTCACATGCCCCTGAATACGAAATAGTTGAATATGCCATCCCGGAGAAGGTTATCCCTGGAACAGGTGCTTTTGCCGGTCTCGACCGTTATGCCGCCGGAACGCCCCCAGAAGCAGAAACCTCGATGGAAACACTTGCTGACTGGCTGTCGCAGAAAGCATCCGGCGAACTGGAGAAAGCACGGCTTATCTTCACCTGGGTAGCCACTCACGTATGGTACGACGACAAAGGCTTCAACACGGGAGATTATGCCGGCACATCGCCTGAAGCTGTTTTCACGAACAGGCTGTCGGTATGCCAGGGATACAGCGAACTATTCACCGCTCTTTGCAATATTGCAGGATTGGAAGCATTTACAGTAACAGGATACGCAAAGGGAATAGGCTACAGACCGGGGTCGGTATTTCATGATTCCAACCATGCCTGGAATGTTGCTAAAATCGACGGCGAGTGGAAGCTCTTCGATGTTACCTGGGCATCAGGTTTCGGCAGGGGTGTAAACGGAAGGCTGGTGACGGTTCATGAGTTCAACGATTACTGGTTCGATGTAAATCCGAATGAAGCTATCTTCAGTCACTTTCCTGAAGAGGACGAGTGGCAGATGAACAATCCGAAAATATCGAAGTACCAGTTCGAAAGGCTGCCGAACCTGTCTTCAACATATTTCAAACTGGGATTCAGTGGTGAATACTGCCTGGCGGGTGTGCTCGACGGCTCCCTGCAGGAGCTGCCGGAGTCATACTCGATTAGCGGCGACCTGAAGGTTGTGTCGATGCCCTATCCGGGAAGGATAGCATCAGGGCAGACCATCAGGCTGAGGGTGCGGGCCGGAGAAGGCGTTACACCTGCTTACTGTAACGGCGGGAACATTACCGACATGACCAGGGATGGGGATGAATATACTACTGTGATCACCACCGTACCCGGCAGGTTCAGGCTGATGATGACCAGGGGCGGAGGGAGCTATGAGACGGCGCTTATTTATAATGTACGATAGGCGGCTGAAGTGGATAAGGAGGGCGGGAGTGGGTGAAGGGGTGAGGGGGTGAGGGAGAGATCGAAGCGAAGCGGAGATTCCGCGGCAGCGGAAGGGCGGGATAAAAGATGGAAGGCGGAAGAAAGAAGTTGGCAGTTGGCAGTTGGCGATTGGCAAGGATTCGCTCTGAGAAATCAGAAATCAAAAATCCGAAATCCCCCGCCGGCAGCCGTTGATAAATCGAAGTTTATGAACAGCCGTTGATTGCAAAGTGAACATTAAAAATTTTTAACTTCCAAAAAAATAAGAAACTATGGCATATATGATTCCCTGCATGTATTGCGGTACACAGTACCCCGACACATGGATATGGTATGTTTGTGACACGTGCGGCTTCCGCATCTGTACGTCGTGCATAGGTAAACACGAAGGACCCTGGGGCAACCACTCAATGAAATGCAGCCAGTGTCAGCTGGGGATGCTGCGAGGTCCGAAGAAAATCAAATAACCAAACCAGGTTTCTATGGAAATTCTCTATTCCCCTTTCTATGACACGCCGGTTTTCCTTGACGACAGAAAGGAAGAAAACAGGCATTTCTTCAACAGAACTTATGCCGGGCAGATGGGACTCCTTGGCATTCTTGAGAGAGAGTTCGGTCTTTCCGGAAAATTACCGAACCAGAACCAGAGAATCAGGTTGTACAGGGAAGCTCTCTTCACAACGGATTCAGAAACCAGGTTCTTTCATAATTCGTTCAGGGCAAATCCTTCGAGGACAACCAGGGAGATACTTAAGTGGAGAGATGAGCTGATAACTGGAGGGATTGATTTTGAATCAGTCAGTGAGTTTCCGCCAAGGATAGCAGATATCCGGGATGCAGAAAAAATATTTGCAAAAGGCGATTTCTTTAGTTATGCCGGGGTCGCCGACAGGTGGAGGAGAGCCTGCCTGAAAGCTGCCCGGAAGGAACCCATGCACGATCTTAGGATAAACATCTGTATCCCTGAAGAGCTTCTCGATCCTGTTGAAATGAAATTAATCTCCCTGCTGAAGGATCATCCATCGGTTGAAATTTCATGTTATAAGCCCGATATGCCGGGAGAAGAAGACATGTCGGATATACTGCGAATAAAAGGGATGCTCCATTCGAAAGAAATTGCAGAGACATCTCTGGCAAATGACGGAAGCATAAGGGTAATTAACGGGGCTGACAATATTGAACTCGGGTACTTCCTCAGAAAATACCTTAAGGGAAAAAAGGAAAAGGCCGGAACGGTAATAATAGCAAAAACCAATGCAGGCATTCTTGCAAGAATACTTTCGGAAGACGGCCTGCCCTCAGGTGCGATATCCGGACAGCCTTCTGAAGATCCTGTTCTTCAGATACTCAAACTGATCCCTGCCTGCATCTGGAAGCCCATCAATGTAAGAAGCTTCATTGAGCTTATGATGCTTCGCCGGACTCCCTTCAACCATTGGCTGGCTGCAAGCCTTGCAGAGGTGGTGACAAACAAGCCTGGACGTATGTCGGATGACTGGATAGAGGCCAAAAACAAATGGAGGATCAGGGCTGCCGGACAGAATATTGCAGATGGGGAAATACAGAAAGCGGTCAGTGAATTCGAATTCTGGTTCGAAGCAGCATTATTTGATGAAACTGCCCCGGGGAATCAGAATGCCCTGAAAAACAGGATAAAAGAACTATATGACAGGACATGTAAGTGGGCAGGAAGGATGATCCGTTCGGAATCTCTGGAACCAGGAGCAGAAGAATTTTATTCCAGGCTTCAGGGAACTTCATCTGAGATCATCGAATCAATCGAAAAGCTTGAAGGTAACGTTGTGCTGAACAAGCTTCTCCTGGAACAGCTGACCGATGAGGTTATGTTCTCATCTGAAACGGTATTCAAGCAGCCCGATGCCGGAAGCATCGCCGTGGTAAGCAGCGGATTCAGTCTTGCCGATGAAGCCGGGGAGATAATATACTGGGATTGCGTGAGGAATGAGACGCCGGGAGGGACACCCTGGCTGCCTTCAGAAAGGAAATGGCTGGAAAAGAACAATATAGCAATAGTGTCACCCGAGTACATTTCCGGAAGGAACTTCAGGTCGGATGCTGAAGCATTGTGCAGGACAAAGAAATTAATGATACTTGTACCTGCATCAGAAGGTGGTGAAGGTACCGAGACAGGCAACCTGCATGCAATCCTGTCGGGCCTGTGCAGCAATCTTCATGAAGCAGAATACAATATGCCGGGAGATGAGGATAAGTTCGGGATTGAGACCGGGGAAAAGGAAATACTTCGACTCCCTGATATAAAACCTTACTGGAACATATCCAGGAACAATCTTGTAGCTCCAAGGGAATATGAGTCTTACAGCTCCCTGGAAGATCTCCTTTATTATCCCTACGCCTGGGTTCTCAATTATGCGGCTAAAATCAGGACAGGGTCATCGGTGAACAATATCAACGAAATCGCCCTCAAGGGCAGCCTTGCTCACCGCCTTATGGAGAAGATCATTGGTGAAGGCGATCCTGTGAATATCACCGATGCCCTGATAGCTGAAAGGATGAATTCGGTTTTCGATGAGATCGTCGAAAAGGAATTTGCGGTTTTCCTGCTGAGCGAAAAAAGAAGGGAACTTAACTACCTCAGGGCCCAGCTGGAAAAAACCATTCCCCTGTTCTTAAAGGCATGCAGGAACAATAACTGGACATCAATAGACTTTGAGCAGACCCTGACCGGAAACCTGGGTGGACTACCCCTTAAAAGCCGTGCAGATGTTATCCTGAAAAAGCCGGGGCACAGTGCTGTTGTCGATATTAAATATTTCCAGGCAAAACATTACACCGAAAACATGAAAACCGACAGGGATATCCAGCTAATCCTCTACAGCGGGCTCCTGGGTCCCTATCCTGCCATGGCTCACAGCGCTTATTTCTTTATCATGACGAGAGAATTCCATGCAAAGAACGACCTTGCATTCAGGGAGGCCGAAATAGAGGGGACACATGGTATTTCAGCAGAAGCCATGAACAGGATTACCTGGGAAAAAATGATGACAATGTCGCAGTACCGGCTTGACGAGATAATCGGGAGAGGACTTGTTGAAGTCGGCGAATCAATGATGCAGTCGGAACTCATGATCACTGCTGATCCCTCATACGTAAATATGCCTGGAATTCCTCTTGATGGCAGAAAGAAAGCTCCGAAGAAGTACAACGATTATCTGAACCTTGTAAAAGTTTACTGATATGGCTCTGAGAGATAAGATAAAAAAGATAAATGCCGGGGCAGGTAGCGGAAAGACCTACACGATCAGCAAGCGTATTGCCGCTCATCTTGAAGCCGGCGGCTCGGTCAGTGACCTGATAGTGACCACCTTCACCAAGAAAGCTGCCCGTGAGCTGAGGGAGAGGATCAGGAAGGATCTCATTGCTTCAGGGATGATAATGGAAGCCAGGAAGGTCGACAGTGCATGGATAGGAACGGTACATTCGCTGGGTAAAAGGCTTATTGACGTGTTTACCTTCGAGGCAGGCTATGCCCCCGGTCAGCAGGTGATTCCCGAAGAAGACGAGAACATGCTCTTCGGCTACGCCCTGGCCCGCTGCATGACCCAGGCAGATTACAGGGAATTCAACAGCCTTGCCGAAGACCTGAAGATCATAAACTGGCAGAACGACGTGCTGGAACTGATCAGGAAGGCAAGGGAAAACGATATCAGCCTGCTCGATCAGAAAATGCATATTGATACATCGATGGAGATCTTTTCAGCTTCTATCGGCAATTTCATCAGGGAGAAAACACTCACAAAGGAAAATGATCTGGCTGAATGCGGGAGAAGAATTGCTGCAAAGCTGTCTGAGCTCGAAAAGATCCCGCCGAACGCAGTAAAAAGCATCGATCTCGCAGGTAAAATAGCAGCCGGAGAAATTAATACAGACGATCTGAAGGAAGTGCTAAGACTTTTAAAGGGACTAAAATCGACTTCAAAGACGCCCGAAGTTGCCGATGCCGCGAACCAGATATACAATGAAGCCAGGGAGATAGCTGAAGGTGTAAGGCTCTTTCTTCAGCTTGATGACATGCCGGAGAATTTTGAGGAAAGATACAGGCAGTATATTACCATGCTATTCACTGCTGCGGGAAAGGTCTACACCGAATATTCGAACTTCAAAAAGGAAAAGGGACTGGTTGACTACTCCGATCAGGAGAATGAGTTCCTGCACCTCCTCGATATGGGGCCTGTAAAAGAGTTTGTGTCTGATCAGTTCAGGTTTCTCATGGTCGATGAATTCCAGGATACCAACCCCATGCAGCTGGCCATATTCATGAAGCTGGCAGCCCTGACGGAAAGAACACTTCTTGTAGGTGACAGGAAACAAAGCATTTTTTCATTCCGCGGCACTGACCCTGATCTCATTAAAAATGTGTTCGCTGAAGCTGCTCTCGACGAAAACCTGTCCACATCACGAAGATCGAGGAAGCCTCTTGTGCACCTCGGGAATCACATATTCACAAGGGCTTTCGGAAGCATGATGGAAAGAGAAGAGATCAGGCTCAGCCATTGGGAAGATCTTCCTGAAGATGACTCTTTCGCTCCAGCAGTTCAGATGTGGAATATTTCCGGGAATGCCGGCGAAAGGCGAAGATCGCTTGTGGCTGGGATAAGAAGCATGATGGTTCAGCACGGTCCCAGCTTCAGGAAAAAGAATACCGGGGAAATCGCATTTTCCGGTTATGGCGACCTGGCAATACTTTGCCGCTCCAACGCCGACGTGAGAGCCTGGGCGTCGGAACTGGAAAGCTTCGGCATTGAGGTGAGCGCCGAGCGAACCGAATACCTCAGGCAGGCTGAAGTGGTTTTCATGCTGGCTTCAATAAGCTACCTCGTCGACAGGCATAACTCCCTGGCGGTCGCCGAGCTGATGGCGATCGGGGATCCCCTGTATGCAGGCGATCCGGGAAAGATAATCGACAACAGGCTTGAATGGCTCCGGGAGGAGAACGGAATCTGGATGGGCGGACAGGAGATAATACGCCGGCTTGACGAACTCAGAAAGACATCAGATTTACTGGGAGTTGCAGACCTGGTCAAAGAGCTCGTGATAATCCTCGACATCTATGGTCTCACCGCCAGGTGGAGGAACTCAGCAGTGCGGAGAGCCAATATCCGGCAGCTCATCGGTCTTTCCGGAAAATATGAGGAACGGTGCATGAGCTATTCAAATGCAATAACCCTCCTGGGCTTCCTGCAGTGGATAAAATCAGGGGAAGAACTGATACAGCCCGGAGCTCTTTCGGGTAATGCGGTAAAAGTGATGACCTACCATAATGCCAAGGGTCTTGAATGGCCTCTGGTAGTCCTCGACGGACTTCACCACAGCAGAAAGGTTACATGGTGGGGAAGCCATGTAAGGACAAGAGGCAGTTTCAATCTTGAAAAACCCCTCGAAAACAGGGAACTTGTATTCCTTCATAATCCTTTCGGTACGGAATGGAACGTCATGGCGGGTAAGGAAGATTACAAAAGACCCTGCAAGCCGATAAGCGATAACATAGAAGCTTCGCAATTCGTGATGGAAAAAGCGGTTGCAGAGCTTGAGGAGGAAAAAAGACTTTTATATGTAGGAGTGACAAGGGCACGCGATTATCTTATACTACCGACACCTGGTGTGTCGAGGGAAGAAGAACCCGGCTGGTGGGAAAGGGTGACGGATGAAACCCTTCCCGGATTCTTTTCGAACAGCAGCGATTTCATGATCGACGGCGAGGAAGAACCGGTAATAGTCAGCTTCAGGGATATTGCTGTGGTTGAGGATCTGCCAGGGCCTCCCGGTACGATGGAGAGATACTATCAGGATCCAGAAGGCAGGGTCGTTTATGACAGGCAGAAAGTAAGCCCGTCGTCACTTGCAAAAGATGAACCTGCCCCTGATGAAAGGGCGAGGGTGCACGATCACGCAATGCTGGGAACGGAAAGGCTTTGCGGAGGTAAGGATGAAAAGGATCTCGGGGATGCATTGCATAACATACTCTATATCTGGGACAAGAGCATGGAGAAACCTGGTCGGCTCGATGCAATAAGGAGGCTGCTGGCAGGTTTTGGACTGGAGGGAATTGAGGCGGAAGCAGTTGACAGGCAGGCGGAAGCTTTCTACCGCTGGATTGATGCCAGTTACCCGGGATGCAGGATCTTCAGGGAACTCCCTCTCAGGCTGGCCAAAGGGGAGCAGGTGTACCAGGGCAATGCCGATATGCTGATCGAAACGGACAAGGGCTTTGTGCTGATAGATTACAAGAGTTACCAGGGAACTGATTTCCATGATCATGCTGCAAATTATTGCGGCCAGCTTGACGCATACATGGAAATGGTTGAAGCATCTGATCCTTCAGGTAAAAATGTTATAAATAAACTGATATTCTATCCTGTTTCAGGTATTATTATGAAAATTAAATAATTAAATCTGAGGATAAATAAAATTTTTATATATTTGTATGAAATATCATACATTAATAGCAATATTAGGTCTTAATGACTGATATACCATACATGGAATGGAATGCCATGAGCGACCGCGAGGTCAACAAACTCCTTGGTAACTTCATCAGGCAGTCGAGGCTCCGGCAGAACAAGACCCAGTCGAGGCTGGCTGAAGAAGCAGGAGTGGCCCGTTCAACACTGAGCCTGTTCGAGAAGGGAGAGAACGCCAGCCTGCTTGTCTTCATACAGCTCCTTCGGGTACTCGGCATGCTTCACATGCTTGAGGAGTTCAGGATAAAGGAGCAGCTGAGCCCGCTGCAACTGGCACGTCTGCAGCATAAAGAGAAACACAGGGCGGGTGGAGGTGAGAGGTGAGTAGTGAGAGGTGAGTAGTGAGTAGTGTTAATCAGTAATCGGGAAAGAATGATTTCTACGGCCTTCGTGAAAATTTGGGGAAAGGTGGCTGGTGCTGTAGCCTGGGATGATGAGACAGGTGCAGGATCGTTTGAATTTGAGCCTGCCTTTCTCAGGTCGGGGATGGACCTGTCGCCCCTGATGATGCCGGCTGCTGCATCGGACGGAAGGATATGGTCCTTCCGTGAACTGGCCAGGAATGATACTTTCAAGGGGCTGCCCGGTATGCTTGCCGACTCTTTGCCTGACAGGTTCGGGAATGCACTCATCGATGCCTGGCTTACCCGCAATGGTCGTCCTGCAGGCAGCATGAACCCTGTTGAGATGCTCTGCTACACAGGCAAAAGAGGCATGGGAGCACTGGAGTATGAACCGCCTGTGGCGAGGGGGAACAACACGGCAAGCCGTATAGAGATAGCAGAGATGGTCGAGATGGCTGGCAATATCCTTTCCGGCAGGGAGGATTTTTCAGCAAGTGTATCTGAAGACAGTGCAAAAGCCATGTCGGATATACTCAAGATCGGCACCTCAGCCGGTGGTGCCAGGCCAAAGGCGGTGATAGCCTACAACCCTGTCACAGGTGAGGTCAGGAGTGGACAGGCAGCTGCCCCGGAAGGTTTTACACACTGGATCCTCAAGTTCGACGGTGTGAGGGACAGGTTGTTCGGTAAGACTGATGGCTATGGCCGTGTGGAGATGGCCTATCACCTGATGGCAAGGGAATGCGGCATAGAAATGGCCGAATGCCGCCTCCTGGAGGAGAACGGGAGGGCACATTTCATGACACGTCGTTTCGACAGGACCGATAAGGGTGAGAAGCTTCATCTGCAAAGTTTCTGCGGCATGCGTCACTTCGATTTCAACGACATAAACAGTTACGGCTACGAGCTTCTCTTCGAGACTGCAAGACTCCTTAGGCTCCCTTATTCAGCCTCTGAGCAGATCTTTCTCCGAATGGTGTTCAACGTCCTGGCCCGCAACTGCGACGATCATACAAAGAATTTTGCCTTTGTCATGGACAGGCAGGGGACGTGGAGTCTTGCCCCGGCTTTCGATGTCTGTCATACCTATGACCCTTCCAATCCATGGGTCAGCAGGCAGGCGCTGAGTGTAAACGGCAAGCGAAGCAATATCACAAAGGAAGATTTCCTGGAAACAGCAAAGCACATGAATATAAAAAAGGCAGGCGCAATGATAGAAAAGGTTATCGAAGCTGTTAAGAAGTGGAGCAGCTATGCCGCCGAAACCGGAGTTGATAAGAACCTTGCTGATGCTATAAAATCAACAATTATAACAATTTAATGACAATTGAATGACCATTTATTAATCAGCATATACCATGACATTCAAAAGAGGGCCCCTGAACCGTGAAACGCTAAACCTTGGAACCAGTGAGCTGATAAGGCAGGCGGTGATCGAAGCCGGGTTTTATCATTATCGTGAGACCGGAGACTTTACCGATATCGAGCTTTTAAGGTATGTATCATCGGCCGGGAAGGCGGAATGGTTTGAATATCTGATTACCACAGGTAATTTATTCGATTCTAAAGGAAAGATAAGGAAGGAGTTCAGGGGGCAGTTTGATGAGTGTGTGACCTTTGCTGTGGATCACAATCATGTTGGGATAGCCAGGCGGCTCTTCGGCCTGGGTGCGAAGGTCCCGTATTATTTCAGTGACAGTCTTTTCCTGGCTATTATCCGGAACCAGCATGAACTGGCAGAGCTTTTATTTGAACAGGGCGCGAAGATAAGGCTGAAATACCGCTTTGCCGACTGTCTGAAACAGGCTGATGATAATATGGTTAAGATAATCGAGAAGCACAGGGAAAGCATTATGCTGCCACTCGTTGCAAATTCACACGAGGTAATAAATGAACTTATTGAGAAGAGGAAAAGAAATAAGAAATGACATTCACTCATGACAACAGACTTTTACAGGCGATAATGAAATAGAGGTGCAATATGGCGGCGCTTTTTCTGGCTGAAAGCCTATGGTTAAGCCTGGGGCAGGAGCCGGCCGGGTGCTTTGTAAAGGCTGACAAGAGGATTGTTGAGGTAAAAAATAATACAATTAAATAACGACATTATGGAAATATTAAATTACGACTTTTCAGAGTATAAGATTTACAATCCCGTCAGGGGTGATGTTATTGTTGATCCGGAGTGCGATGATGATGCACCGTCGCTACATGCATATTGGTTCACTGAGATGATAACTGAACCCATGATTAAAGATCCGGGATTATCAGAAGCCTGGGAATCATTCATAAAAAAAGCAGAAGAAGAGGATGAAAACTTCATGTTATGGTCTGATGATCTGGTAAAGTTCCTCGAAGGCTATGATAATCCTGCCTGGAAAGTTCTGGAGGTTACCAGTTCTGGTATTGCATGCGGACCAGTATCTTCCACTATCTGGTTTGTGGTCGATAAAGAAACTGAAATCGAAGAGGTTGAAGGAGAAGAATACGACCCTGAGGCTGACGATTATGAATAAAATATTGAAGTAGAAAGAAGGCAGGCTCTGCTGTCCTTTCACTGATGAAGTGATAAAGGCCTTGATAATATAGACAGATAGCAGGCCTGTCACCGTTAAACCTGTCTCTCCGAAACCTGATAAACAGCATACTCAAGCTGCACATCGGAATACGAAGGGAATCTTTCCCTGAGTATCCTGATAAGCTCTGAATGAGATACTGACTGCTTAATAATATTTTTAATCAGTGAATATACTCCGCTCTGTAGCCTTGGGAATGTCTGACTCCTGTCAATCACCCTGTCGCCGGCGAGTGAATAATATCCTCCTCCGTGGTGATAAAACAGGTCAGGTAGCCCCATAAGAACATCAGTGACAGTGATTATCCTCAATCCCGGCCTTTTTTCCGACAGATGCATGAAAATCTCGTAAAAATGTGCCGGTTGTTTTTTCTTCAGAAAATCAATAATGAATTCCTTGTTCGGACCGACAAAATATATGGTCTTCCACTTATCGAGAAGAAAACGATTTGACCTGCCTCCCATTGAAAAAATCCGGTTAGACCGGTCCATGGCATCACGAAGCGACCTGTATGACCTCAGGTTTACATCAGGGTTTTCTTCCCTGAATTTCCGGACTATTGCATCGTAATGCATTGGTTCAAGGTTATCTTCAATAATCTTGTACACAAGTTCACCCAGTTTCTTTCTCCTTTCTAGTGTCGGAGGCAGGATTAAGATCCCTTTATCATATCTGATTTCATTGTTCTGTGTTTTTAGAAACTCTACCAGATTTGAAATGTCGAATTCTCTTTTCAGACATCCCTCAGTCATAGAGATAAGGTCTAACCTTCGCTCTTTTGAAGTCGTTTTGACAATCTCGTCGCCAATTATCTTCGTCATAACTTCAAATTTCTTTTTATCGCTGACAAAATCACTCTTAATAAAGCCCGGTTCGTTAAACCTTCTTATTCCTGATCCGCAAAGTGACATGTAACCGGGATTCAGGCTGCTGATCAGTAAGTCGAAAAAACGCTCCGTGAAATCCGTTTCGTTATGTTTATTCAGAACATCTGTCCGCTCAGCAGGGAATATCACAAAATCCCCGGTAAGACTGAAAATAGTCAAAAGCTTTGCTTTAAGTTCCGGGATTTCATTTGCGATATCTCTCAGTAACTCCTCCAGCTTCGTCCGGGTTCTTTTAATCCAGACTTTGAAAGTATTCATCACAGTTGATGAGTCCTGGCTTTCGTTATATTTTTTCAGTGCATCTTCATACTTCAACCCCTGGCCTTCCTCAAATATCCTGAGCGTATTTACATTTCTGAGAATGAACTGTTCATTGTTTTTTAGTGTCCTCGCATCCCTGATAATATTATATACAATCTGAAGTGGCTTATCGAACTCCAGGTCGTTGGAAGCAACCCAGTCTTCGTCAATCCATGCAAGCTTTCTGATCCTGTGGATCAGGTTGTCCTTTTCAAGTGCAGACTGACTTCGGTCATCAGTACAAAGAGTCTGATATTCATTAAGAAAGTTCTCCAGATCAGCCACACCCTTTCTTTTTCCCATCGATGGTATAAGACCGGGATTTTTCATCAGCCTGTTAAGTATCACAGCCAGCTTTTCCGGGTCTTTAACCGGTATGACCTCTTTTTCAAAAAACAAAACCATTGACCTTTTTAATTCATTTTTACGTAGGTTAAACAGCATTTTCAGTTTTTCCGGAAGAACATTCGAAGCATTAAACAAAAAAACAGCTTCCGCTTCAGTTGTTTCTTTACCTGTAAGATTTCTGTCGATACATAACTGTGCTATCCATATTGCTTCATTATTCTTCAGTGTCCCGACCTGCCTCAGCCCTCTGAAAGAATTGTTATTGTTAACATAATGGTTTAACAGACTTCCGACATCATGAATATTGTTTGTCGCAAGAGCCTGCCAGGTTTTTTTCGAAAGGATTCCCTTCTCAACCAGCTCTTCAAGTGTGGTTTTTTCTTTAATGTTATCGGGGAATAGACTTCTCTTATTCCTGCCTTTTTCTACTGTTATATCAGGCAGTTTTTTTTTCTTTTCTTTTTGTGAAATTTCAACCTCAGAACATTTCTGCAATATTTCTTCCTTTACAACAGCAGTAATATTATCAAATATCCTCAGTTTCGGATCTTTTAAATAGTATTTCATAAGCTCATCTGCATAATGAATATCATGTCGGACACAGGCAATTATTGCCTCATTCGAAAAACCTGCCTCGTGAAGTGATTTTTTTACCATAGTATAATTATTAAGATGAAATCATTGACATTAAAGTATAAAGCAACCTGCTATTTATTATTATACGAGAAATAAATAATAATGTTACAACCTGATCGGTTTTTATGCTAAATGCAGGTATCATTAATTTTTTTTACTTTTGATGAACTTATGATAAAGCAGCCTTATTTTATGTTTGCATTTAAATCTGCAATACCGGCTTTTAAATAAATATCAGTAGTTGATTAATGTCATATAACGAAGCCGATACAAGAGCCAAGCTGATAGATCCCGCCATTCATAAATGTGGCTGGACCGAAGATCTTATCCGCCGTGAAGAAACAGCCGGTGCTGTTGAAATAATAGGAGGCAGAGCGCGCCGACGCTCACGAGGCAAGATTGACTATGTGCTAAGGGTGAGAGTAAATAAAGACTCCCAGCCGGCAGCCGTCGCTCTTATCGAAGCAAAGAAAGAGAGCCTTCCTCCCGGACATGGCCTCGATCAGGCCAAGGGTTACGCAGAGTGCCGCAGGCTCAACATCAAATTCATCTTTTCATCCAACGGTCATCTCTTTGTTGAATTCGATTGTTTCACCGGCCTTACTTCAGTTCCGAAACCCATGACGGAATTCCCGGCACCCGATGTGCTTCGTGACCGTTACGAAAAAGGTATGGGCTTTAAACTCGATTCACCACAGGCCCGTCCTTTAATTCAACCGTACCACGGCGGAGAAGGCACAAGACGTTATTATCAGGATGCCGCAATCCGGGCTGTGATGGAGAAATTTGCACAGTGCGAAGTAACAGAACTGCCAAAACGTGCCTTGCTGTCTATGGCTACCGGCTGCGGCAAAACATTTATTGCAGTAAATCTGCTGAAGCGTATTTCTGATGCCGGACAGCTGACACGTGCATTGTTTGTCTGCGACCGTGATGAGCTTAGAACACAGGCTCTCAAGGCGTTCCAGAATGTGTTCGGAGCCGATGCAGCTGAAGTCTTTCGTAAATCCGACGGAACGAATAATGCTAAGAACGCCCGCATTCATGTTGCGACTTACCAGACTCTCGGAATTGAAAATGAATACCTTGAAGCAAGCTTCCTTACGTCATTTTACCCTGAGAATTACTTCACCCATGTTGTTATCGACGAGTGCCATCGTTCTGCATGGGGCAAATGGTCGGAGGTGCTTACCCGCAATAAAAAAGCAGCCCAGGTAGGCCTTACCGCAACACCACGTCAGCTGAGTACAAATATTATTACAAAAGAAGCACAGGATGATGCCGATATAACAGCAAATAATATTGCATATTTCGGAGAACCGGTTTACGAATACACGATTTCCCAGGCCATAGAAGATGGTTACCTCGCTGCCTGCGAAATACAGAAAGGCCGTGTAAATATTGATGATACCGGTATTACAATTGACGAGATAATGGTTCGTAATCCGGTGGATGCAATAACAGGACTACCCGTGGTAAGAGAACAGGTAGAGGAATTCTATCAGAAAACAGAGTACGAAGACCGGCTTCTTCTGCCCGACCGTGTCCTGGCAATGAGCAGGGACCTTTTCAATTATCTCCTGGAAACCGGCGGACCCGGGCAAAAAACGATCATCTTCTGTGCACGCGACAGGCATGCTGACGATATCGCCTTGACAATTAATAACCTGTATGCTGAATGGTGCAGAATTAATGGCAGGAACAGGGCAGAATACTTTGCCTTCAAATGTACGGCGGCTTCAAGCGGGAACGACCAGCTCCCTGATTTCAGGGCCTCGACAAGAAGCCATTTCATTGCAACTACCGTGGATCTGCTTACAACCGGGGTGGACGTCCCCTGCGTACGCAACATCGTTTTCTTCAAATATCTTAAAAGCCCGATAAGCTTTTACCAGATGGTAGGCCGTGGCACCCGCATAGATGCGCCGACAGGAAAACTTATGTTCCGTGTTTATGACTATACGGATGCAACCCGTCTTTTCGGGGAGGAATTTGTCACCCCCCCTCCACGGATAAAAAATCCTGGCGATGTACCTGAACCGCCAGATGATCCGCTCCCGCCTGAGCCGACAATCCAGGTTGAAGGCTTTGATGTACATATAACCGATGCCGGACGTTATATTGTTGCAGATGTCGACGGACAGGCAATGCCGGTTCCTGTTGAGGAGTACAAGGCAAGGCTCACTGAAAGGCTTGTAAATGAAGTGCATACGCTTGAAGAGTTCAGGGCCAGATGGATAGATCCACCCTCAAGGCTGGAACTTATAAATCAGCTGATTACCTCAGGCTATTCACCCGGAGTGGTACGGCTGGTGGACGAGAAAGAAGAATACGATTTATATGATATTCTCGCTGAACTCGGATGGGGAATAAATGCCCGCACAAGGCACGAAAGAGTTCTTGCCTTTACTTACAAACATGAGGCATGGCTCCAGAGTTTGCCACGTGATGCAGCCGGGGTGATCAGCGCCGTGGCAAGCCAGTTTGAAAGAGGGGGAACCGAAGGACTTGAAAACCCGCAGATATTCAATACACCTGAGGTGAGAACAGCCGGTGGCCTGAAAGCTTTGAAGATTGCGGGCAATCCGAGGGAATTATTATCTGAAACAAAACAACGTATGTTCGCTGCATAAAATAATAGGTCACGATAGTCCTCTATGTCCCATTTTAAAATTATATGACAAACCCACAGATCATACCATCGCACGGGGGTTATGCGAACCTGTTATCGTACAGGAAAGCTGAAGTTATTTACGATGCCACGGTAAAATTTTGTGCCCGTTTTTTTAGAAAATACGACCGAACAACAGATCAGATGGTGCAGGCTGTGCGAAGCGGAAAGCAGAACATTGTTGAAGGTTCGATGGTATCCGGAACATCTAAGGAAGGTGAGTTAAAGCTTACCGGTGTGGCGCGGGCAAGCCTGGAAGAGCTTTTAACTGACTACCGCGATTTCCTGCGTACCAGAAATATGCACCTGTGGGAAAAGGATAGCAAAGAATCTCTTGAAATACGAAACCTGGGAAAAAGCAAGGATTTTGCTTATGAAAATATTCAAAAGTATGTAGAGGCCGGTCCGGCCGAAGTTGCAGCAAATGTGATAATCTGCCTTATCCGCCAGGCTAACTATCTTCTCAACAGGCAGTTGCAGGCCCTCGAAAAATATTTCCTCGAACACGGCGGCCTCCGCGAACGGATGACCAAAGCCCGTATAGACGCCAGAAACCAAAAGAAAAATTCAGATAACACTAAGTAATTCAACAATGCCCACACAGTCCCCATTGTCCCCCCCATCCCCCACCCCCCCTCAAATCCCCCCAAGATGGCCTTGGGTGAAGACGGGAGAGGTATGTATATTGAATCCAAGACGAGGCATAATTGAAAGAAATGATAATACTATCACTACTTTTATTCCAATGGAATCTGTTGATGCAATAACAGGTACCATTAGTAGTCCACAAGAAAAAAAATACCAAGATGTGAAGAAGGGATATACCTTCTTTCAAGAAAAAGATGTCCTATTTGCTAAAATAACCCCTTGCATGCAAAATGGGAAACATGCAATTGCAGAGAATTTGATAGATTCTATTGGATTTGGATCAACCGAATTTCATGTACTCAGACCTGGAGATGTTGTTCTTCCTGAACTATTATGGTATTTTTTACGACAGCCAAGCCTTTTGAAAAAAGCGACTGAACATTTCACAGGTGCGGTTGGACAACAAAGATTACCTGAAGATTATTTAAAGTCACTTGATCTTCCCCTTCCCCCTCTCAATGAGCAAAAACGCATCGCAGCAATCCTTAAGGAGCAGATGGCTGCCGTTGATAAAGCCCGCAAAGCAGCAGAGGAAGAACTGAAAACCATAAACGCCCTGCCGGCGGCAATTCTGAGAAAGGCATTTAACGGAGAATTGTGATGGTATCTAATCCACAAATACACAACCGTCGTTCAATCCGTTTGAGGGGCTATGATTACACCGGAAACGGTGCATATTTTATAACGGTTTGTGTACATGACCGGAAATGTCTTTTCGGGGAAATCGTAAATGACAAAATGCATTTGAATGAATTCGGGAGGATTGTTGATGAATCGTGGAAATGGTTGTCAACCCAATATGATTACGTTGAATTGGACGAAATGATCGTTATGCCTGATCATTTGCACGGAATAATCATTATAACGGATCATCCGGATAATGCCCGTAGGGGCGATTCGCGAATCGCCCCTACGACACCGCCGCAAATCGCCCCCACATCACCGCGAATCGTCCCTACGACATCACCGCAAATCGCCCCAACGTCACTGCGAATCGCCCCTACGACCACATTACCGGATATCGCCCCCGTTACGGGCGATTCGCAAATCGCCCCAACAACGATAAAACGTAAAACCATCGGACGTTTGATCGGTGCATTCAAAACGGTTTCGACGAAACACATAAATCAATACAACAAAACACCAGGTAACCGTGTCTGGCAACGTAATTATTATGAACGAATCATTCGCGATGCAGCAGAATTAAATCGTGTTCGCGATTATATTATGAAAAATGTTTCCACATGGTTAAACAATAACGACGATATATATGGCAAAACGAAACAATAACGGGAACGGCAAACGCCTCGCAACACAACAATCTGTAGATCAGGCTGTAAAAACTATCTGCGACATTATGCGCCGGGGTAACTGTGCAGGCGCCATGCAGTATGTCCCTGAACTTACATGGATACTGTTCCTGAGAATCCTCGATGAAAAAGAAACAAATGAGGAACAGGAAGCAGAAGCCCTGGGAATATATTTCAATCCGTCGCTGCAGACTCCTTACCGCTGGCATAACTGGGCTCAGCCTCCGGACACCCTGGCCGGAGGACAAAAAAATAAACGCGCAGAACTTCAGGAAGCGCCACAGGGCAGTATATTCAACTTCGTAAACGGTGAACTTCTTCCTTATCTCAGAGGACTTAAGAATAAACCGGATGCAACACCCCGTCAGAAAGTAATTAGCGAAATTATGACAGGTGTTGAGAAAGTAAGAATCGACACCGAACGTAACTTCCTCGATGTACTTGATAAGGTTCATGAACTGACAGCGGAGGCTGTCGATCCCACCCATGTCTTTACCCTTTCGCAGGTATATGAAGGTCTGCTGCTGAAGATGGGAGAGAAGGGTAACGATGGCGGACAGTTCTTCACCCCGCGGCAGGTGATAAAGGCAATGGTTCAGGTAGTTGGTCCTAAGCCCGGAGAAACTGTCTACGATCCAAGTTGCGGAACGGGAGGATTCCTTGCACAAAGTTACGAGCATATCAGGGATGGCATCGGGGATGGGACTTCTGCCGAACAGCTTGAGACTCTGAAAACCCAAACCTTCTGGGGCAGGGAAAAGGAAAATCTCATCTATCCCATAGCTCTCGCCAACCTTGTGCTGCACGGAATCGACAAGCCTAATCTGTGGCATGGGAACACACTTACAGGGATGGAGCTTTATGGAGGTCTTTTCGAAGGCTCACCCCAGTTTTTTGATGTGATCCTTACAAATCCACCCTTCGGAGGTAAGGAAGGTAAAGAAGCGCAGACTGCCTTCGACTATAAAACCGGTGCTACGCAGGTACTTTTCCTTCAGCATGTCATAAGAAGCCTGGGAAACGGTGGTCGTTGCGGTATAGTCCTGGATGAGGGTCTTCTATTCCGGACAAATGAAGATGCGTTTGTCAAAACAAAACGAAAGCTGCTCGACGAGTGTGATGTGTGGTGTATTGTGAGTCTGCCTGCGGGTGTTTTCTCAGCCGCCGGTGCAGGAGTAAAAACCAATCTTCTTTTCTTTACAAAGGGCAGTCCGACACAGAAAATATGGTATTACGATATGTCGGAGGTTAAGGTTCGTAAGAAGTCTCCTCTTACGCTGAAGCATTTTGAGGAGTTCTTCAGTCTCCTGCCTTCCCGGGCCGACAGTGAGAATTCCTGGACAATCAACATGGATGAAAGAAAATCCAGGGCTGCAGAAAAAGCACAACCCCGCAAGGATCAGTCCAATTCGAAAAAACGGGAAGCGGCACAGTGGAATGAGCGGCTGTTGGAATTAAAGAAAGCAAAACCTCGTAATCAAGAGTCAATTGCAGAAGCTGAAGAGAAAGTAAGGCAACTGAGTCGTGAAGCCCGTGAACTTGAATCTAAAGCTAAAGAGATAGAAGATGCTGTCTATGACCTGAAGGCTGTCAATCCGCACAAAATTCCTGTTGTTGACACCCGGACACCTGAAGAGCTTATTGAACTTATAACGGCAAAGGGACAGGAAATTGCCTTGGCTCTTAGAGCTCTGCAGTGAGATATTTTATCAGATTAATAATGATTAACACATCTTATCATGCCTTTTAATGAAGAACAAATCAATGACAAACTTGAGGAGATCAGGTTTCGTAACTCTGTTTCTGCGGAGGACCTGGCAGAATCGATAAGACCATTGTATGACAACCCTGCTTTCAGGGAATTTTTTGAATCGGAAGGGATGAAAGATCCGATGGATCTTATAGAACCAGGTCCTGCAGAACTTGAAATGATGGAAGATCGTGAAAAAACATGGTCTGGATTTGTTTCAACCTTATTCAACACTCTCCGTTTGCTTTCAGACGGGTCTGAAGAAGCATTTTATTCTTCCCTGCAATTTCTTGCGGGATCGCTTGATGATATATGGGGAACATTCATTGAAGCGACAGAAATCCAGTCAGCTATGAAGGAAATCTTTCACGACTGCAACCCCGGATTATATTCATCACAGAAAGAAAAAATTTGGGTAAAATTGTATACCCATCTGACTGACGAGAAAGCCAAAAATCAGATAATCAGCGATATTAATGGTAATACGGAAGCTGGCGAAAAGATTCACGATACTCCTGATCATGCCTCCCTTACGAAGACACTGATGGAAGAATATAAGAACAAAGGAGATGTTATATTTGATGACTTGAGAAAGATGCTCCGTAGTTCACCCAATGCAGGTAAGTCAGATAAGAAATAAACCACCGCTGCTTTTCTGTTAACAAACCTTCATCAGATAAGGCAAAGCTCTCTTTGCTTATTTTGCAGCTCCTTTTCCAGCTTTTCAATATCTGCTTCTGAAGGTCCGGACACTGGTGATAATTTAACCTTTTTTATCATTGTCTCAAGTCCGGAAATATACTTTTCTTCAGAAGATTCAGGCAGGATTTTGAGGTAATCGGTAAAAAGGCATTTGCCATCAGCGTTGCACCACTCTCTAATCCCCGGCTTCCTGAACAACAGCAGGCATGCTTCCCTGTAGCTTCCCTGAGATAGAAATCTGTTCTCATGCATCACAACATTTCTAATTTCCCTGTTGAATCTTTCCATACTTTTATGAATACTGTATTCTCTGAAAAAACTTAGATGAGAACCTTCGAAAATTTTCGTTAACAGGAAACCAACCCTTTTCTCCCCTGTTTTAAATCCCTTTTCGATTGCATAAATTACTTCATTGACAAGGCCGAATGTAGCGGGCATATTGCTTTCCGCAATATTTTCAATACAATTATCCTTTAGTTGTCCGGCTCCCCTCAGAATATTAATGATAACTACGAGACTCTCCGGAATAAAAGCATCGTACAGACGTTTCCTGTATTCAAATTCCAGCTGTGTCCACAGACCAATAAAAGGACCGGAAAAGTCATCATTTTCATCAAGAGACATTTCAGACTTAAGTGTCGATTTAAATTTTCTTCTGTCAAAGTAGCTTCTCTTAAGATATTGCAGATTGATACCACTTATTGTTCCCTTTTTGTCTTCTATTTCGCCTAAGGTCTGTGGACCTTCCCCGATATTGACTTTGTAATCAGCAGTAGCATATGGCAGCTCATTGGAAAGGTACTCGCTTTCTGTACAGAGTACTTTGTTTCCAGGGCCATCAGGTTTTAATCCAAGAGCCTCAGTTATTGAGAGATCTTTCTGATAATCATCAAATGTGTACATCGTCTGCTAAAATATTACATTATCACTATGCAATCCATACGTACTATTTCCCGCTTCTTGTCAGGTGCCAGAACCCGCATATGTCGCACCTATATGCCCTGATCTCCCTTCCGGTACGGGTCTCAGCAATGTGCCTGATCATATCCTCAGCATCTTCACGGGTGTGATATATGGCCTTTCTGCACGGCGGCTCCAGCGAAGGGATGTTCTTTTTACCTGCTGTTCTGAATGATTTCATCTGCCAAATCCGTATTAACGAACATGCCTGGGGGCATTTTCTTTTTTTTGGAAAAGGAAAAATAGTGAAAATATCGTAAGATCGTGCAATCGTCATTCATTATCATTGGCTCTGCGGCCGTAATTCGTTCTCCTGCGTCGAACGTAATTAATCGTAATATATCTTAGAAAAAATTACAATGAATTACAATGAATTACTATAAATTCTCAAGGCATAGAAAGTCTGCAAGGTGCATATGCCTTATTCCCTTCGTTTCACTGTCTTTATTGAATTCATCCATGCTAACAACATACTTGGGATAATTATCCCTTATGCTGAGCAAATTCCCGAATTCACGGTCACTCGTTTTCTTGTCTGTCATAAGGTAGGTGACCTGAACATATACTTTCTTCCCTTTCCTTATACCAACAAAATCAACCTCCCGCGAATCATCCTTTCCTACAAAAACCTCGTAACGCAGCAGTGAAAGATGGAGATATACGGCATTCTCCATCAGCTTATGAATATCCCGCTGCAAACTGAAGCCCAGGAAACAGTTCCTCAGTCCCAGATCTTCAAAATAATACTTGTCACCAACCTCAAACTTCCTTATCCCGCTTATTTCAATCCTCCCTACTTTATTGATAAGGTACGAGTTGCATAATGCCTTCAGATAGCTGATCACCTGGGTTGTCGAAATGTCTGTCCTCTGGGATTTCAGGAACTTGCTTATATTATTTGCAGAAAAAAGGCTTCCCACATTGTCAGCCGCATACAGGGCAAGCGTTTCAAGGAAATCTATATTTCTTATTCCCTCCAACTTTACGACATCCTTTAGCAAAATCGTATAATAGATATTACGCAGGTACTCGAAAGCCAGTTCATCACTCAGTCCGAGCCTGGGAAGAAAGGGCATTCCTCCATAGGTAAGGTAAAGCATCAGGCTCTTGCTGCTGGTTTCAAGCTTATGAAACAACAGGAATTCACTATAACTCAGACTGTGAATATGGAATTCAATATATCTTCCCGAAAGGTATGTTGAAAGATCTCCCGACAGGATATTTGCGTTGCTCCCGGTACAAAAAATATCGCAGCTTTCCTTGGCCTGGAGACTTCGTAAAACGTTCTCGAATCCCTCAATGTCCTGTATCTCATCAATAAAAAGGTAGTTATTGACTTTTGGCTTGAATTTCCCCTTAAGGTATTCGAACAGGTCATTATCATTGCGTATCATCCTGAATTCTTCAAACTCCATATTAATATAGATTATGCATGCTGATGGATCCTTCTCCCTGATCACACCCATCATCTGCTGAAGAACGCAGCTTTTGCCAACTCTTCGCTGACCGGTAAGGACCTTTATAATACCTTTACCGATGTACGGACTAATCCTTTTTGTATAGACTGGCCTGTCTATTATTTCCATAATAAAAGATGTTACGTATAAACAAGACAAATATACTATTTATATATGACATAACTTATAAACGACATACTTAATATGTATTTGTAAGTCATAAAATAAAGTTGTGATTCAACTCACTGCTCACCAGTTTGAATGACCCACCTTCGCTATCGCTATGGCGGGCAATGCCATCGTCCCGATTGCTATCTGGAGACCGTCATTCATTGTCATTGGCCCGGAGTTGACCCCGTAAAGCGTGGGCCGCTACTCATTTTTCACTATCTTTAAGGAGAAAATCAAGAAACCGTAAGGAATAATGCTCGGATCGATCATCGGCGACATCATCGGCTCAACTTATGAATTCAATAACGCAGGGCGTTATGATTTCGATCCTTTCCCTCCCGGATCAGACTTCACCGATGATACTGTCCTCACTGTTGCAGTCGCGGATGCCATACTTCACGAGAGGCCATTTGGAGAGGTGATTCATGAATACGCATCCGGATACCCGAACCGCGGCTACGGGGGAAGATTCAGAAACTGGATACATATGGAAGTCCCCAGGCCTTACAACAGCTTCGGAAACGGTTCTGCAATGAGGGTGAGCCCTGCAGGTTGGGCATTCGATACCCTGGAGAAGACAACCGAGGAGGCCCGCAAGACTGCTGAGTGTACTCATAACCATCCTGAAGGGATAAAGGGAGCTGAATCAATAGCAGCCGCAATATACCTTGCCCGGACAGGCAGCTCAAAAATAGAAATAAAGAATTTCCTTGAAAGTCGGTTCCATTATAATCTTCACAGGGCTCTTGCAGAGATCAAACTTTATTACAGGTTTGATGAGACATGCCAGCGAACGGTCCCTGAAGCTATTACATGCTTCCTGGAATCTGAAAATTATGAGGATGCAATCAGAAAAGCCATCTGGCTGGGAGGCGACAGCGATACCCTTGCATGCATAACCGGAGGTATTGCCGAGGCATATTACAGGAAAATGCCTGAAGAGTGGATCGGCAATGCTCTAAGGATTCTTCCCGATAAGATGAGTCAGATAATTAGGGATTTCGATAAATTTATCCGATAGCTTATTTACTGCATTGTGTTTTAACAGACGTCATAAGGGCCTTCGGCCGTCATTCGCTTCACGATTTGCCAGCCGTAGCATTCTTTGACCTGCGGAGCTTAGGGGTAGGAGATAGCGAAGCAGGTTGCGGAAGCTGGTCATTCAATTGTCATTCG
>Ga0116152_10000324_pt1 | contig 39139 bp, 35 predicted proteins | sample AD_UKC119_MetaG_FD_89894 | JGI IMG/M metagenome (GOLD analysis project Ga0116152, IMG submission 89894) | Active sludge microbial communities of municipal wastewater-treating anaerobic digesters from Hong Kong - AD_UKC119_MetaG | ecosystem: Engineered > Bioreactor > Anaerobic > Digestate... | reverse complement strand
GGGGCCAAGCTGTTTGGAGATATCCCACAGATAGGCTTTCAAAACGATATCGACGATGATGACAAAGGAGGCAATGATCAGGACCTCCGCCATCATCCTCACTCGGGAAGGGATCGCCTTGCGCAGAAGAGAGATCGTCAGGTTGGACAGAGCCACGACAAAAAGCAATCCGGCGACCATCACCACCGTATTTTTCACACGGTTGGTCACCGCCAGCGTGGAACAGATTCCGAGGATCTGAATAAAGACGGGATTATTCTTCAACAACCCTTCACGGAACAGTTTTTTTGTATTCCCTTTCATCGCTCCTCCTCGGGCACAGTTCTCAGGGCGTCCACACGGTTTCGGATCACGTCATTCAACATGGACTGGACGGCAGCAGACGTGGCCGTCGCCCCGGTGACCGCCTGGAAAGAGGCCGGAGAGTCCCCTGAAGCCTCTTCTCCTGTCACAATCTGAGTAAACGGGCCGCTCTTTCCCCTGAACTGATCCTTGAACCAGGCTTCGGTGATCCTTCCTCCCAGTCCCGGAGTCTCGTTCTGTTTTAAAATATCAAAGCCCGTGATCTCTGTCAGGGTCGCGTTGTAACCCAGCACACCTTCGATCTCACCCCACAGCCCTCCTCCCCGGAAAGGGAACACATAAGCTGTGGTTCCGTTCTCGAGAGCCACCTTATAGTAGAGCCCCCTGCCTTCAGGGAGCTTTTTTTCACGGACAGATGAGTCAAACAGGGCGATGACAGCGTTCCGGTCCGCCCCGCTCCCCCCGTCTCCTGCGGCATGAAGGATCGCGCTTTTGAAATCATAACTCTCATTGACCAGGATCCGCGGCCGTGTCTTGAGAAAGAGGGCGGAGAGAAGTGAGATAAAGAGAGCGGTGAGAAATGTCATAAAAAAGATCGTATAGAGGCTCGTTCCCCAGACACTTTTCTTCTCAGGCATGACGGCCCTCCTTTCTCTTCTGTGCAGAAAGGGCATAATCGATGATGGGGGCAAACATATTGCCGAGAAGGATGGCGAACATGATCCCTTCGGGCCAGCTGGAAAAGACGCGGATCAGCACGGCAAGGATGCCGATGAGGATCCCGTAGATCCAACGCCCTTTATTCGTCTGTGCAGCCGAGACGGGATCTGTGGCCATGAAAAACGCTCCCAGAAGGAACCCGCCGGCCAGAAGGCCCCGCAGGGGATCGAAGGTCAGCCCGGCCAGCCAAAGGCTCCCGTTCATGACCAGGAATCCTGACAGGACTCCGGCGACAATACGGTAATTGGCGACCTTTTTCCAGACAATATAGACGCCGCCCAGAATCAGGAGAAGAGCCGCCGTATCACCGAGACATCCGCCGGTCCGGCCAAAAAAGAGGTCCTGCACCGGGACAGAGCCGCCTGAAGCCAGGATCCTCAAAGGAGTGGCTTCACTGATCGTGTCGAGAGTGAAACGTCCCAGCCCCCCCGGAAATCCTCCCGCAGGATCGAGCCAGGCCCCCTGCCCTGTCATGGCGGTTCCAAAGTTGATATAGAGGAAGATCCTCCCCACAAGGGCCGGGTTGAAGACATTGCGCCCGAAACCGCCGAAGGCCAGTTTCCCGAAGAGAAGGCCGAAGATGATCCCCAGGGCCGCCATCCAATAGGGTAATGTGGGCGGGAGAGAGAGCGTGAAGAGAAAACAGGTGACAAAAACGGCTTCGCTCACAGGCTTATTGTAAAACCTGTTAAAGATGTATTCTGTCAAAAAGCCGAAAAAAGTAACGACCCCGAGAAGCACCAGGCTTCTCCATCCGAAATAATAGACAGAAGCGGCCACAGCCGGGGCCAGGCCTATCAGGACTGTCCTCATGGGCTTCTGCTTCTGGATAATCTTGATTCCTTCAGCCATCCCGTTCCCCCTTAAAAAGATTGAAGTTTCCTCCATTTTATCAGGGGATTGTAATCATGTCAAACAGTATACATGACGTCAGTCATCAAAAAACATTCCGGGCCAGGGGAGACACAGAAGCCCGGCGGCTCCTCTCTCCTTTGATCAATCCGCTGATTTCTTAAAGCGGACGATGCTCACAAAAAAGATGATGAGACTGAGGACTCCAAGGGACAAGGCCGGACCCCAAAGCTCCCTCATCCCGGCTCCCCGCAGGAATATCCCGCGGATGATCTCCAGGTAATGTTTCAGGGGGAAGAGCGGAGTCACAAAACGGATCACCCCTGGCATATTATGAACGGGAAAGATGAAGCCCGAAAGAAAGACCATGGGTGTGATGATGAAGAAGACGGCTGTCAGCATGGCCTGCTGCTGTGTCTGTGACACAGTGGAGATGAAGAGTCCGAGCCCCAGCATGGACAGGAGATAGAGAAAAGAGAGGGACAGAAGAAGGAGTAGACTCCCCTTGAGAGGGATCCCGAAGAGAAGGCCGGCAGCACCGATGACAAGCAGAATATCCACGATTCCGATAAGAGTAAAGGGGATCAGTTTACCGAGGATGACTTCCCAGCCCTTCACAGGAGTCACCATCACCTGCTCCAGAGTCCCCTTCTCTTTCTCTTTGACAATGGCCAGCGAGGTCAGGACCATGGTGATGATCATCAAAACAAGGCCCAGAATACCGGGGACAAGAAAATGACGGCTTTCCAGGCTCTGGTTATAGGTGACCCGGACCCGGGGCACGACATAGCCGGCGGGGGTGATCTCCCCAACAGACGACGGCGTCTTCCGGTGCATCTCTGAAAACCGCCTCACGACCTCTCCCGAATAGAAAAGTCCCGATGTCGCTGTATTGGAATCGGTCCCGTCCACGAGAGCGGCTACTTGGGGAGACCGTCCCGCTTCCATCTCCGCCTGGAAGCCCTCTTCGATGACAAGCGCCAGGGCAGCCTGCCCCTGATCCAGGCTCTTCACCAGCTCCGCACGGCTTCGGATGGGATCCAGGACCTGAAACGCATCACTGGCCTGAAACATGTCGATAAAAGAGCGGCTCAGGGCAGTGCTGTCCCGGTCCCAGACAACAGTGGTAATATGAGTGATATCAAAATTGGCTGCATATCCAAGGATGATCAGCTGCAGAAGGGGGGAGAGAATGCTCATGGCGAGCATTTTGGGGTCTCTTCTGAACTGCAGAAACTCTTTCCTGATAAAGGCAAAAAGACGCTTCATTTGTCCTCCTATGATAAACGTGATCTCAGTTTTCGGGTACTGATCATGAGAAGCCCCACCGCCATCAGAGTCATGACAGAAAACTCCTTCCAGAACGCCCCGAACCCCACGCCCTTGATATAGATGCTACGGATGATCTCTGTAAAATACCGGGCGGGAACCAGGTAGGTGATCCCCCGGATCACAGGAGACATGTTCCGGATGGGAAAGACAAAACCGGAAAGAAGCAGCGTGGGAAGGACTGTAAAAAGGACAGATAGAAGAAAGGCGAACTGGCGCGTATCAGCCACTGCGGAGATGAGGATCCCCGAAGCGACCCCCACCATGAGGAAAAGGGCCATGCTGACAAAGAGCAGCAGAAGGCTTCCTTTGACCCCGACGCCGAAGATAAGATACCCGAACAGCAGGATGGAAAGGGCACTCCCGAAAGTCAGCCCCATGTAGGGGATCACTTTCCCCAGAATGAGCTCCATGGGCTCCAGAGGAGAGACGATGAGCTGTTCGATGGTCCGCTCCTCTCGCTCACGGACGATGGTGAGTGAGGTGGAGACCACGGTGATGATCATGAGGATATAGACGATAAGCCCCGGGATCAAAAAGACCCTGGAACTGAGCTCGGGATTATACCAGACCCGCGGTCTGAAGTCGATCCCCGGGGAGCCCTGAACTGTACCGGCTCTCTCACGGTTATAAAGCGCAACGATATTTTCAGCATAACTCATGGCTGCTGTGGCTGTGTTGGTATCGACTCCGTCCACAAAGAGACCGACTTCACTCCCCCGTCCCTGTCTCAATTTCGTGCTGAAGTCACAGGGAATATCCAGAATAAGAAGGGTCTTTCCCCGGGCCATGGCCTCCATGGCATCCTCTTCCTCCGGTGAAAAGCGGCGGACTTCGAAATATCCTGATTCCACGAACTTATCGATGAGGAGGCGGCTTTCATGGCTCTGCGACCGGTCGACCACGTCCATGGGCACATCTTTCACATTAAAATTCAGGGCAAACCCGAAAAGGATCAGCATAAAGAGGGGAATGACCACAAGAAGGCCGAAAGACCGCCTGTCCCGGATAATATGTTTCATCTCCTTTTTCACCACCGCTCTGATTCGTCCCATGACACACTCCTTATTTGATCAGGTGGATAAAGACATCTTCAAGGGTAGGCTCCACGGGTTCCAGGGACTCCACCGGGATCTTCTCCTTTTTCATCAGATCCAGGACCCGTTTTTGAAACTGTCTCTCGGGGAGAGGGGTGAGAAGGTTGATCCTGATCCCCAGAAGAGAGACCTCCGAGACTCCTTCCATAGCCCTGAGAAGGGGGATGGCCCGGCCGGGCTCTTCGGTCTCCATCTGAAACATCCGTTCGGTGATGACTTCCCTTTTGAGCTCTTCAGGAGCCCCGGAAGCGATGATCCTTCCCTTGTCCATGAGCCTGACAGAATGACAGTATTCCGCTTCATCCAGATAGTGGGTGGTCACAAAGACTGTGACCCCCTTGCGGGCGATCTCCTGGATCACTTTCCAGAAATTTCTTCGGGAGACGGGATCCACACCTGCTGTAGGCTCATCCAGAAAAATGATCTCGGGATCATGGAGAAGGGCTGTCCCCAGAGCGAGCCTCTGTTTCCATCCGCCTGCCAATGTGGAGGTGATCCGCCGTTCCATCCCGGCCAGTCCGGCCCACTCGATGACTTCACTCTTTTTATCATTCAGTTCCCGGGGAGACAAGCCGTACATCCCGCCGAAAAACATGATATTCTCCTGAACCGTAAGATCCTCATAGAGAGAAAACTTCTGTGACATGTACCCGATCCTGGTCTTGATTCTTTCTGTTTCTGTCATAATATCAAACCCGGCGACCTCGCCCTCTCCGCCGGATGGGCGCAGAAGGCCGCATAACATCCGGATCGTCGTTGTCTTCCCTGCTCCGTTTGCTCCGAGAAACCCGAAGATCTCTCCTCTCCGGACAGTAAAACCGATATGATCCACAGCGGTGAAGGATGAAAACCGCTTTGTGAGTCCTCTGACAGAGACAGCTGGGCCTTCCCTCATTTTTCAAGCACCCCCATGACATTCAAGACACGAAGACGGGCAAGCTCCCTGTCGACCTCTGCATTCAGGACTCTCATGCGGGCCTCAGTATAAGCCGTTTCCGCATCAAGGACATCCGAATTGACCGCCATCCCTTCCTGATAAAGGGCCCGGGTCATCCTGAAACTCTCTTGGGCCTCGTCGGCGTTTCTCATGGCGGCGTCCAGAGTCTGGCCCTGGGCCTGATAATCCCGGTAGAGAACCCTCACGGTGCTGTCCAGGCTTTGACGGGCTTTCTCATAGAGCAGTCGGCTTCTGTCGGCAAAAAGAGCGGCTTCAGCCGCCCGGGCGAACTTCTTCCCCCCGGAAAAGAGGTCAAAAGAGAGAGAGATCCCCACCTCCCAGCTTTCCTGATATGTGTCCTGCAGAGGCTGAAGAGAGGTGTTGGGCCTATCATAATGGTAGACAGCGACCAGTGCCGCTTTGGGAGAAAAGTCTCCCCGGGTGATCTTCTCTTTGTAGCGGGCTGCCTCCACAGAGAGCCTGGCCTCCATAAGGCGGTCATTCCCGTTCAAGGCTGTCTCCACACAACGGTTTTCGTCGGGAAGTCCGCCGGTGATCCCCTCGATTTGCGAGACCGGGACAAAGTCATCCTCACCCCTCAATCCGAGGATATCCTTGAGCTGCATCGCTTCTTTTTCCCGCCGGTTCCGGTTTTCAATGATCTCCAGATCGATCCGGGAGAGACGCTCTTTGACCCTGAGCAGATCCACTCTTGTCGCCAGCCCCTCGGCGTAAAAGGTCTCCACATCGCGTTGATGGGAGAGAACCAGTTCCCGCGTCTTTTCCAGAACTTGCTCTCCATTATCCAGCTTGACGACTGTCCAGTAGAGCTCCTGGACTTTCAGGATCAGATCCTGGGCACTTCCTTCCAGCCGCCGGGCCGCCGCTTCTGCGCCTGTCTTGTACAAGGCCTTTTTATTGATGAGGCTCCCCCCGTAAAACAGGGGCTGAACCAGGGTGATGCTGTTTTTCTGGATCCTGTCCATCTCAGGTGCGATGACCACCTCCCCCGGAGACAGAGGAAGAGTAAGGCTGTATTCCTCTTTGTCATCGGTAAGGAAGAGAGAGGATTCCAATGTCAGAGAAGGCCAGAGGTCTCCTGACGCCTGCCGGGCTTGTGCTTCACTGATCCCGGCCTCTTTCTGAGCGGCCCGGTACTCCAGGTCGTAGGCAAAGGCCTCGTCAAGAGCCTGCCCGACGGTGAGCCTGGCTTCTCCTGCTGAGATCGCGGATGTGAAGACGGCGGCCATGATGACTAAAGACAGCGTGACTTTCATTTTTCCCCTCCCTTATTGAGATAACTGATAAAGACATCTTCCAATGAGGGGGAGAGATAGCGCCCTCCCCGCCCGGATACCTTCTGCTCCTGCAGACGGGTGTTCAGGACTTGGGCAGAAGGAGCTTCGTCTTTGAGAATATAGAGATGAAGCCTGTCCCCGAAGGCCTGGACATCACGGATGAGAGTCCACTTTTCAAGAAGAGAGCGGGCTCTTTTACCGTCAGGTGTCAGCTCAAAGACGGCATAAGGAAACCGGCTTCTCAGAGCTGAAGGATGATCCACGGTGAGCAGCTCGCCCTTATCCAGCAAGGCGACCCGTGAACAGCGTTCGGCTTCGTCCATATAAGGCGTGGTCATAAAGACTGTCACGCCCGTATTCAGCAGTTCCGACAAGATCTCCCAGAACTCCCTTCGGGACACAGGGTCTACGCCATTGGTCGGCTCGTCCAGGAAAATGATCGAAGGGGCATGGATCAATGTACAGGCCAGAGCCAGCTTTTTCTTCATCCCTCCCGAAAGAGCTCCTGCTTTCCGGTTCCCGAAAGGGGCCATCCGGGTAAAGGAGAGGAGCTCCTGCCTGCGGTGTGAAAAATCTTTGATCTGATGAATCTCAGCGAAAAAGGCCATATTCTCCTCCACAGTCAGATCACTGTAAAGGCTGAAATCCTGTGACAGATACCCCAGACGGGATTTGATCTCATCGCCATGGGTCTGAAGGCCTTTCCCAAGTTCCCTCACCTCTCCCCTGTAACCTTTGAGGATCCCGCAGAGGACTTTGATCATTGTGGATTTCCCGGCCCCGTCCGGGCCGATCAAACCGAACATCTCGCCCTCGCCCACTGTCATGGAGACTCCGCCGAGGGCCCTCACATTCCCGTAACTGAAGGCGAGATCCTTTATCTCAATGACTGTTTTCATCATCCTCCGTATCGAGTGAGATCACCACGTCTCCGTTCATCCCCGATTTCAGCTTTCCGTCGCTGTTCCGGACTTCAGCTTCCACTTTGTAGACGAGCAGGACACGCTCATCTTTGGTCTGGACACTCTTCGGGGTAAATTCCGATTCCCGGGCCACTGTGGTGATCCTCCCATGATAGGAGATACCCGGCATGGCATCCGGGATGATGTTCACCGTGGCGCCGACCCGGATATTCTCCAGATCCTTTTCCGGGACATAAAAGCGGATGTCCAGAGTGCTCAGATCGGCTAATGTCAGGACCACGCTCCCGGCCCTGACAAACTCTCCCGCTTTGTAAAGGACTTCTGTGACCGTCCCCGGCCGGGGAGCAGCCACGGTACAGTCACTGATCTGCTTTTCCAGCACAGCGATCTCTTTTTTGACTCGTTCAGCATCCATGAGAGCTCCCTGAAGCGCGCTTTTTGCTCCTACGTAAGAGGTTTCAGCCTCATCGTAACGTGCTTTAGAAAGGGCCCCCTCCTGATAAAGACGGCTCACCCGTTCAAAGTTGACCTCGGCAGTCTCCCGGCTCTTTTCAAGGCTTTTGAGCTTCTCCTGAAGGGAGGCCAGTGCAAAACCGGCCTGGTCCCTCTGTAGAGAGAGAAGCTCATGGTCCACGGCGAGTAGAGGCTCTCCCTCGCCCACCTCATCACCCTCTTCAACAAAGATCTTCTCGATCATCCCGGTTCCCAGGACACTGATGTCCACCTCTTCAGCTTCCATGGTTCCTGAGTAGACGGCCTTCTCCGGCCCGGCGCAACCTGCCAGGAAAAAGAGCCCTGCTGAGAGTATAACGGCGATTTGTCTCATGCCTCCTCCTTCACTGTTTCTCTTTTTTCCATGATCCCGTTCATGAGGATATCCAAAGTCTTCGGGGCCAGTTCAGAAAGCGAATGCCCCGAGTAACGGATGAAATCAGCATCACTGATGACCCGGATATTCCGGTAGAGCATCTCCACCACAAAGGGGAGATCGATTGACTGCCTGATAAAGCCCTGCTCCTGTCCCTGCCGGAAAAGAGGGGTGACCCCGTCAACGAAAGTGGTATGCCGCTCCTCATCGATCATCGTCCAGAGTTCCCGTTTGTTCTGCTGAAGGTCTTCGATCAGCCTGTTGGTGAGGATGCCTGTCACCCGCGTGATGAGGGACATGAGTTTTCTGAATTTAAACGGAAAATCTTCTTCCGCATGGGCCAGTCGTTCAATCTGGACCCTGATGTCAGCGATGAACATCCGGAAGACCTCCTTCTCCAACTCTTCTTTTGAGGAAAAATGGTTATAAAGAGTCTTTTTGCTCACTCCTGCATAGGAGGCGATCTCCTCTGCTGTCACTCGGCTCACGGTATGCTTGATAAAGAGCTCCCGGGCAGCCGTCCTGATCTTCTCTTGCGTTCTTTGCTGACGATCCATACTCCTCCTTTATACATATTACACTTATTACGTGTAATTAGTTTCCTTCTGTGTGTATCTTACTGCCCCTGGGCATGATGTCAAGAAGAAAAATCAGTCTGAGAAATCTTTTCCGGTACCGGATCCGGCAGCGGTCAGCGAAACATCTCCCCTGCACACAGGGGACATCCATTGAGAAAATCTTTGAAAGACATGGCCCGTTTACACTCCATCTGAAGATCGGTAATATAGAAGACTCCCGTTCCGCAGGCGACTTTGATCCCTTGTTCAGGATCGACTCCCAGGATCGTGCCGGGCTCAGCATGATGCTTTTCTTCCGCGGGGAAACCGCCCAGGATCTTCACCGTCTTCCCGTTCAACGTGGTATAAGCTCCGGGCCAGGAAAAATAACCCCGGACCCGGCGGTCCACGATCCCGGCCTCATTGTTCCAGGAGATCCTGGCGTCCTCTTTGGTGATCTTCATGGCGAAGGTCGCCTTCTCATCCTCCTGGGGAAGAGGCGTGATCTCATCAATACGGGCCAGGGTTTCAGAGAGGGCATCGGCAGAAAGGAAACGGAGTTTTTCCCAAAGAGACGAGGCTGTCTCGCGCTCATCCAGGGAGATCTCTTTTTTGAGAAGAATATCACCGGCATCCCACTCCTCATTAAGACGGAAGACGGTGACTCCGCTGATCACCTCTCCGCTGAGGACGGCCGCATTCACAGGGGACGAGCCCCGGTATTGGGGAAGAAGGGAGGCGTGGGCATTGAGAGCCCCGAATGATGGAATATCAAGGATCTCGCGCGGGATCTTCAACCCGTAGGAGACAACGGCAATTGCATCGGGGGCGATCTCACGGCATCGGGTGATCTCACGGTCATCCAGGCGCGAAGGGGTATAGACCGGGATATGGTGCTTTTCCGCCCACGTTTTGATGACCCCTTTGTTCACTTTCATGCCCCGATGGGCCGGCTTATCCGCCTTGGTAAAGACGCCCGCCACGTCATGCTCCTGAGCCAGCCTTTCAAGTGACGGTAAAGCGAACTCGCTTGTCCCCATGAAAAGAAGGCGCATTAAACGGTCTCCGCCATTTTTTTGATTTCGGCCAGTTCTCCGGAGACTTCGATCCTTTTTTCCGGCGAGACCCGGTCGATCATGAGGACCCCGTTCACATGGTCCACTTCATGCTGGATCACCCGGGCAAAATAGTCTGTGGCCTCAAACTGAAGCGACTCTCCTGTGAGTGAAACCGCTTTGACGCTGATGCTCCTGGCCCGCTCCACGGGAATGTAGAGTTCGGGGAAACTGAGACACCCCTCTTCCATCACCACAGTCTCCTGCCCCGTTTGGGTGATCTGCGGATTGATGAGGACCAGGATATGGTCTCTGTCTTCACCAAAGGAGGTATCGATGACCACGATCCGTTTATTGATCCCCACCTGGGGGGCTGCGAGCCCGATGCCGTTTCTTTTGAACATGGTCTTTATCATCTTTTTGACGATCTTTCTGATCCCGTCGTCGATCTCCTGAACATCTTTATTGTCAGAAACCAGACGTTTATCTCCGTAATAGACGATTTTATACATCTGCACCCCTTTACAAGATTCCTTTTTCTTTCATCTTCCGTTCTGTCTCCCCGATGAGGCTGGACCTCTCTTTTTCTCTCTCTGCGAGAAGGGTCTTCTTTCCCTGACGATACTCCTCCATCCATCTCCGGGCAAACCCCCCCTGTTCGATATCTTCCAGCCAGCGGTCAAGGCGTTGGTCGAATTTTTTGTCAGGAAGTTCCTGTGATGCGGCGTAGGAACCGAACTCTGCTGTATCGGAAATAGCGGACCGCATCCCCTCGATGCCCTCTTTATAGATCAGGTCCACAATGGCTTTCATCTCAAAGACTGTTTCAAAATAGGCCATCTCCGGGGAATACCCACCCCGGACCAAAGCGGCAAAGGCCCGCTTCATAATATCGATGGTCAACCCGCACAGAGAGACCTGTTCGCCGAAAAGGTCGCAGACTGTCTCCTCTTCAAACGTGGTCTCAAACAGCCCCCGTTGAAGAAGTCCGATAAAATAGGCATAGCTCACAAGAGTCTCGTACAGAGTCCCGCTGAAATCCTTTTCCACAGCCATGACCCCTGGAAGGCCTTCTCCGCTGAGGAAACGTTCCCGGAGTGCTTTCCCTGGCCCCTTGGGAGAGACCATGCCGATATCCACGGGATACTTTTTCAGCTCCAGTCCTCCGAAAACAAAGGAAAAGCCGTGGGCAAAGACAAACGCCTGAGCCTCTCTGATCCTGTGGTAGATATGCTCTTTGAAAAAATCGGCCTGGGCTTCATCGGGGATCAGGACCACGAAAAAATCACACGTTTTCATCCCCTGTTCGGGGGTGAGGACCCGGAGACCGTCTTTGCGGGCTCTTTCTGCCGAAGACGACCCCTCTCTGAGCATGACAGAGACATCCACCCCGCTCTCTTTCAGGTTCAACGCCTGGGGACGTCCCTGGTTCCCGTAACCGATGACAGCCACTTTGCGGCTTTTAAGGATGTCACTCTTCTTATCGAGAGTAATCATCTTCAATACCTCGAAGAGAGCTCATCCATGATCCGGACATACTCTTCCAGCAGACGTTTCCGGCTGGGATGTTTGAGCTTTTTCAGGGCCTTCTGCTCGATCTGCCGCACACGTTCACGGGTGATCCCGAACTTTTCCCCCACCTCTTCCAGGGTGTAGGATTTTCCTTCGATCCAGGAGTAACGCAGACGGAGGATCTTCTGTTCCCTGTCTTCCAGAGTGAGCAGGAGATCGTTGAGTTTCTCCCGGAGCAGCTTGAGCTGAACGATCCGTTCGGGGGATTCGATTCGGGTATCTTCCAAAAAATCGCCCAGCTGACTGTCTCCCTGGTCTCCCACAGGAGTCTCCAGAGAAACCGGGTCGATGGCGATCTTCTTGATCTGGTTGATCTTGGATTCAGGCATGTCGATGATCGCTGCGAGTTCTTTGTTCGTGGGTTCACGGCCGTTTTCCTGTTTGAAGATACGCATGGTCTTGTTGATCTTGTTGATGTTTTCGATCATATGGACGGGAATACGGATGGTCCTGGCCTGATCGGCGATGGCCCTGGTAATAGCCTGCCGGATCCACCAGGTGGCGTATGTGGAGAATTTATAGCCCTTTTTATAGTCAAACTTCTCCACGGCCCGCATAAGCCCGATATTCCCTTCCTGGATCAGGTCCAGAAACTGCAGGCCACGATTGGTATACTTCTTGGCAATGGAGATGACCAGCCTGACATTAGCGCTGATGAGATGCTTTTTTGCACGCTCCACGATGCGTAGGCCTTTGTTGACTTCCAGAAGATAGAGCTTGAGCTGATTCCGGTTTTCCCCGAGGACCTCTTCAGTGGACCGGATATACTCTTCGAGTCCCTTGATCTCAAATTTTTTCGCTTTTTTCGAGTTCTGGAGTTTCTCCAGATCATTTTCCGTCTTTTCCAGGCTTTTCACAAGGATCTTGAACCGCGTGGCCAGAGAATCGATCTGGGGATAATTGAGGTCCAGTTCATCCACAGCCACCCGTAGGCGCTCTCTTTTCCCTTCCAGAAGGACATGCAGTTTTTCTTTCTCGCCCTTCTTTTTTGTTGTTTCCGCGCTCTTCTGAGTCTCTTTGATCTCATCGTAGATCCCCTGGATCTTGGAGAACTGAAGATAGACCTTTTCCCGGCACTCTTCCTGTTTTTCGGAGTTATTGATGTCGTTGTACTCCATATTGATGACATCTTCACAATGGCGGTCTTCACATCGCTTGATGCGCTGGGCCAGTTCAGGGACGACAAAATCAAGTTTGAAGACATGTTTTTTGATTATTTCATACCCTTCTTCAATGCGCTTGGCCACTTCGATCTCGCCGTCTTTGTCCAGAAGCGGGACTTTCCCCATCTCTCTCAGATAAAGGCGCACAGGGTCGTCCAAAGTGTTTTCGTTGAGTGCATCTTCCAGAATGTCGGAATCCAGCTCCCTCCCGCCTTCTTCTTTATCCTCCACCAGGAGCCCGTTCTTCTGCAGCTCGGCAATGATCTTTTCGAAGAATTCGGGGGAAACCACTTCATCGGGGATCAGGTCGTTGAGCTCTTCATAACTGATCCCGTTTTTCTTTTCGGCTTCCCGGACGATCTGTTCGATCAGCTCGCCCTCATTCCAATTCTTTTTCAAATATTTCCTCCTTCTTTTTTTCCATGGTGATGGTCTGTATCAGATGAGTATAAAAACGGTCAAACATCTCCTCATCGGGAATGAACGCCTCCCGAAGGACAAGGGCGGTCATCTCCTGTAAGAGGAGAGGGTCTTCCACAAATTGTTCATACTTTCCTCTGCCGTGGACAGATCCTCCCTGCTCCAGAGCATCATAAGCCGCTGCAAGCGCCTCGTGGATCCGTGCATCGGTGATATAGTAATGCCAGTCCCGGACAAGCTCTGCCAGTCTCCGTGCAAAGCTCTCTTTTTCCAGAAAGTAGAGGAGAAAGAGGATCTCATCCTTGCGGAAATCACCTTTGGCAGACATCCTGCTTTTTTTCCCTTTTTTCCGCACGATCCCCGTGCTCTTCCTTCCGAACCGGTCATCAAGAGCCTGGAGGAAAAAGGTGCGTCGCTCCTCATCTCCCAGCCGGGTAAAATCACTTTTCAGCTTCTTGTAGACATTGGCCTTCTGCTCGGGGTTGTCCATGTCCGCTTCCGAACTGAAATAATCCACATAAAAGTCAAAGCCCGGAGTGGCGTTTTTCATCAGTTTTTCAATGAACGCGCGCCCTCTTGTCTTCACCGTGTCATCGGGATCCTTTTCAAGGCTGTTCACCACGACCCAGGTGTTGATCCCGGTATTGAAGAGCTGCTCCAGAGAACGGATGGTGGCACGCTGCCCGGCTTCATCATTATCAAAAAAGAGGGTGATATCATCCACCCTGTTTTTCAGCAGGTCGGCATGCCCCGGGGTAAAGGCTGTTCCCAGAACGGCGACCACGTTTTTGATTCCGTGCTGATAGAGAGCCAGCAGGTCCATATACCCTTCCACCACCACAGCAGACCTGGACGCAAAGATCTCCCGGCGGGTGAGGTGCAGGCCGTAAAGGGTGTGAGACTTCTTAAACAAAGGGGTCTCTCCTGAGTTCAGGTACTTGGGCTGCTGCTCCTTCTGCAAGGCCCTCCCTCCGAAGGCGATCACATTCCCCCCCGGGTCACAGATGGGAAACATGACACGGTCTCTGAAAAGGTCATACGGCCCGCTTTTGCCTACCCGGGCCAGGAAGAGCCGGTCCATCTCCTCCACGGAGGCCCCTTTTTCTTTGAGCTTCCGACAGAGAGGGTTCCCTGAAGCCGGGGCATACCCCAGACGGAACGCTTCGATGACATTTTTGGAGACTTTTCTCTCCTTTAAATAGAGCCGGGCCTGCCTGGCCCCCTCAGAGGACATGAGTGTCTCAAAAAAGAAGTCCGCCGCCTCTTCATTGAGCCGGTAAAGCCGGTCCCTTGCTTCGTTTTTGGGCCGGTCACGGAGGGTGACCCCCGCTTCCCGGGCCAGGTGTTCCAGAGCCTCCTTGAAGGGAATATTCTCATATTCCATGAGGAACGTGATCACATTCCCGGACTTCCCGCATCCGAAACAGTGGAAAAGCCCCTTGTCATCGCTGATGGACAGGGATGGGCCGCGGTCATTGTGGAAAGGACAGACGGCCATGTAGTTTTTGCCTGTCTTTTTCACAGGAATATAACGCCCTATAAAGTCAGCGATGCTGATTTTCTCTATAATCTGGTCAATGGGATTATTTTCTTTCACGTATGTATAGATGCAAAGAAAAAGGAAAAGTTTCTCGAAATTTCAAAAAAAAGCGGATCTTTTACGATTTTTCTTCTCAATACCCCCTTTTTTACCCCTTGAGGGGCTCAAAATCCATTTCCATGCTCAGATCCACCGCCACAGCCGAGTGGGTGATGGCCCCTGTGGAGATAAAATCGATATCCAGGCGGGCCAGGGCGGAAAGGCGCGGGAGGGTGATCCCCCCGGAGACTTCGATCTTCACCCCGGGGTCTTCCTTTCTGATGAGGCGGGCACACGATTCTATGGATCCATTGTCCATATTATCCAGCATGATCACGTCACACCCGCATCGCACCGCTTCCAGGGCTTCTGTCTCACTCTCCACTTCCACTTCCAGGCGGATCCCTTTTCTGCGGAGGGGCTGCGCCATTGTTATAGCAGGACTCAGGCCCCCGGCTGCTGCTTTATGATTATCCTTGATCATCATCATGTCATAGAGCCCCATGCGGTGATTGGTTCCCCCTCCCGCCAGGACAGCATACTTGTCCAGAAGGCGGTGGCCGGGACAGGTCTTTCGGGTATCCAGAAGTTGAACACGGCTCTCTCCGAGAGCCTGAACATAACGCCGCGTCATGGTGGCCACTCCGCTCATCCTCTGGATAAAATTCAATGCTGTGCGTTCTCCCCGGAGAAGAGAAAGAGCGGCTCCTTCCAGGCGCACCACAACATTCCCTTTGCTCACGGACGTCCCCTCTGTGACACAGGCCTCGACCCGGACTGAGGGGTCCAGCTGACGAAAGACTTCGCAGATGAGGGGAAATCCGCAGAAGACAAGCTCTTCCTTGGCCAGGATCACAGCCTTCATACGGTCTTTGGGCTTGAACAGGAGGTCCGATGTCACATCTCTTCGTCGTGTCCCCAGGTCCTCTTCCAGGGCCAGCCGGACGAGCCGGCGGACAAGCCTCTTCTCCTGAATCGATTCTTTTTTCATATCTTGATCCTCTCTTCGAATTTTTTACGGAGCTGGAAGATCGTATCGCGGACTTTGGCAGCCTCTTCAAAGAGAAGCTGTTCGCTTTTTGCTTTCATAAGCTCCGTGAGTTCTTCGATCACCTCGGGAATAGCATCGTAGGGAACTTTTCCCGTATCAAAGGAGAACCCTTTCTCCTCCCTGTCCCGTCTCTTTTCCTGAAAAAGGGTGGAAAAGCGGATCTCTTTTTTTATCGTTCTGGGCGTGATCCCGTGTTCGTCATTGAAGGCTTCCTGGATGGCGCGTCTCCGGGCTGTCTCGTCAATAGCCGCACGCATACTGTCGGTCATGGAATCGGCATACATGATGACATGTCCGTTGACATTCCGGGCCACTCGTCCGGAGATCTGGATAAGGGACCGGTAGGAGCGCAGAAAGCCTTCCTTGTCTGCATCAAGGATAAAGACAGTGGAGACTTCAGGAAGGTCCAGCCCTTCACGGAGAAGGTTGATCCCAACGAGGATATCGAAATCGCCCATACGCAGGCTGTTGAGTGTCTCAATGCGTTCAAACGTATGGATCTCTGAATGGAGATAATCGGCTTTGAAGCCCTTCTCCTTGAGGAAAGCCGTGAGGTCTTCGGCCATCTTCTTGGTCAGGGTCGTGACGAGGATCTTTTCACCCCGTCCGATGATGGAACGGGCTTCCTCCATGAGGTCATAGATCTGGCCTTCCGTGGGACGGACTTCGATGGCGGGGTCCAGAAGCCCCGTGGGCCTGATGATCTGCTCCACAACGGCGCTGCTGGACTCTTTTTCATAATCGGCAGGCGTTGCTGATACAAAGAGGGTCCTGTCCAGCATGGATTCGAACTCACTGAAATAGAGGGGACGGTTGTCCAGCGCCGAAGGAAGGCGGAACCCGAAATCCACAAGCTTCTGTTTCCTGGCACGGTCCCCGTTATACATGCCCCGGATCTGGGGAAGCGAGATATGGCTTTCATCAATGATCATCAGGTACTCATCGGGAAAGTAATCCAGAAGCACATAGGGGCGTTCGCCCTCTTCACGTCCGGTGAGATAGCGGGAATAGTTCTCGATCCCCGAGCAATACCCCAGGTTCTCCAGCATCTCCAGGTCGTATTTGGTCCGCATCTCAAGCCTCTGGGCTTCCAGGAGCTTCCCCTGTTCTCTGAACAGAGAGACCTGGGCCACCATCTCTTTTTCAATAAGGCTCAGCGACCGTTTCAGGTTCTCCTCAGAGGTGATAAAATACTTGGCCGGAAAGATCTCCACCTCATCCAGGGCGGCGACGGGAGATCCGGTGAGGTTTTCGAATGTATAGAGGCCGTCGACCTCGTCTCCCCATAACGCCACCCGGATGGGGTTGTTCTCATAAGGAGGATAGATATCCACAATATCGCCTTTCGACCGGACATCCCCTTTATAGAACCCGATGTCATTGCGTTCATAGAAGATGGCGATGAGGTCCCGGAGAAGGTCCATCTTGTCGATGCGGTCTCCCTTTTTGATCCGCACAGACGACGCCTTATAATCCCTGGGGGATCCCACGCCGTAGATCGCAGACACACTCGCCACCACGATGACATCCCGCCGGGTCAACAGGGAGGTGATGGTCTCCAGGCGCATGCGGTCGATATCTTCATTGATCGAGGCGTCTTTTTCGATATAGGTATCACTCTGGGGAATATAGGCTTCAGGCTGATAGTAATCATAATAGCTGACATAATAGCAGACTTTGTTTTCCGGGAAAAAACCCGTGAGTTCTGTATAGATCTGGCCGGCCAGGGTCTTGTTATGGGTAATGATCAGGGTGGGCACTCCCATGCGCTCGATGACCTTGGAAAAGGTAAAGGTCTTCCCGGATCCCGTCACCCCCAGGAGCGTCTGGCTTTTCCCTCGTCCGGCTTTGAAATTGGAGACCAGGGCCTCGATGGCTTCGACCTGGTCTCCCATGGGACGGAAAGGCGAGACGACCCGGAAGGGCCTTTCCTGAAACGCCGGATTCATTTCAACTCGTTTAAAAGCTCCATGATATCCTTCTGGCCGGGGTCGATTTTCAGTGACCGTTCAAAGGCCTCGGCCGCCTTGTCATCCCAATCCAGGGCTTTATAGAGGATCCCGAGATTGTTCCAGGCATGGGCGTTGTCAGGGTTCAGCTCTGTGGCTTTGAGATAATTCTTGATGGCGTTTTCGAAAAAATCCTCTTCATCCGTCTTGTCTTCCCACAGCTCCTCCCGGGCGACATCCGCCAGGGCCAGTTCCCCGTAAGCCACTCCGAGATTATAGTAGATCTCCGCATCATCGGGGAGCATGGCCGAGGCTTTTTCAAAAAGATCCACAGCTTTTTTCAGATCGCCCTGTTGTGCGGCATCATAGGCTTCGTTTTTCAGTGTCATTGCGTCTTTACTCATATCGACCTCCTTCCTTCCATATTACCATCTGTCCCTCTTTTCGTCAATCGGATACCACCCGGGCTGTCTTGACTTTTCCTGTTTTCGGGGTATGATTCTGATATGCCATTGATTCTTTTTTTTATTTTCCTTATGGAGACGACCCAGCCGGTCTGGACCATCCCTGCTCCGGTGGAAGAGTCCGTAAGGCGGGAATGCACCTATGGTGAGGAACTGGTCCTTGTCTCTCTCTTTCCCGAACAGCCTCTCAAAGCGGCACCCGCGGAGGATAACCGCCATACGGCTTATGTGGCTGTAACCGGAGAGCGTCTCTATGCATTCTGGAAGGATACTGAGGGGCAGCCCTGCGGAAGCCGTTTCTCCATGCCCTCTGAAGCCCCCTTCACCCTTGATTATTCCCGTTTCCGCCTGGTGAAAGAGGGGATGCACCGCCCTGAGCTGGCCTTTCTCTACCTTTTCCACCGCCAGGCTCTCACCGAAGCACGCCAGAAGACTCCGCAGGCTCTCTATGCCGCCCTCTTCCCCGACCGCCCTCATCCGGCGGTCTCCTATCCCTCACTGGACGACGAGAAGCTTTCCGCCCTCTCCCGTTCGGCGGATTTCATCAGGCGTTACGATCAGCCCCTGTTTCTTTCCCTTCAGAAAGAGATCAAGATTTTTATCGATGAAACGGCTCCTGTCTATGATTGAGAAAAACGTCTCTCTTCAGTGCCTCAACAGCTACTGTCTTCCCGGGACAGCCGAATATTTTTACCAGTACTACTCAGAAGAAGAGCTCGCTGATATCCTCCGTTGGGGCAGGCGGAAAGGCTTGCCCGTGCACATCCTGGGAGGAGGGTCCAATATTCTCCTCACCCGCCCTCTCATCGAAGGGCTTGTCATCCATATGGGCCCGCTCTTTCTATCGCGAAATGGAGAGACTCTTCTGGCCGGAAGCGGAGTGGACACATCTCTGGCAGTGCTCCACGCGATGCACCATGGATTAAGCGGAGCCGAATTCCTTTACGGCCTCCCGGGAAATCTCGGAGGGGCCCTTTTTATGAACGCACGGGCCTACGACCGTTCGATGTCGGATATCATCGTCTCGGCCAAAGTCATGGATGAGACAGGCACCGTCTTCTGGGCGGACAAGAGTGAGATGGCCTTCGGCTATAAGGATTCGGTTTTTCAGCACCGCTCCTGGGTCATCCTGACCCTGCTGCTTCAGCTTCAGAGAGGAGACCGGACGGAGATCCGGGAGGCCATGGCCCGCTCCATCAATATCCGGCGCGACAAGGGCCATTATGATTTCCCCTCCTGCGGCTCCGTCTTTAAAAACCCCTACCATGCGGGGATCCCTGCGGGGAAACTCGTGGAGGAACTCTCTCTCAAGGGACGGCGCTCCGGCGGAGCCGAGATCTTTTCCAAGCACGGCAACTTCATCATCAATAAAGATTCCGCCTGCGCTGACGATATCCTCACGCTCCTTGAGCTGATCCGTGATGAAGCCCGCCAAAAACGGGGGATCATCCTCACCCCCGAAGTCGATATCTGGTAATTCTCTCATTTTTAACATTCCCCTCATGTTATCTTCATCCTCCCGCCTTATTGTCATGGAAACGACATAAGGAGGTACTGTTATGAAAAAAGGTTGGATTGTTCTTTTGGTGATGGCACTCATCCCCTTGTGTGCCGGAGCGACAGAGTTTTCATTCAAGGGTGAGATGAGGACGAGGATGAGTCTCTTTACGGATACAGAAGAGACAGGAATGGGAGGGGCTGATGAGATCAGTAAGATCGATTCCCGTATCCGGTTTTATACCAAAGCGATCTACAGCGAGGCTGCGGCCTTTACCCTCGGCATAGAGATCGGTGACTTCGACTGGGGAAGAGAGGGACATAATAAAGACGAGAAGATCATCGAAGTCAAACATGCCTATATGGACCTGACACCTGACTTTTCCCGCTCCATGAAGTTCCGGTTAGGGCTTCAGGGATACAAGGACCTCTTCGGGCAGGCTATCTTTGACGAAGATGCGGCGGGGCTCCTGTTCATGCCTGAGATGACAAAGGTTCAATTGCGCACAGGATTCTTCATCCTTTCCGATGACGAAGCAAAAGAAAATACCGATAATTCCAGAACGCTGGCACTCGTGGATGCCGCTTTTCAAAGCGGAGCCGCCACATGGAAAGGAGCTCTCTACTATGATGATGCCCGCCATGAAGCGGCAACTCTCTATCTCGCCGGGGGCGGAGATTTCCAGCTGGATTCACTGGGTTTCGGAGCTCAGGCCGTTTATATGACCCGGAGTTTCCATGAAGAGGGCCTGGACAATATCAGCGGCCTTTTCGCTCACTTCTATACCCGGTTCAAAAAGGATAAGTTCACTGTGCAGGCTCAGCTCGGATATTCTCCTGCCGGAGAGAACGATTACTTCGAGGGTATCGAAGAGTATGCCGATCTTTACGGACTGGAATACGCTTATAAAGGATCCGTCTATGACGGCCAGAACCTCCTTTCAAGCTACGGAGGAGAAGCAGGGCAGATGGTCCTGGCCCTGAACCTCGCCTATGACTTTCTCTTCGCCAATGCCGGCCTTATCCGGGCGACCCGAGACGACCTGGAGGAAAAAGCCCTGGGAACCGAGTTTGATCTCGGCTTCAAGGCAAGTCTGACAGAAAAAGTCGACTTTACCGGAGTCTATGCCCTCTTTATGCCCGGGAAAGCCTTCGGAGAATACGATAAAACAGCTCATGAGCTGGCAACACAGCTCAAGTTTAAATTCTGACGTTCTATCACCCTGAGATGATGAAAAAAAAGCGGATTAACCTCCGCTTTTTTTTTGTCATTCTCCATTTTTATGCTATATTTAGGAAAATCATTAAAGGAGGTTTTTGATGAAACGAGTTGTGTTGATTGTATTACTGATGATTCCGTTAGCTCTGAGCGCCACGGAATTCTCCTGGGACGGAATGTTCCGCACCCGGACCGGCGATTATACCGAGAACCATTGGTATAATGTGGGTGCCGAAAACCCTGATACGCAGACCCTGAGTGATTACAGGATGCGTCTCTTCACTCACATCGGCTTCAGCGACAGCCTGAGCGCTGTCTGGGGGATCGAAGTCGACGGAACCTGGGGTGACGAGGACCAGAACCGTGATGAGATCAATGTGAAGACAAAACATCTCTACATGGATTTCACTCCCGATTTTGCCGAGATGCTCACTGTCCGTATCGGCCTTCAGCCTTATAAAGACCCCTTCGGAAGCGCTATTTTCGATGAAGACGCCGTGGGCCTCTTCCTCCTTCCGAAATTCGAGTCTTTCACCCTGAAAGCCGGATGGCTGCAGTTCCACAACCAGGATATTTCCGAAGACCGCGATGACAACCTCTTCGTGCTCGAAGGAAGCAAGGATTTCGAATCCTTCACCCTGGGCGCAGCCTTCCTCTATGACATGGGTTACAGGGATCCCAATATCCTGGCAAGGGCCATGCACCAGATGATCATGGTCTTCCCTTTCGAGTACGACAACATGTGGCTTGGCTTCTACGGGAAATACCACACAGAGAAGATGGAAGCAGGGGGACATTTTGTCTACAATTCCTCCAAGTATGCGGAGAATTTCATGATTTCTGCCGAAGACACCACCGGCTTCTTTGCCTATCTCTACGGAAAATACAACTTCTCAGAGAAGATGAACGTGAAGCTCCACTTCGGTTATACCCCCGGAATGGATTATGACTCCGATGATTACACCTTCTTCACAGCCATCAAGCCGCAGACCAACCTCTACGGCCTGGAATACTTCTTCTACGGCCCGGTCTTCGATAAAGCCACTATGCTCAACACCTACGGCGACTATTTCGGCCAGACCGTGTTGGCCCTGAACATCAACTACAGCTTCCTCTATCTGAACGCCGGTATGATCAAAGCAAACTTTGACAACTACATGACCGATGAGAAAGAGTTCGGAAAAGAGATCGACCTGGGCTTCAACTATCCTGTGACAGACGGCCTGACCCTTTCCGGTGTCTATGCCCTCTTCATGCCCGGCCAGTTCATGGAAGATTTCTACGGATACAAAGAGACCGCCCATGAGATGGCCTTCAAACTGGAATACAAATTTTAACATCTAAGGAGGAATCATAATGAAAAAAACACTGATCGTTCTTATGCTGCTTCTCATCCCGGTGATGGTCTTCGCCGTGGATCTGTCTTATTCCGGCATGTTCCGGACGCGCGGGTCTCAGCTGACTGACCCTTACCTGGATAACCTGATCTACGGCGGAGAAGATGTCATCTCCTGGTCCGATTATCAGCTTCAGCTCTTCACCACCGCTGCCATCAATGACAATCTGAGCATGGTGTGGGGTATCGAAGTGAACGGTATCTGGGGCGATGAAGACCAGAACCGTGACGAGATCTCTGTCATGACTAAACACCTCTACATGGATTTCACCCCTGACATGCTGGACTGGATGCATATCCGTCTGGGCCTTCAGCCCTATCATGATATCTTCGCCAGCTCCATCTTCGATGAAGATGCCGTGGGTATCTCCCTCATGCCCGAATGGGACGCCGCTGACGTCTCCTTCGGCTACTATGTCTTCCATGATGAAGAGATGGCTGACGAGTCCAACCGTTTCTGGACCCTGGATGTGGCAAAAACCATGGACGCCCTGACTTTGAAAGCTGCGGCTCTCATGAACAAGTTCTACATCGCAGGGGGTGGACATAACTACTCCCGCCTCTACATCGGCGCCGCTGCCGACTACACCATGGAGAAGATGAGCTTCGGAGGCCATTTCGTCTACTCCACCACATCCTTTGAAGAAGACGACTTCAATCCTGATATGAGCGGCTATTTCGCCTACCTCTACGGGAAGATGGATGTCACTGAGAAACTCAATGTCAAGCTGAACTTCGGGTATACCCCCGGTGCAGCAGACATGGATTCTGTGACCATGTATGAAGGGATCGCCCCCTATTTCAACCCCTACGGGCTGGAATACCTCTTTGTGGGCCCCGTTGTGGACTTCCCCGTGGGCCAGGGCGCTATCCCGAATACCGCCGGATCCTACATGGGTTTCCCCAACGGCCTCATGGTCCTGGCTGCCAACATCAATTACGGGATGTTCTATCTGAACGCCGGACTGGTGAACGCGGTCATCGACATGGAAGGCGCTCCTGATTTCGACAAGAATATCGGAACTGAAGTCGACTTCGGAATGAAGACACAGCTTACAGACGGCCTCGATTTCTGCGCTGTCTACGCTCTCTTCATGCCCGGAAGCTTCATGGAAGACGAGTACATGTGGGGAATGTATGCTGATCCCAAGACCGCACATGAGCTCTCTGTGAAACTGCAGTATAATTTCTAAGAATGAAATAACAGAAGAGGGGGAAGCCGCAGGCTTTCCCCTTTTTTTCAGGGAGGATTTATGAAAAAAATAGGTTTGCTTCTTTTGTTTGTCTGCCTGCCTCTCTTCCTGTTCGGCGTGGACTTTTCCTATCACGGAATGGTACGCACCAGGACGACTCAGCAGACAGTGATCCTGGAAAGCGACATGAACGAGATCCCCCATGACACCATCACCTATTCCGACTACAGGATGCGTCTCTTCACAGAAGCGACGTTCAGTGATGCCCTGAACCTCGTGTGGGGTGTTGAAGTCAACGGACAATGGGGAAATGAAGATCAAAACAGGGATGAAGTCAATGTCAAGACCAAACACCTTTATCTGGATTTCACCCCTGACATGATCCAGATGCTTAACTTCCGTGTGGGCCTTCAGCCCTATAAGGATATCTACCAGGGCGCGATCTTCGATGAAGACGCCGTGGGGGTCTCCATTATGCCTGAAGTAAAGTTTGCGGACCTCAAGATGGGTTACTTTGTCTTTAATGACGAAGAAGCCGCTGACGGAGACTCCCGCCGCTTCTATACCTTTGATGCCGCCAAGACGTTCGGGAAACTTACAGCCAAGACAGCGGTCATCTATAACAAAGATAAAGATGAAGAGCTCTCGAGCCTCTACTACGGGCTCACCGCTGATTATGCCTTCAACGACCAGCTGCAGGCGGGCGCTCTCTATGCCTACTGTGACAACACCTGGCTTCCTGCCGATGAGGACGACTATAATGACCACGGCTGGTTCATCTACGGATACGCATCCTACGCGTTCAATGACAAGATGAACGTCAAACTCCATTACGGGATCTCTCCGGGGAAAAGCAATGACAACGGGGACTACATCTCTTTTATGGGGATCATGCCCTATTTCAACCCTTACGGACTGGAATACCTCTTCAAGGGACCTGTCATGGATGACAATCCCATCTTCCTGACTCCGGGATACGACATCTACGGCGACTGGGAGATCATCGGGCAGCAGGTCATCGCAGCCAACATCACTTATGACATGTTCTACCTCAATGCCGGCTATGTGACCCTGGCCAGCTACGACTGGTCGCCGTCCGGGATTGACAACTACACAAAATCCTTCGGGACCGAACTTGATCTCGGCGTGAAACTCAATGTCATGGAAGGCCTGGAGCTTTCAGCCGTCTATGCCATGTTCATGCCCGGCGACTTCTTCGAACTGGACGATGACACCGCCCACGAGATGTCTGCCAAACTCCAGTATAACTTCTGAGAATCGAACTGATTCGTCTTTTCAGCCCGCAAAAGCCCCCGGCTTTTGCGGGCTTTTTTCATTAAAAAAGAAAGAGAAGAAGCATGAGGGGAAGCGGAAGAAAAGCGCTTCCTGTCTGGACAGCGACACTCAGAAGAAGAAAGACAAAAGTCAACAGGGCAGCTTTCTGAAACAGCGATGAAAAATAAGCGGGAAGCTGCCGGCCGAAAACAACGATAAAGAGAGCCCCGCCTGCGGTGATCCCTGCAGGAACGGGATGGCCCGCAAGAAGATGAAAAACCGCCGCAATGACGAAAAGCAGTCCCGCCAAAACGACATGACACCACCGGCACCGCCTCTCCCCCCGCCCATGGTAGAACCCCTTTCTCTTCTCCCACAGCCTCCTGATCACACGGCTGTAATAGCGCTCGATCAGCCAGAGGCCTGCGATCTCAAAAAGGAGAAGAGCCCGGACATTGGCCTCACTCCATTCCAGGGAGAAGACACCCATGGTGATCGCAGTGAAACATGCGAAAAAGAAGAGTGAGAAACGCCCCAGCCGCCTGATCACGCTCATGCGGATCTCCCTGTCTTTCTCAAAGAGGGGATGGACAGCTCCCCTCTTCAGGAAAAAGAGACAAGCGCTGTAAGCCATACCGGCCAGGTTTGCAAAAAGCAGGAGCTTATAGGTCCACAACGGCATGGTTCACCCTTTTGATAATAAGGCCGGCAAGAAGCCCCATAAAAAACCCGCTCATCGTCCCCCCAAGCAGCATGAGGAAAAAATACCAGAGAAGTTCTGTCCGGGGGACAAAGAAGAGATAGACCACCAGGATCTGTCCCAGATTGTTGCAAAAGGCTCCTCCGATACTCAACGGGATCAGGCTGAGACGGCGGTAAGCGGCTGTCAGAAAGAGGAGCGCAGCGCTGTTTCCCGCCAGAGCGATGAAAAAAGAGGGAGAGGCCAGCTTGCCGAAGAGTAATGCACTCAACAGGACTTTAAAGAGAACAACCAGGAGAGCCTCTTTGCGCCCCAGGGTATAAAGGGCCACAATGGTGAGGATATGGCTTAACCCGATCCGGACCGAGGGGACGGGAAGAGTCAGGGCCATATCAAAGGCATTGAGCAGGATGGCCATGGCCGTCAGAAGGGCGATGAGCAGAAGCCGTCTCAGCATCGTCCTTTTACCGTGTGATGACATCATACCCTTCCTCGCGGGACGGACGGACGATGAAAGCTGTCCTGTTGGGAGCGCAGATGATCACTCCCTGGGCGACCCACCCCTGTTTTTCGCAAGTCTTCAGCGGACAGCGAGCCTCTGTCACGCGCACTCGCCCCGCTGATATCTCCACGGTATGGGTTCCGATGGAAAAGCTGCGGTCCCTGTCCAGGGAGTATCTCAAAGTCTGCCCTGGACGTTCGATGACAAGCTCTCCTCCTGAGGGTGTAAGATGTCTTTGCCTCTCTGCTGATGCCGCCCATCCCAGGAGGATCATGAGACTTGCCAGGATCACAAAGAAGAGAATGTCGTTTTTTTTCACCAGGGTCATGTCCCCCCGCTCCTTCCGGAGAGCGTGACAGCCACCCGTTGTCCGCAATGCGGGCAGTGGTCTCCCTCGACAAGGCGGTTCTCCACGGCATACCCCGCTCTTATGATCACAGGATGGCCGCAGGAGGGACACCGGGTGTCCTCCTCCCCTGCCATATTCCCTCCGTAGACATAGGTCAGCGAACGGGCAGCCTCTTGAAGCACCTCCTGCATGAGTAACGGGCTTGTGGGGGGTTCGTTCCACTTCCAGGCGGGATAGTATCGGGAAAAATGGACAGGAATGTCAGGCGAAAGGGTGTCGGCCACCCATCGGACAAATGAACGGATCGCCTCACGTTCGTCATTGACTCCTGTAACGATGAGATAAGTCAGCTCCAGATGGATCCCTGCTTCATGGATCCTCCGGGCATTATCCAGGATCACCTGAAGTCCCGCCCCTGTGGAACGGCGCAGGATGGTGTCGTCAAAAGCTTTGATATCCAGATTCACCGCAGTGATCCGCTCCAGGATCCCCTCCAGCGGGTCGGGATTGATGTATCCGTTGGTCACAAGGACAATATCCGGGGCTCCCTCTCTCCACAGATCCGGAGACGAAAAGTCCATGATATACTCATACCACATGAAGGGTTCGGTATAGGTGAACGCGATCTGTCCCGCTCCGCGTTCCTTCATGAGCCCGGCCAGGCTTTCCGGCAAAAGGAGCTGTCCCTCGGGCCGTCCCTGAGAGATCGTCCAGTTCTGACACCAGGGGCAATGGAGATTGCATCCGTAGGACGCTACAGAGAGGATCTGAGACCCGGGGTTATAGTGAAAGAGGGGTTTCTTTTCCACGGGATCCATGGAAAGAGCGACAACATGGCCGTAATTTTCAGCCTCGAGGATCCCGTCCCGGTTGATCCGCGTCCGGCACAGTCCCCGTTGTCCCGGTGACAGGGTGCACAGATGGGGACAGAGGAGGCACCGGACCTTCTGGTCAGAAAGCTCTGAAAAATAGGCGGCCTTTTTCATCCTTCTCCTCATTGAGGTTCCACGCTTTGATCTCTCCGTCGTGACGAACCCATAAAATATGGTTCTTTTTCGATTCCGTTTCAAGCATTGTTTCCATCTCACCAGCACCTGCGAAGTAGGCTGTTGAGAGAATATCGGCTTCAAGCCCTGATTCTGCAATGACCGTGACGCTGATGGCCCCGCGGCCCGGGTATCCGGTGAGCGGGTTCAGAATATGACAATACCGGATCCCCTCTTTGATAAAAAAGCGCTCATAATCCCCCGAAGTCACGATAAAAAGGAGGGTTCCTCTTTTTTCGATCCAGGTCAGGATTCCATCGTCCCGGGGATCCCTGATCCCCACTTTCCAAAGCCGGGGCCTGGACGAGAAGAGAGCCACATCACCGCCGAGATTGATCACTGCTTCGCGAACGCCTTCTTTCCGGCAGAGGTCCGTGAGACGATCGAGAAGCCATCCTTTGAAGAGTCCTCCGAGATCGAGAGAGAGTCCGCGCGGCAGAACCACTGTCTCTTCTCCCTGTAAAGAAAAAGCGGATACAGCCAGATCATGCACAGCCTGCTGCAGCTCTTGTCTGTCCGGCAGCCGGCCACCCCGGGAAAAATCCCAGAGATCCATGAGATGCCCTGTTTCAGGACGGAAATACCGGCGGACGATGTCACGTTCTTTGAGATAGCGTTCCAGGAGTGTAAAGAGCACTTTGTCGTCAAGATGTCCATCCCTGTTCAGACGGCTGATTTCGGATCCGGGCCGATACCGGGAGTACGCTTCATCCATGGCCCGGATCTCAGTTTCCATCTCCTCAAGAAGACCCTGGTGAGCGGGATCGATCTTCAGCGAACAGTAGGTATCCAGGGCAAAGAACGCCCGTTCCTCAAGGGATCTGCGGCCGGTTTTCGTGATCGAAAAGAAAACAGCCGCCAGAAGAACCGCAAGAAGACTAATGGACAGAACGGTAAATAAGGGGATCTTCTTCATATTCTCTGTCACCGATCATAATCGATTTTTCAAGAAGCCCCATGACCGAGGCCTTTTTTGTCTCATCTGCATAGAAAAGTGTGAGGAGAGGATCTCCCACCCGGACAACATCGCCTTTTTTGATATGAAGCTCCATTCCCACCCTGTGATCGATGGGATCATTCTTTTTCAAGCGTCCGCCTCCCAGATAGATAAGAGCTTTCCCCATGGCAAAGGTATCCATCTCCAGCACACGGCCGTCTTGTTTGCTCCTGATCTCGATCATCTTCTCAATAAACCGTCCCTCTCCGATCTCTTCCAGTGACCGCAGGTCCCCTCCGGCATCGGTGACCATCCTGACAAAACGCTCATAGACCTGCCCGGACCGGAAAAGCCTGTCACAGCGATGATCAAAGGCCTCCCTCGCCTCGTCGGAGTAGAGGGAATGGAGTTCATAAGCCAGGGCGAGAGTCACCTCCTGAAGCCGGGGGTCCATGCGCTCGCACCGCAAAAAGAGGAGCGATTCCATGACCTCCAGGGCATTCCCGATGGTGTATCCCAGGGGCTGGTTCATGTCTGTGATCAAGGCCCTGGCTTTCAACCCTGTCCTGGAAGAAACCCGGACCAGTGATTCAGCCAGGGCCAGGGCCTCTTGAGACGTTTTCATGAAAGCGCCGTTCCCGCATTTGACATCATAAACAATGGCGTCGATCCCTTCGGCCTTCTTTTTGGAGACAATGCTCGCTGTGATGAGCGGAATAGATTCCACGGTTCCTGTCACATCCCGAAGGGAATACATCTTTTTGTCCGCCGGGACGATCTCGTCCGATTGTGAAAAGATCACTGAACCGCTGCCCTGGAGACGCCGGGGGAGGTCGTGGGAAGAGACTTCGCACTGATATCCCCGGATCGATTCCATCTTGTCGATGGTCCCTCCGGTATGGCCGAGTCCCCGCCCGGCCATCATGGGATTGCAATACCCCAGTTCGGCCAGCAGAGGTGCCAGGATGAGAGAGACCTTATCACCCACACCGCCGGTGCTGTGCTTATCCACTTTAGGCAGGGAAAGTGATGTCAGGTCGATCTCTTTTCCCGATCCCATCATGATCTCTGTGAGATAGGCGGTCTCTTTGACAGAAAATCCCCGGATCACCCCGGCCATAAGAAAAGCCGACATCTGTTCATCGCGGATATCTCCGGCCACATATCCCCGGATCAGATACTTCAGCTCCTGACGTGTGAGAAAAGCTCCGTCGCGTTTTTTACGGATCAGCTCCACCGGATCATACATACCTGATCACATCGCCCTGTTGCATCACCTTGATGTCAAAACCCTCCACTTCGATGCGTGCGATCTCCTCTTTGAGCTTATCCTCGTAGAGGGGTTTCATGTGGTAGATATAGACGTCCACTTTCGTTTCTCTTTTTTTGAGTTTTTTCAGCTCCTCCCCCATCATCTCAGGAGTGAGATGTTTGGAGGCCTGAGCCAGCCCTTTCATCTCATTGGGAAAAGATGTCTCCAGGAAAATCGCCTTGAGATTGGGTTCTTTATCGGCCATAGCCCAGACTTCCGTTGTCTCGCCGGTATCACTCACATGAAGCAGGGTGCTCTTATGGTCACGGATAAAATAGGAGAATGTAAAAACCGGATGAGGGACCTGGACAGGCAGAAAAGTCAAACCGAAGAGTTCAAACTCCTTCTTGTTCTCGATCTCCCTGTATGTATAGACGGGGTTGTCTTTTGTAGGGATCTGTGTAAAATCCGGCCAGAGGCTGTTGTTAAAATAGTGGTCGGACAGAGCTTTCAGTGTCCTCTTCTCCCCGATAATGGAAACGGGATTCCCTTTCCGTCCGATAATATTGTCTCCCAGAAATCCCAGGTCTTTGATGTGGTCGATGTGGGAATGGGTCAGGAGGACAGCATCCAGCATAAGCTGTTCATCAAGTTCCAGTGTCGAGGTCAGGGAACCGGCATCAAGGGCAATGGCTTTGTTGATCACAAAACTCGTTGTCTTATAGCCGGGAAGCTGATTCCCGTAGCATCCTAATATCCTTATTTCCATACAGTCCTCCCTATTTTTCTTTCATGACAAAAGATCCGTCCCACTCCGCCGGAGGAGGCGTGATCCGGAACATCTCCGTCCGTTCCAGAAGAAGGCGAGCAGGGCCGTCTCCGGGTTGGATATCCAGAGTCTCCCGTAAAAGCCTTTCCGCTTCGTCCCAGTTCTGATTGCGGTAGGCCTTGAGGGCTTCGTCGAATTTGATGAGAAAGATGTCAGGGTAAGGCTGTTCCATGACCTCATAGATCCGTGCGGGTTCGTTCTTTCCCTTGACTTTGACCAGGTCGATCTCCCTGCAATGGTTCCGTGTCCGTTCAAGGAGATTGTAAGTCTCTTCCGTAATAAGAATATTGACTTGATAAAAACGGGTCAGTCCCTCGATCCGGGCGCCGAGATTGACATTATCTCCGATGACTGTGTAGTCCATCTTCTTTCCCTCGGCTCCGATGTTTCCCACGAGCATCGTTCCGCTGTTGATCCCGATCCCCATATCGAGGATATCCTGTCCCCGGCTTCTCCACTTCTCATGAAGCTCTCTGATCCTGCTGCGCATGCCCAGAGCCGTCTTTACGGCACGTTCGGCATGGTCGCTGTAGGCCAGGGGAGCTCCGAAAAGAGCCATGATCTCATCACCGACGAATTTATCCAGAGTCCCGTCATGAGACATGATGACATCAGTCATCTCATGAAGATACTCATTCAGCCGCTGGACGACCTCCTCGGCGGGATGCTCTTCGGTAAACGTCGTAAAACTCTTGACATCGGAAAAGAGGACACTCATCTCGCGTTTCTGTCCGTGCAGAGTGGCCAAAGCAGGATCTTTGAGAAGCGCCTGGACAATGTTGGCGGAAAGATAGGACGAAAACATGTCTCTGATCATCTTCTTCTGGAGCTCTTCGCGCAGATATTTAAAAAAGGTGACCCCCAGGAAAATCACAAAAATAGCAGAGAGGGGTTCGGCCATGCGGATATAGATGGAATGTCTGTAGAGGATGAATCCCGCTGCGAAAAAAGCGCCGAAAAGCAGGCCGGCCATGAGGATATTAAGCCAGCCCCGGCTCATGCGGGAAAAAAGGGAAAGGAGAAGGGCGATGGCCAGGATGATAACGGTATTGACCCAGGCGGGGACACTTCTGATAAAGCGCCCTTCAAAGATATTGAGGGTCGCATTGGCCAGATACTCCATCCCGGGCATCTCTCCCACAGGAGTCATCTTGATATCTTTGGCGGCTGAAGCCAGGCCCCGGGCTGTCATCCCCACAAAGGCGATCTTGTTCGTGAGATCGATCTGCGCATGCCCGCTCATGATGTGTGCAAAAGAGATGTGGCGGAACCGGTCATACCCCCGGTAGGAGCTGTAATAATCCACAAGCCGGCGGCCGGAATCATCCAGAGGGATGATCCTCTCCCCCACGGCGAGGTCTTTCCCCTCAAGGTGAAGCCTGTCTATGGGGATCCCCTTGTACTGCATATAGAGGACCACAGGAAGCGAGGGATAAAGGTAGCCGTCGAGGATGACATATTCCGTGACTTTTCGGAAGACATTATCTTCATCAGCCATCATCCAGTCGTGGCCCAGAAAAGCGTGGTCGGAAATCGGAGAGACTGTGGGCAGGATCCGGCTGACGCCTGCAATGTTCGGAGGAGCATCCACGGGGACAGCCCATCGCCTGATATTCGCCAGGGTTACAGGGTCCACGTTATAATCTTCAGAACTTCCCTTCATAAGGAAATTGTAGACAAAACCCACATTTCCGGCTTCTTCGGCGGCGCTGTCCAGAACGGGGTCTTCGGGAGATGTCTCCGGATAGTAGATATCGATAAAGACCAGCCTGGGATTCATCTCCCCGATCTTTTGAATGAAACGGGCCATGATCTCCCTGTTCCATGGCCATCGCCCATACTCCTGCAGAGACGTGTCATCGATATCGATAAAGACAAACGTGGAGAGCAGAGAATCCATCTGCTCCATGGTGACATCGACGCCCTCCATCTTCTCACGTCCGGTCTCCCGGATAAAGAGACGGGCCCGAAGGTCGTGGAAGATGGCTTCCACGCGGTCCCATAAGGCCGGGAAAAGGAGAGCTGATACGATGATCAGGAAAGCCAGGGCCAGGGAGAGGAGCGTCGTCTTGTAGCGTTCCATCTGTCAGGCCCCGGTATAACGTTCCTTCAGTTCCAGGTACTCCATGAATTTCCCGAGGTCTTCTCCTTCACGGATGATATATTTCCCGTCCCCTGCTACAGCGATACGGCTGCGGACCAGGATCTCCAGGACCTCCATGACCTTTCCTATGGGCAGGGCCAGGCGTGAAGAGATATCCTTCTGCAGTTCGCTGTAATCAAAGACATACCCCTCATCCTCCCTGGGAGCCTTGGAGATGATCATTTTGAGTGTTCCCACAATCCGGGAGACGATGTCCTGGAGCATGAGGTTTTCGATCTGTTTGTCTGTATCGCGGATCCGGGTGCTCATCTTTTTCAGGATCTGCATGATGATCTTGGGATTGGTCTGTATCTGAGACTCGAAGACATCCCGGTCGATGACGATGAGTTTGGTGTGGTCCTCTTCCACAATGGCCGTGGCGCTTCTGGGGTAATCATCGATGATAGACATCTCCCCGAAGAAATCTCCGTCGGAAAGGATAGCCAGTGTCGTTTCCACATCCCGGGATTTTTTTGTGATCTTCACTTTCCCTTTGAAGATGATGTACATGGTCTCGCCTTTTTCCCCCTCGTAAAAGACGATATCCCCTTTCATGTACTCGCTTCCGAACTTTTCAAAGACTTTTTCACTGACATTTACGCCCAAGGCCTACCTCCTTTATTTATTCCACCGTCACACTTTTTGCCAGATTGCGGGGCTGATCCACATCGCATCCCCGTTCCACAGCTGTGAAATAGGCTAGCAGCTGTAATGGGATGGCATTGATGATGGGAGTCAGCGCCTGGACTGTAAAAGGCACATACAGCACATCGTCCACCAGCTCCCTGATCTTTTTATTTCCTTTTGTGGCAATGGCCACGACTTTTCCGTTGCGGGCCTTCACCTCCTGGATATTCGTGATGACTTTTTCATACATGATATCATCGTCGTTGGCCAGGACCACACAGGGCATATTCTCGTCGATGAGGGCGATGGGCCCGTGTTTCATCTCAGCGGCGGGATAGCCTTCGGCGTGGATGTAGGAGATCTCTTTGAGTTTCAGAGCTCCTTCCAGGGCCACGGGATAGTTGATATGACGCCCGAGAAAGAGAGCGTTTTCGGCTTTTCTGAAATAGGCTGCGACCTTTTTCACATCCTCTTCATGCTGAAGGAGTTCAGTGATCTTTTCCGGAAGAGCCTGGATCTCCCGGACCATGCTTTTCCCCTGGCTCAGAGAATAGTCACGCCGCCGTCCCAGGTAGAGGGCGATGAGGACCAGGACCATGACCTGGGATGTAAAGGCCTTTGTCGAGGCAACACCGATCTCCGGCCCCGCATGGATATAGACCCCTGCATCCGTCTCCCTGGCAATGGTGGATCCCACCACATTGCAGATCCCGAAGACACGGGCTCCTTTTCGTTTCGCTTCCCTGAGCGCAGCCAGAGTATCAGCTGTCTCTCCTGACTGGGAGATCACAAAAAGAGCGGTCTTCTCCTCGATGATGGGATTACGGTACCGGAATTCACTGGCATACTCCACTTCCACGGGGATCCCCGCGATATTTTCGATGAGATACTCTCCGATAAGAGCCGCATGCCATGATGTGCCGCAGGCCGTGAGGATAATGCGGTTGACACCGCGGAAAAAGTCCTTGTAATCGGCCAGGCCCTGGAGAATAGCGTCACCGTTTTCCGCATCCAGACGTCCCCGGATCGCGTTGAGGATGGTGCTGGCCTGCTCATGGATCTCTTTCAGCATAAAATGGGAATAGCCGTTCTTTTCGATCTCCGTGAGGTCCATATCGATGGTATGCACTTCCACCTTTTTTTGACGGTTATCTTTGATATCGGCAAGCTTGATCCCTTCCCGGGCATCCACAGCGACGATCTCTCCCTCTTCAAGGAAGATCACATCTTTTGTGAAGCGGACGATAGCGGCGACATCGCTGGCGACAAAATACTCGCCGGCCTCTCCCTTGGCCACGACAAGAGGGCTGCCAAGCCGCGCGGCGATGATCCGTCCGGGATTATCCTTTTCGATCACAGCGATCCCGTAAGTCCCCTCCACATTAAGGAGCGCTTCCCGCACCGCTTCAAAAAGATCCCCTTTGTAGTACTCCTCAAAGAGGTGCGCCAGGACTTCTGTATCTGTTTCAGTGTAAAACTGGTGTCCCTTCTTTTCCAGGTAGATCTTGAGTGAACGGTAATTTTCGATGACCCCGTTGTGGACCACAGCCAGTTTTCCGCTGCAATCCAGGTGGGGATGGGCATTGATATCGTTGGGAGCCCCGTGCGTCGCCCAGCGGGTGTGGGCGATCCCCGTCCCGGAATCGTAATGCTTTTTTTCGATCTTGCGGCTGAGCATATCCACTTTCCCGGCCACTTTGTCTATGATGATGTCATTTTCTCCCAGGATGGCGATCCCCGCTGAGTCATATCCTCTGTATTCCAATCGCTTCAATCCGTCAAGAAGAATGGGAACGGCATTTTTACTGCCGGTATACCCGACTATTCCACACATAAGATGCTCCTTTACCGCTTCAGTATATCATATAGAAAATACCACACTTTTCAGATGATTTCAAGGTCGGCGTCATGAATCTGCAGGGCCGGACCGTGTCCCCGCTGTCCCGGGATCATATCAGGGTATTTTTGACATAGAGCCGGTAGATCTCTTCGGCCTCTTCATAAAGGGCCATAAACGAGGAAACCAGCCGTCCCGCGTTTCCGTACTCTTTCCGATCCAGGGAGAGCTCGATCTCCGATGCCATGCTGAGTGCAGACCTGCGGTCTTTGAGCATCAGCCGTCTCTTCGCCTCAAAATCCTTCCACAAGCGCATATCACGGCTCTCTTCCCGTTCCGGCTGCCGCTGACAGGATGACAAAGCCTGCCTGACGCCGGGAAGAGTCTTTTCACGGATCTCCACGATCCATTTGTTCAGTGATGCCTTGAGTGCCGACTCGATGATCTCCTCCCGGAACGGGGTCTGCTCCAGGGGAGAGCGGTCAGCTCCGCGGAAAGCCTCCAGGATCTCCCAGACTGTCTCCGGAGTCTTGCCGTAGAGACGTTCCCTCTCCTCATGGGTGAGGAAGGAAAAGATATTCTCTTCGGAGACATACTCCCTGTGCTGCTCCAGGTAGGCTGAGGGTTCTCCGTACTTTTTTGTGAGCTCGCCGTGAAGCTCTTCTCTTTTTCTGGACACTGCATATCGCATTCCGTCAAGCATGGCCAGATAAACGGCGCCGGCTGCAAGGTAGGTATTGGTATGGGGATGAGGAGCCCGCAGCTCAAAACGTGTGGAGAGAGGGTCGCCGGAACGGATGAGTCCCGCCAGAACGGTCCTGTTCCTGCCGGGTGACCGGGGCGACTTCCCCAGAGAGGCCACAATAGAGACCGGAGCTTCATAACCCGGTTTCAGGCGGTTCAGGGCATCGATGGAATGGGTCACAAAAGGATTGACCAGAGGCCAGTGTTTCAACAGTCCCATGAGAGCCCCGTATCCCATCCGGGACATATAGGAATCGGCTTCACCGGGAGAGAAGAGATTGACCTTCTCCCCGCTGCGTGTGACGATTCCCATGCCGAAATGCATATGTTCACCGCTGCCGGCGATACCGCGCATGGGTTTGGCGTCAAACGTGACTTCAAGGCCGTTCTTCCGGAAGATCTCTTTGATGAGGATGCGGGCATACAGCTCTTTGTCCGCAGTTGCCAGAGGGTGGTCGTAGCGCCAGTCGATCTCCAGCTGCTCCATGATCCCGTGAAAGGAGCCGTCCGGAGAGAGTTTCGCTTTGACTCCCCCCACCTCTTTATGGCCCATCTCCACGTCATACCCGTAACCCTCAAGCACGAGAAGAGTCTCTTCCAGAGCGCTTCTCACCTGGCCTTTTGTCCTTTTCCAATAACTCTCCTTGAGCATCTGGCTCATGGAGAGCTCCTGAAGGGAGACATGCTCCGCCGGTGTCCTCACCCAGAACTCCAGCTCAGTCCCCAACGTCAGATAAGCGTGTTTGATCTCAGACGCGGGAAAGCCCCACTCCTCCTCAAAGAGAGGATCGCTCTGAAGGATCTCACAGATCCGGTCTTCAGTAAACGCGGCTGTCTCCTTGAGAAGTGAACGCGAACAGAATGTCTCCTCCCCGTGTTTAAAAAAGGCGGGGATGCGCAATGTGGAAAGATAACCCCCGTTGTCCAGGGGATATTCACTGTTCATATCCACAAACCATTCACCTTCAGCATCCACGATAAAATCGATCTTGGCATCATTGAGTGTTGCGATCCCGGGAAGATTCACCGAAGAACCGTCTGTCTGGACACCGCCGTCCATGATTTCGTGGACATGGTCAAGAAAATAAGAGACAGGGATCCGTTCATCTGTGTCATTGCCGAGAAAATCCACTCCCACAAGAGAGATAAATCGGATCTCCGGGCGGTTTCTCAGAAATTTCGGCAGATCGGCAGGATTTTTCATCTCTTCCGGAACGATATTGATTTTTCCCTTTTCGTCCATCATCTCCCCCTCCGTATTAAAAAACATAGTCAAATGTATCACAAAAAAGGGCCCGTTCAATGAAAAAAGACGTTTTCAGTTGACCTTCGCTGATCCTTGCCTAAAATCCCCTCAAAGGAGACGACATGAAAAGACTCTATCAAAGGTTTGCCGTTTATCTGGGAACTCTCGGGGCCATGTTCTTCTGGGGGATCTCTTTTGTCTGGACAAAGATCGTCTTTGAATATTACGGGCCCTTCACCACTCTTCTTCTCCGTCTTCTGATCTCTTCAGCCCTTCTGACTCTTTATGCCCGCCTGTCGAAACGGAGTGAGAAGATCCGGCGGAGAGATTGGCCCTTCTTCTTTCTGCTGGCCTTTCTGGAACCCTTCTGTTATTTCATCGGAGAGAGTTTCGGCCTGCTCCTTGTCTCCTCCACCCTGGCTTCGATCATGATCGCCCTCATTCCTGTGATCTCTCCTCTTTTTGCCTATCTCTTTTACAGAGAGCGCCTGGCTCTGGTGAATATCATCGGGCTCGTCGTCTCCTTTTTCGGGCTTGCCCTCTTTACGACCACGGGAGATGCCCGTCTGGAGGCTTCTCCGCGGGGACTGCTGCTGCTGCTTTTTGCTGTGGTGTCGGGAATCGGCTACAGCATCGTCGCTAAACGGCTTTCTCACCGTTATCGTCCCCTCACCATCGTCCGTGTCCAGAATATGATCGGCGGCCTCTACTTTCTTCCCTTTATGGCGCTTTTTGAATGGAAAGCGACTCTTTCGGCGACTCCGCCTTTTCATGTCCTGATGAACCTGGTCATGCTTGCTCTCTTCGGCTCTTCTCTGGCCTTTATCCTGGTCACGATCTCCATCCGGGAGATCGGGATCAGCAAGACCAACATCTTTACAAACATCATTCCCATCATTACAGCCGTTTCCGCCTATTTTCTTCTGGGAGAGGGCTTTTCCCAGCGCAAACTGCTGGGGATGGGGATCATCATATCAGGCCTCTTCCTCTCCCAGTATCAGAAGAGGATCAAGGCAAAAGTGATCCATGAACGGTAGCCGGTCTATCCTTTGACCACGCCGAGAGGCTCCAGCCTGGCCACGATCACCGCCAGCCCCTCCTGCTCCAGGACAGCCACCACCCGGGAGACATCTTTATAAGCCTGGGGAGCCTCCTCGGCCAGTCCACGGGCTCCGCTCCCGGCAATCATGATCCCCTTGCCCGCCAGCGTCTTCACCAGGTCGGCCGGATCGACTCTGCGTACGGCTTCTCGCCTGGAAAGGACCCGTCCCGCTCCGTGACACGAGCTTCCGAACGTCTCTTCCAGCCCCTTCTCCGTTCCCCTGAGGATATAAGAAGGGCTTCCCATGGATCCCGGGACGAAGACAGGATGGCCGGTCTTTTCGAAAGGTGTCCCTGTCATCCGTGATGCCGGGAATGCCCGGGTCGCCCCTTTCCTGTGGACCATACAGGAGATGTCCTTCCCTGATACAGAATGGATCTCCTCCCTCGCCATATTATGGGTGATATCGTAAAGAAGCCGGAAGTCACAGTCCAGGCGGGCCTCCTCCCAGAGGGTCTCGGAAAGGATCCGGGAGAGGACAGCTCCCAGGATATGCCGGTTGGCGTATGCGAAGTTGGCCGCAGCATTCATGGCGTCGATATAGCGCCGCCCTTGTGGAGATTCTGCAGGGGCCCAGGCCAGTTCCCGGTCAGGGTACGGGCCCTTTTCCTGTTGAAAAAGACGGACATAATCACTGCAGACCTGATGCCCCAGCCCCCGGGAACCGCAATGGATCATGAGGGTCAGCTGTCCCGGAAAGAGTCCCCATGCGCCTGCAGCTGTCTCATCATAGACTTCTGATATCTTTCCGATCTCCAGAAAGTGGTTGCCGCCTCCCAGGCTTCCTGTTTCAGAACGGCCGCGTTCCATGGCCCTGGGGCTCACAGCCCCTTCTCCGGCCTGGAGATGTCCCCGGTCTTCACAATAGTCGAGGTCACGGGATGCTCCGAACCCTTCTTCAACAGCCGCTTCAGCTCCGCGAGTCAGGAGGCGGCGGAAACTCTTCTCCTTGAGATCTGTCAACCCCCCTTTTCCGCCTCCTCTTGGACAGCACGAGGCAAGACGGCGGGTGATCTTTTCGAGAATGTCCCGGGGAAGGTCTTCACGGGAGGACCCGGTGAGCAGCCGGACTCCGCAGTTGATATCATAACCCACTCCGCCGGGGGAG
>Ga0116152_10000323_pt1 | contig 39225 bp, 41 predicted proteins | sample AD_UKC119_MetaG_FD_89894 | JGI IMG/M metagenome (GOLD analysis project Ga0116152, IMG submission 89894) | Active sludge microbial communities of municipal wastewater-treating anaerobic digesters from Hong Kong - AD_UKC119_MetaG | ecosystem: Engineered > Bioreactor > Anaerobic > Digestate... | reverse complement strand
GAAAGTCGATCGTGCCCCACTGCTCTTGCAGCGCGGCGAACATCCCATCGACCGAGTCCATGTTCGAGACGTCGCATTCGAACAGCCGGGGCACCCCCAGTTGTTCGGCCAGCGGCACCACGCGTTTCTTCAGCGCCTCGCCCTGATAGCTGAACGCCAGCTCCGCGCCCTGCGAGGCCAACGCCTGGGCGATTCCCCAGGCAATGGATTTGTCGTTGGCGAGGCCCATGATGAGGCCCCGCTTGCCCTCCATAAGTCCTGCGGACATCGCGGTCTCCGGCGAATAGTTGACGTAGGGGCTAGCTTTAGACCAAAGGCCCGGGTGCATCAAGGTCGCATGACGACGGCCCGCCCTTGCGCCGGGGGGCCGAAACCTGCCAGTGTCCGGTGTGAACCCGACGCGTCCCATGCAGGCCCGATCATGACAGACCCCTCTTCCGAACCGCAACGCACCGGGATCTTTGCGGGCGACGACCCGTTCGTTCTGGCCCGCGCCTGGCTGGCCGAGGCCGAGGATAGCGAACCGAACGATCCCAATGCCATCGCGCTGTCCACGGTGGACGCGAACGGCCTGCCGAATGTCCGCATGGTGCTGCTGAAGGACATCGAATCGGACGGCGACGGCAAGGGCGCGTTCGTGTTCTACACGAACTATGGTTCCGCCAAGGCGCAAGAGATCGAGCAGGCCGGCAAGGCCGCCTTTGTGCTGCACTGGAAATCGTTGCGCCGCCAGATTCGGGTGCGCGGCACCGTCCAGCGCGAGGACGGACCCAAGGCCGACGCCTATTTTGCCAGCCGCTCGCTGCAATCGCGCCTGGGCGCCTGGGCGTCGCAGCAATCGCAGCCGCTGGCGTCGCGCGGAACGCTGATGGCCGAGGTCGCGAAGACGAGTTTGCGCTTTGGCACCAATCCCCCGCGCCCCCCGTTCTGGGGTGGTTACCGAATTTCGCCTCTCGAGATCGAGTTCTGGGCGGACGGCGCCTTCCGGTTGCATGACCGCTTCCGCTTTACGCGCGGTCACGAGGGGCAGCCCTGGAAAATCCTCCGTCTGAACCCGTGAAATTCGCGCTTCGTGAATGGTGAGCCCCTTGTCAACGCTGCAAAATGCGAAGATGTTAGGGCCTGGTTGGCGACATATCGGGTTGGGAATGCCGATGGTTGAGATTGAACGGGGCCTTCCGCGGGTTCGTGGAAGTGTCAAATGGTTCGATCCTTCAAAAGGATTTGGATTTATCGTGGCCGACAGTGGCGGCCCCGACATTTTGCTGCATGTGAATGCGCTGCGGAATTTCGGGCAGTCCTCGGTCTGCGATCGTGCGGGCATCGTGGTGAGCGTCCAGCAGACGCAGCGCGGTCTTCAGGCGGTCGAGGTGTTCGAGGTCACGCCTCCGGTTGACGAGGACGGCGAAACCGCGGGTCTGGTCGAGGACGAGGAAGCGCCCGGCGCCGGCCTGCCGCTGGAACCCGCCCGCGTCAAATGGTTCGACAAGGTCAAGGGATTCGGCTTTGCCAATGTCTTTGGTCGCTCCGAGGATGTGTTCATTCACATGGAAGTGTTGCGCCGGTCCGGCTTTGCCGAGCTACAACCGGGCGAGGCCGTGGGGCTGAGGATCACCGACGGGGAACGCGGCCGCATGGCGGTCGCCATCGCCTCGTGGGAGACGGCGTCGAACAGAAGGGACTGAACGGATGGTGCTGCGCAACGGTTTGGCCGGTCTGGTTCTGACCCTCGCGGCCCTCCTTCTGGGCGCACCGGCGGCGCAGGCGGCCGGGTGCAGCGACGATCACGTCCAGATTCGCGGCACGTTCGGTCAGGCTTCGTTCGCGGTCGAGATCGCCGACACCGATGGCGAGCGCGCGCTGGGCCTGATGAACCGCCCGTCCATGCCCCGATTTGCCGGCATGCTGTTCGTCTGGCCGACGCCGCAACACGCGGTGTTCTGGATGGAAAACACCCTGATCCCGCTGGACATGCTGTTCATTGACGCGCAGGGTGTCGTGCGCACTATCCACGAGAACGCCGTGCCCATGGACCGCACGCCCATCGATGGCGGCGAGGGCATTCAATATGTTCTCGAGATCAATGGCGGCATGGCGCATCGGCTGGGGCTGGTGCCGGGGGCCGAACTGCGCCACCCCGCCATTCCCCAGGGCAGCGCCGTCTGGCCCTGTTCCGAGTGATCGCCCCTTTTCAGCAACGCCCGGCTGGTCTATGACGCCCCCTGTCGGGGCGTGGCGCAGCCTGGTAGCGCGACGGTTTTGGGTACCGTAGGTCGTAGGTTCGAATCCTATCGCCCCGACCATCCTCTTGTTCAGGCGCGGCCAGATCGTTCCGGACCCCGTGCGACCTCCCGGGTCCGCAAAGGGATCGCCCCGGTCCCCGCGATCGTTGCAACGCATCGGACAGGGATGCGCCTGACGGACATCGGCACCTTGCGGATGACGTGTCGGGGTTCGAGGCATTGATGACCTCGGTTCCCCGGATCCGGGGGCAAGGGACGCGGCCGTGAGGGCCGGCCACCGTCAAACGGCCGATCGCCCGGCTGAGAAAGCCGAGCGGCCGAGACTTCGGCTGCCCCCCTCTCACAACGCTGTTTGCCTGACCGGCCGCGCGCAAACCTTCGAGCGATTGGAACCGGGTGGCATCCGCGGACCGTGAGGGTTGGCAAGGTCGGCCTATTTGCCTTGCGTGGTGAAAAGGCGAAACAACGCCAGCCACGCGTGCCACCGGTTCAGTCCGATCATGGCGTCGCGCATGGCCTGGGCATGCGGCTCGCCCTGGCGCGAAAATCCGTGGTGGCGCAGGGTGACCCGCGTTCCGGCCCCGCGCGCATCGAACGAGATGTCGATCAGGCTGGCCCGTGCCGGATCGGTTTCGGGCACCCATGGGCTGACGGTGGCGTCCATCTGCCAGCCCAGGCTCAACGCCCTTCCGGGTTCGGCGGACCGGGCCGTGCCCCAGGCCCTGCGCTCGCCAGTCCGCGTGACTTCGCCCCAAAGGCCGGCCTGCGTGTCGATGAACAGGGTGTCGAGATTCGCCTCGCCGCAAAAGCAATGCGCGTGTGGCCACCATTCGGCGAACCGGTGGACAAAGAACGCCCAGGCCCGGTCCGGCGAAACGGGCACATCGACGATGCGCGTGATCTCGTCGGGGTTCATGCCGCTCTCCACCAGGTTTCCAGTGTATCCCCCAGACCGTGTTCCGCCCGGAAACCCAGCTCTTGCGCGGCGGCCGACAAGTCGGTCGGCGCCGGGCGCAGATGCGGAAAGCCGGCGAACCCGCTCGGCGGGTGATCGGGAACCGATAGCGTGAAGGCCCCGAACCGCGACGCGATTTCCCGGGCCACGGCGTCCAGTGTCCAGGCTGTCGGATGGGCAATCGAATAGACCCCCTGCGCCGGGGCGTCGGCGTCGAGCGCGGCGATCATGGCACGCCCACAATCGCGGGGGTCGATGAACTCTTCGGTTCCGTCCCACCACAGGAACGGGTCGTCGAGCCTATGCGCGCCCCCGGCCCGCGCCGCCGCGATCAGCCGCGCCATCAGGCGACCAGGAACGCTGGTCGGCTGATCCGCCTCGCCGCCAACCACGGCGGCAAAACGCAGGGATACCGTGGAAAGCCCGTAGAGGTCGCGCCACAAGAGCGCCAGATGCTCGCAACTTTGCTTGGTCAGGGCATACAGGCTGCCGGGGCGATGGCTGACCAAGCCAAGGGCGGCATCTTCGGGGATCGGGTCGGGGCCCAGTGCGGGAAACCCGGCATAGACCACCGTTGCCGAACTGGCCTGCACGAACCGGCGAACCCCGGCCATATGCGCTGCGTCCAGCAGGCGCGCGGTGCCCATGATGTTGACCTCGAGCCCGCGCAGGGGGTCGGCCCGCAATCCCGTCGAAAGCACTGCGGCGGTATGAAGGACCCCGTCGATACCATGCAGCATGTCCTGCAACGGTGCGCGCAAGAGATCCGCCTCGATGAACGCGACACCCGGCAGCGACAGAACCGAGGGCGAAGGCGGGCGGATATCGACCAGCGTGCAGGCTTGCCCACGCGCGGACAGAAGACTGGCGCATTGCTGGCCGATCAGCCCCGCGCCAGTGATCAGGACTGGTTTCAAATGCCCAACCCACCTAGCGATTTGCCGCCATCGACGAACAGCGTCTGGCCGGTGACGAACGCCGCCTCGGGGCTGGCCAGCCAGACCACCGCCGAGGCGATCTCGGACGGATCGGCGGCACGGCCTGCGGGTTCCAGCTTGCTCCAGGCTTCGAACATTTCTTCGGGGGCCGAGCGGGTCATCGGGGTGTCGGTGAACCCGGGCGCAACCGAGTTCACGGTGATCCCGGTGCCGCGCAATTCCATCGCGAAGGCCCGGGTCAAACCGACCACCGCCGCTTTCGAGGCGACGTAATGTGCAAAGCGCGTGCCACCCAGGGCCCCACGCGACGAGATCGTCACGACCCGTCCGCCGGTGGTCATCCGCGCGATTCCTTCCTGAGCGGCGATGAAGGTGCCGATCAGGTTGACCTCCATCATCTTGCGAAAGTCGTCCTCGGTCAGATCCGCCAGCTTGCGGTCCCAGTAGACACCGGCAGCCGTAACAACCGTGTCGATCCGCTCTTCGGCATCCATGACGGCTTGAATCTGCCCGCGGTTGGTGGTGTCCGCGACAGCACCCAGCGCATCGATTCCTTCGGCGCGCAGGGATTCGGCGGCGGCGTCGATCTTGTTCTGATCGAGGTCCAGCAGGATCACCCGGTCCCCGGCCACGCCAAGTGCTCGGGCGATGGCAAAACCGATGCCCTGTCCAGCGCCAGTGACCAGCGACGTGCGTTTGGCTACCATGGCTCAGCCCTCCAGCGATTCCGAGACGACATGCGTCACGGTCCCTTGAAAGGGTGCCATGCCTGCCTTGATGCGGTCGCGCACCGCAGTGCGCACGGGGCTGGCCAGTGCGGCCTCCATGTCCGCCAGGGTTTCGAACAGCAGATCGAACTGCATATAAAGGGGCGGCGCGCCCTCGTCGGCCTGAACGAGCTTGCGCAGGGTCACGCCGCGAATGCCGGGATAGGTGCCGATTTCGGGCACCACGGCGTCGCGCATGTAGGCGTCGAAGGCGGGCTGATCGGCGGGGGCCACCGTGCCCAGCAACAAGGCAGATCTGAGGATCACGACGGGTCCTTTCCATGGGAATCGGGGGTCAGCAGCCGCGCCACCGCCTGCTCGGTCTTGCGCAGATGGGTGTTCATCAGCGCCACCGCCTGCGCGGTGTCGCGGCGCAGCACGGCCTCCATGATGGCGCGGTGTTCGGCGTTCACGTCGCGCACGTCCGCGGCAAGGTTGCGATAATTCAGCAGTCGCAACTTGCGATATCGTTCCGAATGGTCGGCCAGGTCGCGCCATATCTGCAACAGCCAATCCGACCCGGCAGCCGAGACCAGCGCGTAATGGAACTGACGGTGCTGCACCTCCCAGGCGGCGGCGGTGGCGCGGTCCTCGGGCGATTCCGGCAAGGGCGCGCGGGCCAGCAGATGCATGGCGCGCAGGATCTCGCCCTCCCATTCGGCATCGCCCCGCGCGATGGCCTTGGTCAGGCACAAGGCCTCGATCTCGCGGCGGGTCTGCATCAGGTCGTGCAGTTCGGCCAGCGTTACCGCGCGCACCCGGGCGCCGCGGTTCACCTCGTTGGTGACCATGCCCTCGCTTGCCAGGCGCATGAGCGCCTCGCGGATCGGCGTCAGCCCCAGGCTGTAGCGTTCGCGCAGGTCCGCCGCGCGCAGACGCTCGCCGGGAATCAGCGCGCCATGAAGGATCTCGTGCCTCAGGACGTCATAGGCGGATTGCGCGATTTTATCTGACATCTCAATTTATATGTTGACGGTTCGATTTTATGAAATCTACTGTATGTCACAGAATGAAAGCCGTCAAGCAACGACGGCAGGCGCCGCAGGAGATCGTTACCGTCATGACTAGCACAGACTTTCCTGACTGCCCCTGGGCGCTGGCCACCGTCGATTCGGCGACAGGACCGCTCGCCTGCCTTGAAACGGGTGGCAAACTCTATCGTCTGGCGCCCTCGCTGGCGCGGGTGGGGTGGACCGGCGCGGTCACCGGCACCGCGCTCTTCGACGACTGGTCCGCCGCCGAGAAAAGCCTCACGGCGGCGGCCGAACGGGTTGACCCGGCCGACCTTGTCGATCCGACCCTGAAACGCCTGGCGCCGGTCCTCTATCCCGGCAAGGTTCTGTGCGCCGGCGCGAACTATTACAACCACATGGCCGAGATGGGCTTTCCGGTCAAAGACAAGTCCACGCAGCGGCTGTTCTTCTTTTTCAAGCCGCCGCGCAATGCCGTGGTCGGCGAGGGGCCGACGGTCCACATGCCGCTTGATACGCAGGCCTTCGACTGGGAGGTCGAGCTGGCCGTGGTGATCGGCAAGCCGTGCCGCGCGGTCAGTGTGGACGAGGCGCTGGACCATGTTGCCGGCTACACGGTCGCGGTCGATTTCTGCGCGCGCGACCTGAACAAGGCGCCCGAGCAATTCTACAAGCTGGACTGGGTCGCGGGCAAGGCACAGGAAACCTGTTGCCCGTTGGGGCCGCGCTTCGTTCCGGCGTCGGCCTTTGCCGATCCGCAGGCGATCCGTCTGGGGTTGCGCGTCAACGGCGTGACCAAGCAGGACGACATCACCGGCGACATGATCTTTCCGATCGCCGAGCAACTGTCGATCCTGTCGCGGATCATGACCCTCGACCCGGGCGACGTGGTGCTGACCGGCACCCCGGCCGGGGTCGGCGCGGCCAGGCAGACCTTTCTGTCGGTTGGCGACCGGGTCGAGGCCTGGATCGACGGCATCGGCACTCTGACCACCACCATTCAACCCCCGAAAACGACCGCCGGCTAACGGCGGAGCCCCTTCGACAAGGAGACGACAGATGAGCCTTACCACTCTTTCCCGGCGCGCGATGCTCGCCATCACGGCGATCGGACTGGCCACCCTCCCGGCGCTGGCCCAGGCGCAAACCGTGCGTTTCTCGACCGCCGGACCTGCCGGGGATTTCCTCTATCGCGGGATGGAGATGATGGCCCAACACGTGGCCGACGCCAATGTCGGCCTGACGGTCGAGACCTACCCGGCCTCGTCGCTGTTCCGGCAGGGCACCGAGGTTCCGGCGATCCAGCGCGGCAACCTGGAAATGAGCACCATGGCCGCGCCCGAAATCTCGGCGCAGATCCCGTCCTGGGGGTTCCTGAGCCGCGCCTTCTTGTTTCGCGACTATGACCACATGATCGAGGTCATGTCCGGCCCGATCGGTCAGCAACTTGTGGCCGATGTCGCCGATCAGATGGGGATCGAGATCCTCGCCGTGGCCTATCTCGGCACGCGCCAGGTCGCGTTGCACCAGGCCCGCGACGTGCACAGCCCCGAGGATCTGCACGGCGTGCGCCTGCGGATGCCCGGCTCGCCCGAATGGCTGTTGCTGGGCGAATCGCTGGGGGTCGAACCGACGCCGATGGCTATGCCCGAGGTCTATGTCGCGCTTCAGACCGGCGCCATCGACGGCCAGGAAAACCCGCTGACGATCTTCAACGCCGCGCGGTTCTACGAAGTCAGCGAACAGGTCCTGCTGACCTCGCACATGGTGCAGCCGGTGTTCTACGCGATCTCCAAGCCCTTCTTCGACGCGCTCACCGCCGAGCAGCAGCAGGCGTTGCGTGAGGGCGCCCGGATCGGCGCGGGATGGAACAACGAGCAGCGTCGGGCCGACGAGGTGTCGGTCGCGGACCGCCTGGTCTCCGAGCGTGGCCTGCGCGTCGATGCCATCGATCTGGCGCCGTTCCGCGCCAATGCCGATCGCGTTTACGCAGCGTCGGATCTGGCGGCCGAGTGGAACACCGATCTGATGAACCAGATCCTGGGTCGATAAGCCTGTCATGGCCCGCATCCTGCTCACACTCCTTGCGGGTGCCCGAGTCGTCCGCCGCCTCTCCGAGGTGGCGGCGACCCTCGGGTTCGGCGCGCTCGCGGGCCTGCTCGCCTATACCGTCTGGCAACGCTACGTGATGGGCACCCCCTCGTCCTGGTCGGACGAGTTCGCGATGATCCTGTTTCTGTGGTTGATCTTTGGTGCCGCCGCGCTGGTGGTGCCTTACCGTGACCAGATCGCGGTCGGGTTGCTGGTCGATACGGTGCCCGCCCCCTGGCGCCGCTGGCTCGAGGTTTTGGGCGCAGCCCTGGCCGGGGCGATCTTGCTGGCGACGCTGCCGGTCACGATGGATTACATCGCCTTCCTGTGGCGCGAACGCACGCCGGCGCTGCGCTGGCGGCTGAACCACGTCTATTTGATCTTTGCCCTGTTCCAGGGCCTGATTGCCCTCGGCCTGCTCTTGCGCGCGTTGATCGGCCTGATCGGTCGCGCGACGCCCTTTGACGATCCGGCCCCTGCCAACATCGAGGACTGGATCGAATGAGCCCAGCTTTTGCCACGCTACTTGTCGTGCTCGTGACCCTGGTGCTGATGCGCATTCCGATCCCCTTCGCGATGATCTGCGCGGGCTTTGTCTATCTGTGGGTGGGCGGGCAGGACATGGGGCTGGTGGTCGATCAGGTGATGAACAGCCTGTTCAGTTCCTACGTGCTGCTGGCGGTTCCGATGTTCATTCTGGCCGCGAACATGATGAACGCCGGAACGATCTCGGAACGCCTGTGGCGCGCGGCCGATGCGATGGTGGGTCGTGCGCGGGGCGGGCTGGGCCATGTGAACGTCCTGGTCAGCATCGTGTTCTCGTCGATGTCCGGCAGCGCCGTCGCCGACGCCGCGGGGCCGGGCATGATGTCGATCCGCATGATGCAGAAGGTCGGCGGCTATCCAGGAGGGCTGGCGGTGGCGATCACCGCGGCCTCGGCGGTGATCGCGCCGATCATCCCGCCCTCGATTCCGATGGTGCTGTATGCGCTCAATTCGAACACCTCGGTCGGGGCGCTGTTCCTGGGCGGCATCGTCCCCGGCCTGCTGATGGGCCTGGCCTTGATGTTGACCATCGCGATCATCGCCCCGCGCATGGGTCTGCCGGCATCGGAGGCGATGAGCGGCGCGGAGATCCGCCGGGCATTGATCGCCGCGGTGCTGCCGATGACCCTGCCGATGATCCTGCTGGGCGGCATCTGGTCGGGGATCTTCACCCCGACCGAGGCCGCGGCCGTGGGCGCGATCTGGGCCTTTCTGCTTTCGGCGGTGGTCTATCGCGCGCTGGATCTCAAAGGGCTCTGGCAGGTGCTGCGGGTGTCGATGCAGAACGCCACCGTGGTCATGCTGCTGATCGCCGGGGCGTTCCTGATCAACTACGCCGTCACCGCCGAACGCCTGGACCGTGCGCTTGCCGACCTGATCCTGTCGCGGAACCTGTCGCCCTGGATGTTCCTGCTGATCGTCAATCTGGTGTTTCTGGCGCTGGGATGCCTGATCGACACCGGCACGCTGATCCTGGTCTTTGTGCCGCTGCTGATGCCCGCCGTCGCCGCGTTGGGTATCGACCCGGTGCATTTCGGCGTGCTCATCACCGTCAACATCATGATCGGACTGGTGACCCCGCCCTTTGGCCTGCTGCTTTTCGTTCTGGGTGGCCTGTCCAGGGTCGGAATGGGCGACACCGTGCGCTACCTCTGGCCGTTCCTGATCGCCCTCGTCCTCTGCCTCGGGGTCATCACCTACGTTCCCGCCGTCGTCCTGGCCCTGCCACACGCCTTTGGATTCTAGGGTCCGGTTTCGAACGGCTTCGCGCGCAGCCTCCCCGGCGCATCCGAGGTGCCGCCGTGACCCCAGTATCCCCTGGGCATAGGTGGCGACGGTCCACATCGACGCCTTGCCCGAGGCGCTGTCGCAAGCCCTTGCGCGCGCCGTCGCTCTGCCCGGTCTCGTCGAAAGCCCGCCGGATCGCGGGGCTCGATGGCTTCCGACCATGGCCGGGGCCGAACCTGTTGGAGCCGCCGGACGGTGTGTTGAAGGCTGGCCTTTGCAGCTAGGCGGCAGTGTGGTCAGCCGGCTTGAAATCGTCAGGTCCACGTCGCCAAGGTGTTCCGCCGCGTTGCGTGGTTTTTCGTCGCCGGCCGGGTCCGGATCGCGCTAGGGTGTTCGACACCCGGCCTCACCGCCTTCCTTCCCACCTTGTTTCAGGAGTTCCCATGCAGGACGCTGTCATCGTTTCGACCGCCCGGACGCCCATCGGTCGCGCTTTCCGGGGGGCCTTGAACGCCACCAAGTCGCCGACGCTGCTGGGCCACGCGATCCGTCACGCCGTGTCGCGCGCGGGTCTGGAAGGGCCCGAGATCGAGGATTCGATCATGGGCACCGTGCTGGCCGCCGGCACCGCCGGCATGAACCTGGCGCGAAATGCGGGCTTTGCCGGCGGGTTGCCGGTGTCGGTTCCGGCGCAGACCATCGACCGGCAATGCGCCTCGGGCCTGATGGCGGTGGCGATCGCTGCCGGGATGATCCGCTCCGAGGGGCGCAAGATCGTGCTGGCGGGCGGGCAGGACAGCATCAGCCTGGTGCAAGGGCCGTATTTCGACGCGGTGACGGCGGCGCGCGATGCGAATGTGACGGCGCAGGTCGAGCACGCCTATATGCCGATGCTGCAAACGGCCGAGTTCGTGGCGCGGAAATACGGCATCAGCCGCGAGGTGCAGGACGAATTCGCGCTGGTCTCGCAGCAGCGCACGGCTGCCGCGCAGGCCGGCGGGCGGCTTGATGCCGAGATCGTGCCGATCACCACGCAAATGGCCGTCAGGGACAAGGCCACGGGCGAGGTCTCGCACAAGGAGGTGACGCTGGCCCGCGACGAGGGAAACCGCCCGGAAACGACGCTGGACTCGCTGCAATCGCTGGCCCCGGTGATCGAGGGCGGATGCGTCACGGCGGGCAACGCCAGTCAGTTGTCGGACGGCGCCAGCGCGCTGGTGATGATGGCGGCGGACGAGGCGAACGCGCGCGGGCTGGCGCCGCTGGGCATCTATCGCGGGATGGCGGTCGCGGGCTGCGCGCCCGAGGAGATGGGCATCGGCCCGATCCATGCGATTCCGAAACTCCTGGCGCAGCACGGGCTCAAGGTCTCGGATATCGGCCTTTGGGAGCTGAACGAGGCCTTTGCCTGCCAGGCGCTCTATTGCCGCGATCACCTGGGCATCGACCCCGCGATCTACAACGTCAACGGCGGCGCGATTTCCATTGGTCACCCCTATGGCATGACCGGCGCGCGGCTGACCGGCCATGCGCTGATCGAGGCCAAGCGCCGGGGCGCGCGCTATGCCGTGGTGTCGATGTGCGTGGGCGGCGGCATGGGCGCCGCGGCGCTGTTCGAGACCGCCTGACGGCTTGGTCGACCCGGCAAGCGCGCCGCCGGCGTACTCCGTCGGCGGCGTGCCGGAACCGACCCAGGGCCGTCAGTGGGCAACCGCGACCGGGTGCTGCGCGGCTCAGGGCAGGATCATCAGCCTCCCTCGCGAGACGCGGCCCTGCTCGACCATCGTCTGGGCCTCGGCGGCGCGCTCCAGCGGCAGGCGCTCGGCGATCTGGGCGCTCAGGCGGCCGTCGGCGGCCTGCGTCAGGACCTCGGTCACGGCCTGGGCGTCGTCGCGAATTCCGGCGTTCACCACGCGCACGCCAAAGTCGCGGGCGCGATCCACGATCGGGGCGGCGTTCAGCCAGACCAGCAGCCCCCCCGGCGCCAGCAGCGGATAGCAGGCCGCGTGCACCGCGCCGCCCATCAGATCGAACGCCACGTCCTGCGGCGGCAGATCGCCCGGCGCGGGTCGGTCATAGGCGATCACCCGCGCCGCGCCCAGCCCCCGCACATAATCGGCATTCGCGGCGCGACAGGTGGCGGTGACCTCGGCGCCCCGGGCGGCCGCCAGTTGCACGATCAGCCCGCCGACCGCCCCCGCCCCGGCCTGGACCAGGACCCGCGTTCCGGGGCCGACCTCGGGCGCGCGCGACAGCGCAATCCAGGCCGAGAGCCCGGCGTTGACCAGCGCCCCGGCCTCGATCAGATCCAACGCCGCGGGGATCGGCACGCACAGCGCATCGGGCACGGCGATGGCCTCGGCATGGGTGCCGGCGCGCCCGGCCGGCGGGGCCATGACGGCGACCCGGTCGCCCGGTGCGAACCGCGCGACGCCCGGACCGCAGGCAATCACGGTTCCCGCCCCGTCCCGCCCCGGGATCTTGGGGAAATCCAGCGTGAAATGCTGCGCCAGCAGGCCCGCGCGCAGCTTCCAGTCCAGCGGGGTCACGCTGGCCGCCGCCAGCCGCACCAGCACCTCGCCCGGTCCGGGGTCCGGCAAGGCCACGGTTTGGATCCGGATCACATCCGCCGGTCCGTGGCGGTCATAAAGGGCGGCGCGCATGGTCGTCATAGGGTCTTTCCCGAGGTTTGTTGCGCCGACAGGGCGACAAGAATATCCATGAACCGCCGCAGCGTCGGGGACACTTCGCCGGTGCGGTGGACAAGGCACAGCTCCAGCCAGACGTCCAGATCGTGCACCCGCAACAGGTGCACGCCCGCCGGGGGCCGGTGCCTTTGCATGGAATTGGTCAGCCCGATCCCGGTCCCGGCACTGACCAGGGCCAGAATCTCGGTGTCCGATTCCAGTTCGGTCAGATAATGTGGGGTGACACCGCATTCGCGAAAACGGGTGTGCACCTCGTCAAAGAACTTTGGGCTGGATTTGCGCATGAAGCCGATCATCGGCTGGCCCCTCAGATCGGTCACGCTGACCACCTTCTTGTCCGCCAGCGGCGAATCGAAGGGCACGGCCAGGACGATTTCGTGCCGGTCCACGGGGATCACTGTCAGGTCCTCGGTTCCGGTCGCGTTGTAGACCAGCGCCGCGTCGCGTTCCTCGCGCCGGAGCGCGGCAATCTGCAACGAGGTCTGCATCGCCGCAAGGCTGAGGTCCACATCGGGATGCGCGGCGCGGAACTGCCGCAGCGCGTCGGGGATCAGCCCGTGCCAGGCAACGGCCTCGATGAAGCCCAGCCGCAACGTGCCGCGCTGCCCTTCGGCGGCGGCGCGCGCGGCCTCGGCGGCTTGCGCAAGCTGGTGCAGGACGCCCCGGGAATGATCCAGAAACACCCGCCCCGCCGGGGTCAGCCGCACGCCGCGTGGCAGGCGCTCGAACAGCGGCACGCGCAATTCGGCCTCAAGCAGTTTCATCTGCCGCGACAGCGCGGGTTGGGCGATGCGCAGACGCTGCGAGGCCCGGCCGAAATGCTCGAGCTCGGCGATGGCAACGAAATACTGAATCTGTCTCACTTCCATGCGTTTTGATAGCAAAACGGCATCAATCAATCAATCATTTTGAATTGGAAATATTGCCCGGTTCGGCGGAACCCTTTGCAGAGCGCAAGTGGAGATTCCCGTGTCAGAGTGTTCGTCCCCAGCCCACCTCTTTGCTGCGACCGCGCAGCGCAGGCCGGACCTGGTCTTCGCGCTGGCCCCGGCCTCGGCGCGGTTGCCCTGGGCCCCCGAGGGCTTTCGCCTGACATATGGCGCGGCCGAGGCACAGGTTGCCCGGCTGCGGGCGGCCTATGCGGCGGCGGGATACGGACACGGTTCGCGCGTGGCGCTGATGCTCGAGAACCGGCCCGAGATGCTGCTTCACTGGATGGCGCTGAACGGGTTGGGGGCGTCGATCGTGCCCCTGAACGGTGACATGCGCCCCGAGGAACTGCGCCACCAGATGGCCGTATCGCAGGCCGAACTGGTGATCGCGGCGCCGGGATTCGAGGGGCTGCTGGCGCAGGGCCTGCCGCGGGATCTGCCGGTGGCGGGGATGGACGAAACGCCGCCCCGGTCCCGCCAGCCGCGCGCGCCGGGCGGTGGGGCCCTGGACGACGAATCGGCGCTGCTTTTCACCTCGGGCAGCACCGGCAAGCCCAAGGCCTGCATCCTGTCGAACGGCTATTTCCTGCAACTTGCCGACTGGTATGTGACCATGCCGGGCTGCGCCGCCATGACCCCGGATACCGAGATCAGCCTGACGCCGCTGCCCTTTTTCCACATGAATGCGCTGGGGTGCACCGCGCTTGGCATGATCCGGATCGGGGGCGCCATTGTGCCGCTGGACCGGTTCCACCCCGATCGCTGGTGGGCCTCGATCGCGGACAGCGGCGCGACCATCGTGCATGCGCTCGGCGTGATTCCGGCCATTGCGCTGCAACGCCCGGCGTCGGCCGATGACCGCCGTCACAAGGCCCGCTTCACCTTTGCCCCGGGTGTCGATCCGGTGCAGCGCGCCGCCTTTGAGGATCGGTTCGGCATGACCATCGTGGACGGTTGGGCGATGACCGAAACCGGCGGCGCCGCGATCACCGACACGGCCGGATTGCCCGCGATCCCGGGCGGCCGCTGCATCGGCGCGCCCCGCGCCGGAATGGAGTGGCGGATCGTCGATGAGGCCGGGCGCAACCTGCCGGTAGGCGAGGCCGGCGAACTGGTGGTCCGGACCGCGGGCCCCGAGCCGCGGAGCGGGTTCTTTTCGGGCTATCTGGGCGATGAAACCGCGACCGAATCCGCCTGGACAGAGGGCTGGTTCCACACCGGCGACGTGATGCGCGCCGATGCGCAGGGGCTTCTCTATTTCGTCGATCGGCGCAAAAGCATCATCCGCCGGTCCGGCGAGAACATCTCGGCGCTCGAGGTCGAGCAGGCGTTGCTGGCCGATCCCAGCGTCGAAACCGCCGCTGTCACCCCCGTGACGGATGCGCTGCGCGAGGAAGAGGTTTTTGCCTTTGTTGTCGCCGGGACCGGCTTTGATCCCGACGCGCTGCTGTCCCGGCTGGCGCAGCGGCTGTCCTACCACAAGCTGCCCGGCTGGCTGATGTGCGTCACGGAACTGCCCGTCAGCGCGACGCAGAAGCTCCAGCGTGGCGAAATCCGCGCCCTGGCGCAGGCTGCCGTGGCCAATGGCCAGGCGCTGGACCTGCGCCGCGCCAAGGGCACCCAACGCAAGAAACCATGAGGATACCCTGATGACCCCTGACAAGATCCTGTACGAGGCGACCGTCACCGCGACCGGAGGGCGCGCGGGCCGGGTCGAGGCCAGCGACGGCAGCCTGTCGATGGCGCTGAGCGTGCCCAAGTCCCTTGGCGGGCCGGGTGGCGAGGGCTCGAACCCCGAGCAGCTTTTCGCGGCCGGCTATGCCGCCTGCTTCATGGGCGCGGTCGCGCTGGTCGGGCGTCAGCGCAAGCTTGCGATCCCCGCCGAGTCCACCGTGACGGCCACGGTCGGCATCGGTCCCGTGGATCCCGGCTATGCCCTGGCCGTCGAACTTGCGGTGCATCTGCCCGGTCTGGACCGCCAGACGGCGATCGAGGTCGTGGACGGCGCGCATCAACGGTGCCCCTATTCCCACGCGACGCGGGGCAATGTCGCCGTCAAGCTGACGGTGGTCTGAATGGCAGGCCCGCGCGGCTATGACGGGATTGTTCTGGCGGTGCCGGTCACGGTGCCGTCGGTCAAGAACGCACCCAAATCCACCCAGTGGTGGATCGGTCGCGCGCTGGCCGGGCTGGCGCAAGGGTCGGGCCTCTCGCACAAGGTCTTTGACGGGCTCTCGGTTGCCAGCTTTTCGCTGGCCCCGGATACCACGATCGGCCTGACGCAGCACTTCGGCCTGTCGCCGCGCTATATCGACTTTCAACCGCTGGGCGGCATGTCGGGTATCGCGGCGCTGCGCCGCGCGGCGCGGGCGGTGCAGGCGGGCGACGCCGAGATCGTCGCCTGTATCGGCGCCGATGCGAACGGGCCGCAGAGCTTTCGTCGCTCGCTCGAGAACTTCTCGCGCTCGGCCCAGGATGCGGTCTATCCCTATGGCGCGGGCGGGCCGAATGTGAACTTTTCGCTGATCGCCCAGGCGTTCATGGCCGAAACGGGGCTGACGCGCGCGGATTTCGGCCGCATCGCCGTGGCGCAGCGCGGCAATGGGCAGCTCAATCCTCTGGCGCTGATCAAGGGCGCGCTGACGCTCGATGCCTATCTGGACGCCCGTCCCATCGCGCCGCCGATCCATCTGTTCGACTGCGTGATGCCCTGCGCCGGGGCCGAGGCCTTTCTGGTGCTGCGCGAAGAGACCGCCAGGGCGCAGGGCCTGCCGTTTGTCCGGCTGACCGCGTCGATCGAACGCCACAACGCCTTTCCGGCCGACACGGTGATGCTGCGTGGTGGCTGGGCGCGCGATGTTGACAGCCTGTGGGCGCAGGCGGGGGTCGAACCGGGCGCGGTCGATCTGGTCCAGACCTATGACGATTATCCCTTTGTCAGTGCCATGCAGTTCGCCGATCTGGGTTTTTGTGACCGCAAGGATCTGGCCGAGTTCATTCACGGCCATGATTTCGGCGTCGCCGGATCGTTGCCGCACAACACCTCGGGCGGGCAGTTGTCCTGCGGGCAGGCGGGGTGTGCGGGCGGATATCTGGGGCTGGTCGAGTCGATCCGCCAACTGACCGGGCAGGCCGGCGCGCGACAAGTGGCGCGGGCCCGGCGCGCGCTGGTATCGGGCTTTGGCATGATCGTGTTCGACCGCGGGCTGGGCTCGGGCGCCGCAATCCTGGAGGCCGCATGACCGATCCGTCGCACACCAGTCCGACCCGCGCCAGGGCCAATCCTCTGCGGCGCACCCGGCGGCCCCTGTTGCCGCCCGACGCGCGCAGCCGCGCGGCGCATCTGCTGACCGCCGCGGCCGCTCGGGGGCGCTTTGATCTGCCCTGTTGCAGGGGCTGCGGCCGCTTCGTCTGGCCAATCCCCGAGGCCTGCCCCGATTGCCTGTCCGAGATCGCCACGGCGCCCGCGCCGCGCGGGGCGCGCGTGATCTCGATCACCACCGCCGAGATGCCCGCCGACACCTATTTCCGCGAACGCGCCCCCTGGCGCGTCGGTCTGGTGACGCTGGACTGCGGCCCTCAGGCGATCGTCCACATGCACCCCGACGCGGTGCCCGGCCAGGACGTTCGGCTGACCCTCATGCTCGACCGCGCGGGGCAGGCCGTTCTGCACGCCGCCCCGAAAGGAGCCGCCATGCAGGCCGATCCGCAATACCGCGAGATGACCGCCGACCCCGCCGCGCGCCGGGTGCTGATTACGGATGCGCGCCACCTCGCCGCGCTGCCGCTGGCCCGCGCGCTGATCCAGGCCGGGGCCCATTCGGTCCATCTGGGCGTCCCCGAGGCGTGGAAACCCCTGCCGACGCGCGCCGCGTTCGAGGCGATCGCCGGCGTGCGTCTGGTTGATCTGGACATCACCTCGGACCGCTCGGTCACCGATCTGGCCGCGGATCTGGCCGGCAAGGTCGAGATCCTGGTCAACACCGCCGACCTGCCGCGTCCGGGCGGGCTGCTGGGCCCCGCGGCGCAGGTGCAGGCCCGCGAGATGTCCGAGGTGATCGCGCAAGGTTTGATGCGGCTGGCCCGCGCCTTTGGCCCGGCCATGGCCGGACGCGGTGCCGATGGTCCCCACGGCGCTGCCGCCTGGGTCAACCTGCTGTCGGTCTTTGGTCGCGCGACACCGCCGGGTTGGGCGGGCTACGGCGCCGCCCACGCCGCCGCGCTGTCGCTGTCGCAGGTGCTGCGCGCCGAACTGGGCGCGGGCGGGGTGCGGCTTGTCACCGTGCTGACCGGCCCGACAGACGACGACTGGTTCCAGACCCTGGGCGCGCCCCGCGTCACCGGCCCGGCGCTGGCCAATGCCATCCTGAAGGCCCTGCGCGAGGGGCTCGAGGAGGTTGCCGTGGGCGATGTCGCCCTCGATCTGATCGCCCGGCTCGAGGAAAACCCGAAGGCCGTGGAACGGGACCTGGCGCGGGGGAGCCTGTCATGACGCGTGTTCTGGAAACCCTGGCCCGGGCGCTGAGCGGCGGCGGCGTGCGGATCGTCGATCTGACGCAGACCCTGCGCGACGATTTCCCCACCATCGTCCTGCCGCCCGAGTTCGCTCCGTCCGCCCCGATCCGTATCGAGCGTGTGTCGCATTACGATGCCGCCGGGCCATCGTGGTACTGGAACAACCTGTCCTTTGGCGAACATTCGGGCACCCATTTCGACGCGCCCGCGCATTGGTTCACCGGCCGCGACCGGCCCCTCGGCACCGTGGACACGATGCCCTGCGCGCATATGGTGGCGCCGGCGTGCGTGATCGACTGTTCGGACGGGGCCGCGCTGGACGACGATTTCCTGCTGACCCGCCCGATGATCGAGGCCTGGGAGGACCGGCACGGGGCGATTCCCGCCGGCAGTTGGGTGCTGATGCGCACCGACTGGTCGGCCCGATCGGGCGCCGCCTATGCGGGGCTGCGCGACGATGGTGCCCATACGCCCGGCCCCGACGCCGAAGCGATTCGGCATCTGGTCCATGCGCGTGGTATTCTGGGCTTTGGCACCGAGACCATTGGCACGGATGCGGGGCAGGGCGGGCATTTCGAACCGCCCTATCCCGCCCACCACTATCTGCACGGCGCCGGCCGCTACGGGCTGCAATGCCTGACCAACCTGCATCTGCTGCCGCCCAAGGGCGCGATGCTGATGACCGCGCCGCTCAAGGTTCACGAGGGATCGGGCAGCCCGTTGCGCGTGCTTGCTCTGGTAGAGGGAGAGGACGAATGAAGATCTGGTGGCAAAGCTTTATCGATTCGCAGACGAGCGAAGCCTATATCGCGCGGCTGACGACCTATTTGAACACCATCGCCAGCCCGGGCACCACGGTCGAGGTGCACGGCATCACGCCGCCGGATCGCGGCTTTTCGCGACTGTCCGAGTTTCGCTGCGCGATCAGCGCCATCAACAACGGGATCGAGGCCGCCGAGCGTGGCTATGACGCCGTCGTCATGGGTCATTTCCAGGACCCGGGCCTTTACGAGCTGAAATCCGCGGTCGCGATTCCGGTGATCGGCACGGGCGAGGCGACGCTGCATCTGGCCGCGCAATACGGTCGGCACCTGGGCTTGGTAACGCTGGACGATGTGTATCGCGCGATGCACCGCGAGCAGGCCGATCTCTACGGGTTGGGCGGCCGCGTTACGCATGTAGCCGGGCTCAATGTCGAACCGTCGGATTTTTCGGCGGCTTTTGCGGGCGACGATGCGGCCCAGGCGCGCATGATTGCCGCGCTGCGCGCGGTCGCCGAGCCGATGGTGGCGGGCGGCGCGGATGTCATCATCCCGGCGGGGGTGTTGCCCGGGTTGCTGGTCAGCGCCGAATTCGGGCTGCGGATCGGTCACGCGCCGGTGGTGAACTGCGCGGCGGTGGCGCTCATGCAGGCCGAGATGCAGGTGCGTCTGCGCGCGCTCAACGGGTTGGACCTGGCCGGCGGCGGCTATTGCGCTCGCGCCCCGGCGAACGCCGTGGCCGATTTCCGCGCGCTGGCCGCCCGGGGCGTGGGGCAGTGACGCGCGCTGCCTCGCCTGCGGCCCTGCTGGCGCAGCAGGCGCAGGTCTTTGGCGCGTCTGCGCTGTTCGTGATCCCCGCCGCCGTCGCAGACCTTTGGGGCGAGGCGCGCCGGACCTGGACCTATGCCGAGGCACAGGCCCAGGTCGAAACCCTGCGCGCGGCGTATCGCGCGGCGGGTTTCGGCCCCGGTCACCGCGTGGCGCTGCTGCTGGAAAACCGGCCCGCGCATTTCCTGCACTGGCTGGCGCTGAACGGGTTGGGGGTCTGCGTGGTCCCGCTGAACCCGGACGCGGCAGCGGACGAACTGGCGTGGATCCTGGCGCATTCCGATGCCGGGCTGATCGTCACCTTGTCGCAGCGACGGGACCAGGTCGCGGGCCTGGGGGTGCCGGTCCTGCTGGACGGCGATACCCCGCCCGCGGTGCCCGCGGCTGGCGATGGCGGCCAGCATTGCGCGCTGATCTACACCTCGGGAACCTCGGGCAGGCCCAAGGGGTGCCAGTTGTCCGACGCCTATTTCATGGCCTGGGCCGACTGGTATCTGGCGCAGCCCGAGCCGATCGCGCTGCGCCCCGGGCGCGAACGGCTGCTGACCCCGATGCCGTGCTTTCACGTCAACGCGATGGGCAACAGTTTCATGGGGATGCTGGCCAGCGGCGGGGCGCAGATCATCGTCGATCGCTTTCATCCGCGCCAATGGTGGGACACCGCGATCGAGACGGGGGCAACCTGTTTCCACTATCTCGGCGTCATGCCCGCGATGCTGCTCAACCTGCCGCCCGCGCCGCATGACCGGGCGCACGGGCTGCGGTTCGGGTCTGGCGGCGGCGTCCACCCCGACAACCACGCGGCGTTCGAAGCGCGCTTTGGCGTGCCTCTGATCGAAGGTTGGGCGATGACCGAGACCGGCGGCGCCTGCATCCTCTCGTCGTTGCCCGGTCCGCGCCATGTCGGCACCCGCTGCATCGGCCGCGCCGACCGACCCGGCCCGAAGATGGAGGTGCGCCTGATCGACGGGCTGGACCGCGAGCTTGTCGGCGAGGGCGAAGGCGAGATGTGCGTGCGCGCGGCGGGCCCGGACCCGACCGCCGGGCTGTTCAGCGGGTATCTGAAGGACCCGGTCGCCACCGACGCCGCCTGGCAGGACGGTTGGCTGCGCACCGGCGACGTGGTGCGGCGCGGCCCGGACGGCGCGCTGCATTTCGTGGACCGGCGGCGCAACGTGATCCGCCGCTCGGGCGAGAATATCGCCGCGCTCGAGGTCGAGGGCGTCCTGGCCAGCCACCCCGACGTGGCGCAGGTCGTGGTCGTGGCGCTGCCGGACCCGGTGCGCGAGGAAGAGGTGATGGCCGTCGTCGTCCCCCAGGCCGGGACCGAGGGCGGCGCGCTGGCCCGGGCGCTTTTCGCGCATTGCGCGGACAAGCTGGCCTATTTCAAGGTGCCCGGTCTGGTGATGTTCCGCGACGCGCTGCCGGTGACCAGCACGCAGAAGATGCGTCGCGTCAGCGCCACGGCCTTTGCCGCGAACCCTCTGACCGACCCACGCGCGCATGATTTCCGCGCCGAAAAGCAGGGCCTGCGACGTCAGACCACGCCTGCCCACGCCCCAGCAGAGGAGGATCGCGCCGACCCCTGACACGACATGAGATGACCTGACCCACCGGCACGATACGGCGGTCGTCAAGCAAGACCGGAACCCCCGGGACACCGCCCTGTCCGACAGAACCAACACGGAGTCACACCATGAAGTTCCTTTATTCCGCGGCGCTCGCCGCAACCCTCGCCTTGACCGCGCAGACCGCGGTGGCCGAGGACGTGATCAACGCCGTCCACTTCACGCCGGCCTCGACCGATTTCTCGCAAGAGTTCCTGCGCTTCGTCGAAGCGGTGAACACCCGTGGCGAAGGCATCGTCCGGATCGACGTGCGCGGCGGACCCGAAGTGATCCCCAGCCCGCAGCTTGGCACCGCCCAGCAATCGGGCCTGATCGACATGATCCACAACCCCGCCGGCCTGTATCTTGAGCTGGTGCCCGAGGGCGAGGTGCTGTCGGCCGGGTCGGTCTCGCCGATGGAAGCGCGCGAGAACGGCGGCTGGGATCTTCTGTCGTCGATCTACCAGGAAAAGGCCAACGCGCGGCTGATCGCGCATCTCGATGCCTCGGCCGGGTTCCATATCTGGACTGTGGACGAGCCGCAGCTCGATGCCGACGGGATGATCGATTTCTCGGGGTTGGTGCTGCGTGCCTCGCCGCTCTATCGCACCTTCTTCGAGACGCTGGGCGCGACCTTCGTCATCCTGCCCGGGTCCGAGGTCTACACCTCGCTCGAGCGGGGCGTGATCAACGGCCTTGCCTATCCGGCGCTGGGCTATCACGCGTTTGGCTGGGACCGTTTTACCCGCTACCGGGTCGATCCGTCCTTTTTCCGGATGGACGTGCTGATCTCGATGAACAACGATGCGTTCGAGGCCCTCTCGCCCGAGGCGCAGCAGATCATCCTGGAGACCGGTCGCGAGTTCGAGCGCACCAGCTACGAGGAAACCGCCGCCCTGGCCGAACGTCTGCGGCAGGAGATGGTGGATCTTGGCCAGCAGGTCGTCGAGATGACCGGCGAGGGCCGCGCGCGGTTCCTCGAGACCGCGGCCAATGCCTCGTGGCAGCGGATGGAAGCGCGTGATCCGACCCATGTGGCCGAACTGCGCGCGCTCTTCCAGTAAGCGTTCCGGGGCGCGCCCTGCGCAAAGGGCGCGCCCCGACTCACCTGGCCGTGCTATACGGTGCAAAGGTGTCGAGGGAAGCGAATGAAAACCATATTTGACCTGTCCGGCCGGCTTTGCTGGGTCTTGTCGGTCATCGCGCGGGCCCTGATCGGCCTGCTTGTGCTGATCGTCGTTGCCGATGTCGCCGTGCGCAATTTCGGGTTCAGACCGTTGAGCTGGGCGGTGAACAGCTCGGAATTGCTGCTGCTCTACATCACGTTTTTTTCCATTCCCTGGTTGGTGCGCAACAAAGGGCATGTGTTCGTGAGCTTCCTGCGCATCGCGCTGTCGGACGCCGGAAAGCGCGTGCTGGCCAGGATCGTGTATCTGGGGTGCGTGGCGCTCTGTCTCTACCTGGGTTGGGTCGCACTGACATCGATGCAGCTGGCGATTGCGCGCAACACCTATGAAATGCGCAACTTCGACATCCCCAAATGGGTGATCTTCGCGCCGATGACGCTGGCCTTCTTCCTGGCCGCGCTGGAATGGCTGCGCTTCGCACTGGGGTTCGACGATTACTACGACAGCGACCCGCTGGCGAACGGGGGACACTGAGACATGGACTGGCTCTATCCGTTTTCCTTTCTCATCGGCTCGATTCTGGTGCTGATGGGGCTGGGCCTGCCGGTGGCCTTTGCGTTCTTCGCCACCAACATCGCCGGCCTGTTCCTGTTCTTCGGCGGCGCGCGCGGCGTGACGCAGATGGTCTCCAACTTCTCGGATGCGATCACCACCTACGCGCTGGCGCCGCTGCCGATGTTCCTGGTCATGGGCAGCCTGTTCTTTCGCTCGGGCCTGGGCGAGAGGGTCATTCAGGCGCTCGATCTGGCGGTCGGCAATCTGCGGGGGCGCTTGTCGCTGGTCACGCTGGGCGCGGGTGCCGTCTTTGCCGCGCTGTCCGGTTCAAGCCTGGCGAACGCCGGGATGATGGGCAGCCTGATGGCGCCCGAGATGCTGAAACGCAACTACAAGCCGCACATGGCCTATGGCCCGATCCTGGGCGCGGGCAGTCTGGCCGTGGTCATCCCGCCTTCGGCGCTGGCGGTGCTGCTTGGGTCGCTGGCCGAAATCAACGTGGGCGCGCTGCTGATCGCGGGGATCATCCCCGGCCTGATCCTGATGGTGCTGTTCGTCGGGCTCATCTTCGTGCAGACCGGCATCGACCCCGAGGCCGCCCCGCAATACCCGGTGCCCCAGGTCAGCGGCTGGACCAAGCTGCGGGCCGTGTCCCTGAACATCCTGCCGATGAGCTTTCTGGTCTTTTGCGTGGTTGGCACGATCATCCTGGGCATTGCCACCCCCACCGAAAGCGCCGCCCTGGGCTGCATGGGCGTCGTCGTGCTGCTGCTGGTCTATCGCAAGTTCAGCTGGGCCGTGATCTGGCGATCGCTGGACGACGCGATGAAGGTCACGGCGATGACCTTCCTCATCATCACCGCCTCGACCACCTTCAGCCAGATCTTCGCGTTTTCGGGGGCGTCGAACGGGTTCATCAGCACGATCACGGGAATCGACCTGGGGCCCTATGGCGTGTTGCTGATGATGATCGTCGTGATCCTGGTGCTGGGGATGTTCATGGACCAGGTGTCGATGATGCTGATCACCATTCCGCTGTTCATGCCCATCGCGCAGCTCTATCACTTCGACCCGGTCTGGTTCGGCCTGATGCTGCTGCTGGCCTTCGAGGTCGGGTTCGTCACGCCGCCCTTTGGCCTGCTGCTGTATATCGTGCTGGGCGTGGCGCCCGCGGGAACGTCGCTGCGCACCATCGCGCTGTCGGCGGCGCCCTATGTCTGCCTGACGCTGTTCCTGATCTTCCTGATCGCCATGGTGCCGCAACTGGCGCTGTTCCTGCCCAACATGATGGCGCCATGACATGAGCTTTGCCCTGGCGCTGTTCTATCACCCTGAGCCCGGCCACGAGGCACCGCCGGACGGGGCCGCGCTGCGGTCCCGGCTGGCGCAACTCGGGGGGTTGCAGGACGCCCTGATCTTCACACCGGCGGCCGCGCAGGATCGCTATGTGGATGACGGGCCGCCGCCGATGCTGGGCCTGCAACTGCATTTCGCCCGGCTCGAGGACCTCGAGGCCGCCGCCTGCGCTGGTGGCGGGGTGCAGGGTCTGGCGGGGCTGGCGGACCGCGCGCAACCGCGCGTCACCGCGCAGGCGTTCTGGCGGCGGCGTTGGCCCGTGCCCGCGCCCTGGGCGCCGGGCAGGACCCCGCCGCGCAGCTGTTCCTACGTGGTGCATTACCCCGGACCGGCCCGCGACCCCAACGCCTGGCATTCGCATTACATGGCGTCGCACCCGCCGTTGTTTCAGCAGATGCCGGGCATTCGCGGCATCGAGATCCTGACCCCGGTGGACTGGGTCAGCGGATTGCCGTTTGAAAAGACCGGCTACCTGCAACGCAACCGGGTCGAATTCGATACGCCGCAGATGTTGCAGGCGGCGCTGCAATCCCCGGTGCGCGACGCGCTGCGCGCGGATTATCACAACTTTCCACCCTACGAGGGGGGCGCGGCGCATTTCCCGATGTGGACCGAACGTTTCAGCCCCGCGGGCTGAGGCGGGTGGCGGAATCGCGATGGCCGGGACAGGGGGCGCGAGGCGTGGTCAGGCCCGTTCCAGGGCCTGGATGATCTGCCCGAAATCGTCCGCCTTGAGCGAGGCGCCGCCGACCAGCGCGCCGTCCACATTGGCGATGGCGAAAATGTCAGACGCATTCGCGGGGTTCACCGACCCGCCATAAAGCAACATCGTTGCGGCGTCGGGCACCGCGCGGCGCAGGAAATCGTGCACTTCCGCGATCTGGTCCCGGTCGGGCGTGCGGCCGGTGCCGATCGCCCAGACGGGTTCATAGGCGATGACGGTGTTCGACGCGGTGGCGCCGTCGGGCAGGGACCCGGCCAATTGCGCGCCGATCACGCCCAGGGTTTCACCGGCGTCACGCTGGGCCTCGGTCTCGCCCAGGCAGACCACCGCGACCAGCCCGACCTGCCAGGCGGCGCGGACCTTGGCCGCCACGTCGGCGTCGGTTTCGCCGTGGTCCGCCCGCCGTTCCGAATGGCCCACGATCACATGCGACGCGCCCGCGTCGGCCAGCATGGCGGCCGCGATATCGCCGGTGTGCGCGCCTTTGGGCGCGGCGTGGCAATCCTGCCCGCCCAGCGCCACGGCGCTGCCTTTCAGGGCCTCGGCCATCGGCGCCAGCAAGGTCGCGGGCGGACAGAGCAGCACCCCCACCGAGGGCGCGGGATGCGCGGCGGCCAGCGCGCGCGCCTCGTCGAGATGGGCGCGCAGCCCGTTCATCTTCCAGTTGCCGGCGGCGAGTTTGCGTCTGCTCATGGACCTCTCCCTGTCTTTCCCCCGTGTTACCGCGCCACCCCCCTCAGGCCAAGCCCGCAACGCGTCGAACCCTTGTTCGAAGCCCCTTGCTGCGGTATCGAGACGCACGAACCAGCACGAGGATTGACCCATGCCGCACTATCGTTCCCGTCGATCCACCCACGGGCGCAACATGGCCGGGGCGCGCGGCCTCTGGCGCGCGACCGGCATGACCGACAGCGACTTCGGCAAACCGATCATCGCCGTCGTGAACTCGTTCACGCAATTCGTCCCGGGGCATGTCCACCTCAAGGACCTGGGCCAGATGGTCGCCCGCGAGATCGAGGCGGCCGGCGGCGTGGCCAAGGAATTCAACACGATCGCGGTGGATGACGGCATCGCCATGGGGCACGACGGGATGCTCTATTCGCTGCCCTCGCGCGAATTGATCGCCGACAGCGTGGAATACATGGTCAACGCCCATTGCGCCGACGCGATGGTCTGCATCTCGAACTGCGACAAGATCACGCCCGGCATGATGATGGCGGCGATGCGCCTGAACATTCCGACGATCTTCGTTTCGGGCGGCCCGATGGAGGCCGGAAAGGTCCAGATCGGCGATCTGGTGAAATCGGTGGACCTGATCGACGCGATGATCGTCGCCGCCGACGACAGCTATTCCGACGAACAGGTCGATGCGTTCGAACAGAACGCCTGCCCGACCTGCGGGTCGTGTTCGGGGATGTTCACCGCCAATTCGATGAACTGCCTGGCCGAGGCGATGGGCCTGGCGCTGCCGGGCAACGGGTCGATGCTGGCGACCCACGCCGACCGCAAGGCGATCTTCCTGGAGGCCGGGCGCCGCATCGTCGAGATCACCAAGGCGCATTACGAGCGCGACGAACCCGGCTATCTGCCGCGCGAGGTCGCGAGTTTCGAGGCCTTTGAGAACGCGATGTCGCTGGACATCGCCATGGGCGGTTCGACGAACACCGTGCTGCACCTTCTGGCCATCGCCTACGAGGGCAAGGTCAACTTCACCATGGACGACATCGACCGGCTCAGCCGCAAGGTGCCGGTGCTGTGCAAGGTGGCGCCCTCGGTCGCCGACGTCCATATGGAAGATGTGCACCGCGCCGGCGGGATCATGGGCATCCTGGGCGAGATGTATCGCGGCGGACTCTTGCATGGCCACGCGCGCACGGTGCATTCGGCCACCATGGCCGAGGCCCTTGCGAAATGGGACATCAAGACCGCGAACGATCCCAAGGTGGACGAATTCTACCGCGCGGCCCCCGGGGGGGTGCGCACCACCCAGGCGTTCAGCACCGAAAACCGCTACAAGACGCTGGATGCCGACCGCACCAAGGGCGTGATCCGCACGGTCGAAAACGCGTTTTCAAAGGATGGCGGCCTGGCGGTGCTGTTCGGGAACATCGCCGAGAACGGCTGCATCGTGAAGACGGCGGGCGTGGACGATTCGATCCTGAAATTCTCGGGCACGGCCAAGGTCTATGAATCGCAGGACGCGGCGGTGAACGGCATCCTGACGGGCAAGGTCGCGGCCGGCGAGGTCGTGGTGATCCGCTACGAGGGGCCGCAGGGCGGTCCGGGGATGCAGGAGATGCTGTATCCCACCAGCTACCTGAAATCGAAAGGGCTGGGCAAGGCCTGCGCGCTCCTGACCGACGGGCGGTTCTCGGGGGGACCTCGGGGCTGTCGATCGGCCATGTGTCGCCCGAGGCGGCCGAGGGCGGCCTGATCGGTCTGGTCGAGACCGGCGACCGCATCGACATCGACATCCCGAACCGCACCATCCACCTGGCGGTCGATGACGCCACGCTTGAGGCGCGGCGCGCGGCGAAGGGCGCCTTGCCCTGGAAACCGGCCGAAATCCGCAAGCGTGCGGTGTCCACCGCGCTCAAGGCCTATGCGATGCTGGCATCCTCGGCCGCCAAGGGCGGCGTGCGTATCCTGCCGGGTGACGAGTGAGCCCTGCATCGGGGCGCCCGAGGGGCGCCCCCGTCGCCCGGGGAACGCGCGGCGCGTCCCGCTTGGCGCCGCCCGCCCGCCCCATGCATCGGGCGAGCCTGCCCATGATCCGCCGTCTGGCCCCCTAGTTGGTCCTTTGTCTCTGGTCGGTGCCCGCGCTGGCGCAAACCGTCCAGCACCCGATGATGCACAGCCACGGCGCCGATGGCACGGGGCATGACGAGGTGACGATGCCGGGGCTTCGCGGCCGCGGCGCGACGCCTGCGGAAAGCGCCGATCTGGCGGTGATGTTCCGCAACTACCAGACCTTGACCCGCGGGGTCGTGGAACGGCCCAACGGCATCCGCACGCTCACCCGCGCCGCCGACCCCGCGGTGATGGAGGCGCTGACGCGCCATGTCGCGGGGATGATCCAGCGCGTCGCGGAGGGCCGCGATCCGCAGATCGTGATCCAGAGCCCGACACTGGACATCTTCTTTGCCCGCCCCGGCGCGATCACAACCGATGTCGCGATGACCGACGCGGGGATCGTCGTCACCCAGACCTCGACCGATCGCGACATCGTTGCCGCGCTGCACACCCACGCGGCCGAGGTCAGCGACATGGCCGCGCGCGGCATGCAGGCGGTGCACGAGCGCCTGCATGCGCGACGCCGGGCATCAGGTCGCGCGCGCGCCCTTTTTTGTGCGCCAAATATCCCGGGGGTCCGGGGGCTGGCCCCCGGCGGCGTCAACCCGCGCCTACTCGGCCGCTTTCGAGGCGTCCATCCGCGCCTTCAGCGTTTCGACGTCGTCGAACTTGACGCTTTCGCCGCAACCGCAGGCTTCGGACACGTTCGGGTTGCGGAACTTGAAGCCGCTCTCCAGCAGCCCGGTCTCATAGTCGATCTCGGTGCCGAACAGGAACATCTGCGCCATCGGCGCGATAAGGACGCGGGCCTCGCCCTGTTCGATCACCGCTTCATGCGGTTCGACCGATTGGGCAAAGTCCATGGTATATTCCATGCCCGCGCAGCCGCCCTTCTTGACGCCGATGCGCAGACCCATCGTGCCGCCCTTGGCCATGAGCCGCGCGATATGGCGCTCGGCGGCGGGGGTCAGGGTCACGGGGGATTTTCCCGGAATGCCGAACATGGTGCTTACATGAACCCCAGTTCCAGGCGGGCCTCGTCGGACATCATGTCCATGCCCCATTGCGGATCAAAGGTCATCTCGACCTCGACATCCTGGACGCCGGGCACGATGCTGACGGCGTCCGAAACCCAGCCCGGCATCTCGCCCGCGACGGGGCACCCCGGGGCCGTCAGGGTCATGACGATATGCACCACCGACCGGTCGTCAATGGCGATCGTGTAGACCAGTCCCAGATCATAGATGTTGACCGGAATTTCCGGGTCAAAGACCGTCCGGCAGGCATCGACCACGCTGTCATAGAGCGGATGCTCGGTCGTCGAGGGGGCGATCAGCGGGGTGCCTTCGGCGGCATTGGTGGCAGGCGAGGCGTCCATACGTCCCTCATTCAATTCCTGAGCGAAGATATAAGATTATGCCTGCGGTGCGTAAAGGGGGCGGGGGCAGATTCCCCTCAGCGGCGGTTTTCGTCCAGGAAATGGCGCACCATGACGGGGGTTGCCAGCGCATAGGCGGCCTCGAGCGGCAGCGCCAGATGGGCGGACAGGCAGGCCCGCCCGTCGCGGATCGGCGCCGCGTTGCGCTGCGCCAGGCCCTGGGCCACCGCGGTGACGCGCGCGCCCAGGGCGTCCCGCGGCACGACCTCGTTCACCAGTCCGACACGCAGGGCCCAGTCCGCGCCCCGGTCCTCGCCCGTCAGCAGCAGTTCGTTCACCGCCTTGCGCCCGATCGCGCGCGACACGGCGACGGCCGGCGTGGTGCAGAACCCGCCGTTGCGCACGCCGGGCAGGCAGACCGTGGCGGTGTCGGCGGCATAGGCAAGGTCGCAGGCGGCGACCAGTTGCAGACCGGCGGCGGTGGCGATCCCTTCGAACTGCGCGATGACCGGCACGGGGCATTGGGCGACGGCCAGCATCAGCGCGGCGCAGGCATCGAACAGGGCGGTCAGATAGGCCGCGCCCCGGTCGGGGTCAGCGCGGTGGCGGGCGATCTCCTTGAGATCGTGACCGGCGCAAAAGATCCGCCCGGGTCCGTGGATCACGATCACCCGCGCCTCCGGCACATCGAGCGCCCCGTGCAGGGCGCGGATCATGGGCAGGGACAGCGGATGCGCGACCCCGTTGCCCAGCGTGAGGGTCAGGACGCCGGCGTCCAGCGCAGAGGAGACGAGATCGGTCATCGCGGCAGGATGCGACGGGACAGGCCGCTCTGGCAAGAGGGCGCGGCGCGCGCTAAAGGGGCAGGCGAAAGAGAGGCCCTGCATGAGCGAACGCTTTTCCTTTACCCTGAACGCGACCGATGGCGCGGCGCGCACCGGCGTCATCCACACGCCCCGCGGCGAGATCCGGACGCCGGCCTTCATGCCGGTCGGCACGGCCGGCACGGTCAAGGCGATGATGCCCGAAAGCGTGCGCGCGACCGGCGCGGATATCCTGCTGGGAAACACCTATCACCTGATGCTGCGGCCCACGGCCGAGCGCATCCATGCCCTGGGCGGGCTGCACCGCTTCATGAACTGGGAGCGCCCGATCCTGACCGATTCGGGCGGGTTCCAGGTGATGTCGCTATCCAGCCTGCGCAAGCTGACGGAAGAGGGCGTGCGCTTTTCCAGCCATATCGACGGCTCGAAACACTGGCTGACGCCCGAACGCTCGATGGAGATCCAGCGCCTGCTGGGTTCGGACATCGTCATGGCGTTTGACGAATGCCCCGCGCTTCCCGCCGATGAAAAGCGCGTGGCCGAATCGATGCGCCTGTCGATGCGCTGGGCGCAGCGTTCGCGCGATGCCTTTGGCGACCGGCCCGGCCACGCCCTGTTCGGGATCATGCAGGGCGGCGTCACGCCCGAGCTGCGCGCCGAAAGCGCCGAGGCGCTGGTGAAGATCGGTTTTGACGGCTATGCCGTCGGCGGTCTCGCGGTGGGCGAGGGGCAGGCGGCGATGTTCGGTGTGCTCGATTACGCGCCCGGCCAGCTGCCCGCCGACAAACCGCGTTACCTGATGGGGGTGGGCAAGCCCGACGATATCGTGGGCGCCGTGGAACGCGGCATCGACATGATGGATTGTGTGCTGCCGTCCCGGTCGGGGCGGACGGGGCAGGGCTGGACGCGGCGGGGCGCGGTCAACCTGAAGAATGCGCGCCACCGCGACGATCCCCGGCCGCTGGATGCCGATTGCACCTGCCCGGCCTGCCGGAACTACGCGCGCGCCTATCTGCATCACGTGGTTCGCGCCGACGAGATCATCGGCTCGATGCTGCTGACCTGGCATAATCTGCACTATTTCCAGACGTTGATGCAGGGCCTGCGGGACGCGATCCGGGATCATCGGTTGGCGGCCTTCGTGGCCGAGTTTCACGCGCTGAGGGCCGAGGGCGATATCGAACCGCTGTGAGCGCGGGCCGGCCCGTCGCGGCGGGTCACATCCGCCGGATGCGCAGCCGGGTCAGACGGTTTTCCATCCGTTCCACCACCGCGAAGCGGAAGCCGTGGAACTGGAACACCTGCCCGGCCTCGGGGATTGCCTGCGCTTCGTGGATCACCAGGCCGGCGACGGTGTTCGCCTCGTCGTCGGGCAGGGTCCAGTCCATCGCGCGGTTCAGGTCGCGGATCGTCATCGCGCCGTCGATCTCGATCGCGCCCGAGTCGAGCCGCGTGATCGGGTCTTCGGTCGGCAGGTCATGCTCGTCCACGATTTCGCCGACGATCTCTTCCAGGATGTCTTCGAGCGTGATCAACCCCAAAAGCGCGCCGTATTCATCGATCACCAGCGCGAAATGGCGCCGTTGTTGCAGGAATTGCTGCATCTGTTCATCGAGCGGCGTGGTGTCGGGCACGAAATAGGGCGCCCGCGCGACGCTGAGGATGTCCAGCGTCTCGATTGCGCCGAAATGCCCGCCGGCCTCGGCGACCAGTCGGTGAACCTCGCGCATCAGGTCGCGGGAATGGATCACCCCGACGATGTTCTCGGGTTCGTCGCGCCAGGCCGGCAGGCGCGAGTGCGGCGAGTTTACCGACTGGGCGATGATCTCGGCCACCGGGGCGTCGATGTTCACGGTCTCGAGCTGCGAGCGGTGCAGCATCACCTCCTCGACCGTGCGGGTGGACAGGTCCAGCGCCCCCAGCAGGCGGTCGCGGTCCTCCTTGTCCACGGTGCCTTCCTGGTGGCCCAGGGCCAGCGTGCCGGCAATTTCCTCATGGTAGGACAGCACCGCGCTGTCGGGGTCGGTGCGCACGCCCACCAACGCCAGGATGCCGCGCACCAACATGCGCACCGCGCTGACCACGGGGGCAAAGACCAGGACGATCAGCCGGATCGGCGGCGCCACGCGCGCCGCGGCGGTTTCCGGGTTGGTGATGGCGTAGGTCTTGGGCAGGACCTCGGCAAAGACCAGGACCAGCACGGTCATGATGAGCGTCGCCAGCGCGACCCCCGAATCGCCGAATAGCCGCGTGAACAGCGCCGTCGCCAACGATGCCGACAGGATGTTCACCAGGTTGTTGCCCAGCAGCACCGAGCCGATCAACCGCTCGCTGTCTTCGGTCACGTTGAGCGCGGCTTGCGCGCCCTTCGATCCCTTGTCCGCCTGCGCCCGCAGCTTTGCCCGGGACGAGGCCGTCAGCGCGGTTTCGCTGCCCGAGAAAAAGGCGGACAGGATCAGAAGCGCCAGGATCGCGGCGCTGGTGGTCCAGAATGCGGTGTCGAAAGTGGTCATGGCTCACTCGGTGGGATGGTGCGCCAAGATAGGGGTGCCGGGGTCGCCTGCACAAGGGTCGCGGCGGTATCGGCAACGACAATGCCCCGCGGCCGGCGGCAGCGGGGCGTCAGGTCGGGCGCGGAACGGTGGGGATCAGCCGCCCCAGGTGCGGACCGGGCCGCAATCGACATGCGTGAAATTCGAGCGCGAGTAACGGCCAACGCCGCCGGCATTGCACGCCAGCGCCGCGCGGGCGATCTGGCTGACCGAGCGGTTGTCGAGCCGCACGTCGGCCGCCTGGCCGACCATGTGCCGCGAATTGCGCGCGACACCGCTGGAGCGGCGGCGCAGCATGGCATTGGTTTCGGGCGACCGGTAGCCCGACAGCAGCATGTACGGTTCGCTCACGTCCAGAATGTTGTGCGTGGCGGCCAGAATGTCCAGCGTTCGGGTGTCGATGCGGTGGCTGCGGTCGATGCGCCAGTCGCGGAAGAACTGGTCCACTTCGGTCAGGACCTCGGGGATATACTCGCCATCGACCCAGTAGATGGCATCCAGGCGTTCGCCGGTCCGGCCCGAATACATCTTCAGGCGGCGGATGTCGCCGGCGCCACGGTTGAAGGCAAAGGCCTTGGACATGCGCGGGGCGGCGGTGATGGCGGTCGCGGCAAAGATGCCCAGCAGGGCGCGCCGCGAAAATCCGGGATTAGCGGAGGTCGACATTCTGGTTCTGTCCCATCCCAATACTGCGTTCGAGCCGTTGAGGCCTTGCTTCATCACGGTTTCCCTTCTGGGTCTTGCGCCCGGGCCGTGGGCCTGATGGCAAACCGATCATGAAGATTTTCGTCTTCTGATGCGTCTATGCCACAACAAGCCGCTTGGCCCAAGCACGGAGTCGGTGATCGGGGCGGTCCAACGGCAAAATAGGCGGGAATTCGCTGAAAATGCGTTAAGCGCCCTCTTTCCCGGGCCTTTCCAGGATCTTGCAAGGCAAAGCTCATGCAATTTCGGGGACGAATCGCGGCCTGTGGCGGTGCGTTGCGTCGGGCGTTCCCGCGTGGGTTGCGGCGCGCGGGGCGAGCCGGTGGAATTTGCCGAGCGACAAAGGGAATCGCGGGCTGTCGCAATTGTGAATCGACCTGCTTTCTGCGATCTTGGCACAATTCCGTGATTGTTCGTGAACCTTTGGGCAGGTTCGCGCGACTCACGGGCATCAGACACAGACCTTGACGGAGGCCGGAGATGAGGATTGCGGGACGGATGGCGCCAGGACTGCGCGCGGCGGTCATGGCGGTTGCTCTCGGGGTGACCGCTGTCGCGCCGGCGGCGCTGTTGGGGCCGGGGCAGGCCCTCGCGCAAACCTTTCCGGCGTTTCGACAGGCGCTGGCCGAAGGCGCGGCCGAAAACAGCGCGCTGGCCGCCTATTACCGCGAGAACGGCTTTCAGCCGATCTGGACCGGGGCCCAGGACGCGGCGCGGCGCACCGCGCTGGTCTCGGCGCTGAGCCGCGCGGCCGAGCATGGCCTGCCCGTGGCGCGCTATGACCTGCCCGGTCTGCTGGCGGCTTTCAACGGCGTCGAGACCGAGCGCGACCGCGGCCTGGTCGAGGCGCGCGCCTCGCTGACGTTCCTGCAATACGCGCGCGACATCCATTCGGGCGTGCTGGAACCCTCGACCATCATTCCCGACATCGTGCGCCAGCTTCCGCGTCCCGATCCGACGCAGTTGATGCATGATTTCGTCAACGCCGAGCCGGTCAGCTTCATGCGCAACCTGGCGCCGTCGTCGCCCGAATACGTGCGCCTCTACCGTGCCAAGCACGACCTCGAGACGCAGATCGCCCAGGGCGGCTGGGGGCCGCATGTCCAGGCCGGATCGCTTGCGCCCGGCGACCGTGGCCCGGCGGTGGTGCAACTGCGCAACCGTCTGATCGCCATGGGTTTCCTGCCGCGCAGCCCGTCGGCGCAATATGACGCGCGGATGCAGGCGGCGGTGCTGGAGTTCCAGAATTCCGTCGGCATCGAGGCCGACGGCGTCGCCGGTTCGGACACCATCCGCCAGATCAACGTCGATCCCGAGGACCGCCTGCGGCCGATCGTCGTGGCGATGGAGCGCGAACGCTGGCTGAACATTCCGCGCGGCGACCGGCACGTCTGGGTGAACCTGGTGGATTTTGTCGCCCGCATCGTCGATTTCGACCACGTCACCTTTGAAACCCGTGCGGTGGTCGGCGCGCGCGGCACCCAGACGCCGGAATTCTCGGACGTCATGGAATACATCGAGATCAACCCCGACTGGACCTTGCCGCGGTCGATCGTCGGCGAATACTGGGGCGCTCTGACCTCGGGCGGGGCGCAGCACCTGCAACTGATCGACAACCGCGGCAACGTCGTGCCGCGCGAATATGTGGACATCGGCGCCTATTCGCCCACCACGCTGCCGTTCGAGGTGCGCCAGCCCCCGGGGCCGGGCAACCCGTTGGGCGAGGTCAAGTTCCTGTTCCCCAACCCCTACGCGATCTATCTGCACGACACGCCCTCGCGGTCGCTGTTCGGCCGCCCGGTGCGGGCGTTCTCGCACGGGTGCATCCGCCTGCAACGGCCGCGCGACTTCGCCTTCGAGATCCTGCGCCCGCAAGAGCCGGACCCCCAGCGTTTCTACATGTCGGTGCTGAACTCGGGCCGGCAGACCCAGGTCAACCTGGTGACGCCGATCCCGGTGCATCTGGTCTACCGGACGGCGTATACCTCGGTCGATGGGCGCATGAACTACCGCGATGACGTCTATGGACGTGACGCGCGTCTTTATGACGCCCTGATCAGTGCCGGGGTGGAAGTGGGCGCCTGAGCACGCTACATCGGTCGGGCGTCGAACCCGTCGCCCGACCGGAGGTTTCCCATGCAGCACCGCGTTTCCGATATCGCCGCCGCGCTGGGCGCGCGGTTCGAGGGCGTGGGCGACCTGACCGTCACCGCCGCCGCCGAGCCGAGCGTGGCCGGGCCGTTCGATCTGGCCCTGGCCATGGCGCCCCGCTATGCCGAGGGGCTGTCGCAAGGCCGGGCCCGCGCCGCGATCCTTTGGGAAGGCGCGGATTGGCGCGCGCTGGGGCTCGAGGCGGCGATCTTTGCCCCGCGCCCGCGGCTGGCGATGGCGGTCCTGACCCGCAGTTTCGATCCCGGTCCGGTGCTTGCCCCCGGCATCCACCCCAGCGCGGTGATCGACACCTCGGCCCAGATCGGCCCGGGCGCGGCGATCGGCCCCTTCGTGGTGATCGGCGCCGACGCGCGGATCGGCCCCGAGGCGCGCATCGCCGATCACGTCAGCATCGGCGCGGGGGTGCAGATCGGGGCGCGGGCCCTGATCCTGTCCGGGGTGCGGATCGGTGCGCGGGTGCGGATCGGCGACGATTTCATCGCCCAGCCCGGGTGCGTGATCGGCGGCGACGGGTTCAGTTTCGTGACCGAGGATCGCTCGCGCGTCGAAGAGGCGCGCCAGTCGCTGGGCCAAAACGCCGAAGCCGCGCACCAGGCCTGGTTGCGGATACATTCGCTGGGCGCCGTGCGTATCGGCGACAATGTCGAGGTGGGCGCGAATTCGACCATCGACCGGGGCACGATTCGCGATACCGTGATCGGCCGGGGCACCAAGATCGACAACCTTGTGCAGGTCGGTCACAACGTCATCGTGGGCGAGGATTGCCTGCTGTGCGGGCAGGTCGGCATTGCCGGCTCGACCCGGATCGGCAACCATGTCGTGTTGGGCGGGCAGGCCGGGGTGGTGGACAACATCTCTGTCGGCGACGGCGTGGTCGCGGCGGCGGGCACGCTGATCACGTCGAACGCGCCGGCCGGGCGGATGCTGATGGGCTCGCCCGCCGTTCGCATGGACCAGAATGTCGAGATATACAAAGCCCAGCGGCGACTGCCGAGAATCCTTGCGCAATTCGCCGAGCTTCAGAAAACTGTCAAGAACCTGGTGGAGAAGGGTGCGGGTGGCGAATCCTGACCAGGAGCAGACGGAATGGACGGCGCATATTTGACCGCAAGCGACAATCTCGACAGCCGGGTGATCGCGATCCTGGCGGCGCAGGCCCTGCGGGAGCCCTCGGGGTTGACCGCCGGAACCACGCTGGAAAGCCTGGGCATAGACAGCCTGGGCCTGGCCGAGATCATTTTTGCCATCGAGGAAACCTTTGACGTGACCGTGCCTTTCAACGCCAACGAACCCGAGGGCGAACTGCTGGACCTGCGCACGGTCGGGTCGGTCTGCGCCGCGGTCACGGCCCTGGTTCGCGATCAGAAGGATTGAGATGACGCGGCGCGTGGCGATCACCGGGGCGGGGACAGTCAACGCGCTATCGGCCGACGTGCCGGGCACTTTCGCGGCGCTGGCCGACGGACGGGTGGCGATCGGCCCCCTGGATTTCCCCGATGTCGAGCGGCTGAGCATCCGCATCGGCGCGCCGGTGCGGGACTGGCAGCCCGAAACCCTGTTCACCCGCCAGGAGCTGGCGCTCTATGACCGGGCGGTGCAATTCGCGGTCGAGGCGGGGGGCCAGGCCGTGGCGCAAGCCGGTCTCGTGCTGACCGAGGGCGAGGCGTTGCGCGCCGGCGTGGTCATGGGCACCGGCGGCGGCGGCTACACGACCATCGACGACGCCTATCGCGCGGTGCATGTCGAGGGCAAGAACCGCGTCCACCCCTTTACCGTGCCGCGCCTGATGCATCCGGCGGCGGCGGCGCATCTGGCGATGCGGCACGGGCTCAAGGGTCCGGCGTTCACCGTATCGACTGCCTGCGCCTCGTCCAACCACGCGATGGGGCTGGCGTTCCAGATGGTGCGTTCGGGCGCGGCGCCGGTGATGCTGACCGGCGGCGCCGAGGCGACCTTGTGCTTTGGCGGGCTCAAGGCCTGGGAAGGGTTGCGCGTCATGTCGCCCGACGGCTGCCGTCCCTTTTGCGCCAGCCGCAACGGCATGGTGCAGGGCGAGGGGGCCGCGGTCTTCGTGTTCGAGGACTGGGACCGCGCGACCCGGCGCGGCGCGGCGATTCTGGCCGAGGTGACGGGCTTTGCCATGACCTCGGACGCCTCGGACATCGTGCTGCCCGATCCCGATGGCGCGGTGCGGGCGATGCGCGGCGCCCTGGCCGATGCCGGGCAGGGCGCCGAGGGCGTCGGCTACATCAACGCCCATGGCACCGGCACCGCGGTCAACGACCGGGGCGAGGTCCAGGCGATCCGCACGGTGTTCGGCGATGCGCCGCCGCCGGTGTCCTCGACCAAGTCGATGCACGGGCATCTGCTGGGCGGGGCGGGGGCGGTCGAATTGCTGGCGGTGTTGATGGCGCTGGGCGATGGGGTCATCGCGCCGACCGCCGGCTGGCGCCAGGCCGATCCCGATTGCGCCATCGACATGGTCCCCAATGACGCGCGCCGCGCCCGGGTGGACGCGGCGCTGTCGAACGCCTTTGCGTTCGGCGGCCTGAATGCCTGCCTGGCGGTGCGGCGGGCCTAGTTGTTCTGCGACCGCTGCGCGGCGGCAGCGTTCGACAGGCGCGTCTGAAGATCCTCGTAGGCGGCGGTGAAGCCCGACAGCGAGACGGTCAGCGACACCTCCTGATCCACCGCGACGAAGGGGCGCATCAGCAAGGTCGCGTTCGATCCCGCCTTCATCGCGTCCACTTCGTCGGCCGACAGGCCCATACGGACCAGGCAGCCCACGACGGAACACACGCGGAAGGGTTCGACGCGGATCTGTTCGTCGGCGGGACGGTCGCCGATATACCAGGCCAGCCCCGCCGGCAGGAAGGTTTCGAGCGGCGTGGTCACCGACGCCCCGGCCGAGAACTCGGCCCCGAGGGGCAGTGCAGCGATGCTGATCTCGGCCGTGGGCGAGCCCTGGGCGTCGTTCAGAAGCTGATACATCTCGCAGGCGCCGGTGGGGCCGTTGGCCTCTTCCGGGGGGCAGATGATCTGCCACGAGCCATGGGTCGCGGCGACAAAGGGTTGCGGCGCGGCGGGTTGCGACTGCGCCGGCGCCGGGGTCTGGGCGGGCGCGGCGGACCCGCTGTCCTGCGCCATTGCCGACGAAGCGGCGAGCAGCGCAGCCGTGGCCAGACCCGGAAGCAAGGCAAAACGAAGCGTCATGAACATGTCCTCTGAAACGGTTCGGTCGGCAGCGGGTTAGCACGAACCCGCGCCCAAGTCAGGTGAAATCCGCGTCACCGGCGGCGCGCCGCCCATGGTCGGCGCAGGTCAGCCAACGCGATCCCGGGGGCGTTTCAGGGCCGGCCCGGGGCCGGTCGCACCTGCTGCGAACCGCATCGTCGCGGGCAAAAGCGAAAGGGGCCCGCAAGCTGGACCCCTTTCGACTTTTTTGCTCCCTGTCGGACTGGCCGACTTATGGGTTCGGACGCTAGGGGCAAATTTGCGATGCGTCAACAGGAAATCACCAAAACGCGAGTGCGCCCCCGCTTCGCCCCGCAAGTCGCTGAAACGGGGTCATTTCTCGGGCAGGGCGGCGTTTCTTGCGGCACTGTCGAAAGGGTCAGGCCGCTTTCGGGCGCATGGCCAGCCAGATCAGCGCACCGCCGGCCAGCACCAGGAACGGCAGCATGGCCAGGTTGACCATCTGCCAGCCGGTCTGCACGTCCGAACCCGAGCAATTCATCAACTGCCCCGAGCTGATCGACGCCACGGTCACCCCGCCGAAGACGATCGCATCGTTCACGCCCTGGATGCGCCCGCGCTCGACCCCGGTGTGGGCGCGCGCCAGCATCGTCGTGCCGCCGATGAAGCCAAAGTTCCAGCCGATGCCCAGCAGGATCAGCGCCACGAAGAAGTGTTGCAGGTCCAGACCGCTCATCGCCACGGCGCCGGCGCCG
>Ga0116152_10000317_pt1 | contig 39528 bp, 36 predicted proteins | sample AD_UKC119_MetaG_FD_89894 | JGI IMG/M metagenome (GOLD analysis project Ga0116152, IMG submission 89894) | Active sludge microbial communities of municipal wastewater-treating anaerobic digesters from Hong Kong - AD_UKC119_MetaG | ecosystem: Engineered > Bioreactor > Anaerobic > Digestate... | reverse complement strand
TGTCCCTATGGAAGATCAGGGTGAATATATCCCTATGCCAATTCGGGCAACACCTTTGACAATGTCGATCACTGAAGAAGGTCACGAAATACTAAAACAGATGGAAAAAGGTTAAAATACACACTTTATCTTTTGCGTTTCGATCTCCATTAGAGTAGTTAGTCATATATGTTTAAGAATATATTTGAATATTATTTGAGACAAAAAAGACATCGTGGAAAATCACGTATTGTAAAAGCTGTGTTATCAGTATTCCCTTTTAAGACCATTAAATCTCACTACGGCGTGTCACTGTCTTGTAATTCTAAAGATAAAACAAATATATACGCTATATCTGGGGATTATGGATATATTATTTATGATCATATAAAAAGCTTGACCCCCGACAGCATATTCATAGATATCGGTGCCAATTATGGACTCTACAGCAACCTTGCAGCAAAGCATTTGTACGCAGGGAAAGTATTGTCTTTTGAGCCCAACCCATATATTTATTTTCACTATTTACGCGCTTTAGAAAAAAATAATTTTAAAAACATAATACCCTTTCATTGCGCTGTTGGGAAAAATAACGATCTACTCTCGCTGTCTTATGATAAAAATCATAGTGGCGTTTCCAGTTTAGAACATCAATATAATAGGGAATCCATTACCGTTCCTGTTTTCAATATCGTCCAGTGGAATTTACTGAATTTTTTAAATGAAGAAAATAAAATCCATATCAAAATTGATGTAGAAGGATATGAAACAGAAATAATCAAAGTATTAAAAACAGCTCAGTGGTTTAAAAACGTTCAATCAATTATTATCGAAATAGATAATGAAAACTTAAAATCCTTTGGATCTAGCGCAGAAGAACTATATAATATATTAAAGAATAGCGATCTAAAACCTAAAATCGGATTAGATAGCACAAAGCATTACGACGAAATTTTTTACAAATAAAACTCTTCTAAAATTTCTCTGTTAAACCTCTTTGATGGCGCATTTTTTATTTCCTTATGCACATTGTTCCAGTCAATCTTAACACGATTATTATTATCAAATTCACCTTCAACAAAACCACATCTCTTTTTAAGAAGATGTTTGGCATTCTCATGCCATGGAATATTGTCAAACTCCAGAACAAGAATTGGAATATCTGTTTTTAAAGCCTCAAGAAAAACTGTTGTATAAGTATAATCAAAAATTATTAAATCGATATCTTGCAAAACATCTGAAAATAAGCCGTCTATTATATCGATATTAAATTTGCTTTGTAATTGAGGATGGGGTTTAATTTGACTCTCTGGGTGAGGTTTCAAAAACACCTTATATCCCCACTTCTCCACATTCGATATAAAACGGGCTTGCCAATCTGTATATATAATATCTGGATAAAAAGCGAAACTTCTCCCTCTATCTCGATCATACAAGGTACTCAAAAATAAAATATTTTTAACTCCAGAAGTTTTTGATTTGTTGCTGACATTGCCTCTATTCTTCCTAGAAATTCCTATAATTTCGGGATTTGAATTATCCAAGAGTGGCCAATTCTTCATAGATTTTCGAATAAGTTGGGCTTGTTTTTCATTAAATGTAACAAACTTTGAGCATGCCCATAATTCAACATATCCAACAACGGGAATATTTACATGAGCAGTTCCCCCTCCATGATCGTGACCGACAACAACTCCTCCTTTATTCAGAACAGCCAATCGCAGCGTTAAATCCCATATATTACCACCAGTTCCTGTCCACAACTCGCGGGGTAGTTTATCCATATTTAACAAGCGTGTATAATGGATTCCTAAAGCAGAATACAATTCACCTAAATATTGTTTTAGATGGTTATTTATATAATCTGAGTACTTTAAATCATTTTTTTGAAATATTTTTTTTACAATTTGTAAAACTGAATTCTCTACGCTTTCTTTTCTTAATTCTTGGTGAAGTAGAAATTCTTCTTCAGATATATTCTTGAACCATCTCTGTACATTACTAAATATAACCTCAGATGTAGATAATTTAGATCTTTCAATAATTAATGGTGTTCTTTGTGTCGCTATTATATTATTTACTAAAATTTTTTCTGTAATAGGTCTAATTTTCAACCCATCAATTTCTAAATTTGAAGGCTTTATAGATATTTTTTTAATTATTTTTAGAGCTTTTTTAGGGTTTGCCAATCTTTTCAAAAGACTTTGTTTAACACACGGATTTTTAAGTTTATAAATGAGAGAGGGTATTGGTGGAGCTTGATTTCTAAAGATGTATGGATAAATCAACCAATCATCAGGCACTACTGGACTTTTATTATTTTCTAAAAATCTTTTATGAACTAAGCATGCTTGCAGAATCCCTCCCATTTGCGCAACAAAATATTTCATTGTTAGTTTATAGACTGATACGCTTACATCTTTATCATCGAATTTTTTTAAATAATTTGCACTTAAATATAAAAAATCAGTCGCCGAATCCGTAATTTCTTTATGTAATACGGGCCAAAAAAAATCATCTATACCATCTGATGACAAAGAATGATCATACATATCAACCGAATATGGTATTTGAGTATTATGTAACTGTTTCATAAATTAATCTTCTATTGCTACCATGTCCCAAGACAGCGGTTCTCCCGCTTTAATATTACGTGTCGCAATACAATTTGATATAAAATCAGCATATCGAATATGCAACCCTCCTCCTGGGCGGATAGAATCAAAATTACCTTTTCGCGTGGTCGCCGCATATTCAAATTTTTGCCCTTCCTGAATATCCTCAACTACCCACAGAGTTGGACGAACATCACGACTTTTTAACTCTTTCTGTGTAGGTTCAAAACAAACTCTCCCATGCGTTCTTTCTGCTACTTGTTTTTCTAAATCAGTATCATAACTGATCTCACCAGTTTTTTCGTAGTGACGTATCATATCGATCATTTTTTTCAACTCTTCTGGGTTTCTAGAAAACGGCCAATCATACCCACCCTCTCCTTTTTCAAAGAGAGAACGCGCATAATCACGATCTAAAGTTAAATGAACTTCTATAATTTTAGCACCAAACTTAGTTGCTTCAATCGGTGTAACATGCGCAACTGGATTTCCATACTGATCCGCATCAGCAAATAATGTGTGATCAGAAAGCCCTGGAACAACATCAAACATCTTCTCAATAACGGGTATCGTACAGAGATTAGCTTCTTCAAATGCTGCAGGATAACCGCTGTTACAGTGCAAAACAGACAGGTTTTCACATCCATTATCTCGTAAAACTCGGATAGCTTCATCCATTTCAAGGTAATCTGTCATACCGTTGGAAATAATAATAGGCAGCTTAGTTTTTGCCATATACTGAAGGAGTTTGACATCAACAACTTCAAAACTCGCCACTTTTAAAACAGGAACATCTAAATCCATTAAGAAATCAACAGCCGTTTCATCGAAAGGTGATGAAAAGAAATGAACACCATTATCATCTGCTGTTTTTTTCAGGTCCCTGCTCCACTCCCACGGAGTTTGAGCTTTATCATACAACTTATAAAGATCTAAATTTTCCCAGATCGTTCCTTTGGGACGCGTTCCAAAATTTCGCGTAATAGTATCCGCTGTATACGTCTGTATCTTTACAGCATCTGCACCTGCGTTTGCTGCTGCTTCTATAATTTTTTTTGCTTCTTCAAAATTACCTTCATGATTACAAGAAATTTCAGCAATAATATATGTAGGATTATTTCCCCCGACTTGCTGTTCTGCTATTTTAAATGTTTTCATATTATCCATTTTTAAACCATGTTTGAGTTATCTGTTGATATCCTAAATGACAAAATAAAGACTGTGAAGCTTTGTTATCGGGATGAATTTCAGCCCATAATGATGCACCAATTTCTAGCTTCCTAATAATTTTTAACGCTTTTCGGGCAATTCCCTGACCGTGAAATTTTGGATCTAATAAAATAGAAACCTCGTAAGATAGTTCGCAATCGGCGCGCCTATCAAGCCTGAGCATACCCGCCTGTTTTTGATTATATTCAATCATGTAGAGATATTTACCACTATCTGATAGAGCTTTTGTAAACCAATTTTTGTGCTCTGCTATCGTTGGCGATTGAGGATTTCGTGCATATTGGCGTACTACTTTCTTCTGCTGCCATCTAAACAACGTTTGCAAGTCGTCAATACTCATACAACGCAAAGAAACACCTTCATCTTTAAGCATATGAGGGAATATTCTATTAATACCCCTTCCATCACATATTTCAAAAGATTTATGTTGCATGGATTTTAATTTAGAGGGGTTTTTTATAAGGTCCAATATAGAATTTTTTATTACTTCATTATTAATCTTATCAGACGCTCCCAAAAATATTATTATTTCTTCTTGATTTAATTTTTCTAAAATAAACTTTTGATTATCAGCTGTCTGAATAGTCAGAGTTGGCAAACCTACACAACACCTTTCCCATGTAGTAGTACCACTTGCTCCCACCGCCAAATCCGAATTGAGCATCATTTGAGCCATATCTTCCACTTTGGAGTGTAGTTCAATCTTAATGCCTTTTTTTTTCAATATTTTATAATGATCTTCGACTTTTTTATAATTCGAAACGCGGTTATTCAGTATTACATTATATTGAATATATTGTGGTAAATCTTCAATACTTCTAAGAACATTCAACGTTACCCCTTGTGGGTCTGTTCCCCCTATAGAGACGAGAACGTTTGAAATTTTGGGAACAGAACTTCTACTTTTTTCGATAGCTAATTTTCTTAAAAAAACAAACTCAGGGCGTAAAATAATATATTCAGCTCCTGCTAAAATTTCGCAATTTTCAGGGACTAAATTTTTGTATCGACTTTTATCATAACCATAAGTTTGATCTACAAGAATATCACAATCATGTTCACGATTTGCAAGATCATCAAAAACAACAATTTTATTACTATGTTTTCTAAACTGTTTTTCAAAATTTTTGTCTACACCATAATCATCAAAAAAAACTATATCATATGCGGTATCAATCTTTTTTTGATCGCTGATTATTTTGAATTTTGAATACTTTAAAGAAGAAACAATCTTCAATGTCTCTTCTGAACAAAGAAAAGAACAACACCATCCCTTGCTTGCAAGAAAATTAGCAAAGGTCAAACAGCGCATGACATGGCCCATACCTATTGATTCTGAAGCCTGGCAATAAAAAAGAGCTTTCATCATATTTTCCTAACTGGAACGCCACATTGAGAAAGATATGTTTTAGCTTCTAAAGGTGTTTGTTCGGTAAAGTGATACATGCTTGCGGCCGATACCGCTTGAGCCCCAGAATCTTGAATGGCCCTTCTAAAATCTTCATAGTCTTTGGCGCCACCCGACGCAATAACAGGTATTTTTACAGCGCCTGATACTCTGCTAATTAAGTCTAAATCATACCCCTTCATTGTACCGTCAAGCTCTATTGAAGTTAATAAAATTTCTCCTGCTCCTAAATTTTCCGCTTCTCTTGCCCATTCTACAGGACATAGTTCTTGGGGTTTTTTACCACTATGAGAATAACAATAATACCTTCCATTTTCTGATTTCCGAACATCAATACTCACTACAATACATTGTGTACCAAATATTTCTGCAGCTTGTTGAATAAAGTTTGGATTTTCATAGCATATAGAGTTCAAAGAAATTTTATCTGCGCCAGAACGCAATATTTTTTTTATTGTATCAATATCCCTAATACCGCCCCCAACAGTCAGTGGGACAGTACAATCTTGAGCATAAGTTTTAATTTCCTCTACATCTGGTGATTTGTTGTTTTTGGTTGCAGAGATATCCAAAATTATCAACTCGTCAACTTGGCGTCTGTTATAAACTTTAACCGCGGGCAAAACTGTTCCTACACGTCGCCAACTATCAAATCCTACCCCTTTAACAAGGCCTATATCTTTTACCAATAAAGTTGGTATAACGCGTTTTTTGAGCATCAAGACATACCTATAAAGTTTTTTAAGACTTGCTCTCCTACAGGGCCGCTTTTTTCAGGATGAAACTGCATACCAATTACATTATCTTTAATAACAATCGAAGGAAAATTTTCACCATAAGGTGTTATAGCAGCAATATCACTTTTATCCTGAGGACAAAAAACATAACTATGAACAAAGTAAAAGTCTGAACGATCCTTTACTTTTTCAAATATTGGATGTTCTGTTTTCGTAATATGAATTTCGTTCCAGCCAACATGTGGTATAAGAAAATCTTTATCATTACGTTCTTCAAAACGATTGATCTGTCCTGAAATAAGACCTATCCCTTCCGTGGAGCCATGTTCTGTGCCATGATCTGCCAAAAGATGCATTCCCAAACAAATACCCAAAATAGATTTTCCTGATTTTGCAGCAGTTCTTATAGGAGAAACCCACTGACCTTCAGTAAGGTTACTCATCGCTTTCTTAAAAGAACCAACGCCCGGCAATATAATATGAGACAATGCATCAATTTCAGAAGCAGAAGACACAATATTGCTATCCACGCCAATTCTTTCTAATGCACTAGCAACAGATGCTAGATTACCCATGCCATAATCTATAATTCCAACATGCATTAAGACATATGTGCAATTTTGACTGATTGCTTATCAATCAAGTCCTTTCTTGCGTCCCCTAATTTCTTTAAATTGCCGTTTTTATCTTTGACCAAATTACCACTAGCATCAGTTTGAAAAATTTTTCTATTGGTAAATTTATCGCAAACTTTAATAAATTCTTCTATATCCATATCAAGAGGATCAAGGATATCTTCTATTGATTTGCCTAAATATGTCCAAGGAAATTTTCCATCGTGCTTTTCAACCAATTCTGCACCATCTTCTCTTGTAATTCTTCCACGTCGTATATGCAGGCAAGCAATATCGGTTGCACGGCCAAAACCAAATTTCAAAAATTTAAAATAATCATGAATACCAGTTTGATGATTATCAAGATTTTCATAATTTACAATTGATCCCTCAACGATAGTATCCAATGTCTTAAAGCCATGCGCCTGTGACAATAGCGCATTACTATAGCCATCCCAGGGAATATAATATCCCAAAAATAAACCTGTAACACCTACGCGCTTTAATTCAGCGTCTAAAGGATAGTCATACGGAATAAGATGTCTTTTTTCAATTCCATCCTGACCTATAAGGTCGCTAACACGCAACCCTAGCAACCCTCCAAATTCCTCCAACCAACGACGAGTTAAAACATTATTTTCTGCAGCTGCTGCAGGACCCCCATATTCATTTTGCGAATTCTCTCCCCAAATAATGAGTGGCACGTTATACTGCACTGCTGCACGAACAGGAATGGTGAATATCCCTACATGTTCTGGCCATGAAATGTCACCAACATCCGTCAACCCTATTCTGTTAAGCTTTGCCCTTATTTTTTTGTTTGGAGAAAGCTCTATATAATCGACACCAAAGCTTTTTATATTTTCTATGTTTTGACGTCCAATATCTGAAAGATCACAAGTTGTAGATGTAACACAAAGGGGGTTCAGCCCCAACTGTAAAACCCGTAGAACTTGATAGGTACTATCCTTCCCACCACTTACTGGAATAATACAATCCCAATTTGAACCATCCTTACTCTTATATTTTTCAATAAGATTTTGAAGCTCTTTTAACCGGACATCCCAATCAATATTTTTTCGGTCATGATAGTTAGTACATGCATGGCACACTCCTTCCTCATTAAAAGAAAGGTCTGGTTTACTATCTGGCATAACGCAATTGCGACAATACTTAATCATGCTATCCTTAACAATCTTAATTAAATTTTATTTTTCCATCAAAAACCAATTTAAATCATCCATAGGAAATTTAGGATCTCTATGATAAGCAAATCCATAATCTATAAGTTTTAAATCAGAATAAGTATCCATCATTTCTCCAGCAAAATCACGTTTAAATAAACGATCCTCATGCCCGCGATAAGGAATTGAAACTGGGGACGGGTTGTAATATTCACAAATCATCACATATTTACGACTAGCTTTGTATAACTGCTCATACGCTTTTTGAAGTTTATCGGGATTAATATGTATCAAAACACCACTTGTAAAAGTCAAATCTGCACTGTTCTCAAAAGAACTTTCCAATAAGGAACCCTGGTGAACTTCACACATCCACTTATTAGATTTAAGTTCTTCAACAGCCTCACTATTAATTTCTAAAGCTTTCAATTTTGCTTCAGGTAATAAGGCATGCAAGGCATGCAGGTTATTACCTATATTAGCACCAAATTCAAAAATTTCCGTTACGTCTCTTGTTCGTTCTAAAATTCTTGAAAACAGTTTTAAACGTGATGGTAAATTCATTTCAACTGTATTACGACCAATATAATCGCAACCGAATTCTGTAGCCCAAAATTTTTCTTGTTCTGTTTTATATTGGACTGTCATTTTTCTTTCCTCATTTTTATCATTAACTCTGCTTTTTTTAGATCTTCTGGATAGTCAATATCTACCGCTCGCTCATATGGGATTATATAGGGTTTTAATCGATCTTGATAATAACTTTTTATACGATTTTTTCTTAAAGTTTCAACATGAACCCAATAAAATGTACCATTGCTAGCTACAAAACTTGGGTAAGATTGTGAGCGCTGCTTGCACTCAACAGGAAACATCATCTCTAAATAACCTTGTTCATTGACGGTTAAAGATTTATAGGGATGATAATTAAATTCTGAAACACACATAACAACTTCAGTTTCAGAATTTTCTTTTAAAATTTCGCAAGATTTTACTAAATCTTGTTCTTCAATTAAAATTGCCGTTGGATATATAACACAAATATAATCAGGTATTTTTTTTCCGCTAGCTTCCCAGTCATCGAGTAAATCAAGACACGCATCTAGCTCATGCGCTGTATCAGTTGCAAATTCTACTTTTCTATCATGAACTCTAGCACCCGCCCGCTTTGCTATATCAGAAATCTCCGAATCTTCGGTACTAACAAACACTTCTTCGAACTGATTACTATCCCGCACAACCTTTAAAGGATAAGTCAGTAATGGCTTACCATCTAGTAAAGCTATATTTTTTCGTGGGAATCTCTTTGATCCTCCGCGTGCAGGTATGATAGCTATTGCTTGAAAGTTCATCATAACAAAATTTCTTTCAAAGTATTTGAAACATATTCGACATCTTCATTTTTTAATGCGGGATAAAAAGGTAAAGACAATGTCCCTTCATAATATTCTTCTGTACCAGGCAAACAAATATCACCGTATAAATTCTTGTAATAAGGTTGAGAATGTACAGGAATATAATGAACTTGCGTCCCAATATCTTTCTTGGAAAGCTCATTCATAAGATCTGCACGATTTATTCTCAAAGCCTTAAAATCAAAACGCGGAGCATAGAGATGCCACGATGAAACAGTATAATTTTCACGTTTGGGTGGTTTAATGCGAGGAAATAAAGGCTTCAACAATTCATCATACAAGCTAGCCAATTCTCGACGACGTGTAACAAACTTATCTAATTTTTTAATTTGTGAAATCCCTAACGCACATTGAATATCGGTTATGCGATAGTTAAACCCCAAATCTTTCATTTCATAAAACCATGGCCCTATATCTAGTCTTTTTTCTATACCATGCGACCGTAATATACGCATTTTATCTGCCAAGTTTTTATCATGTGTTGTAATTGCGCCACCTTCACCCATAGCAATCGTCTTCACTGGATGAAAAGAATAGGTCATCATTAACGCGTCTCTAGACTTCCCTACAGGCTCTCCATAGTATTCCGCTCCTAAGGAATGAGAACCATCAACAACAACTGCAATACCGTGTTGATCAGCAAGATTTTTTATTTCTTTAAGGTTAGCGCACTGTCCTGTCATATGGACAGGATATACCGCTTTAACTGTCATATTTTTCTTTTCAGCATGCTCTAATGCTTCTTGAAAGTCCTGAACTCTCATTAAGCCAGTATCAGGATCAACATCTGAGAAAACTACACTACCACCACAATAACGAATAGCGTTCGCTGTCGCCAGAAAGGTGAGAGATGGCACAATAACGGCATCTCCATCTCCTATATTTAAAGCGAGCGCGGATAAATGAAGAGCTAGCGTTCCATTTCCGCAAACAACGGCATAAGGCGCGCCTGTCTTATCACATAATTGTGCTTCAAATTCTTCTATTTTAGGGCCTGTTGTCAAAAAATCTGAACGGAGAGTTTCAATAACCGCTGCCACATCTTCATCATCAATTGACTGTCTACCATATGGGAACATATTATAAAGGCCTTATCACGACACCATTTTTATCTTTGAACTTGTTTGTTCCAGAAAAGTTTTTAAACCCATTTCATCTAACCATTCTGAATTATTATTACTTGAGTAAGAAAAATCTGCCTCCACTCCTTTCGCTTTACTATAGATTTTCTTTTCATTCTCTTTCCAAAAAACAAATGCAGGTTCAATAATATAACGATCTTCTAGCTCAAGCGTGCTACGACTATCGTCCGAAGTAATCATAATTTCATGAAGCTTCTCTCCAGGTCGAATCCCTATAATTTTGTATTTCAGATGTGGCGCCATAGCACTAGCCAAGTCAACCATCTTCATGCTAGGTATTTTAGGTACAAATATTTCTCCCCCCACCATCATCTCAAGTGAAGATAAAACAAAATTCACACCTTGTGTCAGGGTAATCCAGAAACGCGTCATACGCTCATCTGTAATTGGCAAATGGTCTGCACCTTCATTAATTAATTTTTGAAAAAACGGAATGACTGAACCACGTGATCCCACAACATTCCCATATCTCACAACTGAAAAACGGGTATTCGTTGAAATATTATTTGCAGCAACAAAAATTTTATCTGACGCTAATTTACTTGCGCCGTACAAATTAATAGGATTAGCCGCCTTATCCGTTGATAGAGCAATAACTTTTTGAACATTATTATCCATCCCAGCACGTACAACATTTTCCGCGCCATCGACATTTGTTCTAATGCATTCCATGGGATTATATTCTGCCGCAGGAACATGTTTCATCGCCGCTGCATGAACCACAATATCAATACCGCGCATCGCCAAAGTTAGACGGTCGCGATCACGAACATCCCCAATAAAATAACGCAAACAATCCGCCTGAGGTGAATTGTTAAAACTTTGCTGCATCTCATATTGTTTTAATTCATCACGCGAATACACAACGACTCGAGCAGGTTTATAATTATCAATAATGGTTCTAATGAAATGTTTACCAAACGATCCCGTTCCGCCCGTTACCAGGATCGACTGACCTTTCAACAAAAGCTTATTGGGTGCAAAAGTTTTCATAATTAATGCCTTAAGGATTGATTCTTTGTCTAATTTATTATGGGCCTAATTATCATTAGATAAGCTGATAAAGCAAGTCGCAACGCCACGAACAAAGTAATTCACCCCTAAAATAATGTATAAATATTTTGTGATTTATCATCAAAATCAGGGCATTAAGCTTGTTTTTATCATAAAACTATCTCAATGTACGCCCTATGAAAACAACGTCCAAAGGTACATTTGCGCTTTTAAGGTACTTCGTTGGAGCATATCCAATAGAGTCGTTGATGGTGCTTGTTTCCTTGCTTTTGGCAGGCCTTGCCGAAACCCTTGGAATTGGAGCTTTATTACCTTTAATCACCATCATCGTAGAAGGCAACCATACCCCTAATAATGCACTAGCAGAATTAATTTTTCATATCTACAGCTTTTTGGGAGTAACTCCAACCCTACTTAATTTACTGCTAACAATTTCAATTACCATAACATTAAAAGCGGCCATCGTTTTCCAAGCGATGCGTTTTGTGAGTTATGTTTCAACTGATGTAACACGCGATTTTAGACTAAAACTAATCAAGGCGTTGATGAATGCACGTTGGAATTATTTTACAGGTCTTTCAATCGGTAAAATTTCTAACAATATTTCATCCGAAGCAGTGCGGGCGGGACATTGCTACATGCTTGGCGGAAGAACAATGGCCGCACTTATTCAAAGCATTATATATGTTATTGCCGCCTTTCTAGTGTCATGGCATGTGAGCTTGGTTGCTATTATCCTGGGATGTCTTATCGCGTTTCTCGCGAAAGGTTTTATTGGGATGGCGCGGAACGCTGGATCTGAAATGACACTCCACATGAACAATATGATCAGCCAGCTAAATGAATCTCTTTCTGGAATTAAGCCACTCAAAGCTATGGCTCAAGAAGAGCATTATATTGAAAAATTAGATCAGCATACTACTCATGTTATGCAAGCACAAAAAAAACAATCTCTATCAAATCTGCTTCTTCAAATAGTATACGAGCCTATGGCTGTTATATGTCTTTCTGCGGGATTGTATTACGTTCTAACCTTTACTGAAACACCCGTAGAATCTGTTCTTCTACTTGCTTTCTTGTTCTACCGTATGATGACACATGCTAATCTATTACAGAGCTTTTATCAAAATATGGTGCAAAACGAATCTGCTGTCTGGGAAATGATTAAAGAAATCAATATTGCAGAAAATGAAAAAGAAATTTTTTCAACTGGTCAACTGCCCCATTTCAAAAATGAGATAACCTTAAATGATTTCACCTTATTCTATAACGCTGAGCATAAAATTTTGGATAATTTTAATGCCCTTATCCCTAAAGGAAAAATAACAGCTATTTTTGGCCCTTCTGGGGTTGGAAAAACATCTATAATTGATGCCATCTTAGGACTAATAAAAATACGATCTGGAACAATCAAGATTGATGGAATAGCGTTAACCGAAATTGATTTAAAATTGTGGAGGAATAAAATAGGATACGTTCCTCAAGAAACATTTTTGTTTCACGATACAATTTTACAAAATGTCACGTTGGGAGATAAAAATTACTCAGAAGAAGATGTAATAAGCGCTCTCACAAAAGCAGATGCCGCATTGTTTATCAAAAACATGCCCAAAGGTATTCATACTATCGTAGGGGAGCGCGGAAGCAAACTTTCAGGCGGACAACGCCAACGCATTGCGATTGCCCGCGCGCTTTTAAGACAACCAGATCTTCTTATATTAGATGAATCAACTTCTGGACTAGATAAGAAAACAGAAAACCAAATTTTGGATACTCTTCAAAAAATAACTAAAAACGTGACAATTATAATAATTTCACATGATCCACAAATATTAGATATTGCTGATCATGTCATTCGGTTAAATCTGAAATCTTGAGGTTGAGATGTTATTTTTAAACGACATTCATCATAACTGGACAGAAGAAAAAATAGCAGAAAACACGATCACATTACTTTACAAAGGGTCAGAAAAATTTGCACACAATATAATCAATGTAGTTTCACACTGCGTCGATTTAGAAACAGAAATTAAAAACCATTTACAATCCAACCACGATTTCACAAGTGGATATATTGAAACATCAACGCATGCAGTTGCTTGGGTTGATCACATCAGAAGTTGGCCTATATTTTATAATATGTGTACTGGGACTCTCAGCGCTTCTAACAACGCTCGAAATTTAAAAAATCAAAAAATAGATGAAAATTCCTGCTTAGAATTTGCAATGTCTGGTTACGTTACAGGAAAAAATACGCTGTATGAAAACATAAAGTGCCTACAACCTGGGGAGTTTTTGATATGGGAGAAAAACAATCTAAAACTTACTTTAGTAAGATATTACCAATACTCCCCCAACATGAATGATACAACACAAACATGGGATAGAAATAAACAAAAGCTAGATCAAATATTAAATAATTTAACAAAGAAGGTCATTCAAAATGCAAATGGCCGACCCATTTGGATCCCACTAAGTGGCGGCTTAGATTCACGAATTTTACTTTGTAAATTACACGAACATCAATACCCCAATCTACATACTTTTACATATGGGCCGCGATATAATTTTGAATCTAAAATTGCTAAAAAAGTTGCCAAAAAACTGAACGTACCCTGGTATTTTATTTGTCCCCCAAAGAAGCAAATAAAGGAATATTTTAACAACGAAGATCGCAAAAAATTTTGGTACACTACTGATGGATATAAATCCATTGCAAGTATGCGAGAATTTTCAGCATTAATGTATTTACGCGATAAAAAAATAATACACAGAAATGCTATTATTTTAAACGGACAGTCTGGAGATTATATCACTGGGAACCATATTTCAAAACTATGGAGGCAAGATAGAGAATTTTCACCAGATGATTTGTTTCAAATTTTGTTCGATAAACATTATGAATTGTGGAGCACTCTAAAAAAACAAGAAAACCTGGAAATCATAAAAGAACGCATTATTGCTTTACTTCCTGATAACTGGACCCAAGCAAAAACAGGTATTGATTTTGCTTCTCTAGAAGAAATTTGGGAATTTGACGCCAGACAAATCTGCCTCGTCGCCAATGGTCAAAAAAGCTACGATTATTTTGGTTATGATTGGGAAATGCCTCTATGGGAAAAAGAGTTAGTCGATTTTTGTGAAAAACTACCATTTGATCAAAAAATAGACCAATCTCTCTATAAAGAATATTTAAAAGATTATAACTATTTCGGTTTATTTTCAGAAAAAGAAAGTCATATATGGCGTTGGCCTATGCCTATGCTATGGGTTATTCCTATAGCCCAAATTATAGGTTTGTTTTTTGGCAAGCAGAAAAAAAACAACTTTTACGCATTAATGCGATATCATGGACATTATTCAAATCAGTTTTATAATTTTTCTTGGAAAACACATAAAAAAACATATGCTATCGCGCGTAATGTCATGTCTCTAAATGTTCGAGAATTTATAATTGAAAATCCGAAAGTATTTCCTTCAAAAATAAAAAATATGTTGGTGATTCAAAATGTGGATTGAAGTCATTGGATTACCTGGCGTAGGAAAAACGACCATGATTGAAAAAAATATTGTAATCATTGAAAATAATTACAAAATTATTAAATCAGATAAATCCAAAATATTTCAGAAAATTTTTACTAAAATCATTTACCATTTTTACTTTTCTTTGATTTCAAATGATAAAAAACTATCCCAAAAATTAGCCTACAGATACGGGTTTAGATTGTTCAAAAGAAAAGAAGAAAATCTATTTTTCTTTGATTCAGGGATATTACAAGTTTTTTTAGAATCTCTTATAGAAGAAGACTTCAAAAACCAAGATACAGTCCTAAAATTAAGGAGCAAAATCCCAAACTCGAACAAAATTATATATTTAAAAGATAATTTAAATGACATTGTTTTTCGAGAAATAAACCGGTCTTGTTCTCGGTTTAATCTAAGTCAAAAAGAAACTCTTAAAAGATATAAACAGGCTGAAGAGTTTATTGAAAAAGAACTATTGCAGCACAGCGATATTATAGTCACTATACGATCAAATAACGACTTAGAATTTGAAAAGGCCCTGAAGAGTGAAAAAGAATTTTAAAAATTTATATGAAATAATAATAAAATTAGCTTACAGATTTATTTATTTCTGTTTGTGTAATATTCCTGTTTTCAAGCTATACCAACCTATTTTTGGGAAAAACGATATCGAAGGGCTAACTCGTGAATGTGAAGATCGTTGGAATGTATTTTCTCAATATATGCCAAATGAAAAAGGGTCTGTTTTAGATATTGGATGCAACATAGGCTACTTCTCATTTAAATCAGCACAATTAGGACATTTTTCATATGGAATCGAATCTGATCCCCTTAACTACACAATTTGCAACGCCATTAAATCTGCAAAGAATGTAAAGCAAGCTGTGTTTATAAAATATCTTATTGATTTAGATTATTTAAAAAGAATGCCTACATTTGATACAATTATCAATCTTTCTGTTTTTCATCACTGGGTAAAGGCCTATGGAGAAAACAAAGCTCAAGAAATGATGAAAATTTTAGCTCAAAAATGTCAATGCCTTATATTTGAAACAGGACAACCCAACGAAACAGGAAGCCAATGGCCAAAACATCTCAAATTTATGGGCAATGATCCAGATCAATGGATAACAAATTTTTTAAAAGAGATTGGGTTTAATTCTGTCGAAATAATCGGAACTTTTCCAACAGGTCTAACGCAGACAGACCGTTATCTGTTTGTAGCAAAAAAACCTATTTAGGCTTTAAATATATATTTCTTTGTAATACCGCGTGCATCAAATGCATTACGTGTATCTACGATAAGATCTGCAATTTCTGCAACGGTTTTATAATCAATTTTATCATGATCTGTAATTACAAGAACAATGTCCGCTTCTTTTATGGCTTTCTCTAAATCACAAACAGATTTTTTGCCAGAAAATTGAGGAAACTCGCGCATAGGACCAACTTCGCAAACATGAGGATCAAAAAAAGAAACATCTGCTTTCTTTTTACTTAAAATCTCCATTACTGCAAAAGCAGGAGATTCGCGTTGGTCATTAATGTTCTTTTTGTAGGCTACACCCAGAATCAGTATTTTAGATTTATCAATAGAGATACTTTTATTTTCCATTAAAGTTTTCTCAACTTTATCTACGACATAATCTGGCATTGAAGTATTAATCTCACCCGCTAACTCTATAAAGCGCGTAGAAAGACCAATTTGTTGTGCTTTCCAAGTTAGATAAAAAGGATCTATAGGAATACAGTGCCCGCCTAAACCTGGTCCAGGATAAAAAGGCATATAACCAAAAGGTTTTGTTTTAGCTGCCTTAACAACCTCCCAAATATCAATTCCCATTGCATCATAAATAACCTTTAATTCGTTGACCAACGCTATATTTACAGCTCTAAAAATGTTTTCTGTAATTTTGACAGCCTCTGCTGTGGCACTAGAAGAAACAGGAACAACTGTTTTAAGAAATCCTTGATAAAAAGAAACAGCAGCATCCCTCTCCTGCGTGTTATCTGCCCCTACAACTTTTGGAATTGTTGATGTTTCAAAATTTGGATTTCCTGGATCTTCACGTTCTGGAGAAAATGCCAAATAAAAATCTACACCTGCCTTAAGCCCTGTTTCAGTTTCTAAAATCGGCCTAACAACATCAGATAATGTTCCTGGATATGTTGTAGACTCTAATATAATTAGTTGGTCTTTTCTTAGATTTTTAGAAATAGTTTCTGTCGTATTTATAACATAAGATAAATCTGGATCTCTATTTTCACCTAAAGGAGTTGGCACGCAAATTACAATAACATCCACATCTTTTAACCGATTAAAATCATCAGTTGCCTCAAACAACCTTGATTTCCTATGTGTGCTGATTATTTTTTCAGGAACTGTATCAAGGTAACTTTTCCCACTATTTAATTTTTTAATCTTGTTTGTATCTATATCAAATCCTAAAACTTTTCTGCCAGAGCAACAAATAGAATTCATTAATGGTAAGCCGACATATCCCAGACCAATAATACCAGTTATAACTTTTTTGTTATCAATTTTATGTTGAAGATTCATGATTTGCAATCACCGCTTAAAAGACTATCTATAATATCCTCATAATGAGAATAAATTGCTTTTTGTCCAGCCTTTTCACGAATTCTCTCCGCCATTTCAAGACATTTTTCTTCTGAAAATTTTACAACTTTTTGAATAGCTTGCGCCCACTCTTCTGGCTCTTGAATATCACATAAATAACCATTTTTACCGCCTTCAATCCACTCCTGAAAAGCAATTTCCTGTGAATTAGCTACAACAGGCACACCACATGCCATGGCCTCCATCATCGGCGTCCCAAAACCCTCATTCCATGCAGGCATCACATAAACATCCCCTAATTTCATATATTCTTCAGCATTCACAAAATCTAAAACTAAATTGACACGTGCTGACAAGTTATTCTGCTTTATAAATTTCTTCATAGACTCAACATATTCTCTATCGCGTTTGTATAAAGGTCCTTCTTTAACAAAAGGGCCCGCAATTACTGCTGTATAATCTTCAGGCAATAATTTAAGAATTTTTAAGATTAAAAACTGATTTTTTTGTGGAATCATTTTTGCAACATTTACAATAGTTTTTTTACTTTCATCAAATGAAGTCAGTTTTTTTCTTAATTCGTATTTTTTTTGGAATTCTGGATAAAAAACACTTTCATTAATGGGATTAGGACGACACCATATTTGGGATTCCTTAACGCTTAAATTTAAGCAATTTTTCCTTGCCTGATCTGTTAAGGTAATCAATGCAGCATTGTTGGAAATCCCAACTTTAAAAAAAAACAGAAAACTCTGCTCGTGTTTGGCATGTTCGGTTACTAATTCCATCAATACAGGAACGTGCCTTATGCGGGACCACACAAGCGCTGCTGCCGTCCCACCAGAATGTCCTGCAATATGAAGAAAATGAATATTTCTGTAATGTTTTGAAAAAAATAGAAGAAACAAAGTTTTTAAAAACTCGTATTGATAAACCAGTGCATTCAAAATTTTTTGAGGGATAAAACTCAGTTTATTTAAGTATTCTGCTGTTACACGACGCACTGAATATCCCTCATAAACGTATTTCTCGTTCTTTACTTTCTCAATTCCGTTGCACAATATTTGAATATTTATTTCATCTCTCTCTTCTTTCAACCATTTATACAACCGCGGTATACGAACTCCAGGACCTGCATATTCAGGCGGAAACTTACTAATAACTAACAAAAAGTTTTTATTTTTCATTAATAACCTTCCTTAAACAAATGCTCAAATTCGTCTGATTTTTTTTCAACGGTAAACTCTAACGCTCTCATACGCAGTGTTTCACAAGAAATTTTCTGTTCTGAAATCAGATGAATATTTTTGCATAGCGCATCAATATCTCCTACTGGCGATAAAAGCCCATACTTTCCATTACTTAATATCTCTGATGGACCAGACAAACAATCCGTTGAGACAATCTTGAGACCTGCATACAAAGCTTCCACGATAACATTGCAAAACCCTTCCCAAGCAGATGAAATAACGAATATATCTGCCTGCTTCATATATGCTAGTGGGTTGTCCACAAATCCTAAAAAAGAAATATTATCTTTGATCTTTAACTCAACCGACAACTCTTGCAGAGTTTTTTCTAAAGAACCTTTGCCTAGGATTACCAAGTGAAAGTCACCATATTTTTCTTTATATTGTGCTAACGCTTTAAATAAAGTGGGATAATCTTTCTGCGCTTCAAGACGCCCCGATGTAATCAATTTTAATCTGGAATTTTCAGGATAAATAGAGTCTATGTCTTCTAAAATTTTTATAGAAAAATTAGACTTTACAACAGGATTATAAATTGTTTTTATTTTTTTATGAAATTTCTTACTTACTATTGTTTTTAAGTCTTCACAAACACCATCAGAAATTCCAACAATATAGTCAGCAAAAGGATATAGAAATGAAATTAATTTTTTGATAATAAAGTATTTTGTTTTTGAAAAATTTTTTATCTGCAAACTAAAATAATTTCTTTCAGAAATAATAAGGCATGATTTTTTAGAAAAAGAAAATATTTTAGAAAATATCGTTATTAAATTAACATGAAATAATGCACTTACAATAACATCTGGTTGATGTTTTTTAAAATAGAAGTATAGAGGAATGATTGCCTTTAAAGCTCTCGATTTTTCTAGATTAACGATATTAATAGTTTCAGATACGCTACCTACATAATCTCCTACATAATTAAAGACAACAAGATCCACTCGATACCCGCGCGATGAAAACTCACGTGCCATGTTAATCACCATCTTTTGAGCGCCGCCACCGTTAAGGTCTGGAAGAATAAAAGAAATACGCACGTTCTAAATTCTCTCAACATCAAATGTATTGCAGGAATCAATATCATCGGCATTAAACCCTGTTCTGAACCACCGCTCTCTTTGGGCAGAAGACCCATGCGTAAAAGAATCTGGAACAACATACCCTTGAGATTGTTTTTGCAGCCTGTCGTCACCAATCTGACTTGCGGCGTTCAAAGCTTCTTCAATATCACCTTCTTCAATCATATTGTATTCATCTTGAACGCGCCTTGCCCAAATACCTGACAGACAGTCAGCTTGCAACTCAACACGCACAGAAAGCTGATTGGCTATTTTTTCAGAAGATTTTGCCTTTAACGCATTTATTTTTGGAATAACGCCCATTAAATTTTGCACGTGATGCCCCACTTCATGTGCAATAACATAGGCCTGTGCAAAATCACCTGGCGCATTCAGATCATTTTTCAAATCATTATAAAAACTCAAATCAATATAAATTTTTTGATCTGTCGGACAGTAAAAAGGTCCTGAAGCTGCTGTTGCATATCCACAGGCTGAGCTGACACGGCCTGTGAATAATACCAGTGTTGGGTCAGAGTATGATTGACCAACAGATCTAAATTCTGTATTCCAGACATCTTCCGTACTGCCCAAAACAACAGATACAAACTCGCTAGACTCCTTGATTTGCTCTTCAGACAGGCCTGAGTTTTTACTGATATGGCTCTCTACGGTTCTTTCAATTCCTTCCCTCAGTAATGGGGCAGGATCTCCCCCCATAAGCCCCACAATTAACGCCAGAACCAAAAACCCAATCCCACCGCCTGCAACTGTTTTTCCTCCCAGACGCTGTCTATTTTCGATATTGGTGCTTCGCCGCCCCTGTTGCCAACGCATAATATGTTTCCTGATGGTTGAATAACAAAGAAAAGGTTAGCACTCTGGAAGATTGACAGCAAGACCACCTTGGGAGGTTTCTTTATATCTTTCAGACATATCCGCCCCTGTCTGGCGCATTGTTTCAATACAGTTATCTAGAGGGATAATATGGGAACCATCGCCGCGCAAAGCCAGAGCCGCCGCCGTAACGGCCTTAACCGCCCCCAAGCCATTGCGTTCAATACACGGCACCTGCACCAACCCTTTGGCTGGATCGCAGGTCATTCCCAAATGATGTTCTAGGGCAATTTCGGCTGCATTTTCAATCTGATCATTACTACCGCCCAAAACCGCGCAGAGCCCCGCTGCGGCCATCGCCGCGGCCGAGCCGACCTCTCCCTGACACCCTACTTCAGCCCCAGAGATAGAGGCATTCTTTTTGATAATCCCGCCAATAGCCGCCGCTGTTAAAAGAAATTTTCGAATACCTGCCTGATTGGCACCGTCAACAAAATCAACATAATATCGGATCGTTGCAGGAATAACACCTGCTGCTCCATTGGTTGGCGCGGTTATAACTTGCCCCCCTGCCGCATTCTCTTCATTGACCGCCATCGCATATAAAGATAGCCATTCATTACATACATGATGATGTTTACTATTTTTCAATTCCTCTTTCTGAATTTGATCTGAGATGTTTTTGGCACGGCGTTTTACATTTAACCCGCCTGGTAAAATTCCTTCTTTTTCCATTCCGCGATCAATGCAAGCATTCATGATTTTCCAAATTTTATCTACCCCATCATCAATCTCTTGATCTGATAAAAATTGTCGTTCATTCTCACGCTTCATCTGTTCAATTGAAAGGCCGCTGTCTTTTCCCATCTGCAACATTTGTTTGGCGTTTTTAAAAGGATAAGGAACTTCTAAAACAAGTGTCGGAGCATCCTGTTTATTAGCCATTTCTGCGGCTGACAGAACAAATCCTCCTCCTATAGAATAATAGGTTTCCTGCATAATTTCCTGTCCATCGGCTCTTGATGCGCTAAAAATCATACCATTAGGATGACCTTCCAACGCAGGGCCATAATCAAAGATTAAATCATTTTCTGGATTAAAATGAAGGAGAGGTAATTCTTCTATGGATATAGTTTTTCCTTCCCGCAATTGTGCAGTGTATAAATCAACTTTGTCGGGTTCTAAAGTATCTGGCAAAAACCCTAACAGACCTAAAATGATAGCTTTATCTGTTGAGTGCCCTTTTCCTGTAAAGGCCAATGATCCATAAAGAGTAACTTTAACAAAAACAGGTTCTTTTAATTGGTAGGCTTTCAAATCTGTTAAAAACCGCGAAGCGGCAATCATTGGGCCCATGGTATGAGAGCTCGAAGGCCCAATACTGACTTTAAACAAATCAAAAATACTGATAAACATTGCTTAGTATACTTTCAAAGAGTTAACTTGAATAGATTATCAGAAAAAGAATAAAGACCAAAATGACAAATAATCAGGAAATTAGCGATCTTCAGAGCCTTATAGCCCATCAGGACAAACAGATTCAGGAATTAAACGATGTTGTGACCAAACAATGGGCAGAAATCGACGCTCTAAAAAAATATATGCAGATGACAAAATCAAAAATTCAGGAACTTGAATATTCTTTAGGACAAGACAAGCCAATGAGCGTGAGTGAAGAGGCCGCAGCGAACAAACCGCCGCATTATTAACTTTCTAAATATTGCCTGATATCAACTAGTTCAACATTATCTTTATGAATTTGGTAATAATCTCTAACTCTTTCAATACTAGAACCATATTTTTTTCTAATATTTTCTAAGATAACAGGACGACGACTTAAGACACTAGTAAGCGCTCTTCCTCCGTTAAAAAATTTTAAGGGCGTTTCTATGCTATTAAGATAGAGATATTTTTTCTTATGACTATTATATTCCGCTAACTCATAAAAATCTTTAAAAATACCGTTTTGTCTAATTGTTTCCGCTCCACCACGCCAATCAATGAATTTGTATTCTGCTATTCTTTGATCGGTTTCTAAATCAAATTTTTTTCCAGTATTTCCTGCGCCCAAAGACACATACTCTACCTTCTCTTCTGCGTGTAACACATTCTCCAAAGAACATAAAATACCAACTGAATGTATGATAACGTCTATTTCTGCAGAGAGTTTTTTAACTGTTCTAGCTGCTCCTAATAAATCACTTCCTATACTCAAACCCTTACAGATATCTTTTATTTCAAGGCGGCCTTCGCCCCGAATCTCGCTCTCTATATAAGATAATTTTTGAGTTAAAGAATGTGATCTATAAGAATCAATAAGATCAATTGCACCATCAATATCCTCTTTATCTTCCACGCTCTCTCACTTCTGAAAATTTTAAAGTCTTCCAATCTTCTTGAATGCGTCCCATATCCCAATCATTTCTGGCAAGATAAACAGGTGTTTTATCACGATCTTCTCCTAAAGATGCACGATTAGATTCCAAAAATTTCTTCATGTCGTCATTAGCACCACTGACCCAGCGTGCTGTTGTATATTGCGTTGCCTCAAAATTGATTTCTAAATTATATTCGGACAACAGACGATCTTTTAGAACATCAAGCTGCAATGTCCCAACCACACCAACAATCCAGTCACTGCCTAAAACAGGTCTAAAAACTTGGGTTACACCTTCTTCGGCCAAGCTTTCCAAAGCACGCTGTAAATGTTTGGCTTTCAACGGATCACCCAAACGGACACGGCGCAGAATTTCAGGAGCAAAGTCAGGAATTCCTGTGAACATAATATTCTCTCCCTCGCTGAGGGTATCACCCACCCTTAAAGTTCCATGGTTAGGAATACCAATGATATCGCCTGCCACCGCATCATCTGCCAGTTCACGCCCCTGAGAGAAAAAGAAAATCGGGCTGCTCACCGTTATCATTTTATTCGAGGCCGTATTTAATAACTTCATACCCCTCTTGAATGTGCCAGAACAAATTCGCATAAACGCCACGCGGTCACGATGGTTTGGATCCATGTTGGCCTGCACCTTAAAGACAAATCCCGACACTTTGTTTTCATCGGGGGTAACTTGGCGCGTTTCCGTCGCCTGGGTCCTAGGAGAAGGTGCAAATTTTTTAATCCCGTCCAATAAATCTTTAACTCCAAAATCTTTGAGCGCTGATCCAAAATAAACAGGGCTTAAATGACCTTGAGAATAGCTTTCTAAATCAAATTCTGGACAAAGCCCTTTCACCATATCAACATCTTCTTTCAACTTGTTATGTTGTTCTGGGCTCAATAACTGTTTCAGAGTTTCATCTTCTACACCATGACAGGGAAGAATATCAGGTAAAGCTCCCTTTTTTGCTTCACCAAACACAATCATCTGGTCACGCATTAAATCATAACATCCTTTGAATTGTTTTCCCTGATCAACAGGCCAGGTCATAGGTGTTGTATCCAATGCCAGAGTTTCGGTAATTTCATCCATCAATTCAAACGGATCACGCGTTTCGCGGTCCATCTTGTTGACGAACGTAATAATAGGTACATCGCGCAGACGGCAAACCTCAAACAATTTACGGGTCTGCGCCTCAATCCCCTTGGCCGCATCGATAACCATCACCGCGCTATCAACAGCCGTTAAAGTTCTGTAAGTGTCGTCAGAAAAATCTTCGTGGCCTGGTGTATCGAGCAAATTAAACGTAATATCATCATATTCGAACGTCATCACAGATGTCGTCACAGAAATTCCACGTGCCTGTTCAATTTTCATCCAGTCGGAATGGGCGCGGCGACGGTTTCCTTTTGCTTTAACATCTCCTGCCAAGTGAATTGCACCGCCAAATAACAGCAGTTTTTCTGTCAAGGTCGTCTTCCCCGCATCAGGGTGTGAGATAATCGCAAACGTGCGGCGGGATTTATGATCGTTACTAGCTTGTGTCATAGGAAAGGGGTATAACGAAATTAAGGCCAAAAAACCAGTTTATTTTATTGTCTCTATTTTAAAAGATCGTCATAAACGGCTAAAGTTTTGGACACCACGCTTTCCACATGAAAATCTTCCTCCATGCGTTTTCGACCTGCGGCGCCATAGCACCTGCGGCGTTCGGGGTCTTTGATCAATTTTTCTACGGTTTCGGCAAGATCTGGAGGACATTTGGGCAAAACCAAATCCCCATTAACACGGTGTTCAACCGCTTCCCTACATCCTGGAGCATCACAAGTAATAATGGGTCTGCCTATGGCCGCAGTTTCTAACAGAACCTTAGGCACTCCCTCCCCGTAATAAGATGGCAAAACAACCATCATGCACCGCTTTAATAAATCTGGCATATCATTTACCTGACCAAGCCACTCGATCACACCCTCATCATGAAACTGCTGCATTTCCTTCTGGGTTAAAGAACGGGCATTATCAGGGTAAACATTCCCCGCTACCTGAAACCTGGCTTTTATTTGTTTTAATTTTAAAATACGCGCGGCTTCAATAAAATCATAAATTCCTTTTTCGCGTAATAGACGGGATGTAAATAAAATGATCGGCTCTTCATCCTTTTCTTCATAAGGTGAAAAATCAAATTCTTTTATATCAACGCCGCTTCCTCGAATGATCGTTGTCTGTTCAATTTTGATAATCCCTGCATCAATCATGGCCTGACGATCATCTGGGTTTTGAAAAATAATAAAACGCCCCTTGCCTTTAAAGGCAAACATCATTAATGGCACAACAACAGCACGGATCAATTTCATTTTAAATCCTGGCGCCGTGTAAAGACTGCCTAACCCCGCTACCGTAAATACAACAGGTTTATAAAACATCAACCGTGTGATAATTCCTGCATAAAAAGCATAACGAATTGTAATAGCATGAATAATATCTGGTTTTGTTTTTCTAATTGTAAAGAACATCGCCCACAAAAGACACAATTGGCCAATCACATCACTGCCGCGACCGACCTTGGGCAAATCATGACCTCTAATTCCCATTTTTTTCATCTGGTCGCTCTGATCCGCCCCGTGAGTGGCCACATTTAACTGCCATCCACGCTTCACAATTGCCTGTGCAAGAGGCAAGCGATGCGACCAAAACCAATCAATATGATTGAGAATCATTAAAAATTTTACAGGAGGTTGGCTGTTCATTTTCTACCTCCTTTGAAATCGTGATTGATCATACGGTGAATACCTTCACTTAAACTATATTGTGGTGCGTATCCAGTATCCATTGCCCTATCTGCGGTTACAATTGTATCAGCACAGAATTTTTTTACACGAATAGAACTAATTGGCAATTTTTTTCCTGTCACATGGGACAGAACATCAAATCCATATCCTGCAACCAGGCCAACACCATAAGGAATGAAAAAGTTGGATCTTGTTTTTTCTAATCCATCATAAATAACATCAACTAGCTCGCGCGCTGACAAATCTGGTTTATCCGCATAATTAAAAATTTTAAAATTACAATCAAGAGTCATACAATATTTTAAAAAATTGGCTACATTGCCAACATACCCCATAGATTTTTTATTTTTTCCACGTCCAATCATTAAAAATCTTTGGCGCTCAATCTGTTTCATTAAGGTATAAACATTGCCGCGGTTATTTTCTCCAAAAACTACGGCAGGGCGAACAATGATACAGCTTCTCTCTGGATCGGCTTTCGCCCATGTTTTTAAATGCTCTTCTGCTTCTAACTTACTCTTACCATAGTCATTATAGGGTTCCACTTTGCTGTTTTCAGATTTGTCACCTCTGCCCAGAGCATAAACGGCAACAGTGCTTGTAAAAACAATCTTTTTGATGTTGTTTTGCTCTGCGGCTTTTACAACATTGGCGGTTCCTTGACCATTGACCTCATAATATTTATCGCGTGGAGAAACATCATCCCGATGTTCTGCCGCTAAATGATAAATGGCGTCTACGCCTTTAACTGCTTGATTTAGCTTTTCTTGGTCTAAAACATTAATTGGATTTTGATCGGCAATGTCAATAATATTGGTATCATGTCCATCTTGTTGAAGCATTTGAATAAGGCGGGTTCCTATAAATCCTGATCCGCCTGTAATTGCTATCTTCATATTATTTTTAAAATTGTTCATATTCTAAGCTATCCACCGATCGTACCAAGATTGAAACATGAGTGCCGTCCACAAATGTTTAGGAACTTCGCGAGAATGAGATTTCTGAAAACTGTTCCATGCCTTTGTAATAACATCGGGATTGAATAACCCTTGAGCATTCAGTCTTTCTGGTGAGAGCAAATCATCTCCCCATGCCTTCAATGGTCCTCTAAGCCAATCTCCTATAGGCACAGAAAATCCCATCTTGGGACGATCATAAAGACTTTCAGGAACATGGTGGCTCAACACTTGCCTCAACAGGTATTTCCCTTGTTTACCTCTTATTTTCATCGCGTGTGGTAATGTCCAACAATATTCAGCCAACCGATAATCCATTAAAGGGGCCCGCGCTTCCAAGCCAACTGCCATACTCGCACGATCCGTTTTAACCATAAGATCATGCGGCCGATAAATTTTTAAATCAGCATATATCATGGAATCTACAAAGTTTAGGTTTTGTGGCCACTTAGATGGTTGATCAAGATCTGATAAAGGAGCAACGCCATTCAAGACAACTTGTTTTTTTGAAGACCAGTGTGTCAACAACGCTTCATAAATTTTTTGTGTATCTTTATGCCCCAACGCCCTAAAAGTTCTTTTGACTTGCGCTGCAAAATTTGGATTTTCAGGAGTAAACTGGTTGATATAAAAATCAGGAACAGTTTTTATCGCGGCATAGAAAGCCTGACGCACAGGTTGCGGCATCCATTTCATAACAGACCATACAGCCGACAGTTTTGTATGGCGGTCATACCCCCCTAAAATTTCATCTCCACCATCACCAGTCAAAACAACAGTTACTTCCTGACGAGCCATTTCAGAAACCAAAAAGGTTGGAATTTGTGAGGAATCAGCAAAAGGTTCATCATAAATATCAGACATTTCAGGGATAACATCCAAAGCATCTTGTGGCTGAATATAAAACTCCTGATGATCTGTTCCTAAATGTCTGGCAATTGCTTTAGCATGCTTAGCTTCGTTATATTCGACCTCATTAAATCCAATGGAATAGGTTTTAATCGGTGTCTTTGAATTCTGCTGCATTAACGCAGCAACTGTTGAGGAATCAATTCCCCCAGATAAAAACGCTCCAAAAGGCACATCAGAAATCATTCTTTGCCGCACCGCTTTTTGCAACCTCATCTCAAATTCATTAATGATTTCGCCTTCTGATTTTGAACTTAGATGATTTTTTCCATGCTCAGAGACAGATTTCAAAGACCAATAACCTTGCATTTTTCGGGACAAGTCTTCTCCGCAAGATAAATCATCGAACTTTATACTCAGGCGTGAAGCAGGTTTCATCTGCCATATATTTTTAAAAATACAATGAGGCGCATGAACATATCCAAATTGCATATATTGCGCTAAAATATTTCTGTCTATTTCGGCCTGAAAATCAGAATGAACATGAAAAGATTTTAACTCTGATGCAAAAACCAAATCCTGCCCCGCCCAACCCACATAAAGTGGCTTTTTCCCAAAACGATCTCTTATAAAATGCAATTGACGTTCCTGACGGTCCCACAAGGCAATTGCAAACATCCCATTGAGTTTTTGTAAGGTCTGATTAATACCCCAATATTCAAAAGCCGCCAGCATTACCTCTGTATCACTGCGGCTTTTAAAAGTAACACCCGCATCCTGCAGCTCTTTTTGTAGAGAAAGGTAGTTATAAATTTCACCATTATAGGTCACAACATACCGCCCCGTGGCCGAGTGCATGGGCTGACGACCCGCGTCACTTAAATCAATGATGGCCAGTCTTCGGTGACATAAGGTAAGCGGAACATCAGGGTCTTGCCATAAATCCTCTGCGTCGGGGCCGCGGTGAGCAATTGCCCGTCCCAATTGACGGCCTATAGCCGCCTGTTCTTCCCTATTTCTATCTGTTTTAAAGCTATAAAAGCCTGTAATGCCGCACATTATAGATGCCTGATATTCTTAAAACCTCTCCCCTTCTTGATAAAGGATCGGCAGGACAGCGTAAAGCCCCGAAAACAGGCAACACACAATGTTTTTGCACCGCTACAACATATACAGCCCTACAGATAATTTGACCAAATTCGCGAATTACCCAATAATTAGGTGTTTATGTCATATTTTCTATATGATGTTCTAAAGGATAAAATTCTTATGTACGTGAAAAAAGCGTTCAGCGTCACATTCTGCCTGCTATCGGGTAAAAGAATATTAATGGTATCTTTGCTCTGCATGGCCACATTAAACCTTAGCGCTTGCGACTATTTTGATACAGGGCCAAAACCGAATAAGTTTGATCAACGCCCTTTCCAAACTTCTGATAGACCTACAGTAACGCAAACACAAGAAATAGCGCAATCTACGGCGGAAGATAATCCCTTTGCTATAGAAGAAATCATCATTACGAAGGATGGAACTCCAACTGCCGCTCCTACCCCCATGCCCGCGATAGGGTTAAAAACAGATGAAATGTTCACTGTCGCCCTCAGCGATGATAACGAACGTTTTGTTCGTTTGGAAAACGCCGTTCAACAACTGACCGACAAAATCAATGCGATGGATCCTGCGATGACCCGTCTGATGCAAATTGATCGTGATATGAATAACATCACCCACCAATTAGAAATCTTGATTAATGAACGAAAAGCTATCGCTGTTAAACAACCTGAGTTTAAAGAGGTTCGCGCAGAAATGGCGCCCACCAACGAAGTTGTTTCTGAAAACAAGACACTACCTGAAAAAATTGAACCTGCAGGTGGAAACACACCTATTCAAAACACTTCCTTTCCAAAAAATATCCTCCAAAACATACGTATCGGTGATCATTCAGACAAAACCCGCATCGTTTTTGAAACATCTGAAAAACCAGACTTTTCATTTGAAATTGATAATTTAGAAAATTTAATGATGATTGATACACCGCAAATGGTTATTGATTTTAATCCAACATCTTTGGCTCAAAAATCTTCTCTGATTGATGATATCCAAATAACACAAAACAGCGAAAATCAAAAACTTGTTCTCGCCCTTGCGCAGCATACTGAAAAAATAAATCAGGGATATTTTCCTCCTGATTCCAAACATCCCTATCACCGCTTATTTATTGATTTAAAACGTTAGGCTATTAATGTTTTTGGCGTGTGATCTTCTGCTTCAATAAAGACCCGTTTTACAATTGGATAGTGTGATTTGATAGAACGGTCCAACTGGCTGATTATCGTTTCTAAATTTCCTGTTTCCAAATTATCAGAAAATTCTAAACTGATATTAGCCAAAATAAATTCAGGCCCCATATGAAGGGTCAAAATTTCATTAACCTTATTAACCCCTTTTTGATTTTTTAAAATAGAGCGTATCCCTTCCACGGTTTCTTTGTCTGCGCGCTCTCCAATTAGCAACCCCTTGGTTTCTACAGCAAGCCAAACCGCTGTCCCGCCCAGGATAAAACCAATCAGAACCGATGCAACCCCATCCAACCACAACATTCCTGTGACTTGTGATAAATAAATCCCGATAAAGGCAACTAATAAACCTAACATCGCCGCTGAATCTTCAAAAAGAACAACAAATAATGTTGGATCTTTTCCTTGATTGACCGCATCCAAAATTCGTTTACGGCCTCTGACTTTATTAAATTCATTGACTGCAAAAAATAAAGCCGCCCCCTCAAACACAAGCGCAAAAGACAGCACGATGTAATTAATAGTTGGATTAGATAACGTAGCAGGATGTAAAATATGATGAATCCCTTCGTAAATTGAAATCCCTGCCCCCACTGCAAAAATTAAAATAGCAACGATAAAGCTCCAGAAATAAATTTCCTTTCCGTGACCAAAAGGAAATTTTTCATCAGCAGGTTTCTTTGCTTGGCGAAGCCCGTAAAGTAAAAGAATTTGGTTTCCTGTATCAACTAAAGAGTGCACTCCTTCTGACAACATCGCAGAGCTTCCCGTAAAAAAAGCTGCAAAAAATTTGGTCATAGCAATTAAAGAATTGCCAATAAGTGCGGCCCAAATAACTTTTCTTGATCCTGCTGCCATTTCTTATGCCGCCTCACTTTCGGGCAGATCAACATCGGCGCTTCGGGCAATAAATTCAGGATTCAAAAACATTGGATCGCTTCCCCCATAGGTCAGTTCACGGCCATGAATATCTGTAATAAACCCACCTGCAGCATTTAAAACAGCATGCGCCGCAGCCGTATCCCACTCACATGTTGGGCCAAACCGCGGATACATATCGGCTTTTCCCGCCGCAATTGAACATATTTTTAAAGAGCTTCCCCGCTGAATTTGTTTTCTTATTTTATAGTGTTCTAAAAATTTATCGAGCTTATCTCCCTTGCCATGGGATTTACTTGATACAATTGTTAATCCCTCATTAGGAACATCGCGAACATAAATCGGGCGCTCCTTATCACTATCTTCCATCCATTTTATGGCAGTTCCTGCACCGCAGGCCGCATATAATTCACCATGTACAGGCGCATAAACTACACCTAAAACAGGCTTTCTTTCTCGTACTAACGCAATATTGACCGTGTAATCCCCACTCCCTGAAATAAATTCTTTCGTGCCATCAAGCGGATCAACAAGCCAGAAAAATTTTTCTGCACTTAAATCAGGACGGTAACCTTCGCTGGCCGCCTCTTCTCCAACAATCAAAAGTTCTGGTGTAATATCCTTAAGCGCTTTTTCAATCAGCTCTTCCGCTTTTTGATCGGCAAGCGTCACAGGTGAACCATCCGCCTTGGCATCAGCACCTTGAAATCCGCTTTCATCAAAGTAATCAAGTGTTAGATTTCCTGCCTCAACTGCAACACGGCGCACTTGGTTCATCAGCGCAGGAAGATGCTCTAAAATTCTGCTCATCTCTTTACGCCCCTACCACGCGACCTTTAAATTCTTTATTGGAATTTTGAACTTTTACGCTTGCCTCGATGTAATCAACAATCTGCTTCACACAGGTTTCAATGTCATTGCCTTGCGTATCCACGACCAAGTCAGGGTTTGTTGGCGGCTCATACGGACTATCAATCCCTGTAAATTCTTTGATCTCGCCACTTCTGGCTTTCTTGTAAAGCCCTTTCGGGTCACGTTTTTCGCACGTGGCCAAATCGGCCTTCACATAAATTTCATGGAACATTTGTGGCGCGGCAGTGCGGGCGCGCTCCCGGTCCGCTTGATACGGAGAGATAAACGCCGATAAAGTGATAATGCCTGCCATCGCCTGCAGTGCAGCAACTTCACCAACACGGCGAATATTTTCTGCGCGATCTTCAGGGGAAAACCCTAAATCAGAATTCAGCCCATAACGCACATTATCGCCGTCTAAAACGTAAACATTCATATCGCGATTAAAAATTTCTTGTTCTACCGCAACCGCCAAAGTCGACTTTCCTGATCCAGACAATCCTGTAAACCAAAATACACCGCCATAATGACCTGAGCGCTGCGCCCGCATTTCTGGAGTTACAGAATGCGATACTTTATAAATATTTTTGGATTTTGGTTCTGCCGATTGACGTTGGTCGGCATAGCCTTCCATATTAATCAGGCCGCCGCCCGCCACATCATATCCTTCATACAAAACCACACGCCCCTGTTTAGGATTATCCTCATGGGCATCAATCGGTAACATATCACGTGCCCGAAATGTAATTTCTGCCACCGCATTTCGTTCCACTTCGGCAACATGATCTTGTCTTTCCAAATCCCCCGTATTAATCAAGGTATCAATGGACTGGACACTCACGCTCGCCTCTGTTGTGCCGTAACGTATTCTATACGTATTTCCTACTTTTAAGGGAGAATGAGATAACCAGAAGATATTTGCCCGAAAAACATTTGATAACATTGGAAGGTTTTTTTCGTGTGATCCCACGTGCCCGCGTTCCACAAAAATACGATCATCCAAAGTAATACCAACAGACTCCCCTGCATTGGCTTGAACCTTACCACCTTTCTCAGGCCAATTTTCAATCGACGTTACAACCGCTTTTTCGTTGGTGGGGGAAAAGAAAATTGTATCACCCTTGCGCAATATCCCCGTTTCAATGCGCCCGACCAAAATACGTTTTTCATCGTAACGATAAACATCCTGTACAGGAAAACGTAAAGGTTGCGCCACAGGCGGGCTTGACACCGCAAATGCATCTAGAGCTTCCGTCAGGGTTTTACCCTTATACCAGTACATATTCTCACCACGACTAGCCATCATATCACCATCACGGGCGGATATGGGAATGATGTGCGCCGCTAACAGATTTAAAGTTTCCAAATAATTTTGAACTTGTTTTGAAACTTCAGAAAAGATTTCAGGATCAAATTTTGCTTTATCCATCTTGTTGATCACCACACAAACTTGTTTCATGCCCAATAGATGAAGCATATAAGCATGGCGTTTTGTTTGTTCACGTACACCTTCGGTTGCATCAACCACCAACACCGCTGCATCGGCCTGCGCTGCACCCGAAATCATATTCTTCAAAAATTCGCGGTGGCCTGGCGCATCAATAATGACGTAGTTCCGTGCCTCAGTTGAAAAATAAATCTGCGTGGTATCAATTGTCACCGCTTGATCACGTTCTGCCTGAAAGGCATCTAATAAAAAAGACCATTCAAAAGGAACTCCGCGCGCCTTACAAACCGCCTCTAACTCCTCTTTCTTGCCTTCGGGCAAACTACTTGTATCGTGCAACAACCGGCCAATCAAACTTGATTTTCCATGATCGACGTGACCAACAATAACAACGCCTAGAGTTTGATTTGATGTTTTATTATTCATTATTTATCCAAAAATTTTACCATATGAATTTCATCATAATATTTACCAATGTTATATTTTCTTTATAAGATTCTCCAAATGTTTCAGGCTTATCTTTTAGCATTTCCAATCTTACTTCCCTATATGCTTCTGCATCACTTTCTTCTAACTTTCTAATTTCTATACTGCCCATAAAATAACTTCGTGTTCTTAGTGTCTTCGTGGTTAAAATTACAAGATCCCCGCCTTCGCGGGGATGACCTCGTCTATAATTTTTGCTACGCAAAAATAAGACATCAGTCACATATACCCTTGCGTTCTCAACTTCTCGAAACTGTCTTCGGTTTCTTTGTCCATCGTACGGCCCGCACGCTCGGATGTATTCGTCGTTTCCAATTCTTTAATGATTTTATCAATCGTATCCGCCTCACTCGGCAAAGGCTTAGTAATATTTTTTTCACCCAAGGAACGATACCGCATTCCATTTTTTGCAAAATACAAATCACATAAGGGAATATTTTCCCGCTTTGTGTACCGCCAAATATCAAGCTCCGTCCAATGTAAAATCGGATGAATCCGTACATGACAATCATCAGGTACTTCGGTTTTATATTGATCCCAAAACTCTGCGGGTTGATCCTTAAAATCCCATGATCCATCTAAAGAACGCGGAGAAAACACCCGCTCCTTCGCACGCAATCCCTGCTCGTCGCGGCGAATACCACAGATAATACCCTTATATTTATTATCACGCAGAAGCGTTTTCAAACCTTCTGTTTTCCGCATTGCCGAACGGGTTGCAGGTGGAAGGGTTTGATCCATCTCTTCTTCAGGTGGACAAAGGTGATTAACCACAGGTAAATCCCACTCCTTCGTCAGTTTATCACGAAACGCGTATACCTCATCCATTTCCATCCCTGTATCAAGCAACACGAGCGGAAAAGGCACACGCCCAAAAAACGCTTTTTTGACAAGCCATAACATCGCCGTTGAATCTTTACCAATTGACCAGAGCATCGCCATCGGATGAACTCGCGCATAGGCTTCGCGAATAATATAAATGGACCGCGCCTCTAATTCATCAAGATAGGTTGAATGGGTTTCTGACATCTTTTAAGACACCTTCCTAATCTTGACTTCGGAATCAGGCGTCACTTCAGGGCGACCAATTGATACGTAGTGGAAACCAAGCTCGCGCATCACAGCTGGTTTGTAAATATTACGCATATCAATCAAACGTTTGACACCCATACTATCAGATAATCGCTTCATATCGAGGGCACGGTATTCATTCCATTCCGTTAGAATAACAACGGCGTCTGCATCTTTGGCCACCGCGTAGGGATCTTTGACCCAGTGAACATTTTTCAAATGCTTTTCTGCTTCTTCCTGCGCTTCTGGATCATGCGCAAAAATCTCTGCACCCTCCTTTTGCAACTCAGGAATAATCACCAAAGATGGCGCGTCGCGCACATCATCTGTATTGGGCTTGAATGCAACGCCAAGCACCCCGATTTTCATGCCTTTTACATCGCCACCGCATGCCGCAATTACACGCTCAGCCATTTGCTGTTGACGGTTATGATTGGCCTTAACCACAGCCTCAACAATTGTTTGCGGCGCCTTCATCACTTGCCCTGTCTGAGTGAGTGCTAGTGTATCTTTAGGAAAACAGGATCCGCCATATCCTGGCCCTGCATGCAAGAATTTGGACCCAATCCGCCCATCAAGTCCTATGGCTTTGGCCACATGTTGAACATTGGCACCGCTAGCTTCGCACAAATTGGCGATTTCGTTGATAAAGGTAATTTTGGTCGCGAGAAACGCATTCGCCGCATATTTAATAATTTCCGAAGTTTCAGGTGTTGTAATCACCATCGGCGTTTCATTCAAATAGAGAGGGCGATAAACCTCACGCAAAACTTCCACCGCGCGCTCTGAATCTGTGCCAATCACAATACGGTCAGGACGCATAAAATCATTCACCGCTGCCCCCTCGCGTAGAAATTCTGGATTGGACGCTACATCAATAACTGAATCTGATTTCTTGTTCTCTGCAATAATTTTTTCAACCGCCCGCGCCGTACCCACAGGGACTGTTGATTTTGTAACAACAACCGTGTACCCTTCGGCGGCTTCAGCAACCTGCTTTGCCGCTGCATAGACAAAGCTTAAATCCGCATGTCCGTCCTCTTTTCTAGGCGGCGTTCCCACGGCAATAAAAACAGCATCTGCGCCTTTGACCGCTTCAGCCAGGTTAGTGGTAAAAGATAGACGTCCACGCGCCACTTGCTTTGCCACCAAATCCTCAAGACCTGGTTCAAAAATTGGAATTTTTCCTTTTTTAAGCGCTTCAATTTTCTCGACATTGGTATCTACACAGACAACATCAACCCCGAATTCTGCAAAACATGTCCCAGAAACTAACCCGACATATCCTGTTCCAACCATCGCTAAACGCATAACTTTTCCATTCTTTTGAAATTGATCCTAAATTCACCCTAATAAAACGGCTCAAGCGCCAAAAAACAAGCATTTTCACGCTAATATTATGAACTATCCAAAGTCTGGAATTGCTATTTATCTGCTTTTTTGCTTTATTTAAGGCGTTATTTAAATCCTAAACAAGAAGAAGGACACAGGCCTATGGCTAAAAAGAACGAAAAACCAGCTGAAAAACCAAATGGTAATGGAAAAGCCGCGGGTACACCGATGCCACTCTTTTATAAAAAACCAATTCCCCTGGATGCGAAAGAGCATAAAGACCTAGGACTGATCAAGAATTTTGGCCTCGACTTCACCAAAGGGGTAAATGCTGTGCCTATCAATATGATAGAAATGCCGCAAATCTGCCATTTCTACCCCATTGGTTTTGCGCCTGATAAATCGGCAACGCCTGTGGCCATCTTGGGACTTCGGGATAATGAAAACCTGTTCCTAAACGCAAAAGGAAATTGGGAAGCTGACACTTATATCCCCGCTTACATTCGCCGTTATCCCTTTATTTTCAGCGAAATGCCTGCAAATGATCAACTCTCCCTTTGTGTTGATCTGGATAAAAAGGTGATAGAATCTAAAGGAGAGCAACCCTTCTTCGATAAGGATGGCAAACCTTCACAGCTCGCCCAGAATGCGCTTGAATTCTGTAAATCTTACCATGCCGCAGCGATGCAAACAGTCCAATTTGGTCAAGCTTTGGAAGCCGCAGGAATATTGGTCGAACGTCAGGCAGAAATTAACATTGGTGGGGGCAAAAAGATCAATTTTGCAGGATTCCGTATCATTGATGAGAAAAAGCTCGCTGAACTTGATGACAAAACATTCCTTGATTGGCGAGCAAAGGGCTATATTCCTTTCCTTTACGCCCATCTATTCTCTGGCGCTCAATGGCAAAGATTAACCAGATTGCTTAATCAGCGCTTGGAAAAAGAACAAAAATGATAATAAGTAAAATAAAAAATTGAAATTTGGGGCCAAATAGGTCAATATCCACTTTTTATGAGGTGAAGTTATGGCAAAAGTTGGAGCGCAACGCGCAGCAGAGTTAACAGGGAAATCAAAATCAACCATTCAACGGGCGATGAATAGCGGCAAATTATCTTACGAGATGGACGCCAATGACCGCCGTATCGTTGATGTGTCAGAGCTAGAACGCGTTTTTGGCCTAAACTCCCCCTCACAATCTTCATCCGCTTCAAATGCCGCAACCTCTGTGGAAGATGAGCTTAAAAAAGCTGCTGACATGATCGAAATGGAACGCATGAAGATGAAAATCAAAATGCTTGAAGATCAGTTGGAGCAAAAAGAACAAAATCTCGAAGATATGAAAGCACAGCGCGATCAATGGCAAAAACAGGCACAGCAAGTGCTGATTACAAGCCAATACAGCCAGAAACAAGCCGAAGAATATAAGGCTGAACTTAAAAACCGTGAAGAAGAAGCCCGCAAACGCCGGGAACAAATGATGGCTGAGCGTATGCAAAAAATGCAAGGACAGAATCAGAATAAAAAAGGTGCTCCTGTCCAACGCCGTCTAACAGAAGAAAATTTGAAGAAAGAACAGGCTGCTGCCCCGTCCTCGCCTATCAATTTCCAAGGACTGTGGCAAAAAATAAAAGGTGGAAAAGCCGCTTAAACGACAGAGAAAAATAGAACACAAAAAAAAGCAGGGTTTTTATCCTGCTTTTTTCTTTTTTGGGGCTCTTTATGCTATGATAAACCATGATTAAAAACCTGCTTTTTCTGGTCCTTGGTTTCGGTGTTCTCATCGGGTACATCCCTGGCGCGCAGGCACAATATGCTGTCAAAGATAGTTTCTATTTTATGAAAGATGACAATTTCTTTTCCGATGATGAAAAAGATGAAGAGGCTCAATATATCTACGAACGATGTGAAGCCAATCCCTTCCAAAAAGTTTTTTATGACTGCTCTTGTATTGCAGGTGCTTTTCGTAATGAACGCGACAAAGAACAACTTGTTCCGCAAAGCCAAATCTTCAACAGTCTATTTGAAAACAAAGAAATTGGTTGCGTCAATACTGTAGAAATTGCAGGAGACACTTTTCAATTTTGTTCAGATTTTATGTTTTATTCACGCCCTAACATGAAAGAAGAAGAACGCGAAAAATATTGCGGCTGCGTTGCGAATAGAACCGCAACCAACTATAAAAAAGACCCTGAATTAAGCCCCCAACATATTCAAAAAATCAGGGGTGATGCGCTTCTATCCTGCGATACACAGTCCTAAAACTGTGCGTTCATAACACTTTGTGCACCTTGCTGCACTGCAATTGAACATGAATCTGCTTGGGGTAAAATCTGCGCCATATAAAAGAAAGCTGTATTAATTTTATTCTCTAAGAATTTTTTGTTTTCTGAATTTTCATTCAATAACTTTTCTGCTGCCATCGCACTGCGTAACATCATAAAACCACCTGCAACAATTGAGAAACAATTCAAATAGGAAACTGCAGATGCTGCCGCCATGTCCAAACTTTCTTTTGTCTGCTCTAAAATAGAGGTCAAAGCATCCTGTAATACATCAATACTCCCCTCTAAAGACTCTTTCATAAATAAAATTTCATCTTTTTGAGAAGATAGATTTTGAACATATGCTTGCATTTCTTCTACATAGGACTTCGCACTTTTTCCTTCATCTCTTAACGTTTTTCTGAATAACAGGTCTGCTGCTTGAATCCCATTTGTTCCCTCATAAATGGGTAAAATACGCGCATCGCGATAAAATTGAGCCGCTCCCGTTTCCTCAATAAATCCCATACCGCCATGAATTTGTACACCTGTAGAGGCTACTTCTACCGCCATATCTGTACCGCCAGATTTCACAATCGGGGTTAATAAATCAACACGCACCTGTGCTTCCTGATTACCTTTCGAAGCTAAATCAAGATAAAGCGCCGCTTCATACGTAAGTGCACGGCAAGCTTCAGTTTTTGCTTTCATAGATAAAAGCATCCGTTTTACATCGGCGTGTTTTACAATATTTACACGTTTCTTATCTTTGCTGGTCAAACCTGCACCCTGTTCCCGATCTTTGGCATAGGACAACGCATGTTGATAAGATCTTTCTGCAATCGCAACGCCTTGTAAACCTACAGAAAGACGGGCGTTATTCATCATCGTAAACATATATTTTAAACCTTGGTTTTCTTCACCAATCAAATATCCTGTTGCACCTCCCTTATCACCAAATTGCATGGTGCATGTCGGGGAAGCATGAATGCCCAATTTATGTTCTAATCCTGTGCAAATTACATCATTGCGTGTACCATCTTCTAAAAATTTTGGAACGATGAATAACGATATCCCTTTTACCCCTTCTGGCGCATCAGGAAGACGCGCCAAGACAAGGTGGATAATGTTTTCTGCCATATCATGCTCACCATAAGTGATGAAAATTTTCTGGCCAAAAATTTTATAATAACCTTCCTTTTGAGGTTCGGCTTTTGTCCGAATGGCGGCCAAATCTGAACCTGCTTGTGGCTCAGTTAAATTCATCGTTCCCGTCCATTCTCCTGAAATTAATTTTTCTAAATAATATTCTTTCTGTTCATCAGAACCA
>Ga0116152_10000316_pt1 | contig 39567 bp, 43 predicted proteins | sample AD_UKC119_MetaG_FD_89894 | JGI IMG/M metagenome (GOLD analysis project Ga0116152, IMG submission 89894) | Active sludge microbial communities of municipal wastewater-treating anaerobic digesters from Hong Kong - AD_UKC119_MetaG | ecosystem: Engineered > Bioreactor > Anaerobic > Digestate... | reverse complement strand
TCACCGGCCGGTGACTGGCGTGCATACAGGGAACGTGCCCCGAAACGCATCTGGTGGGCCCGTCCGAGCTTTTCGGCGTTGAAATCAATGGCAAACTTCTCCACCAGTTCCGTGCCGTTCCAATCGTAAGCCTTGAAATACTGATCATCGTCCTCGCCCTTTTTGTCCCAGTTGCCCAGCAGCGAGGAGGTGTAGTACACGCGCTTGCCATCCCAGCTTTGCGAGGCCATATTGACCTGCTTGCCGATCTGCTTTTCATAGACCATCTTGGGATGGAACGGGTCGGTCATGTCGAAATACCGGGTCATGCCATCCATGAAGCTGTTGACCCACAGCCCCTTGTCGTCAGCGGTCAGGGAAATATCCACCGGCAGCGGTATTTTGGATGGATCACCGATATCAGCCACTTCACTGGCCTGCCAGCCCTTATCCCCATCGAGATGAATCAGCCAGATTTTCGAGGTCAGCGCAGTCGTCGTGACACACCAGTCATTGTGCGGTCCCCAGGCACAACGGACTTCCAGCGGCGCACCGGGCACATCCAGCACTTTTTTTGCCTTGCGTCCGTGCAGGTCCCAGATCACCACGGTATTACCGAAGCGCTTCATGGCTTCCTCGTCCTGCAACATCTTGCCGAAGTCCATCATGTAGTTGGACCAGCCGGTAAAAGAGGAGGTGAACATGGCATTCAGGCGTGGCAGCACGCGCAGGTCATAACCGTAACCATCGGCAAATTTGCCGCTCTTTTCCGCACCTTCCAGATTCTCGTCAGTCGGCATCCAGTAAGTGGCCAGGTATTCGCCCTCGTTGGTGTATTCCACCAGTCCGGTGCGGCCACCGTGGTCCTTGTTGTTGGACAGCCCGGTCACCATCATGCGTCCGGGCAGTGCATAGGTGGTATGCGGTCCCACCACCCCGTCGCTGGCGGCCACGAAATCGGTGATCACCTTTGTCAGGCCTGGTTTGGCGGGGTCGGTGGAAACATCAAAGATGAATATCTTGTTGGTATCCAGTCCACCGGCCCACAGGTACTTGCGGTCATCGGTCAGGCCGGAATGGTGGGCCTCATTGCGCCCGCCTACGGACAGGGTGTGAATGACCTTGCCGTAATCGGGTGAGGCCGGATTGACATCGATCGTGACCAGCTTGTCCTGGCCATCGCCCAGCCCTTCAACACCAAGCGTCCAGACATAGACGTAGTCTTCCTGACCGGTGATTTTGGCCATGTAGGGCGACATGCAGGTTTCATCGGCAGACAACGGGGCAGCCAGACCAACTCCCAGTGCCAGCGCACCGGCAGCCAGCAAGGTGGGCAGTGCTTTTTTACAGGATGGGCTCAACATAACTCCTCCTTATGGATAGACAGCGACAGCAAATCGGGTGTGGTGCCGGAAGCAGTCGTATTGGCATCAGCGGTGATTATCACCCGGTTTTTCTGTTTTTTCGCAGGCCGACGCCGGTCTCCTCCGGCTTTCATTGTATGCCCAATAACGTGAATGGGGCAACGTGAGGGGCCTGCCACGGAGTCGACTGCTGTTACCGAAAGGATGCAACAGCCCATTTATGTCTCCCCTGTTCAGGGGAGTAAAAACAGGGAAACCTGAAAAATCTCCCCCGTTTAAGCGGTACTGATATTTTGAATATTTTTTTATCATTAATTCTATGGAGGCCGATTTCTGATGACTTTCATAATCATGAACTTGCAACAAAGGGAGAAGGGCAATGACACTGTTAAAGACGACATTAATGACGACGGTACTGGCTTTATCGATGATGGCCAGCGCTCAGGCCGCTCCGGTTTATTTTAAGGCACCGATAAGCTTTGCAGGAACCGGCTGTCCGGCAGGCAGCATTCCACCACCTGCAGGCGTCGGTACTGACACCTTGAGCATTTTATTCGGTACCTACGATACCGGGCAGAATGCGGCAAGCGGGCGTCCAAAAACGGCTTCCTGTAATTTTGCGATTCCGATGCATGTTCCTCAGGGTTATCAGGTTTCCCTCCTGACCGCCGACTGGCAGGGGTATGCCGAAGGAAAAACCCGTCTCAAGCGCCGCTACTTTTTCCCGATGAGCAGCATTGGCACCACTCCCTGGAAAACCAGCAATTTCAGTTCACCGGGCGGGGTTGATTACCTGAAAAAAGACAAAATGATCCACAGTTCCTTGACGTGGTCACCTTGTGGTAAAGATGTGACTTTCCGTATCAACAGCAGGATTCATGCCGATACCTGGAACAGTTATATGGCTGTGGATACGCTTGACATGAAAAACAGGGTCATTTTTCATCTGCAATGGCAGACCTGTTAATTATCAGAATTGACTACAATAAACCTTCTTTGGCCAGATAAAACCCATCTCCTTATACACAAATATTCAGGATCATAAAAATCAAAGACTTAGTTTCAAAGTTTATTTTTAGTCGCTTTGTGTAACCGACTGATCTTCAAGGCTTTGAACAGAATTGCCAAAAAAAACCAATCCCTCATAACCTATTGATTTATATATGCACCAAGACTTGTGTATAAGGAGATGGATAAAACCACACCAGCCTGATCTCACCAGTCCGGCTGGTGTCGGCGCAGGTGGCTCGGCAGGCGCATGCCGTTCAAACAACTGCAGAAATCTTTCCAACACATCGGGATTAGGGATTATTCCCGGAAAACAAACGGCAGTACATTCAGCCCCCGATACATCGTCCCGGCAGTGGAAAACCTGCTCCCCCTTTCACCCGTGCTGAAGTGCGCTATCTTTACCGACTTTCTACCCTGAGTCACAAGACAGCGCCATGCACGAATACCTGCAACATTTCCTTGATTTTTCCGCCCGGCACCTGTGGTTGACCCTGGGGCTTGCCCTGTTGGTCAGTGCCGCTGAGGCGCTGCTGGTGGTGGGCCTGTTTGTGCCCAGTACCCTGATACTGGTAGGACTGGGCGGGCTGGTCGGGATGGGCAAGCTGCCCTTCTGGCCGGTTTTTCTGGCCACGGCAGCAGGAGCCATACTGGGGGATGCGCTGTCCTACTGGGTCGGGCACCATTACCGTGAACGCCTGTACGGGTTGTGGCCATTTTCCCGCTACCGTGACCTGCTGCGGCTCGGGCAGGATTATTTCAGCCGCCATGGTGGTAAAAGTGTGGTGATCGGGCGTTTTATTCCGGGCATCAAAGCCGTGGTACCCGGTATTGCCGGGATGATGGGCATGAATCCGTGGCGTTTTACGCTGCTGAATGTGCTTTCGGCACTGGCCTGGGCGGCCACCCATCTGCTGCCGGGCCTGTCTGCAGGCTGGGTGGTGGCGGTTTTGGCCGGGATCAGCCGTCGTCTGGCACTCACCTTTGCCCTGACCCTGATACTGGGGCTGCTGCTGATCTGGCTGGTCAACCGTGTCATTCGTCTGGGGCTTTATTACCTGCCGCGCTGGCATGCGGTTCTGGTGGCCTGGGTGGAGCGTAAACCGGAGCGTGTTCATGGGTTGTCGGGGCGCATTGTGCTGGCCGAATACGCCAATTTCCGCCAGGAAACCGCCATGTACCTGCTGCTGGCACTGGCGCTGGGCGGGCTGCTCATGGTGCTGGCCAATGTGCTGCTGCAGACCGGGCTGGGCGGGCTTGATCCGGCACTGAGCCAGGGACTGCAGGGCCTGCGCACCGAGTGGTCAGACATTCCCATGCTGGCGGCCACCCTTTCCGGTGACACCTTCGTAATCACCGGGGTGGTGGTGGCGGTACTGGGCGTACTGCTGTACCAGCGCCAGCATGCCCTGCTGACCGGTGTGCTCGCAGCCTTTCTGGTGGCCGGTGTATTCATTTTCGGCCTCAAGGGCATGATGCAGGTACCGCGCCCGACCCCGGACCTTTCCAGTGGCATGGACACCTATTCCTTTCCCAGCGGCCATACCGGATTCAGCACCCTGCTGGCCGGTCTGCTGATCTGGTTTGCCCTGAAAGGGCTGCCGGGACGCTGGTACAGACCGACCGTACTATTGCTGGTGCTGCTGACGGGCCTGATTTCACTGTCACGCATCTATCTGGGGGCACACTGGCCTTCGGACGTACTCGGCAGCCTGTTTTTCAGTACCCTGCTGAGTCTTGTTTTCGCACTGGTTTTTCAACACGAGCCGGTTTCCGCCATCCTGAGTACCCGTATCCTGTCGGTGGCGGCCCTGAGTTTTCCGGTACTGACCGGCTGGCACATTCACAGCAGCTGGGACAGCGCCCGCCAGAAATACCAGCGTCACCCGGCCCCGCCTCTGGTGCTGGAACAGCCCTGGCAGCAGGGCGGATGGGCTGCCCTGCCAGCCTATCGTCAGGATCTGCACGGGGCCAGGGAGGAGCCTTTCCTGCTGCAGTGGCAGGGAAGTCCGGCCAGTCTGCAGACCGCCCTGCCCGACTGGACACCGGCTCCGGAATGGTCACTGGCGGGTCTGGATGGTTTTGTCAGGGGGGATACGGCTGCACCGGCCCTGCCAGCCATACCGAAACTGCAGGCCGGTCACGCCCAACAGCTCACCCTGATCAGGGTCCACCCACAGGGCCGCTATCTGCTGCGCCTGTACCCGCAACCGGTCGCAATGCCTGAAGGCGAAGTAAAGACCCTCTGGCTCGGCACCGTCACTGATGAGCAGCTTCACCGTCCCCTGGGCCAGTTCAGCTTGCCCTGGTCCGATGAGGAGCAGGTCTGCAATATTGACCTGCAGCAGCTACTGCCCGGTGCACAAGCGGTCGGGCCAGTGCTGGCAGGAGCCCCCGAGCAGGCGGGCTGCGGCGGTCAGCGCGTTATGGCCGGAATCAGGGTGCACTGAAGTTGATGCTTCGGTGTGTACCGTCGCAGAAAGGCTTGTTTTTGCTGGCTCCACAGCGGCAGAAGCCACCTTTTTCCCGGACACAGAGCGTATCGCCGTTGTGCAGCCGGACAGTGAGGGGACCGTTAAACAGCAGTGGACCGTTAGTGGCCGGTGAAAATTTCACCGACCCCGCCGGCGGGTCATCACTGACCGCCTCGGGAGCCATCGTATTATGGTCATCGAACGGGTGCGTTTTGTGACTGCCGTCACAGAAAGGCTTCCGGGCACTCTGCCCGCAACGGCACAGGGTCAGGCGGGTGCAGGTGGCCGAATCCAGTTCCAGCTCACCCCGGACAGCCAGAGGGCCATTGGGAATCAGGGTCACGGTGGCGTGTGCATTCGGTACTTCGTCCACCCCGCCATCCAGGCGCTCATAAACCAGGGCACCGGACGGGCAACGTTCAACCGTGCGAATGACTGCTTCGGTGGCAGCGCCCGCAAGATTGATCGGAGGGTCCCGGTCGCTGTCAAACACCTCGCGCAACTCGCGGAAACAATAACCGGCGTGTGCGCATCGGCTACCGTCAAAACTGACCCGGATCACATCATTTGCATCACTGTACTTTCTGACTGACATACCTGCTCTCCTGTTTTCCCATACCACGATATAGCCAGCCCCGGGCGATGGCAAGGCCTCGGCTGGCTGGTCATCGGGACCGGTGACGCTATACTGCAGCCCTTTTGGCCATCAGTTTGGGAGACCCCCATTATGTGGAAACCTGTTCTGGCGATCAGTATCGGCGCAGCAGGCGGTGCCCTGTTACGCTGGCAGCTAAGCCTGCGGCTCAACAACCTGTTTCCCCTGTTGCCACCGGGAACCCTGCTGGCCAATCTGCTCGGAGGATACCTCATCGGGCTGGCCCTGGCGTTTTTCTCCCATACCGTGCAGTTGCCACAGGAATGGCGCTTGTTGCTCATTACCGGTTTCTGCGGCAGTCTGACCACCTTTTCCACCTTCTCTGCCGAAGTCACCAGCCTGCTGCAGGGGGGCCGCCCCGGCAGTGCCCTGCTGGCCATCAGCGTGCATGTGCTGGGTTCGCTGCTGATGACCTTTGCCGGCATCATGACCTGGGAGTGGCTGCGGCGCTGACAGGCCGTGTCATCCGCAACAGTCGCGGCAATGATTAACACGGGACTTTTGCCGGTTGAGTCGGCATAATTCCGGCCTGTTTCTGTGCCGCCTGAACGGGTATCGGAACCCGCCTGACCATCAAACCAAGCTGCCGGATTTTTCATGCCATCCCAATCCCTGTTTTCCGGTGTGGCCAGTCTGTTATTGCTGGCTATGGCCACCCTGCACATCTTTGCCACCCTTGTCCCGCTGATTCCGCTCTGGCTCAGTGGCCTGTGTGGCTGGATTGCCCTGCTGTTGTTATTACTGTCCCGACCGGGCCAGTTCAGCCAGTTTTTCTGGCTCGGGGGAGCTGGTGTGCTGTTTCTGCTGCTGGGAAGCTGGCGTGGCAGTCCGATCGTGCCGGAAAAGCTGCTGTTGCAGAACAATGGCCTGATGGTGATGCTGTACTGTGTCGGCTTCCTGAAACTGGTTGCCGCCTCTGCCGGTGCGATTGACCGGCCACTGCCCACCGGACGCCTGGCTTTCATTAAAACCCTGCTTGGGGTGCATGTACTGGGTGCCGTGATCAATGTATCCATCCTGATTCTGGTGTCTGAGCGCCTGAAGGCCCGTGATGCATTGGGGCGACAGGCTGTCACCCTGATCGGGCGATCGTTCTCCATGGCAGCATTCTGGTCGCCCTTCTTTGCCGCCATGGCGGTTGCACTGAATTATGCCCCCGGTGCCCGGCCGTATGACCTGATCAGCACCGGCCTGCTGCTGACCGCCATTGGCATGCTGGTCACCCTGATCGGTATGGGCGGTCGGGGCTTGAAGCGGCTGGCGGATTTTCAGGGCTATCCCATGCAGTTCAGCAGTCTGTGGATTCCGCTGCTGTTGGCCGGCAGTGTGGCAGTCACCCACTATTTCCTGCCGCAGCTGCCCATTCTGCTGTTGGTCAGTACCCTGTCACTGCTTCTGGTGAGCGTGCTCCTGTTTGCGACCCGGCCGCGTACGGCAGCCCCCTTGTTGCAGGGGCACATTCGCAGCAGCTCGACACGCATGGCGCGTGAGCTGGGCCTGTTCATGGGAGCCGGGCTGCTGTCGGTCGGGGTGGAAGCCCTGTTTGCCAGTTTCACCGGTTTGCAGCCTTTTTCCAGTGTTGACTGGGTACTGCTCAGCGGTCTGCTGGCCGGTGCGATTCTGCTGTCACTGCTGGGGGTGCATCCGGTGGTCAGTGTGGGAGTGATCGGTCCTTTTCTGGCACCACTGCCTGCAGATCCCAGCCTGCTGGCCACCCTGTACCTGTGCATCTGGGCCCTGGGCGTGGTGGCCAGCCCGTATTCCGGACTCAACACCATTATGCGCAGCCAGTTCAATGTAGCCGCCCTGGATGTGCTGCGCTGGAATATCGGTTATGTGCTGATCATGTGGCTGATGGTGTCGGGCCTGTTCTACCTGCAGACCTGAGTCATCAAACCCGGCTCAATGCCACAGGAAGCCGGAAACGCGCTTGCCGATCACCGTGTCATTGAACACCAGTTCGGCCTGACTGTCTGCACCGGCGGCACCGAAACAGACATGCAGCGGCAGCAGGTGCTCCTCACGCGGGTGACAGAAGCGGGCCTGTGGTGCCTGTGCCCAGTCCAGCAGACGCCGGGTTCGGGTAGCGGTATCCAGCCCCTCGGCACAGCAGGTTTCCACCAGCCAGTCGTCGAAGCGGATGGCACGCTGCTTTGAGTCAGGATCATCGCTGCGTAGGGCCTGCATGTTGTGAAAGGACAGGCCCGAACCCACAATCAGCACATTCTGCTTCCGCAGGTCGGCAATGGCCTGTCCCAGGGCCATGTGGCGCGCCGGGTCCAGCCCTTCCAGCAGGGACAGCTGCAGGCAGGGAATCCGGGCCTGTGGATACATCAGCAGCAATGGCACAAACAGGCCGTGATCATAGCCGCGCTGCGGGTCCAACCGGGCCGGAATATCATGCTGGCCCAGCCGGTGAGCAATCGCCTGTGCCAGGTCCGGATCACCGGGTGCCGGGTAACGGTACGTGTAGGTCTCCGGCGGAAAACCGTAATAATCGAAATACAGGGGCGGCTGCGGGTTGGCCGTCAGGGTAGCTACCGATGCTTCCCAGTGGGCACTGATCACCAGAATCGCTGCCGGTGTTCCCAGACGTGGCGCGACAGTCCCGAGAAACCGGGTCAGATTGGCATGATCCGGATCGTCCATCAGCGGACGGGGACCGCCACCGTGCGGCAGATACAGGACCGGACTGCGGGCCGGGTTGGTTTGCGTGGGGACGGGCATTACGGGTTCAACAGGCTGGTGATCATGGTCAGCAGCTTCCGGTGGTCAGCATCAAAATTGCGAATGCCTTCGGCCAGCTTCTCGGTTGCCATGGCATCTGCATTCATGGCCCAGCGGAAGTCCTGCTCCGTCATGCGCACCGGGCCTTCAGCACCGGCCTGCCGGGGAGACAGACGCCGTGGCAGTGCGGTGCTGTCGGCTTCCAGTTCGTTCAGCAGGGCCGGTGCAATCGTGAGCCGGTCACAACCGGCCAGGGCCTTGATCTGGCCGGTATGGCGGAATGAAGCCCCCATGACGATGGTTTTAATGCCATTGGCTTTGTAATAGGCGTAGATGCGCCGCACCGACCGGACGCCGGGGTCATCTTCCGGCTCGAACGTCCGGCCTTCCTGTCTGGCATGCCAGTCGGTGATGCGTCCGACAAAAGGCGAGATCAGGAACACCCCGGCATCGGCGCAGGCAATGGCCTGGGCCTGACTGAACAGCAGGGTCAGGTTGCAGTTGATCCCCTCGCCTTCCAGTATCCGGGCTGCACGGATGCCTTCCCAGGTCGATGCCAGCTTGATCAGAATCCGTTCACGCCCGATGCCACGTTCTTCGTAGCCGCCAATCAGGGCCCGCGCCTTGTTGACCGAGGCTTCCGTATCAAACGACAGGCAGGCATCCACCTCGGTTGAGACCCGCCCCGGAACCAGGCCCGCCAGCTCGGTCCCCACCCCGAGGGTCAGGGCATCGGCAATGACTTGGGCGGAATGTCCCTGACGCCGACCCCGATCGATTTCGGTATGGACCAGTGCCTCAAAAGCCGGGCTTTGCAAGGCTTTCAGCAGAATGCTGGGGTTGGTGGTGCAGTCAACCGGTTTCAGGGCGCGAATGGCCTCCACATCGCCGGTATCTGCAACGACGGTAGTCATTGCCCTGAGTTGTTCAAGTGTGCTGGCCATTGCCGGCTTCTCCTGTGCTTCAGTGGTAGCAGCAATCGGCCGTTGCGACTGCTGTTTTTGCTTTTTATGAAAAACGGCTTTCGATTGTAGCGAATCGGGTAGCCGGTTTCACGAACAACCGGGGGACAACTGAGGTTATCGGGCTTCCGGATGTTTCAGATGAAAAAACTGAAAAAAAACTTTACATTAGATTTTTATAATATTATTATTTTCTAATATTAAGTGCTGACCACTTCAACAGATTGCCAGGAGATTTATCATGAAAGTTCAAGCCATTGTTTTTTCTGCCCTGATTGCCCTTTCCGGTGCAGCTTCCGCCGAGTTCTTTCCCGGAATGGACAACGGTGCAGCCAACGGCAACGGATATGGTACCGGTACTGCCTACACCAACGGCTATGGTCAGGGTTACGGTACCGGCCAGGGCGATGTGAACGGCTGGGGTCGCGGCAAGGGCAATGCTGACGGTGAAGTCGAATTCCAGATTACTTTCAAGGGCAAGGGCAAATCCGACATGAACGGCGACTGGTACGGTGCCGGTAAGGGCAATGCCAACAGCTACCTGAGCGGACAGGGTAATGGCTGGGGCAACGGTTACGGCAACAGCTACGGTTATACCAATACGGCCGGCAACGGCTATGGCTACTACCCGCAGTTTGCACCACAGTTCATGCCTGCTCCCCAGGTTGCTCCTGCAGCCCGGTAATCACTCCTGATTCCATCGCTTCCTTGGCAAGGGTGTCAGCTTCCGGCTGGCATCCTTTTTTTACCGGAAAACCGGTCCCGGACTGTCCGGCTTTTTCAGGTTCATCCGGATTTCATCGGGTGGACATTTTTTCCAGCCGAACCTGTGCAACCGGTACCCGCAGTACCTGATCATCAAGCCGGACCCAGACATGGGCACCGTCCGGATCAACCCGGTCCGTCAGGAGCAGCCCGGGCTGTGATTCACCATCCAGATTTACCCTGACGCCAAGCCGGACCTGTGAGGGTTTGACCATGCGCCATGCAGATGGCGCAGCCGGGTCCGGCTTGTTGGCGGCCTGCTGCGCGGGTATTCCGGGGGAAGCTGTTCCAGCCGGTTTTTTTCGGGCATTGAGGGCGGTACGGCTTTGCAGCCGGCTCATGCCACTGCCGCCAGCCACCGCTTCATTGCACAGTTCCAGACAGGCAGCACTGTCCAGTTCATGCAGCTGGCGCAGGTTGTTGAGGGTTTCGGTATCGCGCGTAATGCCCTGCTCATACAGACCCGCAATTACCGGTGGCAACCTGAGCAGGCTCAGGTGGGAGGATACAAACGGCACGGTTTTGCCAATGCGTCGGGCGATATCTTTCTGTTTCCAGCCCGCCTCGACAAACCGTTGCAGGGCGGCGGCAATCTCCAACGGTTTGAGGTCATCGCGCTGAATGTTCTCCACCAGCTCTCCGGCAGTGGCCTCCAGCGCACTGGCCGCAGCATCATGCACGATGGCATCGATGGTCGCCAGACCGGCCTCCCGGCAGGCATGCCAGCGTCGTTCACCTTTCTGAATCTCGTACAGGCCGTCAGGACCGGGCGGAGAAACGATAATGGGCTGAATCTGCCCGTCCTGCAGCAGGGAATCCGCCAGTCCGTGGATATCCTCAAACGCCTTGCGTACCTGATCGGGTTTGGGTTTTACCGTCTCCAGTGGCAGTTTCATGACCACGGCACCCGGTGGATTGCGGGCGGCCTGGGCCAGGCTGGCCAGATTTTTCAGGTTGCTGAGTGCCATGTCAGTTTGCCCGCTCCAGAATTTCCCGCAACACGGCCCGGACCTCCCTGGCGGCATCTCCGGCAGCGCCGGAACGCAGTTTCCACACCGGAATGCCCAGATTGGTGGCATTGTCCAGGGGGGCACGCGAGCTGATGACATTGCGGAACATGAGTTCCGGTATCTCCTGATACAGCTGCTGCATGGCCTTTTTGTGCGTGATGGAACGGTTGTTCATGTTGTTGATGACAATGCCGGGGATGCTGAGTCCGGGATTCAGGGTATTTTTGACCGAAATAATGGTATTCAACAGACCTTCGACCCCGTCCACGGCGAATCCAGACAGCTGCACCGGGCAGACTACATGGGTTGACATGGTCAGTGCAGCCACCAGCTTGCGTCCAAGAGAGGGAGGGCAGTCCAGCAGCACATAATCGTAATCAGCAAGCAGGGGAGTGAGGTTTTGGCGTGGATTGACGACCTGATCCAGCGGTATGGCTTCCATTTCGAACAGTTCCGGATCATTTTTTGGCGTGTGAATCAGGTCCATGCCATAGCTGCAGTGCATGACCCGGATATTGTCCAGCCCGGACTGAAACAGCTCGCTGGTTTTGGTTCCCTGGTAAACCGGATCAGCCTCACTGCCCTTTTCTCTGGCCAGACGGGATGAGGTATTGCCCTGACCATCCATGTCGATCACCAGCACACGCTGCTTTTTGTCATGCAGAAAAAAGGCCATCTGGATACACAGCGTGCTTTTGCCGACTCCGCCCTTCTGGTTGGCAAAGCTGATGATTGTCGTCATGGGACTCCCTTGACATGCACTGCGTTCAGTACATTTACCGCTATAGATACCAGCCCTGATGGTATTGCACAAGGCTTTTTTCACAGGTTTTTCAGGGCACTCCTGATCTGAATAAAAAATAAACACAACAACAACAACAGGCCCTTGTTGTAATATGTTTAAATATAGTTTAAGAATGTTTAGCTTTTTTTTTCCTTTTATATTCATTGCTTTACACGCGGTTAGGACACCGTTTGTGTGATGAAATGACACCATCTGTGTGATGAAATGACACCGTTTGTGTGATGAAATGACACCATCTGTGTGACAAATGACACCGTTTGTGTGCTGACTTCGTAAAAGCATTCAAGTAATTGATTTAAATGAAATGACACCTTTATTAATTATCAGGGTGTCATTTTATGAGTGATGTCGTATACTGCGGTCCCGACCAGAAGGACAGGGACTGTGATCGCAACCGAACTCGCCAGAGATGTCAAAAAGCATGTTGCCGCCATCCGCATCTCCAATGAAATCGGACTGGTGCCGCGCAAGATGTGGAACATTCTGCTGCTGAACGCCTACGACAGTTTGCTGACACGTCAGCAACACACCATTCACTTGGGGGTACTGTCTGAAGCCATGGGCTATAACAGCCGTAATTATGTGCGGCTGCGGGAGTCCCTGGAAAAACTTTCCACCACGGCGGTGACCTGGGATGTGGGAGGAAAAGCGGTGGAAGCCGGGCAGTGGAACAGGAATTTTTCCATCTCTTCCCTGCTGTCCTGGGGTAAGGTTGAGGATGGCGTGCTGTATTACGGTTTTTCCCCGATTCTGGCGGAACTGCTTTACAACCCCGAAATCTACCAGCGTATCAACATTGCCCAGCAACGTCTGTTCCGGACCGCCTACGGGCTGGCCTTGTGGGAAAATTGCGTGCGTTACAGCAATACCGGCTCCACCGGTTTACTGACGGTTGATGAGTGGCGCAAGCTATTGGGTGCAACCGCCAAAACCTATGACGAATACCGGCGTTTCTCCCAAAAGGTGCTGATGCCTGCGCTCAGGGAAGTGAACAGCGTCTCGAACATCGAGGTCAGGCTCAAGGTCAAGCGTACCAATCGCCGGGTCAGTCATCTGGGCTTTCTGGTCAGGCTCAGGGAAGCGGCAGCCGGTGTCATTGTTTCCCCTGCCGTGCTCGGTTCCATTGCCGACAGTGTGGAGTTCCGGCAGCTGGTTGAATATGGCATCACGGATGTGCAGGCCAAGCTCTGGATTCAGGAGCACGGTTTTGAATACATCCGTGAAAAGCTGGCGCTGGTGGAGGAAAAACGGCTCGGCAACGGCATTAACAGCAGTATTGCCGGGTTTCTGGCCACAGCCATCCGCAATGACTTCAAGAGTGAAAAGGTGGTTCAGCAGGTTGCTGAAGCGGCTGCGCAACAAAGGCAGCAGCAGGCGATACAGGAGCGTCAGTTAAAAGCCAGACGTGAGGAACTGATGCGTGAATATGAAAAGCAGGCACGCAGGGACTTCCTGGATGCGCTGTCTCCAGAGGCCGGGGAGCAACTGTTGCAGGAGCTGAAGGAAGCCCGACAGGACGACCTGTTTTTGCGTGAAGAACTGGCACGTCTGGGGCTGGAGAGCCCGTTCATCGGGCATGAAATTCTCGGCCGCATCCCTGACTATAAAAAGCGGCGTGACAAGTATGTTCGTAATGCACTGAAAAAACAGGGTTTGCTAACATAGGCCGGTTGCCAAAACGAGGGGGTTGGTAGGAAAGGACCCCGTTTGTGTGCAGTGCCGGTAAGGGAATTTCATGCACTGTTTTCACATGTGAAAATCGCTGTTTTTCTGCATTGATACCCTGATTGCTACACGATTTTTCTGCTTCTGGCGGTTCATGCGGTAGGGAAAGCCCCCGTTTGTGTGCTGCGTATCGGGTGTTGCTGACCTGGAAAATATCTACCAGAGCCGGCACGCTGGCGACATATCTGGGTGGATGGGTCTCAGGTAGTGCGGTGGCGGGAAGTTTGTCGGGTATTTTATTTTGCCTTTCTCCTGTTCGGGACTGGGTGATCTTGTTTCGGTTTTGTCCGGCCTTCTATCATGAAAACTCATGTTAAAAAGGCAATGAAAAAGGGAGTGTGGTGATGAGTCTTGTGCATATCGAATGGGGTGACCTGGAAAGAAGCGAAGCCATTGAGCAGTATGTTCGTGAGCGTTCAGAGAAGATATTTCTGCATGCCCCCGGTGCCACCAAACTGATTGTGCACTTTCAGATCATCAATCCGGTACAAAGTACCGGCATACCGACCCAGAAGGTCAGCATGGAATTGCGGCTGCCCAGGCATCAGGATGTCCGTGCAGAAGAGGAAGGCAGTGATCTCTACAAAGGGATTCGGGAGACCAAAAAAGCCATTCTGGCGCAGCTGGAAGGACGCAAGCAGGTCAATCGGGTGCGTCCGGATCCTGGCACCGAGGCATAGAATCTGCCCTGCAAGTGGTATTACGCTAGAAATCCACCCGGCGGCGTTCTGTTTTGGTCTGGCTGCGCTTTTTCTTGCTTTCCAGGCGTCGTTTCCGTGAACCCGGCGTTGGGCGGGTTGCCCGGCGGAACTTCCGGGTGGCTGTCGCTTGCAGGATCAGTTGGCGCAGGCGTTCCAGGGCTTCTGTCCGGTTTTTCTCCTGACTGTTGTGCGTTTGGGCCTTGATGATGATTATCCCCGCCGTGGAGATACGTTGATCCGGCCAGGCCAGCAAGCGTACCTTCCAGGATTCCGGCAGGGATGAAGCCCGAATGTCAAAGCGCAGATGAATGGCTGTTGCCACCTTGTTGACGTTCTGTCCTCCCGACCCCTGAGCACGGATGGCCTGAAAAGTGAGCTGCTCTGCAGGGATAATCCGGTTACCGGGCAGTGTCAGCATGATTGTTCTCCTTAGCCGTTTTGTCCAGGTTCCGGTGGTTTTGCAGGAATGCTGTCTTATGCCGCAAACGGGGCCGGTACGGTTTCACATGTGAAAATTCTACGGTATGGGGAGTGAAAGTACAGCGGCAGTATGGTCCCTTGCGCATTGCCACCTGAAACACCGTACCGGTACGGTGTTTCAGGTGGTTGCAGGCTGATATGCAGGGCAGGGGGTACGACATCAGCACGGCAGAAGCATAAAAAAACAAGCCCGTCCGGGCTTCTTTCAAGGCTTTGGTGTCATGGGAAATGACAGATTATGGTTTTATTATGCTTTAGAAGCCCAGGGACAGGCCCAGGGTTGTCTTGTCATAAGGATCCAGGTCGTGTTCCTCATGCTCAAGAAACAGCCGGGCTCCGGTGCCCTTGTCCGGATTGCCGCCCAGGGTATAGGTCACATTGCCGATCACGGCCGTGTTGTCGAGGGCATTATTGTCATGGTCCTTGTCGAAATAACCCAGATTTACTGCCGTTTTCGGAGTTATGTTGTATCTGCCGGCCACTGCATTGACGGTGAAATCCCCGGAGGGGTGGTCCGGGTTGGTTTCGTGAGTGGCACCGATTTGCCAGTTATCGACGATATAGCTGACACCGACTGCCTTGCGGGCGTAGTCACCGGCAACGGTCTTGTCGAAATCCACAATACTGGCTGCGGCCTTGAAAGGGCCCTGTTTGTAGACGACCCGGACGGATTTGGCGTCAACGGATTTGCCGTTGGAATCGTTGGTGGACAGTATGGAGGGCGAAATATAGAAGTTGGCAAACGTGGGGCTCCGCCAGGCAAAAACACCGGGGGCATACAGCGGCTGGTTGGTCAGGCCGCTGCTCTGGGTATAGCCGCCACTGACCGGGTTGTAAACTTCCGTGTTTTCAAACAGGTCCAGGTGGCCGTAAACATCCGTCCGAACTCCGCTGGCTGTCCGGCCCAGGACAAAGGTACCGGCATTGGCAGTAGGCACCACAATGCGTGCAGTACGGATACGGGCTTCATTGTCATCCGAACCGTTGTTCGGGTTGGCGAGATCGGAAAACTCGGCTTCCAGTGTGTAGAGTGCTTTGAAGTTGTCGTAGGTCAGTGCTCCCTTGACACCCAGCATGGCCTGACCGACCCGGAAACCGTCATCTTTGTCACCGTTCAGGCTTTCCTGCTGTACCCGCAGCTTGCCGTAAATATCCGGGCTGGACTGTTCTTCGGCAATCGCCTGACCCATGACGCCCGTAGTGGCCAGCAAGCTGGACAGGATGAAATGTCTCTTCATCGCTTTGCTCCTCCAATTCATTGTATGGCTGTTGAAAATTAACGTTGTGGCATGTCTGCCAGTGTGTAGACCAGGCTGACCCTGGCCTCTTCAGGAACGGGGGGTACCTGTGCCGCCCATTGCAGGTACCGTTCACGCATTGCGGCCAGCCGCTCCGGCTCACGCCTGGCCTGATTGGCCCGTTCGCGGGCATCGTTCACGACATTGAACAGGTATTCATGCTCATCAACCTTGAGGTATTTCCAGTCCCAAAGCCGCAGTGCACGCTGGTCACGGTATTTCATGCGCCAGTACATCGGGCGTTCAAAAGGGCGGGCCGGATCAGCGAAGGTCGGGCGCATGGATACCCCGTCCAGGCTATGGCCTTCGGGCAGTTTTGCTCCGGCGATATCGAGAATGGTGGCGGTCCAGTCCATGGTCAGGCAGTGCTGCTCACAGCTGGCCCCCGGTGCCTGGATACCTTTGGGCCAGTGCACGATGTAGGGAACCCGGATGCCACCCTCCGTCAGGTCCATCTTGCCACCCACCAGCGGCCAGTTGTCCGAAAAGCGCTCGCCACCATTGTCACTGGTGAAAATGATCAGGGTGTCATCCAGCAGGCCGTTTTCCGTCAGTGCATCCACGATCCAGCCGATTCCCTCATCCATCTCCCGGATCATGGTCTGGTAGGTTTCCACATTGCCGCCATCCAGATGGGTGATATTCTTCACCACTTCCGGATCCACCTTGCCCTGGGCTCGGGTTTCCCAGGGCCAGTGCGGGGCGGTGTAGTGCAGGCTGAGCAGAAAAGGCTGGCCGTCGGCAGCACGGTCGCGTACATACTGCGCCCCGCGCCGGGAAATCATGTCGGTGAGATAGCCGTCTTCTTCATACGGTTCGCCATCCAGCTCAAGGTCCTGCTTCTGGTCGCGTCCGGTGTGTGAGTAATAGCCCACCCCGCCGGACATCGGGCCGAAGTGGTGCATGTAGCCACTTTTTTCCGGGCCGAAATGCGGACGGTAGCCCAGATGCCACTTGCCGATCAGGGCCGTATGATAACCCGCATCCTTAAGCAGTGAGGGCAGGGTGGGCAGCTCGGGATGCAGGCCAAGCTCGGGATTGCCCCGGGCATTGCCGGCCATGGGTTCCTCACTGGCTCCGCGTACCCAATACTGGTAACGCCCGGTCATCAGGGCAAAGCGGGTCGGTGAGCAGACCGGGGAGTTGGAGTACCCGTTGACGTACTTCAGGCCGTTGGCCGCCAGCCGGTCCAGTACCGGTGATACCGGAACCCGGCCACCATAACAGCCCAGATCGGCATAGCCGAGATCATCCGCAACGATGAAAATGAAGTTGGTCATTGAAATTTCCTTGATGAATTGCCTGATTGTGCCATTGCCTTCCCCACGTGTGGGGGAAGGCATCAAGATGGAAAAACCATCCAGTGGCGTGCCTAGAGGGCCTGTTCTGCATTGGCTGTCAGTGGGGTCGATGGTTTTTGCCGGTGATGCACGAACAGCAGCACAATTCCCAGTGCCAGACCGAGCAGGTCGACCCAGAGCATCGGTGCAAACAGCATGACGGCAGCCAGGATGCGCAGTCCGATTTCCCAGGAAACCAGCCGATGCACATCACAGCGACTCAGGGCACTGCCCAGCAGGTACATGCTGAAGATCAGTTTCAGAACCACCCAGAGCCAGGGGAGCCAGGCAAAGGGAACGCCGGCCTGATCCACTGTCAGCAACAGCGGGTTGTAGGCAAAGGCAAACGGAATGAAGAAAATCATCACACCGATGCGGGAAGCCGTCACCCCGGTTCCGATCGGGGAACCGCCGGAAATCGCCGCCGCCGCATAGGCGGCTATTGCCACCGGTGGCGTTATCGTTGAAGCGACCGCAATCAGGAACACGAACATGTGCGCAGTGAGTGGCTCCAGTCCCAGTGACTGCATGGAAGGCAGGGCAATGGCGGCTACCGTGACATAGGCGGGCAGGGTGGGCATGCCCATACCCAGCAGGATACAGCCACCGGCAACCACAATCAGGGCCAGCAACAGTGAGTGCCCCATGACATTGCTCATCAGCACCCCGAACTTGACCGGTACACCCGTAGCCGACAGGGTGGAAATCACGATCCCGACGGCGGCAATGGCCATCAGCAGCTGGGCAAAAGTCTCCCCCCCGTTACGCAGGGCCGTTATCAGCTTGAGCGGCTGTGAACGGATGGCCGGGTTGATGAAGCTCAGCGGAAACAGCAGGGCGATAGCGGCAATGGAGGAGCCCGAGGCCGAGAAGCCCATGACCAGCAGTACTACGATCAGCAGCAGCGGGCCGAAAACCAGAACCAGGTTCAGGTAATCCTGCAGTGTGGGTGGAGCCACCGCCGCAGAAGAGGCATCCGCACGAATGCCCAGACGGCGCGACTCAAACATGATCATCAGGAACAGGCTCAGGTAGTAGGCAACTGACGGTACCAGAACGGCAAGAATGACAGTGAGATAACTGACACCGACATAATCGGCCATGACCAGTGCAGCCGCGCCCATGATCGGCGGCATGATCTGCCCCCCCGTGGAGGCTGCGGCTTCCACCGCACCGGCAAAGTTGGGCGAGAAACCCCGTTTCTTGATCATGGGTATGGTCACAACGCCGGTACCCACCACATTGGCTACGGCACTGCCTGAAACGGTGCCGAACAGGCCGGAGGCCATGACGGCGGCATGAGCCGGCCCTCCTGTCGTCTTTTTCATCAGTGAGAAAGCGATGCGGATCATGGACTCGCCAGCGCCGACGCCTTCCAGTACCGCACCCAGGATAATGAACGGGAATACGGTGGTGATCACGATCGAGAAGGTGGAACCGATAATGCCGGTATCAAGGCTGAACCACAGGTTCTGTGCCAGCAGCTCGTTGATGTCCCCCATCTTGGTCTGCAGCGGGCCGGGCCAGTAGGGGCCGGTGATCATGTAGAGGATGCCGATAACACCGAGAATGGCAACCGGAAAGCCCCAGTAGCGCCAGCAGAAAAACAGTGATGCCGCCGCAGCCCCCAGCGCAATCCAGCGCTCATAAGGACCGAACAGGAACATGGCCTCATCGATCTCGATGCCCACATAGTAGTATTTGACACAGGCCCACATCAGCATGGCCGTGGCAGCCAGGGCCAGCAGTTCCATCAGGCCGTCGAACCAGGGCTTGCCCGTGCGTTTCAGGCCCAATGCAACGACCAGCACACACAGGGCAAAGAAACTGGCCCGGAAAAATACCATGGGAAAGGGGCCGATCCGGAAGTCACCAATCGCGGGCATGACATTGGCCAGACCGTAGAGTGTCACCACCAGTGCCAGAACACTGGTGGCCAGTGCCCGCCACTGACGGACAGGCGGCGTGGAATCCGTATCACTCATGGTGCTTACTCAGCCAGCAGATTGGCAGGAATCTCGATATTCTGCTCTTTGTAGTAACGCACGGCACCGGGATGCAGGGGTGTGACCACCGCCCCGAAACGCTGCCCGGCATTCACACCCTTGAGCAGCGCATTGCCTTTTTTGGCTTCATCCAGACTGTCGAAATAGATTTTGGTCATGTTGTAGGCAGCCTCTTCCGGTAAATCCTTCCGCACCACCAGCATCATCACCGTCTCCCAGGTATGAACATCCTCGTCCTTGTTGACCTGTCCGGAATAGGTGTCTTTGGGAATCAGGGCCTTGACCATGCCGGTGCCCTCGGGCGGCTCGACTTCACCCTTCAGTGACAGGATGCGGATGTCACGCGAGAGGGACAGTTCCGTCAGGGCCTGTGAACCCTGCGGTTGCGGGGTGACAACCATGTCATATTGGCCGTCACGGAAGCCCTGCAGTGCCACACCCCAGGGAGCCTTGATACCTTCATAATCCTTGCCGGCCTCATAACCGGAAGCCTCCTTGATCAGGCTGGTGATCTGCAGGTTTGCCGAACCGGCTGGCGGGCCGATATAGACCTGCTTGTCCTTGATGTCTTCCCAGTTTTTAATGTTGCCATCGGCCCAGACGATGGGGTGATAGATACTGGCGGAAAAACCGAACAGGGAACGGACATTATCGGTCAGGGCCTTGCCTTTTTCTTCGCCCAGCTTGCTGTAGGCACCCTTGCCTCCGCGCAGGTCCAGATAGGCCGGTGGCGGCATGACGGCTGAGTCCAGATTGCCCTGCCCGATCTTCAGCAACGACTTGGTCAGGGTCTGGTCCATGGCCAGTTCAACATCAACACCCCCCTTGGACCAGTATGGTGCCATGGTCTGGGGCAGCAGGCCGACCACGCTGTTGGTACCGCCGGTTTCCATCGAAACCTTTTCTGCCCATGCCGGCAGGGCGCACAGGCTCAAAATGGTCGTCAATAACAGGGATTTCACAAACTTAACGTGCATAACTTTCTCCTCCAATGTGCAGAATGGGCGCTGCCCTCTCCGGCAGACCCGGCGGCCAGGATAGCCTGACCGCCTATTTGATCGATTTTATGACCAAAAGTAAAATGCCAATTTGGATGCCCAAACAGACATTTTTGTATGAAAGAAACGGACCTGTTTCAGGTTTTAGCCATTTCATGACCACGTTTGATGCGGCTATTTCCATAACCCGTGCCCGGCTGGAAAATCACCGACCCGAACACCTACTCAGCCAGCAGTGCAGCAGGAATCTCAATATTCTGCTCCTGATAGTACCGCACGGCGCCAGGATGCAAAGGCGTCAGAAGGCCGTCAAAACGCTGGTCGGCACTGACCGTTTTCAACAGGTCATTGGCCTTGTGCACCGCATCCAGGCTGTCGAAGTAGGTCTTGGTCAGGGTATGGGCCGTGTCTTCAGCCATATCCTTGTTGACCGCCAGCATCATGACCGTGACCCAGACTGTGACGGTTTCATTTTTATTGACCTGGCCGCTGTAGGTATCAGGCGGAATGGTGCTGGTGATCATGCCCAGATCCGGCGGTGATTCGGCATCAGCCGGAAGCGACAGAATGCGGATGTCACGCGACAGGGACAACTCGGTCAGCACCTGTGAACCCAGGGCCTGTGGAGCAATAACCAGGTCATACTGACCATCCCGGAAACCCTGAATGGCCACCCCCCACGGTGCCTTGATGCCTTCGTAGTCCCGGCCTTCCTCCAGCCCGGATGCCGCTTTGATCAGGGCCTTGATCTGGGCATTGGCCGTACCGGCCGGGGGGCCGATATAGACCTTTTTACCCTGGATGCCTGACCAGTCATCAATGCCGCTGTCAGCCCAGACGATCGGGTGATAGATGCTGGCGGAAAACCCGAACAGCGCCCTGACATTCCGGGCTATCTCCGTCCCTTTTTCTGCCCCCAGTCTGCTGTAGGCACCGCTGCCCTCAAGCAACCCTGCATAGGCGGGAGGCGGTACCACCGCCGAATCCAGACTGCCCTGACCAATCTTGAGCAGGGATTTGGTCAGGGTCTGGCCGGTAGCCAGCTCGACATCAATTCCGGCCTTGTTCCAGTAGGGGGCCATGGTTTGTGGCAACAGCCCGACCACGCTGTTCGGGGTCGCGGTTTCCATGGACACCTTGGCGGCCCAGACCGGTAATGCCAGCAGCATCAGGACGGGTATCAGGACAAAGTTCTTCAAAAACGTGCAGGGCATAATTGCTCCTCAGGGTAGTGATTCACAGGCAGATACAAGGCAGCTATTCAGTCAGCAGTGCTGCCGGGATATCGATAGCCTGTTCCCGGTAATAGCGCACGGCACCGGCATGTAGGGGAGCCACCACGCCATCAAAGCGCTGGTCGGCACTGACGGTTTTCAGAAGGTCGTTGGCCTTGCGGGCCGCATCGAGGTTGTCGAAATAAGTTTTGGTCAGGGTATAAGCGGTGTCTTCGGCCATATCCCGGTTGACTGCCAGCATCATGACCGTGACCCAGACCGTGACGGTTTCATTTTTGTTCACCTGGCCGCTGTAGGTGTCAGGCGGAATGGTACTGGTGATCAGGCCCAGACTGGCGGGTGGCTCGGTATCAGCCGGCAGCGACAGAATGCGGATGTCACGCGACAGGGACAGCTCGGTCAGGGCCTGTGAACCCAGTGGCTGCGGCGAGAAAACCATATCATACTGACCATCCCGGAAGCCCTGGATAGCCACCCCCCACGGTGCCTTGATACCTTCGTAATCCTTGCCATCCTCAAATCCGGCAGCCGTTTTGAGCAGGGCCGTGATCTGGGCATTGGCAGCACCGGCCGGTGGACCGATATAAATCTTCCGGCCCTTGAGGTCGGCCCAGTTCTCAATACCGCTGTCGGCCCAGACGATCGGGTGGTAAAAGCTGGAGGAAAACCCGAACAGGGCCCTGACGTGTTCGGCCATCTCGGCCCCTTTTTCTGCGCCCAGCCGGGTATAGGCTCCCTTGCCGGTGCTCAGGCCCATATAGGCCAGGGGCGGTATCACGGCAGAATCCAGATTGTCCTGGCCGATTTTCAACAGGGATTTGGTCAGGGTCTGGCCGGTAGCCAGCTCGACGTCAACACCGGCCCGGCTCCAGTAAGGAGCCATGGTTTGCGGCAACAGGCCAAGCACGCTGTTCGAGGTGGCGGTTTCCATGGACACCTTGGCGGCCCAGACCGGCAATGCCAGTAGCATCAGACCGGCAATCAGGATAAGGTTCTTCAGGCATGCGAACGGCATAAGGTCTCCTCCAGATAGTAATTTCCGGCCATGGCCTCCCAGACATGACCGTGACATTGTCGCCTTATACTATTGGAGCGGGTTACACGCCAAAAGTAAAATGCTAATTTGGTTGGCTAACCAGACATTTTTGTATGAACCCTAAACATTTGCTTCAGCTTGCGGTGATTCTGGAGAAAGGTTCCATCAGTGCGGCTGCCGAACACCTGCTGCTGACCCAGCCAACGCTGACCCGCAATATGCACACCCTGGAAATGCAGGCCGGAGGCCGGCTTTTTACCCGCAGCCGCTTCGGCGTGTGCAGTACCCCGCTGGGAGAAACACTGGCCCGGGATGGTCGCGCCATTGCACGCCAGATGCAGTCCGCCCGTGAAAGTGCTTCGCGTTACAAGCTTGGTTTTCATAATCAGCTGCAGCTGGGGGTCGGTCCCCTGATCGGTATGGCACTCATGCCCCCCTTGTGTGAGCGCCTGTCCCGCGAGCATCCCGATATTGCCCTGACCGTGGTGTGCGGGCGGCCCCAGCACCTGATGGAACAGATGATCGACGGGGATTATGACATTGTGCTGGCTCCTGCGATCCACCCCCAGATACCCTCCGGATTCGGGCGTTGCCTGCTGGCCGAGGACCGCCTGGGGGTGTCCTGTGGCCCGGGTCACTCATTGGCCGGGATTCAGACTCTGGAACCCAAAGCACTGGACCAGTGTGAATGGATGGTGATCGGGTCAACCTCGCCTTTTGAAAACATGGAACAGGAACTGCTGGATCGTAATCATATCCGGCGGGTGCGTACCCAGTTTGCCACCATGAGTGATGCCATAATCCTGCTGTCGGTACTGATGCAGGGGCGGCATCTGGCTGTCCTGCCCAAAACACCACTGGCATTGCTGCAGAGCACTTACCCACTGGTGGAACTGCCCCTGAATCAGCATGTGGCCACCCGCAACCTGTATTTCTGGTACCGTGAATCACTGTGGGACAGCGAGGCGATTCAGAACTGTCTGAGCATTGCTCAGGATATTGTGGCAACGCTGGAATAACCGGGGGCCGTCAAGGGGGATTGCCGTCCGCCGTGTCAGGGCATCAGCATGGGTTCTGAATCGCCTGTCCGTTCTCCTTGACGGTTTCCAGCACAATAGAGGAGCTGGCATCCACCACCCCCGGCAGGTACAGAATCCGGTTTTCCAGGAACCGGGCAAAGCGGGGCAGGTCGGGAGCAGTAATATTGAGCATGAAATCCGTGTTTCCGGAAATTTTGTGACAGGCTTCCACCTCGGCATAGCTGATCACTGCTTCGTGAAACTGCTGTGCCGCTCTGGCATCGTGCCGGTTGATCCGGACCTGCACAAAGGCACGCACGGTATGACCCAGGGCATGGTTGTCCAATGCCACCGTGAAATGGCGGATGATACCGGCCTGCTGCAGGGCTTGGGTACGGCGCTGTATGCTGGAGGCTGACAGGTGCAGCTGCTCTGCCAACCCGGCCCAGCTGGCACGTCCGTCCTGCATCAGGGCTTTAAGGATAAGCCAGTCATAACGATCCAGGGTCATGGCACCTTCTGCATGAATCTGTTTTGATTATCCGTATTATTGCATGATTCCTGCAGAACTTGGTCTTTATGCGGCTGAATAAGCATAAACCCGCGCCGGCGAATGCCTTATGCTTATGAGGCTGGTACCAACCGGCCAGTTACCCGTCAATGAGGAGGTCCACATGCCGCATCCATCACAGGAAACCCGTTCCACCATCAACCCTTTGGGGCTGGACGGCTTTGAATTCATCGAGTTTGCCTCACCCCGTCCGGGGGTGCTGGAACCTGTTTTTGAGATGATGGGCTTCAGCAAGGTCGCCACCCACCGTTCCAAGGATGTGGACCTGTACCGTCAGGGCAGCATTAATTTCATCATCAACCGTGAACCGCACAGCCTGGCCCGGTATTTTGCCGAGGAGCATGGTCCCTCAGCCTGCGGCATGGCCTTCCGGGTGCGTGATTCGCATTTTGCCTACAAAAAAGCATTGGAACTGGGGGCCCAGCCGGTTGATATTCCGCCGGGTCCGATGGAACTGCGCCTGCCGGCCATCAAGGGTATCGGCAATGCCCCGATTTACCTGATTGACCGCTATCAGGAAGGTTCGACAATCTATGATATTGATTTTGAATACCTGGACGGGGTGGAACGTTATCCGGCAGGCTGCGGTTTTCATACCCTGGACCACCTGACCCACAATGTGTACCGGGGCCGAATGGCCTACTGGGCCGATTATTATGAGAAGCTGTTCAACTTCCGCGAAATCCGCTATTTCGACATCAAGGGCGAGTATACCGGTCTGACCTCCAAAGCCATGACCGCCCCGGATGGCAAAATCCGCATTCCCCTGAATGAAGAAGGGGCTGGCGGTTCAGGACAGATCGAGGAATTCCTGATGGCTTTCAACGGGGAGGGCATCCAGCACATTGCCCTGGCCTGTGATGACCTGATCGGCTGCTGGGACCGCCTGAAAGCCAATGGCATGCCGTTTATGACACCGCCGCCGGCCACCTATTACCAGATGCTGGATGAGCGTCTGCCGGGGCATGGCGAGCCGGTGGACGCCTTGCAGGTACGGGGCATCCTGCTGGATGGTTCAACAACGGATGGCGAACCGCGCCTGCTGTTGCAGATTTTCTCGGAAACCCTGCTGGGGCCGGTGTTCTTCGAGTTTATCCAGCGCAAACAGGACGAAGGCTTCGGGGAAGGCAATTTCAGGGCATTGTTTGAGTCCATTGAGCGTGATCAGGTCAATCGCGGCGTATTAAAGCCAAAAACCGCATGAGATTTATCCACAGAAGTTGTGGACAAAGGCGTTCATAACTCAGCAAGCTTGGGGTAAAAACCGTTTTAAAACAGCGTATTGCCATAAATTGATTTATTTTTAATCATTCTGGTCATTACCCATACCCTGGCAGACACCGGTCCCTGAACTCAGGACGGTGTTCCGCAAACCCGGCAGTAGTAAACCTCCACGATCGGATGGTACAGGCTGTGCAGGTCGTCCAGTTGTCCCTTGTAATCATCCGGAGACAATGGGCGGTGCGCCACAACCGAGGCTGTCAGTGTCCAGGCCCCCTGTCCGACCGACCACAGGTGCAGGTCTTTCACCTGGGTACCGGCCACACTTTCCAGACGCTGGCGAACCTGCTGGCGTAATGCTTGTGGTCCTTCCGTATCCAGCAGGATGGCACCGGTCTGGCGCAGCAGCTGCCAGGCCCAGCGCAGAATCACACCTGATGCCACCAGTGCGATCAGCGGGTCGAGCCAGTTCCAGCCCCACAGCCAGGCAGCAGCCAGCCCGACAATGGCAGCCACGGAGGTCACTGCATCGGCAATCACATGCATCAGGGCTGCCTGCAGATTGTGATCCCGCGGATGTTCCGGCTCATGCTGGTCATGGTGATGGTGCGGGTGGGAATGCGTGTGCCCCTGATGGGTGTGGTCGTGTCCATGAGAATGATCATGTGCATGCCCATGGGAGTGTGAGTGCCCATGCGTCCCGGCCAGCAGCCAGGCCGACAGCAGGTTAACCAGCAGGCCGATCACGGCAACGGTCATGGCCTCCTTCGGCATCAGCGGTTGCAGGGACAGCAGGCGTGAAACCGACTCCACCACCAGCCACACGCTGCTCAGGCCCAGTAGCAGGGCACTGGTATAGGCGGCCAGATCATTGATCTTGCCGCTGCCCAGTGTCAGACGCCGGTCGCCGGCATAACGCCGTGCCAGATAATACGCCATGAACGCCAGCCCCAGGGCCAGGGCATGGCCGCCCATGTGAATACCGTCTGCCAGCAGCGCCATGGAGCCGGTGATGACCCCACCAATGACCTCGACAATCATGGTGACGATGGTCAGCAAAGTCACCAGCAGGGTCCGCTGCTCGGCCTGATGCTTCCGGCCCTGGCCGAAGTCATGCAGATGGTGGATTTCCCTGCTGGTCGGGCAGGATGAATCAGGGACGGTGCCTGTTGCCATCGTGATACTCCTTGTTGTGAGTCACCTGTTTTTTCATGATGGTAGGTCCTGCTGCCGATGGAGGCAATTCAAAACCCGAACAGGGCAGCCAGCCCCAGCAGGACAAAAATCACGGCAGCAACGCCATGTACCAGTTTCAGTGGCAGTTTATGCGCCATCCTGTCACCCACCAGCACCGCCGGAACGTTGGCTATCATCATGCCCAGTGTGGTTCCCAGTACCACCCAGACGAGTGAGGCATATTCCGCCGCCAATGCGACGGTGGCCACCTGGGTCTTGTCGCCCATTTCCGCCACGAAAAAGGCGATCAGTGTTGCCATGAAAACACTGTTCCGGGTGGCATCAATTTGGGTGTCTTTCTCATCCAGCTTGTCCGGAATCATGATCCAGACCGCCATGGCCAGAAAGCCCAGCCCCAGTATCCAGCGCAGGGCATCTTCTCCCAGCACGCTGGTGATCCAGGTGCCCACAATACCGGCACCGGCATGATTCAGCAGGGTGGCCACCAGAATACCGAGGATGATCGGTACCGGCTTGCGGAATTTCGCGGCCAATACCAGCGAGAGCAGCTGGGTTTTATCACCGATTTCGGCGAGGGCAACGATGCCGGTTGAAACGAGAAAAGCTTCCATAAAGACTCCAAAGCCGGGCATTTTCCGATGACCACACCACCCTCCCGGCTTTACCGAAGGTGTTGTGGTCAAAGGTCTTGCCAAACCGGAGTCGTCTGTACCATGACCGAACGGCCAAGTGTGTTGATACAGACCCTTGCTGTTGAAGGAGGCTACTCCCCAATGACGGGGCAGATTCTAGCGTCCGGAGCAGCAGCCTGTCCAGCCCGTGACCTGAATGATTCCGAATCAGGTGATATTTACGGCATTTCGCTGCTTGCCCGGTACGACCTGAAACGCTGATAAAATCAACAATGTTTTTTATGAAAACAATGTTGACAATAAAAACATTGGGTGTAAACTAGCCTCATGTTGACAAAAAATACATTAACCATTCAATCAGGATAAGATGATCATGAAAAATACACTTGCCACGACTTTTGCCGCTTCCCTGCTGGTTAGCAGCCTGGCTGCCCCGGTGATGGCCGAACCGATGACCACAACAGAACACCTCTGGTTCACTGACCGTCAGGTCAGTGCGTTTTATACCCTGGATGAAGCCAATCACCAGGTAGTTGTCACAGCCCGGCCCGGACCCGATGCCCGGTATGACCAGGACAAACCGGTCGCACGCACCGCCACCCTGCTGGAAGACGGCGGAAAATTCATGACTGCGATGTATGGCACCGGTGATAACACCCAGACGACCACACTGATTGTCACCCGTGACGGGGACCAGCTGGAGGCCTTCGTTTCCACCTTCTCCCCGACTGCCGGCCCGGACAATGCCATTACCCGGCTGGATTGAAGCGCATGACGGGTTCGGGCTGATGTCGGGTTTTAAAAATGTTGCCATGGAAAACTTGTGCTATGATGCCTGACCCCCGCTGACTGCAAGGCAAACTGTATGAGCAAAGATTCCTGCCGTCCTTATCACCATGGCAACCTGTTCCAGGCGCTGATCAATACGGCACTGGAACTGCTGCAGGAGCAGGGCAGCTGGCAGTTCAATCTGCGGGAAGTGGCGCGCCGGACCGGTGTCAGTCATGCAGCACCGTACCGGCATTTCAGCGATAAAACCGCCCTGCTGACCGAATTGGCCCTGGTGGGATTCGATGCACTGGGAGATGCCCTGTCAGCCAGCAGGCAGCCGGAAAACCCGGTGCAGCAGCAACTGCTGGCAGCCGCCATGGCTTATGTGGCCTTTGCCGATGCCAATCCGGCCCTGTACCGGTTGATGTTCAGTGCGGATGCCGGTAACCGGGAAGATGTGCATCTGAGCCAGCGGGCACAGAATACCTTTACCGTGGTACTGGCACTGCTGGAGCAGGGACGCAGGGAAGGCGTGTTCAACGGGAAACGCCCGCTGCAGAGTCAGGCACTAGCCTGCTGGGCCGAGGTTCACGGCTTGGCTTTGCTGGCCATTGACGGCCTGCTGCTGCCTGAAAAAGTTGGCAATGACCCGGTATCGGCAGCCCTGAGTACCCTGGTGGAGGGACTGGGAGCCTGAATGTCTGCACCCGCTGCGGGCATTGTCTGCTGACAGGTTAGCTGTCTGTCAGCACAAGTTCCAGGAACGCTACTCCGGAAAGCGGGTTGTTGTAATAGGGACTGATACGCCGGAACCCCAATTGTTCATACAGTTGCATGGCTTCATGCAGCAGTTCGAGTGTATCCAGACGCATGCGTGCATAGCCCTGTTCACGCGCTGTCTGAATGATGACAAGGGCCAGTTCCCGCCCCAGTCCGCTGCCACGGGCTTCCGGACGGACATACAGGCGCTTCATTTCACACACCTCACCTTCCAGTGGCCGCAGGGCGATACAGCCCAGCATGCGATCTCCATCCATGGCCGCCAGCAGCTCACCACCGGGCGGGGCATATTTGCCCGGCAGGGTGGCCAGTTCATTCTCGAAGTCCTGAAAGCACAGGTCCACATTCAGGAAGGCCTGATACTCCCGGAACAGCTGCCGGATGGCTGCCAGTTCCGTGTCGGTGCGCACGGCCCTGATCTGCCGGTGAACGCTGCTGCCTGCCGGTTTGTTCAGGCTGCTCAATGATCCGCTCCAATCCGGATCACCACCTTGCCGAAATTTCTGCTTTTCAGCAATCCGATCAGGGCTTCCGGTGCCTGCTCCAATCCCTCGATACATTGCTCATGATAATGAATCCGGCCCTGTTCGATCCAGTCGGACATCGTTGACATGCTTTGTGCCATTTCGTTCGCCTTACTGCTCACAGCTGAAATTGGCGGCCCGCTCCGGGCTGCCGCTGCCTTGGTAACGGGCCACCTGCGGGTACGGGCACAGGGGCCGGTTACGGGTCGCCGACCAGCCGGAAGGCAGCTCGGTATTCACACCACCCGCATTGCCGCTGCCGCGTGCAGCGGCAATGATCCGCTCCGGCGCTTCACCCTGCTCAACCCAGGCCACCAGCGGGGTCAGCAGATCAAACTGGTCCGTCGCCGGTCCACCCGAGCAGTGCCCCATGCCCGGTACCGGGTAAAGTCTGGCAAAGGCTTCGGCATCACCACCGTGATAACTGTCCAGCCCCTCATACCAGGCTTTGGTGTCATTGAAGGAGAAAATGGCATCCGATACCCCGTGATAGGCAATGATTTTGGCACCCCGGTTTTTCAGGGTATCAAGACGGGTCGGATCAGGCGGGGTCATGAACCCCATACCGGACTCGGTGTAAAGTGCATTGCTGGTATAGATTTCGCTGTTCAGGCTGTCGATACTGGCCTGATAGACGAAAGCCGGGCCGTCAAAATTGGCAATATTGTTACCGCTTGGTACAAGCGGCGGGGTCTTGAATATCATCGCTACAGCCCCGGAATCCAGGTTCAGGGGTGCGAAATATTCCCAGAACATGACCCCGGACGCATTAATACCGGCATCCCAGGGAAAAGCACTGTAGACCCGCTGGCCGGAACTGGTCCGGATACCGGAGAAAATATTGCCGAGGGCGCTTTTCTGATCTGTTGTCAGGCAACTGCCATCCCGCCCCATGCTGCAGGTGGGTATATCCACCTGAAGATCAAAAGCTGCCTGACAGGCTTCCCGATCCTGCACCATGCCATCTGCCAGCCCGTCAAGCGCATCACATTGCGCCAGAATGGCATTGGCAAGGGTTGTGCGTTCAGTTGCCGTCACGGCGGTGGCCAGATCCGCCGGATCGGTACCGGGAATGGCGGCATAAAGCTGTGCTCCGCCGATACTGGCCACTGCTGCTTTGGGCAGGTTGTAACCGGGTGCACCGATCAGGAAACCGTCGTAGTCACTCGCATAGCGTGAGGCTGCCACCAGGGCGTGACGTCCGCCGTTGGAGCAACCGCCGAAATAGGAACGGTCCGGACGCCGGTTGTAGGCCTCCAGAATCAGTGTCCTGGCCATGGGGGTCAGTTTGGCCACGGCCTGATAGCCATAATCCAGACGTGCCTGCGGGTCGAGTCCGAAGGTCGGAATCGCGGGTGAGTGGCCGGCATCCGAGCTCAGTACCGCAAAGCCCTGAGACAGGGCACTGGTGAGCGGACCACCACCGGAGGTCAGTCCCAGTGCCGCCTTAACCTCGCCGTCAATACCGCCATTGGCCTGATAAAAGTAGCGCCCGTTCCAGACAGTCGGCAGGCGCATTTCAAAGCCGATGGCATAGGCTTTGCCATCAACCGGGCTGATGCGTTCATGCATTTTGCCGGTAATCAGGCAGTGTTCGGCAATCGGTTGTCCCGCCAGGGTTTCCGCCCCGGCAGCCACGGTCGTGGACGAGGTGATTGCGGTTCTGGCAAAAACGAAACCGGCCAGGGATGCACAGCTGGCGATGCGGGTGGAAGTGGTGGCGGCAGACAGCCGGGGCAGCTTGCCGTCATTGTCATTACAGGCACTCAGGAGCAGTCCGGCGAGTATCAGCAGGCTGGCCGACCTGACAGGCAAACGGGTTGTCATGAATGGTTTCCTCGGGAAGTGATGTGTTTCTCAGGCAGTTTCGGCTTTGGAGCCGGCTCTTTCCCGAAGGATACAGCAAAGGCAGCGGGTGATGGGAATGGATGGCAATTCGGGGATAAGTCTCTGCCCGAACAGGTATTCGGGCAGCACTTGCAGCATTACACGAAGCTGTGGGTCTGGCTGATAATGAAAAAAGTCATCGCAAACACAATCACGGTAAAAATGACGAGTTTACCAGCCACACTGTCCTTTTGGGTGGAAGCAATATTGTGTCTCTCGATCTTTACAACCTTGAAAAGGCCGCTGCGGTATTCGATAAAATCCTCAAATTTACGGAACTGGCTGTTTGCACCTTCGTAAATGCCTCCATTACGGGTTCTGATTCTGATCATGGTGAATCCTCCTCACATGCAGACTGGTTGACGAATTCATACCGGATAACACTCTTTAGGCTGATGGCCGAAACCGGGGTCGGGCAAGCATCATGCCGTATTGAATGGTTTGGACTGGATCGGTATCCATTTTGATAAATAATGAATGACCCGGCAAACAGGAGAATTTATGTAACCTTTACTGTTCTGGATTAAAAAAGACAGATGGCTCTGAAAAAAGACAGAAATCACTGATAAATTGTCCGATTCCGGCATTTGGCTTGTTAATGAAAACAGGAGATGTTAAATTTATGCTCATTTTGTCCAAAATTAGGCCAAAATATTGCCCCGCTTGGGGAGTGCTGTCATGCCAGAACGTGGCAATATGAAAAAATATCGTAGAATCAATTTATTACGTTATCGTGATGAACACTGTAACGGTGAAACCCGGCTGCTGGCAGAAAAACTGCGAACGACACCGGGAAACCTGAACAAACACCTGGGTACCAGTAATCCCCGCCCGATCTCCGATAAACAGGCCCGCAAGTATGAAGCTTTTCTCGGCTTCCGAACCGGTGATCTTGACAGACCGGCAGAACGCCAGAACCACATCTACTATGTAATGATCAATGTACAAAGCCGGCATGTACTGACAGTACTGAAGTGGATGAAAAAGTTTTCAGCAGTTAGGGAAGCATCAGCCACTTATGGCAACTGCGACATTGTTGCCAGACTGGAAGTGGACGAACCCCGGTTTCTGGGTATTGTCTTGGGTGAAATCGGCAGTTATCCGGGGGTATTGCGGACAGAGACGCTTCCCTGCATCACTCACCTGCACTGGCAACGGGGTTCGCTGGGAGACATTACTCACGATCTGGGTATCCGTGAAATCCCTCCGCTGATAGAAAATTTCGCAGATGAGTATATCAGCAAGCGAATGCAATACCATTTCAACGAAATTGAGAGTCTCGGGAAGGGTGAGGCGGAGTCCCATGATCGCAGAACCCATGACATCGATCGGGTCGGCATGCTGAAAAGTGCCAGAAAGCGCATTTTCGCCATCCGCCTGAAGGATGATGTCACCCTTGGTAATGACCGCTATTTTGAGGCCGAAAAAGAGTGCATCAACACCGGCGTCCGTTCACGGCGTATCATTGTGCTGGAATCTGACTGGATCAACCGTTTTGCTGTACTGCAAAAGCAATATCATGCCCTGGAAGGCATCCGGTGCGAGGTCCGCTTTATCCATTGTTCCGACTGGGTTCAGTCTGACAACATCATGGACCCGACCGACTTTCTGATCATCGATGACGAATTTGTCTATGTGCGTGAGCACAGCAAAAGCCGGATCAGCAAGAACCGGGAAGAGGTGAAAAACTTCAAGGATCTGTTCATGAGCAACTGGCGTGCGGCCCTGAGCTTTGAAAAACTACAGGCACAAAAAGAACGGGCCGGAAAGCCATGACACCAGCCGGCAGCGACTGAAAAAAACGCTATGATGCAGGTTTATGACGCTCTGGAAGGAAACCGGCATGACCTCAATCTACTTTCGCAATACTTGGGAACGCGGCTTTGGCACCTATCCGCTCAAGGGTGAAGCACTCACCACTGCCCTGCACCAGGCGGTCGACATCGGCTACCGTGCCATCGATACGGCCCAGATGTACGGGAATGAGGCAGATGTTGGCCGTGCACTCAAAACGCTGGGGATTGCCGATGAGTCGTTATGCATTACTACCAAGGTACATCCTGATCACTTCACATCCGAGCAGTTCATGCCCTCGGTGGAACAGAGCCTGAAGGACCTGCAGCGCGATGTGATTGATGTGCTGCTGCTGCACTGGCCACCGATGGGAGGAGACATTGAACCGGCACTGCACCTGCTGGCTGAAGCGCGCCAGCGGGGCCTGACCCGGCATATCGGCGTCAGCAACTACACCGTGGCCATGATGGAACGGGCGCGGGTACTGCTGGGTGATGAACCGCTGGCCTGCAACCAGGTTGAATTCCATCCGTTGCTGGATCAGCGCCGACTGCTGGCGGCCTCAGCCCGTACCGGCATTCCGTTGAGTTCCTATTGCTCCGTGGCGCGCGGTGAAATCTTCAAACACCCGCTGTTTACGGCGCTGGCAGACGATTATGGTCGCACCCCGGCCCAGATTGCGCTGCACTGGATTCTGCAGAAAGGTGTGGCGATCAATACCATGTCTACCAAACCGGCCAATATCCGTGCCAACTTCGAGATCACGGATTTCACCCTGTCGACACCGGATCTGGCCAGTATTGATGCCCTGATGTCGACCGGCTACCGGATTGTTACGCAGGCGGTGGCACGCTGGGCACCGGAATGGGATTAATCCGCCCTGGGGCTTGTTCTGGCGTTATGACTGGTGATATATAACGTAGTATGAATAGCACTTCACCCCGCACCTATCACCTGAGCGGGCGTTTCTGGATTGAAAGTCCCCAGGGCATGTTCCTGGGTCAGGGCCGTGTCACACTGCTGGAACGCATTCGTGAGCACGGTTCCATCAGTGCTGCCGCCCGCTCGATGAAAATGTCCTATCGGCAGGCCTGGGAGCAGGTCAACGCCATGAACAGCCACAGCCCTGCCCCGCTGGTCAGCAGTGCTACCGGTGGCCGGGGTGGCGGGGGTGCCAGTCTGACGGAAACCGGGGAGCGTGCCGTGAGCCTGTTTCAGGAAGTCAGGCGTGATTTTGATGATTTTTTGACCCAGCGCTCGGCATCGCTGCGGTTATAGCTTTTTTTTATCTTGCGTTATATTCAAAGAGGAATAACGAAATGGAATTTCTTTCAGAAAACCCCGCCACCCGACTGCTGAAATCCTGCGCCCGTACCGGTCTGGCGCTGTTACTGCTGGGCAGTGCTGCTGCGCAGGCGGAAGATGTTCACGTTGCCGTTGCAGCCAATTTCACCAAACCAATGGAAACCATTGCCGCCGATTTTGAAAAAGCCAGCGGTAACAAGGTGATCGCCTCTTTCGGCTCCAGTGGCAAACTGCTGGAACAGATCAAGAACGGTGCACCTTTCGAGGTGTTTCTGTCTGCTGATCAGAAACGGCCCGAGGCGGTTGAGGCAGCAGCGCTGGCAGTGGCCGATTCCCGCTTCACCTATGCCATTGGCAGTCTGGTGCTGTGGTCCGCGCAGCAAGGCGTGGTCGATGATCAGGGCGAGGTGCTGAAGCGTGGTGATTTCCGCCATATCGCCATTGCCAATCCGGACACCGCCCCGTATGGCAAGGCAGCAATAGAGACCATGAGCGGGCTGGGGGTGCTGGAAACCCTGCAGCCAAAGATTGTCCAGGGGGACAGCATCGCCCAGACGCATGCTTTTGTCTCCAGCGGTAATGCCGAACTCGGCTTTGTTGCCCTGTCACAAGTCATCAAGGACGGTGAAATCAGCGAGGGTTCCAGCTGGATGGTGCCCATGGAGCTGTACGAACCCATTCGTCAGGATGCCATCCTGCTCAAGACCGGTGAAAATAACAGTGCAGCCAGGGCACTGCTGGAATACCTGCAATCGGATGCCGCCCACCGGGTGATCGAATCCTTCGGTTATGCCGTATCCACACCGGAACCGGCGGCTGAAACAACGCCCTGAATGCCCACGGATGCTGATCTTGTTGCAGTCCTGCTGACCCTGAAGCTGGCAGGACTGACAACACTCATTCTGCTGCTGCTGGGTACGCCACTGGCCTGGTGGCTGACACACAGCCACTGGCGCGGGAAGTCGGTCATCAATGCCCTGGTGGCATTACCGCTGGTCCTGCCACCGGCAGTGCTCGGGTTCTACCTGCTGGTGCTGATGGGGCCGCATGGTCCGGTTGGACAGTTCACCCGTGCCATCGGTCTGGGAACCCTGCCTTTCACCTTCAGCGGGCTGGTGGTAGCCTCGGTGCTGTATTCGCTGCCCTTTGTCGTGCAGCCGTTGCAAAACGCTTTCGAGGCCATCGGTACCCGCCCGCTGGAAGTGGCCGCCACGCTGCGTGCCAGACGGCTGGACACTTTTTTCAGTGTCGTGCTGCCACTGGCACGCCCCGGTTTCCTGACCGCGACCATTCTGGGGTTTGCGCATACCCTGGGTGAATTCGGCGTTGTACTGATGGTGGGAGGCAATATCCCGGGCCGGACCCAGGTTATCTCCATGCAGATACTCAATCATGTTGAAGCCGGCGAATACCTGCGGGCGCACTGGCTGGCTGCCGGGATGCTGGTATTCTCCTTTGTGGTGCTGCTGGTGCTTTACGGCTTTGCCCCCCATGCCAGGAGTCGGCGCTGAGATGAAAACAGATCATCAGGACCCTATCCTGGCCCGGTTTCAGCTGTCTTTCCCGGATTTTACACTGGAAACCGACCTGCAGCTGCCTGCCCGGGGTGTGACCGTTCTGTTCGGCCCTTCCGGCTGCGGCAAGACCACCCTGCTGCGTTGCATTGCCGGACTGGAGCGGGCATCACAAGGGTTGCTTCAGGTGCGGGAAACTGTGTGGCAGGACAGCGAACGCCGGTATTTTCTGCCGCCGTATCAGCGCCCGGTCGGCTATGTGTTTCAGGAACCCAGCCTGTTTGAGCACCTGAGCGTGCGTGGCAATCTGGAATTCGGTCAGAAGCGCATTCCGGCCCGTGAGCGGCGTATTGCCCTGGAGCAGGCCCTGGAGCTGTTGGGAATCGAACATCTGCTGGAACGCATGCCACAGCACCTGTCCGGAGGGGAAAAACAACGGGTCGCCATTGCCCGTGCACTGGCGGTCAGCCCGCAGCTGCTGCTGATGGATGAGCCGCTGGCTGCACTGGACCTGCCGCGCCGCCAGGAGATTCTGCCGTTTCTGGCCCGCCTGCATCAGGAGCTGGAAATTCCGATGCTGTATGTGACCCATTCACCCCAGGAGGTCACCCGTCTGGGGGATCATCTGGTGATGTTGGAACAGGGCCGGGTGGTGGCATCCGGCGACCTGCAGGAAACCCTGACCCGTCTGGATCTGCCCGTGGCCCAGAGCCGGCAGGCATCCACGGTGCTGAGTGTTACGGTCTGCGGGCATGAAACCGCCTACGGGCTCACTGAAGCCTGCTTTAATGGTGGCCGCATGCTTCTGCCACTGCGTGAGGCTATTGATACCGGTACCGTGCTGCGCCTGCGCATCTATGCCCGGGATGTGAGTCTGACCCTGCAGCAGCCACAGCAGACCAGCATCCTCAATGTACTGCCGGCCACCATTACCCGCACGGTAGCGGGTGAAGAAGGACAGACCATTGTGCAGCTCAGTCTGGGCGGGACGCGGCTACTGGCCCATGTTACCCGCAAATCGGCGGATGTGCTTGGGCTGCAGCCGGGTCTCCCGGTGTTTGCCCAGATCAAGGCAACGGCTATCTTGTGATCAGCGGTTGCCGGAATCTGCAGGTGAGATAACAGTATTCAGGGTATGAAATGCAGTTTGCAAACCACTCTGTTCAGGCACTACCCTGCAGCCGTTTCCTGGCCTGCTCCCAGGTTTCCCCCGGCTTTGCCTCCTGTTTAATCAGCGCTTCATCAATCACACGCCAGGTTCTGCCACCTGACGGCCCGATAGATGGTGACACACCGTTCTGATGTTCCGGGGGAAAGGTAAATGTCAGCCCGGTTATTTTTCGCCCGGTCTTGGTGGTTTCGTAGTGAAGGTCCAACCCGTCCTTGGCACGGATTTCCTGCACGGCCAGATCAATTACCTTGCGGCGCACCAGTCCGAAATCCCGGTCATAGGCAGAAGGAACTTCCATAATGGCCTTGAACTCCTCGACCGACAACCGCAGTACGCCGGTTTTGCGAAACTGGATCACCAGTTCAAAGAGTCGCCAGGAATACAGATAGTTGAAGTCAGCCGCCCGGCTCAACAGATAGCGGGTAAAGCGTTCTTTCAGATTGATCAGGTGCTTGTCGAGGTCCGGGTGAAACTTGAGCGAGACCGAGCCTTTACCCGGATTATAGCGATAGGAAATGATCCAACGGATAGTGACACCGCCGTCCACTCGCAGCATGAACAGCTCCCGATCCCAGAGCTTGCTCTCAGCCTCTTTGAGAGTGCGGTAAGCATTGTTAGTGGGGATACCATACATCTGGCTGTAAGCAGCCGCGCTGACCGTAACCAGTTGGCCGATGCCTGCATTTTCATCCAGGCTGGACACTGCCAGCATCAGCAGGCGTTTTTCATTCAGGGACAAACGTTGTACAGCGCGGATCAGGTCATTGCTGACGGTGACTTTGGGGTGAAGCATGGTGGTATTCCTTGCGTGGGTTACCGGCAGGATAAGGTAATCTACAGTCTATTTCAAACCTTATAATTAAATAAGGTATGAAATACAGTATTCAGGGTATGAAATGGCAGTATCCGGGGTATGAAATACAGCCCGAAAGCAAGCTGTGACAAGGGTTCTGGCAGGCTAAAAAGAATTTAAAAAATATATAAAAATGTCGGGGTTGTGGATAAGTGGAAATCTGCAGCGCAGAACCTGAGCTTGCTGGCGTCGGGATGAGTTGTGTCAGCGGTGACCAACCCAAAACGCTGGGCAAGCCAGTGGAGCGCTGGAAGTATTACCTTTGCTTCAGCAATGTGCCTGCCACCAGCTTCCGCGATAATATAAAGTTGTTTAGCGTTGGCCTGGATACGCCCAGGATACGGGCGATATTGGCGCGGGTAACTCCCTTGTCCAGGTAGCCTGCTATTTCCCTTTCCCTGCCATCCAGCTTGCTTTTGCCTTGGGAGCCTTTGGGTCTGCCGATGGTCTTACCTTTGGCACGGGCATTTTTCAGTCCTTCCTTGGTGCGCTGGCTGATGAGGTCGCGTTCCAGCTCGGCCAGCAGACCAAACATCGTTACCAGCATCTTGCTTTGCATATCCTGTGTGCCTGTGATGCAGATATTCTCTCTGATGGCAGTAAAGTGGATACCCTGCTTTATCAGTGTGTCCAGGGTCATGATGATATTGGCAATGGTGCGGCCTATGCGGGAAAGCTCACTGACCAGCAGGCGATCCCCTGCCTGTAGCCTGGATAGGATGCCATCCAGTTCTTTCTTTTGTGCGCTCTTACGGGTGGATATCTCCACCTGTATGAACTCATCAATGATGATGCCCTCACGGTGGGCAAAGTCCAGTACCGCCAGCCGCTGGCTGTTCACATCCTGTTTGCTGCTGGAAACCCTTAAATACGCGATAACGGCCATGACGAAGATAGAAAAGGGTTGAAAACATCCATCCTCAAGCCTTCAAAATCTTTTGTATTTCTTGTGGCAAGGGTGAGGTTGTGGGTCTTTGCCGTGCCAGCCATCAGCGAATCGGCGAGGTGCAGGGTTCTCCCCTGCTCTTTGGCAACAGCCCGTAATAAAGCAGCCTGCCGTGCTTCCTGCTGACCGATAGTGATGATGTAATCATCATAACGTGCTACCAGCTCTGAAAGGATGCTTTCGATGTGGTTGCGTCTCTTACCCTCGGGTAACAGGACAAGACCATACACCAATTCGTGCAGGGTAATGGTTGAAAGCCATGCAATGGGCAACCCCGAGAGGAAATCAACAACATTCGGGTGCGGCTGAGGTTTCCCAAGCTCTGAAATAATGTTGGTGTCCAGCAATACTTGCGTCATGGTGAGTGGCGGGGCTGTTTATTGGAAAGGAATGTCTCGGTCAGGCTCCTTTCTGTCGGGCAATTCCAGCTCCCCTGTTCCCGCCATGTTCTGGATGAGCCATTGCCCAAATGGTTGGGTGGGGGTACTGACCCTTTCCCATTGCTCGGCTGAAACGATGACGTAAGGCTTTTTCGTACCAATGTATTGGGGTCTCTCACTGGCAAGACGTAGCAACTCGGACAGTTTGGCTTTTGCCTCTGCTATTGTCCAAACCGTAGTGTGTTCTGTTGAGTGAGTAATGAGCATAATCTCCCTATAGGTTAGGCATCTACACTAGTCTAGTCTATTAAGAAAGACAATGAAAATCTTTGGTGTATAAAGAAAGGTTGTTTATATATTTTTAATTTACACTATATGTAAAAAATAAAAACACATTTTCTTATTCACATAGTGCAGGGAAAAATGTTCCTTTT
>Ga0116152_10000315_pt1 | contig 39592 bp, 32 predicted proteins | sample AD_UKC119_MetaG_FD_89894 | JGI IMG/M metagenome (GOLD analysis project Ga0116152, IMG submission 89894) | Active sludge microbial communities of municipal wastewater-treating anaerobic digesters from Hong Kong - AD_UKC119_MetaG | ecosystem: Engineered > Bioreactor > Anaerobic > Digestate... | reverse complement strand
GTCCACATAAAGGTGGGCAAGAATTATGGCATCGGCATTCTTTTTGGCGGTGGAAATATCATCTATTATACTTCCCAATGGCAAACACCTCGATTACTCGGTAGATTGTGGAAATTGTACCACGAAAAGGGGGTGACTAACAAGCAAAGAGGTCTCAAAGGAAAAAAATGTTTTGGGAGCTTTTATGCATACTGTAAGGTTTTCTTCTCCTCGTCGCAAATTCGTTCGTATATATTGATAGAATTATCGGAAAAGTTTGTTATCCCGTCTATCGCATTTTGTCATTTAACTTGATACAATGACGAAGGTTAGCGAGGACATAATTGAGGACAATAACTGTGGCAAAAGGATTTATGACAAATTCAGTAGACAACAGCGCCATCGACCCGACGGAGCTTTGCCGCTTGATGCTAAACGATACAATCGAAGGTATCTATTTTGTTGACCGCAATTATACGGTTACCTATTGGAATAACAGTGCAGAGAATATCACGGGTATTCGCGCGGACGAAGTCATCGGCCGTGTATCAACGGAAAGCATCCTGCACCCTGTGACCATAGAGGGTATGGCATTAAATGGTGACCGTTCTACGATTCGTGGTGCTATGCTTGACGGCAAAATGCGCGAGAATGAGGTCAACATCATTCATCGCGATGGTCACCAGATTCCTGTGCTTCTCCGTACCATTCCCATTAAGAAATACACGCGCATCGTGGGCGTGCTTGAGGTCTTCGTGGATTTTAGTAACCGCCAGGCCATTTTAAAGCAGGCCAAACATTATCGCGAGCTGGCATATACGGATCGTCTTACACGAGTCCCGAATCGCCGTTACCTTGATAAGTTTCTGAAAGCTCGTCACGGCGAGTTTGTGGAGCGCGGTGTTCCTTACGGCGTCATGATGCTCGATATCGATCACTTTAAGGAATTCAATGATACTTATGGTCATGATCTTGGAGATGAAGTCCTAAAACTGGTGGCTTCCTCCGGCGAGATGATGATCCGTGAGACGGACCTTTTCGCGCGATTTGGCGGAGAAGAGTTCATAGTTGTCTTAGTTGGCACAAATTCACAAAACATGATGGTCGTCGCTGACGCCATTCGTACCGTTATGCAAAACACCGGCGTCGTCCATGACGGAAAGACGCTTCAGGTCACCGTTTCCATCGGTGTTACAATGGCTCGGAAAGACGACACGATTGATGCGGTCATTAAACGGGCTGACCAGATGATGTACGAAAGTAAACAGCAGGGCCGCAATCGCGTCAGCTTCGGCTGATTTCCCTCGTTCACATCTCTTCATAATTAATTTGACAACTTTGCGGAGAAAACCGGGTTTTTTATTCATTTAATACAAGCCGATCCTTCAAGAAACATGGGTTTTTATCAAAAATGTCAAAAGGGACTTGTTTTCTCTAAAAAGGCTTGATAATATAAATACGTCGTTTGTCACAATTTGCCACAATTGAATGCATCTGTTTACAATTAAATAACAGGATAAAGCATTCATTTTTCGGGCAAAGGAGACTATAATGATCGTGAAGGTAATCATTCCTCCGATGTTGACTGAGTTCACCGAATTTCATTCTCGTTTGACATTTATAGGCGACGATGATGAAGAACGGAAGGCGTGAAGGGACGTCGAACGAAGTGAATAAGAGGATGCGGACGACTTTGAAGGTGTCGGTCGCAATAGGATAGACAGGGAGGCGTTTTTATGACAACAATTTACTTCGTACGACATGCAGAACCGGATAAAACGAGCCTTGATGAAGTGTATCGCCCGTTGACCAAGAAGGGACGCGCGGATAGCATGCGACTTACCGAATTTTTCCATGATCGCGATGTTGATTTTGTATACTCGAGCCCCTATCGTCGTGCAGTTGAAACTGTGAAGCCACTTGCCGATCGTTATGAGAAGACCATTGAGCTTGAGAGAGATTTCCGTGAACGTAAGGTTGCCGACAAGTGGATTGATGATTACGAAGAATTTGTTGAACATCAATGGGCAGACTTCCTTTTCCGTAAGGAAACGGGTGAGTGCCTACAGACGGTACAAGACCGTAATATAGCAGCGACGAACATGCTTCTTTTGAAGCACATGAACCGAAATGTTGTCGTTGGCAGTCATGAGAATGCAATGGGAACGATTTTGCAATATTACATGAAGACCTTTGGCTTTAATGAATTCGATCGAATTCGCGAGCTTCGTCCATGGATTGTAGAATTTAAGTTTAGCGGTCTTGATTGCATTGACATCCGGGATTACTGCTTGGATGCGTGATTATGAAGTACTAAGAGGAGAAGATAGCGCGATTTCGTTGAAATTGCGCTTTTTTCTTTCGTGAGGTGAAATGTGAATTCCGATAAACCGATATCCCGAAAGACGAGACTTGTCGATATTGCTAAGGCGTGCGGAGTAAGTACGGTTGCTGTCTCCTATGCACTTTCCGGGAAAAAAGGCGTGAGTGAAGAAGTGAGGAAAACCATCCTTTCGAAGGCGAGAGAGATGCATTACCACGAAGAAAAGGAGTGGGAAGTTTTTTGTATCACGGCGGCATCAAATATGAAGATGTCGAATTCGTATTATTGGAGAGTCTACAAAGCGATAGAATCGCAAAATTTACTTTTGGGTATGGAGACGTCGCTGGAACTCCTTTCAGAAGATGATGAAAAGACTGGTCGTATTCCGATATTGCTTCGGAATCATCCATGTGCCGTGGCGGTGATTATCGGAAAGCTTTCCATTGATTATGTAAGGACATTAATTGCACATGGAATTCAGTTGCTGCTTTTTGATACGTCATATCGAGATCTCAATGTGCCAACAGTACTTATGAATGATTACTATGACATGTATCGATTGACGGATTGTCTACTCGGATGTGGCCACAGGAGCATTGGCTTTTTTGGCGCGATTCATTACTCTTCAGTGACAGAGGATCGGTACCTCGGTTATGTGAAGGCGCTTTTTTCGCATCAAATATCACCGAATGTGAATTTAGAGATAAGTGATCGAGATGAGAACGGGAAGGAAAAACTCATCTGCTTGCCGGAACACCTACCGACGGCTTTTGTGTGCGTTGACGTTTTTGCGGCGCGACTTTTGATTCATGCATTAAAGGAGCGGTTTATTGAACCGAATCGCGATATTACGGTGGTCCTTTTTGGTGATTATCCACAGTTTCCTTTAAGCTCGATTTGTGTGACAGAATCAAGAGTGGCACTATGTATTGCAGATACTCTACTTTCGATGAAGAAAAAGAAACCTCTTTCTTCGAACCGGATTCTGTTATCCGGAGATCTAAAAGTCAATACCTCGATATCGCCGTCGAAACGTTTGTAGTACACAGGAAAAAGGGATATAATGGCGACGAAGTAATGTAAATCTTCGGATTTACTTGGAGGTACGAAATGGATTCGATTTCGTTGATTCCGATTCTCAAAGACTTTATTTGGGGCGGAAATCGACTGGTTAATGAATATCATATACTGTCTTCCTTGCCGCGTATTGCGGAGGCTTGGCTTCTTTCCCCGAGTCCAGAGACGTCGGTGATAGCTGACGGCGAGTTGGCTGGCAAAGATATTTCTGCTCTTTTATCCTCTGGAGAGAAGCTGGAAGAGGAATTCCCGTTATTAATTAAGTTAATCGACGCCAAGGAGGCGTTGTCCATTCAGGTTCACCCTGATGATGCATATGCAAAAAAGATGCACTTAACTAGGGGCAAGACCGAAATGTGGTATGTTCTGGATGCGAAGCCGGATTCATATATCTATTATGGTTTTTCGACGCCTGTAGATGAAGAAACCCTCCGTGAGAAGATAGATGACGGCTCGATTTTGGATGTTTTACAAAAGACTGAGGTACATAAAGGGGATGTTTACTATATCCCGAGTGGTACACTTCATGCAATCGGTCCCGGTATCGTGATTGCCGAAGTACAGCAGAACTCAACGATTACCTATCGCGTTTTCGATTTCGATCGGGTCGACGAAGACGGAAATACTCGTGAATTGCATGTTGACGATGCCCTTGCTGTTTTGAAGCCGATTTGTATGCCGACGCATTCTCGCCCAAAGATTGTCGAAGAAAATGAGAAATTCCAATTACATGAATTGGTAACTTGTGATTATTTCGATGTCTATCGCTATATTGTAGCAACGAAGGCTGAAATTCCGGGGAATGAGGATTGCTGGCGTGCGGTTTTGGTGACAGAAGGAGAAGGAAATTTATACACGAAGAAGAACGGACCGAGAAGCGGCCGCAATTTGGTGAAGGGTGAATTGGTATTGCTTCCGAAGAGTAATGAGGAATTTATCCTCGATGGACAGGTCGAAGCGCTTTTGGTGAAGTAATTGCTTCGAATAAATCAAACAAAAAGAAAAACGCGGCCGAGTGCCGCGTTTCTTATATTCGTTTAACTTCAATCATGAAGAGTCAAATTTGTCGATCTTGATTCATAATGGTTTCGAAATTTTCGCATACGTCGCGATAGTTTTCAGGGGTGCCGATGTCGATGCACGTTCCCGGCGCCTTGAATGCATATACATCTTGACGGGTATATAACCAAGACGGAAAATTACCGGGCGCATCTGGCGTGTTTCCTTCGTCTAAGTACTCGCGAATACGTGGCAGCGTTTCTTTCCGATAAAAATAGGTCGCATATATTGCGGTATCGGAAGCTGGGTTTTGCGGTTTTTCCACCATCGACAAAATCTTTCCGTCTTCGTTAATTGTCGCAACGGCGAGCTTGCGTAACTGATTGATATCATCAACACGAATGGCGACGAGCGTATCCTTTTGCTTCTCATAGAAGAAATCATGCATGTCTTTTAACCGATAGGTGAAAAGATTGTCGCCTGCAATAATGACCATATCGTCGTTGATGTGGAGTGTATCTATAACAAACTGAATGTCACCGATGGCTCCCTTTTTGTTTGAATCGTCGGTTGTATTATCGTCGATAACGACGATTGGAGCGCTCTTTGAGGTAGCAGCACGCTTCTTGGCCCACACATGAAAATGTTGAGCGAATTTGTGATTGGTTACTAGTACAATTTTGTCGATATCAGGGAGTGTATCAATTTCATCGACGATGTAGTCAAGCATAGCTTGTTTGCCTACAGGGAGTAAAGGCTTTGGCGTGTTGATTGTAAGAGGATAGAGGCGTGTTGCATATCCGGCAACTAGTAATAAAGCAATCATTTTGTCCCTCCCGAAAAAATTCTTTCTATATCATAACAAAATCTGATATAAATAGCCAATTCACACCGTAAAACAAAGAAGAATCATGTATAATGAGATGTGTAAAACACATCATTCCTTTCTTCTTTGCCGCATTTTAGGTTTCTTTCTGCGGTAAATTAGAGGTGAAGACATCTGTATTTTTTCATCGCTTGTACCTAGGGCAATAGGGTGGAAGCGACAAAATCGGATGCCTATTTGCATGAAAACAAATGAGACAGGAGACATGATATGGATATTTGTGCAGTAGTTATGGCCGCTGGTGAAGGAAAAAGAATGAACTCGAATCATTCCAAGGTTGTACAAATCGCAGCAGGAAAACCATTGATTTCATGGGTGGCACAAGCACTACGCGAGGTCGGTGCGACAGAGCAAGTCTATATCGTCGGACATAAGCAAGAAGAAGTCCGCGAGGTCTTGGGCGAGGATGTGGCATTTGTTTTTCAAGAGAAACAATTAGGAACGGGACATGCTGTCATGCAAGCTGCTCCTTTCCTCGAAGGCAGAAGCGGTTGCACGATTGTGTTACCGGGCGATGCGCCGATGATTACGTCGGAAACGATGCGTGCGGCGATTGAAATGTTCGAAAGAAATGATTACGGAGCCGTGATTATTTCCGGTCAGGCACCCAATCCGAAAGGCTACGGACGTATTGTTCGAAACATGGAGGGTAATGTAATTCGTATTGTCGAAGATCGTGATGCGACACCAGACGAGAAGAAGATTCGCGAAATTAACTCCTCCATATATTGCTTCCGCACACCTCTTTTGCTCTCGGCTCTAGGTAGAATAGATTCGAAAAACTCGCAGAAGGAGTATTATCTGACCGATACCATCGAGATATTGATTAAAGATGGTCATAAGGTCGGTGCATATGTTGCCGATTTCGACGAAACGCGCGGCGTTAATGACCGAATCGAGCTCCAGGAAGTAGGAAAAATTCTAAATCGTCGGGTGTGCGAGCGATTGATGCGTTCCGGCGTACAGATTATCGATAGCGAAACGACGTGGATTGAAGATACGGTGCGAGTCGGAAAAGATACTATCATTCTTCCCGGTACAGTGCTTTCCGGATATACCGACATCGGTGAGGAATGTATCATTGGTGAGGATTCCCGTCTTGAGAATGTCACGGTGGGGGATGGAACATCCATCGATCATTCAATTGCGACACAATGTGAAATCGGAAAGAACTGCCGCATCGGGCCATTTTCGCATATCCGCCCGGATTCTATTTTGAAGGATAATGTGACTGTCGGTGCATACGTGGAAGTTAAGAATTCAACAATCGGCGATTATTCTCGTGCCCGACACTTGACCTATGTTGGCGACGCACAAGTCGGGAAGAACGTGAACTTCGGATGCGGAACGATTACATGTAACTATGATGGTATGGATAAGACCGCTTGTATAATCGGAGATAATGTCTTTATCGGAGGTAACTCGAACTTGATTTCGCCAGTCACCTTGAAAGAAAACTCTTATGTTGCGGCTGGTTCGACCATTACCGAAGATGTGCCGGAGCTCGGCTTGGCGATTGCCCGTTCAAAGCAGGTCGTGAAAGACAATTGGGTGGCGAAGAAAAACAGACTTCGCGGGTCAAATGTCATTCAACCAGACCGTCGTCGTAACGGCGTCTGATTCATGAGGTGTTACCCATGTGGCTGGTAGTCGGTTTAGGAAACCCAGGGACGAAATATACATATACATGGCACAATTGCGGCTTTATGACGCTTGAAGTATTGGCTCAGCGAAACAAAATCAAGGTCAACAAAGCGAAGTGGCAGGGTGAATATGGTAAAGGAGTCATCAATGGTGAGGACGTGATTTTATTGCGCCCAACGACATATATGAATCTTTCAGGGGAATCTGTTATTCAAGTGATGAAGTTTTTTAAGATTCCACCGCAAAATGTCATCATCATTTTTGATGATATCGATATCGATGTCGGTAAAATACGCGTGCGCCCGAATGGGAGTGCGGGGACGCATAATGGTATGCGATCCGTGATTGCATCACTTGGCACGCAGGATTTCCCACGTGTTCGCATCGGAACTGGTCCAGTGCCGGAAAAATGGGAATTGGTCGATTATGTATTAAGTGAAATTCCGAAAGAAATCCAGGAAACGATGTTTGCATCCTTTACGGAAGGAGCGATTGCAACAGAAAAACTCATTGGAGGCAAGAAATGAGTACGGTCGACCCCATAAAAAAGATTCTCGCTTTGGCGAAGAAAGATCCCGTTTTAAACGAGGCGTTGTCGGTGTGGCAAAGCGCGTCCGTACATATGAATCTCTCGGGCATGGTCGATATGCAAAAGGCCTACTTTGTGATGGCGATGGCAGCGGCCGCCGAAGGATCACAGAAGGATGCACCGATTCCGGTTGTCATAGTATCGGACGAGCTAAAAGCCAGAACGATGAAAAACGGCATGGAGTGCTTTACAAATCGAGAAGTGCTCGTACTTCGCGGGCGCGAGGTGAGCCTCTCTTCGATTACGGCATCGAGTCGTGAAATCGAACATGGAAGACTTCGGACATTAGTGAAGCTTATGAACGGCGAAGCAGGCGGCCTGATTATCACGGCAGGTGCATGGCTGACAAAGATGATGCCGTATCAGGAATTCATCTCTTCTTCCGTTACACTACGTATTGGTAAACACGTCACGCCAGAGGATTTGGCACTTCGGTTGGTGGGATTGGGTTATGAAAGAACCCGTTCTGTAGAAGGCGTTGGTGAATTTGCCGGAAGAGGCGATATTATTGATGTGTTTCCGGCAGGTCACGAATACGGCGTGCGTATTTCGTTTTTTGATGATGAAATCGATCAAATCAAGTATTTTGACGTTCATTCACAACGTTCGGAAGAGCAACTTCAAGAGATTACCTTCTATCCGGCACGCGAAATTCTATTGAATGAGAAGACACGAGCAAAGCTTTCGCAAACCATTCTTCAAGAGGGCGAAAAAACCAAGAAAACAGCCGTCGCAAATGGGGCTTCACGGGATTTAGTCGACAATATTACGCGGAGTTATCAAAAAGACTCGGATACCATCTCCGGCACAGGCAGCCTTGCCGGACTGGAGCGATGGGTATCCTTGATTTATCCGAACGCGGTGTCCATTCTTTCCTATATCAAAAACACGAATGTCATATTGTTCGTAGATGAACTCTTGATGGTCAAGAGCCGTATGGACGGTGTTATGGCAGACTTTATGGCGCGCTATAAAACCGCATTGGAAAAAGGACAAGTGCTTCCCACGACGGGGGAAACGCTTTGGCGGCGACCGGATTTATTTCGAGAAATCGATGGTGTGGCAAATGCGCTCACTTTATCCACATTGGCGAGCTCCGGAAACGGACTGCCGGGTGGAAAATCGCTCTCCATTATGGGCCGGGAATCATCGAGCTTCCGAAGTCATGAAGATGCGCTCATCAAGACAATCAAGGAACGGCAAAAAGAGAAGATGACAACCGTATTGATGACGGGTGGCGGTGCGCGTGAAGAGAATCTTCGAAAAATGCTTTTAGAGAATCATGCGTTGCCTGAAGTCTACCCATATAATTTGTCATCCGGATTTGAATATCCCACCATTGGGTTATTAGTCATTGGTTCGCAGGATCTCTTCGGTATCGATCGCGGCGTAAAAAAGAAGCGTAGAAAAGGAATGAAGATTGACCTTTTTTCCGATTTGGTGCCGGGCGAGTTAGTAGTTGATGACGAAAATGGTGTCGGTCGTTATGACGGACTCGTGAATCTCATTACAGACGGGGTGAAACGCGATTATTTGCAAATTACATATGCGGGCGACGACCGTCTCTATATACCTATGGATCGTTTGGATCAGATTCAAAAGTATGTTGCATCGGACGGACGCGAGCCGAAATTGGCGCGCTTGGGCAGCCAGGAATGGCATCGTTCCGTGGAAAGAGCAAAGTCGACGATTCATAAAATGGCCATTGATTTGGTTGCTCTTTATGCGAAGCGACAAGCTGTTGAAGGCTATGCTTTCTCGCCGGATACGGTATGGCAGCAGCAATTCGAAGAAGATTTCGAATTTGTGGAAACACCAGATCAACTGGCGGCGGTTGCCGACATCAAGGGCGATATGGAAAGACCGAAGCCAATGGATCGTTTGCTTTGCGGTGATGTCGGATTTGGAAAGACTGAGGTAGCATTTCGTGCCATTTTCAAATGCATCATGGATGGTAAACAGGCGATTTTATTAGCACCGACCACGGTGCTTGTGCAACAGCATTATGATAATTTATGCGCTCGTCTTTCCGGATATCCGGTAAAGGTCGGTTTATTGAGCCGATTTGCATCGCCGACGGCGATGAAGCAAACGGTGAAGGGACTGAATAATGGTGCAATCGATGTTGTTGTCGGCACACACCGTGTGTTAAGTGCGGATATTGCACCGAAGAATCTGGGTCTCTTGGTTGTCGACGAAGAACAGCGATTTGGCGTTGCTCACAAAGAGAAACTCAAGACCTTCCGCAACGCAGTCGACGTGCTGACTCTTACGGCTACACCGATACCACGTACTTTGAATATGTCGCTCTCCGGCATCCGAGATATCTCCGTGCTCGAAGACCCGCCGGTCGATCGACGAGCCGTACAAACCTATGTGATGGAGTACGATTCGGAAATCATTGCTGAAGCGTGTTTGCGGGAAATATCCCGACAAGGTCAGGTTTTCTATCTTTTCAATGATACGCGAAAGATTGCCGAGAAGGTTGACGAGCTACAAGCTCTTTTACCGGGGGCGACGATTCTTTACGGTCATGGAAAGATGGCGAAAAACCAATTGGAGCATATTATTGAATCATTCGTGAACAAGGAAGCCGATATTTTGGTTTGTACGACCATTATCGAATCGGGAATTGATATGCCGAACGTGAATACGATTATTGTCGAAAAAAGTGATCGCTTCGGCCTAGCACAGCTTTATCAATTAAAGGGGCGTGTAGGACGATCCGACCGCCAGGCATATGCATATATCACGTATGAGCAAAACAAAGAGTTGAAAGAGGAAGCTGAAAAACGTCTGAGTGCCATCCGTGATTTTACAGAGCTGGGTTCGGGGTTAAAGATTGCGATTAAGGACCTCGAAGTACGCGGGGCGGGTAATCTTCTGGGCGAGGAACAATCCGGTCAAATGGATGTTATCGGCTATGAGCTTTATTGCCGTATGCTTGATGAGGAAATCAAAAAGCTACAAGGCACTTTCGAAGAGAAGGCACCAGAGACACTCATTAAAATGGAAGAAGATGCTTATATTTCACCTGACTATATTGAAGATGTCGGACAGCGAATGGACTCTTATCGACGGATTCGTACGATTTCAAGCACGAAAGAATATCAGGATGTCGAAGATGAATTCCTTGATCGTTTCGGCGATATTCCGCTTCCGGTGCAAAAGCTCATGGATATTGCATTAATCCGCCACTTAGCTGCGCCACTCGGGTTCGCTACCATAGAAATCAAGGCGGATGTCGCCTTCTTGTATTACCGCGAAGGGGCAAAGCCCAACATGGAAGGACTTGCGGCTGTAATTGCACATAAGAATTTCAAGAATCGAATTTTGTTTTCTGCGATGAAAAAGCCATATATCCAGTATCGCCCAGACCTGAAGGAACGTTTCCTTATTGTGTCACGTCTTCGGGAAATGATGGAGACGATGAGCAACGAGGATGCGTCTCTGCCTCCGTCATGACCGCTTCTGCCTCTTCCATGAGGGAAAAGAGTTCCGCAAGAGTATCGGCACTACAGGCCTGTGTTTTAAAGGTTGTCCCCATAAACTGCCCCTTCATATAGGCAGCGAAATTTGTCCGCATTTCTTTCACGCCGGTCGTCTCACCTAATTGCTCACATAGCCCTGTAACGTGGCGACGCATAACAGAAAAGCGTTCGGAAACCGAAATCATCGGACGTTTACCTTCTGATAATTCCTTAAAAATCCAAGGGTTCCCGGTTGCCGCTCGTCCGACCATAAGGCCATCGACGTGCGTCTCTTCAATCATGCGGGAAGCAGAGGCAAAATCGACAATATCGCCATTTCCGATTACTGGAATGGATGTGCCTGAAACGGCTTCTTTCACACGAGCCAGAACAGCCCAATCTGCTTCTCCGCTATAGAGCTGATTCTGAGTACGCGCGTGCACAGCAATCATTTTCGCACCTGCCTCGGCCATATAGAGAGCAAAATCAGGGGCATTGACACTATCCTTATTCCAGCCACTTCGAATCTTCACGGTGATGTCTTTACCAAAAGGCTCTGCAGCCGCGACGGCAGTGCGCACGATTTCAGCGGCGAGTAAGGGATCTTTCATAAGCGCAGAGCCTGCACCGGTTTTCACCACCTTGGTTACGGGGCAACCCATATTGATATCGATAAAATCAACGTCTGACAATCTTGCATCGGAAAGAATCATCGGGATTGCGATACGAAAATCCTCTGGATCCGCACCGAATAACTGAATGGCAACGGGTCCTTCTTTATCGCGGTCTATGGCAAGATACCGCATGCTTCGATCGAGATTTCCTTGAAAACGAATCCCTCGAGCACTGACCAATTCGGTAACACCCCACGAAGTGCCGTAGTCGTGGCATATCGCTCGATATACAAGACTACTCGTGCCAGCCATCGGAGCCAATGCGATATTTCCCGGAATAGTTAATCGACCGATTTGAAGAGGATGAGAAAGGGGGGACGATGCCATGAAGATACTCCTTCGGATGGATAAAATAACATCGGGATGCGTATACTATTGGGCGAAACGTTTCACCCAGATTAAAACCCGCAAATCCCTTTGCAGTAGACATTATAGCATGTTTTTAGTCGTCATATTTCATTGAGTTTCATTGCGTTTTCATGTCCTGTCCTATATGCTGAAGATAGATGATTTAAGTGATGTGAATGAGCCCCCCGAAAGACAATAAAGGAGTGGTTTTCATGAGGACAGTATTGCGTGACAAAGAATTAAACATCCTCGACTGGATTTATGAGAATTTGCGTTGTAAATCCTTTGATTCGATTATGCCATGGCTTTCCCGTTCAGGGAATCTCGGCATTGTTTGGTTTGCCGCAGCTGCGACTCTTTATCTTACTAATACTTCAAAGGAAGCGGCTATTTGCATTTTACTTGCACTTACAGTCAGTATGATTTTGGTCAATATTCTTCTCAAGCATCTGACACATCGGCCACGTCCATTTGAAGTACGAGAGGGAAGAGATATTATCATTCGTGAGCCGAAGGATTTTTCGTTCCCGTCGGGGCACACTTTCTCATCATTTGCGGCGGCGACGGCAATCATCATGTTTAACCCGAAGATAGGTATTTGCGCATTGGTTTATGCGACGGGAATCGCCTTCTCGCGTCTCTATCTATATGTGCACTACATTTCTGATGTGCTAACGAGCGCTGTTTTCGGCGTGGCAACGGGAGTCTTAGTAAGCTATCTCTATTCGAACGGAATCATTTTCTGAGCGCGTTGTTTTTTATCAAACTTATCGTTATAATAAAAGCCGCCTGAAAACTATTTTTCCGACATGACGATGCTTCGATCGTTCAACGGATAGGACTGCAGTTTCCGGTACTGCCAATGCGGGTTCGATTCCTGCTCGGAGCGCCATCTACATTACCAATTTGTTATTCGAAATGGCCCGTTGCTACGGGCTTTTTTGGTATTATCACCATTACATTGCTACACTGTTTTTCAAGCGACAGAGAAAAGACACCTCCATTAGAATGAAGGTGTCTTTTTATCACTTCTATTATGAGTAGAATTTGACAAATGATTTACAGGCTACCAGCCACTATTTCAACAGGTTTTTGAATAGTCCGCGCGTCAAGCTGCGACCGATTTCACGCCCAACGGCAGACATCGCCGAGTTACCTACTCGCGTAAGCGGAGATGACTTCTGACTTTGCTTTTTTTCTTTGGCCTTCTTCGCATCTTCCTTTGCTTTTATCTTCTCAGCTTCGGCAGCCTCCGCTTGTTCTTGTTCCGCACTGTATTTTGCCATCAATAGCTCGTATGCCGATTCAGGATCGAGGGTTTCTTTGTATTTTGCATAGAGCGGAGATGCCGCGGAAATGGCTTGGATCTTTTCGAAGCCTGCCGGACCGATAAAGCTTTCCGGAGGTAATATCAGCGTGCGCTCGACGATAGACGGCGTGCCGTTTTCATCGAGGAAGGAGACTAGGGCCTCACCGACCTGCAATTCGGTCAACGCAGTCTCTGTATCAAAAGCAGGATTTGCCCGGAAAGAGGCAGCAGTTGCACGAATGTTCTTCTGCTCCGCAGGCGTATAGGCACGAAGAGCGTGCTGTACGCGATTGGATAATTGCGAAAGAATGACAGGCGGGATGTCGGACGGACTTTGCGAAATGAAATACACGCCGACACCCTTGGAACGAACGAGACGAATGATTTGCTCGACCTTTTCAATCAGGAACGCGGGCGCGTCATCGAAGAGCAAATGGGCTTCGTCAAAGAAAAAGATCATCTTCGGTTTTTCAGGATCGCCGGCTTCCGGAAGTGTCTCGTAGATTTCGGAGAGCAACCACAAAAGGAAGGTCGAATAAAGAAGTGGACGGCTGAATAATTCACTTGCAGAGAGAATATTGATCATGCCGCGGCCATTTTCGTCGGTACGCATGAAATCGCTAATGTCGAAGCTCGGTTCCGCAAAGAATGTGTCGGCACCTTCGTCGGTCAAAAGCCCGATGGAACGCTGAATCGCACCAACGGTCGTCTTCGACACAGTACCATAGGCGAGCGCGAGGTCCTTGGCATGGTCACCCATGTATTGGAGCATTAAGCGCAAATCCTTCATGTCGAGGAGCAAAAGTCCTTGGTCGTCTGCGATACGGAAAGCCATAGAAAGTACGGCACGCTGGACGTCGGTAAGCCCAAGCATGCGCCCGAGAAGGAGCGGTCCCATTTCGGAAATGGTGACACGCATCGGAAGACCCATTTGTCCGAAAACATCATAAAATGTGGTCGGATACGCTTGGTACGTAAAATTCGTAAGGCCGAAAGAGGCAATACGCGCTTGCATCTTTTCATTATCCATTCCGGCAGCACAAAGGCCGGACATGTCACCCTTTACGTCGGCGAGAAAAACAGGAACACCCATGGCGGAAAAGCTCTCTGCCATGACCTTCAAGGTGACGGATTTGCCGGTACCGGTCGCACCGGCGATGAGACCATGGCGATTGGCCATATGCGGATGAAGCAGACATTTGTTGTCCGTTCCGCCCATCCAAATTTTGTTTTCGTAGAGCATGGTGAAGTCCTCCTTATTGTATTCGTCACACTATTTTATCCGCCGATAGGGCGGCGTTTTTTGCTTCTTTTATAGTATCACAATAGGTGATTGTTTCGAATGTAGTCATATAGGATATCAGCACATTTTCGGTGCGCCTCGGCGAGGGGATGGCAATTTGCGCCCAAATCCTCGTCGATGGTGTTCGGAAGCTCGAAAGTAAAAAGCTCGAGCGTGGCAATGGCATCATCCGGCGCGGCATGAATTACTCTTTGATGAACAATGTCGGCTGCTTCTTCAATCACGGGACAAATGAGATTACCCATCATGCCGCACACCCAAAGTATCTTGGCGCTCGGATTCTTTTCATGGATGAGGAAAATGAAATCAACCATGGCATCGCGAACCTTATTCTTATCTTCTTCTAAGTAACGACCAGTCGCCTCGTCCATACGCATCTTGTAGGAAATGCCGGTGTTCGGGTCAAAATAGGGCGGCTGTTCAAAGCCGCTGTTATCATTGGTACCTAGATTGACGATAACGAGATTTGGATTGAATTCGAAACAATAATCGTCGTGTACGCCGCGAGACGTGGCAAAACAATCGGGCGTGACACCGCATATTTTCGAATAAATTCTGGGAATATTCTCGGTGGGCACGTTATCCCACGAACAATATGCGCCCCAACCGCCATGCGCGACAATTTGGTAGTCGGCATGTAATTTGCGCGAAAGAAAACCGGAAAAATTATAGTAGGCAGATGACCACTCGTCCACGGAAACGATAGACCCGATATTTTTGAAAGGTGGAGCGACAGATCCTTCACCGCAAGTGATAGAATCACCGATAAATTCGATATGAGGATAACGTTCATCGATGTCTACCAATGGACCGTTAACAGAAATGGCATCCGCGGCAGTAGTTGCAGGGGCATCGGGATTGTCTGATGCTTCGGATTCTTTGTAGATGCGGACTTTTCGGACGGCATTTTGCAGATCAGAGAATGGGCCTTCATAATGACCCTTCGTATCGAAAACCGTATACCAATGTTGTCCGTCGTCCAATTTAAAACGTCGGGCGGGGATTCCGTCAAGCTCGAAAAGCACCCATTGTTCTTCTCCTCGATTGTCGGCAAAAAGAAGAATCTCGGCCTTCGTCCCGCGAAACCAAAATTCAATTCCGGATGCGGTATAGTCCATCCAAAAACGCATCGAATCAGGATTTTTTCGACCATGGAGGCGGATACGGGAATCTTCGAAAACGCTGTATTCTGTCATCATGATTACGCCCTTTTCTTCGGTTCATTCTTGATTTTCATGATAGAGAAACGGAATTGGGATGTCAAACCATTCGAAGGTTATTCTTATGAGTGATTAGGGTATAATGGGAAGAAGCAATGAAGGGAGAAATGCGCGTGGATTGGATTATCATCGCCCTCACTTTTTTGGTGGGTGTAATACTTTGCTTTTACGGATATAAGTTCTTTCGTTTTTCTATGGCTGTTGCCGGTTTTGTTATCGGTTACTATATGGGAAGATTTTTCTGGAACATTTACTTGGTGAATCAATTTGCATCGGACTTGCGGACCTTCGCGTCTTACGCCGTGCCGTTGGTGTGTGCCATTCTTATCGCTGTACTATCCTATGCTATCTATAAACAGGCACTCTTTTTTATTTCCATGTTCGCGGTCAGCTATACGCTATTGAAGGGCTTCGTCGTTATTTTTGCGCAAGAACAGGGAATAACAGAGCTGTTTATTCGTGTTGTTGATGCAAAAAACAATCCGAACTCGACCCCGGAAGAGCTCGCTGCATCCGGAAAGACATTTGCTTCCGTGATGGTTTCATTGCCGGGAAAGGAAGCCTTCGACAAGCTAATGGTTGTCGCGGGCATTTGTTTGGTGATTGGGGCGATTGCGGGATTGATTATTTGCTTATTACAAGAACCGGCGATTATGGTTATTACGGCAGTTCTTGGTGCGCAGGTGCTACGAGGCGTGTTGATTGATGCGATGATTCTCTTAAGCGAAATGAAGACAACACCCCAATTTTTAGCCGATGCTTATGTGAGCTATACCAAGTCAAATGTCGTTGCATTTTTTGTATGGGCGGCATTAATTGGTGCGGGTATCGCTATTCAATTCCGTCGAAAGAAGGTTACCTGACACGTTCAGGCTGTTCTTTTCCAAACGAGTTCTATGGGATACTTCACGCAAATTTCCGCATTTTTCACAGAGGTCTGCAACAATTCGGTCATTTTTTTCGTCTACCATATAGATGACGCGAAAGGAGTTCACGCCAATGCGAAAGAAACCAGTCGAAAAACTACCGAATCCTTCGTATCCAAACAAAGAAGATGTGATAAATGCGGCAAAAGATTTTACTGTATTTGAGAAAGCCTGCGTCGCTGCGACGGTGGCAACCTTGATTGTTTCCATGAGCGCGTGTGAAGCCGAACGCAATGGGGCCGGGGATTTATTTGACCATGTTTTGTTTCCGATTAATACGGAAGAAACGGTGATTGACGGAGAAGTCTCGATATATACCGAACCGACGAACACCACTACTCCAACTGAAACCTACATGGGAATAGTTCCATATGAGTCAACGACACCGACCTATATTGAAGGTGGTATGGAATGGGTAACTCCGACGCCGACACCGATCGAGATTCAAGGAGAGATGGAGTATTATCCGGAGGACGCTACAACGCTCGCCAATACTAACATGTAAACTGCACCATTGATAAAGACGTAAAGTGAGTTTGAACATGAATATGACATTAAATGTGACCCGTGCGTGCAATCTTGCCTGTCGCTACTGTACGCAATCGCATGAAGATATCGTGATGAAGGAAGAAACCGCGAAGCAAGCGATTGACTTCTTTTGTTCCATACAGAATCCTTCGGAAGGACAAGTGCAAATCTCTTTTTACGGGGGAGAACCGCTTCTTTCGACGGACTTGATTTATACAATCGTGCCGTATGCGCGGCAAAAGCTTCAAGAAATCGGAAAAAAAGTTGTTTTCGAAATTACAACGAATGGTGTATTGATAGAAGATGTTTTTGTCCGGTATGCCAGACGAAATCGCATATTGATTGCAGTTTCTCATGATGGCGTTTTGCATGATTATACAAGGAAAAATACTTCGGCAGATGGTACAAAGGCAGTCGTCGATGAGAAATTGAAGCTTCTTTTGAAATACATGCCTGCCACGCCGGTAATGATGACATTGCACCCGGATTCGGTATCGGCTGCCGTAGACAGCATCAAGCTTTTCTACAACATGGGCGTGCGCCACGTTAATATGACTCCGGCACACGGTAGTAAAGTACATTGGACAGACGAATCACTCGCCTCGCTCAAAGAACAATATGAAAAAATTGCTCTTTTGTATGAAGAATGGAATCAAGGGGAGAACAGCTTTGTTTTCGGCCCTTTTGATAATAAAATTAGGGACTATATCGAAAAACGAAATGGTTGTTTAAAGCGTTGCCGAATCGGCATGGATAAGATGGTGGTTGATACAGACGGACAGATTTATCCTTGCATTCAAATGACCGGGGATGCGGAGTTCTGTATCGGAGATATCCGATCCGGTCGAGATGAGCATGCCATTACTCAATTGGAAGAGCGTCGGGAGGCTCCGGCGGATTGCCGAATTTGCGCACTGAAAACAAGATGCACGTATAAGTGTGCTTGCGCCAACAAGCTCGAGACGGGCAATATCGATAAGCCAAGTGCTTTTCAATGTGAATACGAGAGGATGCTTATACCGATTGCAGACGGTGCGGCGTCGAAACTCATAAACAAGGACAATCGTGCTTTTGTAAAAAGAATGTTCATGAATGATTTGGTCGCTGTTACGACAGTACCCGGACCGAATGCATCGGAAACCGCAATAGCATCGACTGTTTCGAATTCTGCCGGAGAAAGCATCAACGTGTAAGATTACGTAGCCATTTGTATTTTTTGTAACGGATATATACAACCGGGATTTTCACGAATTCATCAAGGCAAAGGACGAAGTATACCCACTCCACTGGAATTTTGAACACGAAAGCGCAAAGGAACCCGAGCGGTACTGAAAAGACCCACATATCGATGGTGTCGCAAAGGAAGCCAAATCGCGAATCTCCGCCTGCTGCGAAAATGCCGCCGATGACGGTAGAATTGATTGCTTTACCGATGATGTAATACGAATTGATATAGAGCATGACGCTTAAGTAGTCCGTTGCGAGAGGCGAAAGCGGCATGTAATGCAGAATTAGTGGACGCGCTAGCAAAACCAACAATCCACCGATAGCACCGGTCGCAATGGAAGCACGAACGAGACGACCGCCGTCGACACGTGCGTGTTCGATTTCGCCATTCCCGAGCTGGTTACCAATCATGATTGCTCCACCGCTTCCGATGCCGCAACAAACGACTGCGGAGAGATTACGTACGACGGAAGCAATGGAATTCGCTGCGACCACATCTTCTCCGAGATGTCCCAAAATTACGGAATACATCGTAAAAGCACTACCCCACGATAGAAAATTTCCAATGACCGGAATCGCATAACGGAAGAAATCCTTCGTCAGCGTTTTATGGGAGAAAATCAAATCGCGAGGTGTAAGCTTCATGTGCTCCGTTCTGCAAACAATGATAATACAGACGATCATTTCAAAGGCGCGAGCAATGAGTGTTGCGAGTGCGACGCCGACCACACCGAGCTTCGGTGATCCGAGCAACCCAAAAATGAATATGGCATTCAGTATGATGTTGATTATTAAAGAAGAGGAACCGATGATCGCAGAAAGAAAGGCACGCTTCGTGCTTTTTAGCACGGTCAGGATGACAGAAGAAATGCCCATGAAAATAAAAGATATGCCGCAAATACGCAAGTAGACGATGCCGTTTTCAATTAATGGGGTCTCATTCGTAAACAACCGCATGAGGTATTGCGGAATGGTAAGGGAAGCCAGAGCAAAAAGAGAAGCCACAATGACAGCAAGAGTTATGCCGACCCCCATTATCTTATGAACATTATCTTTTTCTCCCTTGCCCCAGTATTGCGCGACAAGAATCTGTGTACCCATCATGCAACCATTTAGGAAAAGCGTAAAGACGAATTGAATCTGAGACGCGAGCGAAACGCCAGAGAGAGCAGATTGGCTCACGAAAGAAAGCATAATCGTGTCGGCGGAATTGACCGCGGCAGCGATAAAGTTCTGAATGATAATCGGCAGAACGAGAGTAATTAGGGTGGAGAAAAACAGTTTTCTCGAGTATTTCGTTTTATCGTCCATAAGACCTCCGTCTATTATCGATTGTCAACGCATGGTATAATACAAGTATAGTGCGTAGAAATACACATTCTATCGTTTTTGACGCTTATTCGATAACAATCATATACGAACGAACTATTTCGAGGGAATTGTCATGCAACAATTACGTGTACGAGAAAATTTGTCAGAAATTATCCAATACGATGTGCCGGCTTTTCCGGTGAAAACCAGCATCGATGAGCTATCTCGATATCCGAATCAATCGACAATTTGCCATTGGCATAACGAATGGGAGTGTCTAATAATGCTGCAAGGCACAATGACATCGTTCGTAAACGATCATTTGTACTCACTTTCCGAGGGACAGGGCATCGTGATAAATGGGAATCGTTTGCACTATTCATTTGCCGGAGACTGCGAAAATGCCAAATATCTTGTGCTTCTCATTAACCCTTCAATCATAGGAACGCCGCCGGTTATTGATGAGAACTATATTCGGCCGTTCCTTCTTGACCCACAACGTGACGCGATTGTGCTAAGGGGGAAAGAAACGTGGGAGAAGGATGCGATTGCACAAATCGCTGCCATACATACATTGTCTTGCGAAAGACATCCTCTTTACGAGATGGAAATAAGCGAGAAATTCACTTCTCTATGGCGCAACATTTTTCTCCATACGGAAAAAGAAGGCGAAACCGCGTTGAGAAAAAATCCGGATTCGTTCATGCTCAAAGACATGATTGGCTTTATTCAGGCTCACTATGCCGAAGATATTTCGCTCGACGATATTGCTGCTGCGGGCAAGGTGTGCCGTAGCAAATGCTGTCAGCTTTTCAAAAAATCGCTTCACCAAACGCCGGGGCAATATCTTTGTCATTATCGAATTTCGAAAAGTACAACATTAGTATCAGGCACAGACCTCAGCATGATTGCAATCAGTGAAATGTGCGGCTTCCATGGCGCGAGCTATTTTGCCGAAACCTTCCGCAAAGTAATCGGTGTCAGTCCTCGCGATTTTCGAGAGCAAAACGAGGCCGATTCGCGCGCATCTTTGTAAGAAAAAGCCCCATAAGCCCGGCGTCTTGTGCATATTGTAGAAATTACCATATAAACCGTTGACTTTACCAAATCAGAAGACTATATTTCTCTCGTTGTGTCGCTAATTCGGCAATTTATCAAAGGGAGAATCAATTACCATGAGTTATTTTAAGGATGTTTTTCGTCCTAAGCTTCTTTCTGTACTCAAGAATTATTCCAAAGAACAATTCGGCAAAGATGTTGTCGCAGGACTGATTGTTGCGATTATCGCATTGCCGCTTTCTATCGCCCTCGCGATTGCATCGGGTGTTCCACCTGAGAGAGGCATCTATACAGCAATTGTCGCAGGCTTTTTCATTTCGCTATTAGGTGGAAGCCGCGTGCAAATCGGCGGCCCGACAGCCGCATTCATGGTAATTATCTATAACATTGTCGCGGAATACGGGATTACCGGATTGACTATTGCGACTTTCATGGCGGGACTGATGATGATTGTCTTCGGTTTATGCAAACTCGGTGCCGTGATTAAATTCATTCCTTATCCGATTACCACCGGATTCACGAGTGGTATCGCGATTTCCATATTTGTCTCGCAAATCAAGGATTTTCTGGGATTGACTACGGAAAAACTCCCGGGTGACGTCGTAGGTAAGGTAAAAGTGTATGCCAGCGCCATTTCATCTGTGAATTGGATTACGCTCGCAATCGGTGCAGCGGCCCTATTGATATTGATATTTTGGCCGAAACTCACGGCAAAAATTCCGGCGGCGCTTATTGCTCTTGTCGTTATGTCGGCTGTCGTAAAGCTCGCTGGCTTGGATGGTGTTGAGACGATTGGTTCGACATTTGGTTCTCTTTCTTCGAAGCCACCGATGCCGGCATTTCCGAGTGTCACATGGGATATGATTGTAAAACTCGCGCCCTCTGCATTCACCATCGCTTTCTTAGGCTCCATAGAGTCGTTGCTCTCTGCGGTCGTTTCGGACGGTATGATTGGTTCAAAGCATAATTCCAATACGGAGCTTATCGGACAAGGTGTCGCGAATATGGCATCAGCACTTTTCGGCGGAATCCCGGCAACGGGTGCGATTGCCAGAACAGTAGCTAACATCAAGAACGGCGGCCGCACACCAGTCGCAGGTATTGTTCATGCATTGACGCTACTCGTCATTCTTGTCGTTTTCATGCCGTTTGCAAAAATGGTTCCGCTTGCGGCGTTGGCAGCTGTCCTCATTATGGTTGCTTATAATATGTGTGGCTGGCGTGAATTTGCCGGTATATTCAAGGCCCCGAAAAGCGATGTGCTCGTTCTTCTGGTAACCTTCTTCCTAACTGTTTTTGCCGATCTTGTTGTAGCCATTGAAGTCGGTATCGTTCTTGCCGCAATCCTCTTCATGAAGAGAATGGCTGATGTCGGTGAGGTGAAGGTACGTGCCATGGACGAGCAGGCGCAGGATGAAGAAGATATAGATGATAAAACACCGCGTAAGACGTTGGATAATGTTTTGATATACGAAATCAATGGACCATTCTTTTTCGGAGCAGCCGACAAATTCTTAGCCGAAGCATCGAAGGCTGGCAAAAAGACAGATGTACTTATCATCAAAATGAAGCACGTATCTGTCATGGATGCGACTGGACTTCAAGCCTTCCGTCAAATGGTAGGACGATGCAAATCGAACGACATTACGCTGATATTGTCGGGTGTACACGATCAGCCGTTGGCGGCATTAACCAAAGCAGACTTGCTCAAGAAGATCGGTGAAGATCATATTTTCTCTAGCCTCACACCTGCCATACATTACGTACAGGAAAACTTCGTGAAGACAGAGAAGACGGCGAACGCTTAAAGAAGACGATCGTATATTGTTTTTTCGGGAATTGCCAACCATTGCTGATGTCCGCATTAAGCTCTCACGGAACGAATTGTCTCATCAATCCAAGCATCCCATTCAGGATCGAATACCTGCAATGCTGGATTAGCAAGAAGACAATCCATCGATTGACGGATGCCTTGATCAAAGCGAGTTGTCGCACAAAAATCCGGAACGAGGCGTTTCAGTTTCGAATTGTCGAAAATAACTGTATTTGATTTATCTCCGAGAAGTGGTCCGAGGAGAGAAGGCTCGCGTGCAATCAACATCTCACTGCTGATATGAATGAGCTTCGGCGTAACACCAAGTGCGTTTCCGACGCTCGTGTAAATCTGATCCCAGGTTAGTGATTCGTCTGAGGTGATGTGTACGGCTTCGCCGATGGCATGAATATTTCCCATCAAACCAACGAATCCTTTCGCAAAATCCGTACTATGCGTGACAGTCCAAAGTGATGTACCGTCACCATGTACGATGACTTCTTTGTTGTTCATCATGCGCTTCAACTCCGTCCATGGTCCCTTATCGCTATGGAAAGAAAGAGGAATCGCACCATCAGCATATGTATGACTCGGACGAACAATGGTGATCGGGAAGCCGGTTTCTGTATAGGCATCCATGAGCACTCTTTCACATGCAATCTTATCACGAGAATATTGCCAATAGGGGTTATGAAGGGGTGTAGATTCTGTGATGTAGGGACTGGATAGTGGTTTCTGATATGCAGACGCAGAGCTAATGAAAATGTATTGTTTCGTCTTGCCGTTAAAGCAACGGATATCGCGTTCGACTGCATCGGTATGAAATGCGAAAAAATCGGCAACAACATCGAAATCCCCGAGCTTCGATACCGTTTCGCAAAAAGCGGTTTCGTCATTTAAATCGGCGGATACCATGTGCGCTCCTTCAACAGAGGATGCGCGGATTCCACGATTAACTAAATAAAGCTCCCATCCCTTGGCAATCAATAACTTCGAGATAGACATACTGATTGTTCCTGTACCACCGATGATTAATGCGCGCATAAAAAATCCTCCTTCACGGCATGAAAGTCTACTAACATACTACCACGCAAAGAAAGAGGAAAATTTCAGATATTTGTCGAAAAAAGATAGGATTAAAGCAAAAAGCTGAGTCCGGAAACAAGGCCGTATGATGCTGCTGTCATAATCGCACCTGCAATAAGGACTCCGATAAATGCCGCGAGGAAAGCCTTCCAAAAAGGAACCTCCAGTACTGCAGCAATGCCTGAACCGGTCCATGCGCCTGTTCCCGGAAGTGGGATGGCAACGAAACCGACGAGCGTCCAGAAAGTGGCTTTGCCAGCCTTGGCCGCTTTTTTGGCAAACTTTGTTTCGCAAAAGACAACTATCTTGTTGAGTTTCGGATATTTGCGCATCCAATCAAAGACTTTATTGACGAATAAAAGGATGAAAGGAACGGGTATCATATTACCGATAACGGCCAGTATATAGCAAAGCCAAAATGGTAAATGAAGGGCGGCCCCTGCCGGAATCGCACCACGAAGCTCAATTACCGGAATCATTGAGATGAGGAAAACATATATCGCATTTCTTAGCATGAATAAACTCCTTTTATTAGCGAGTCGTTGATTTCGTATCAGCTCGCTGATATAAATGTTTTGTTATCCGAAAGGGTCGGAGGGGGCAAAACATGATTAGAATACCATATTTATCAGGTTTCCAGATAGATATGCGCGAATATTCTCTTTTGCTGTTTCCATCAGACGCGCCCGAGTCTTTGTGGGTGCCCATGCGATATGAGGTGTGATAATGCAATGTGGCGCATGAAGAAGCGGATTTGAAGAGTCTGCCGGCTCACGGGAAAGTACGTCGACACCAACGCCGCCGATTTTTCCGGTTTCGAGTGCGGCGGCAACGTCTTCTTCCTGAAAAACGGGGCCGCGTGATGTATTGAGCAACCAAACACCATCTTTCATTTGAGCAATGGTTTCTTTGCGGACGAGGCCTTGTGTTTCGGGCGTCAACGGACAATGAAATGATAAAACGTCGGACTGGTGGAAGAGCTCTTCTTGCGAGACCAACGTGACGAAATTCGGAATATCATCTGAATCCTTTGGTGGTGTCCTTCTTGTGGCAAGCACCTTCATGCCCAATGCGTCGGCGATGACAGCAACACGGCGTGCAATTTTTCCAAATCCGAAAAGACCGATGGTCAAGCCGCACAGCTCAGTTAGTGAACCATCCCAGAAACAGAAGTATTTCGAGCTTTCCCATGCCCCGTCATGAACGAGAGCATCGTGATGCCCGACCAGATCGGCAAGCTCGAGTAACAAAGCGATGGTCATTTGCGCAGTGGCAAAGGTCGCATATTCGGGGATGTTGGTCACAACAATATTACGTTTGGCGGCCGCATCAACATCGATTACATTGTAGCCGGTTGCTAACGCACCGATATAGCGAAGCATGGGGAGCTGCGCCATAATATCCTCTGTCATAACCGTTTTGTTGGTGAGTGCGATAGTTGCATTTTCAAGCCGTGTGACAACATCCTCCGGTGCGGTGTAATCATATACGGTCAAGGCTCCGAGCGCCTCGAAGGATGACCAAGATAAATCACCCGGATTTAGTGTTGCTCCGTCGAGAACAACAATTTTCGGACAAGACGGAATTGGTTCGGTCATGTGTTTAATCCCTTTACATATTCATCGATGGCATTTGCCGCTGTTTTTCCCGCACCCATAGCCAAGATGACGGTCGCGGCACCGGTGACGACATCGCCACCCGCAAAAACACCCGAACGAGAAGTACCGCCAGCTTCATCTGTGATGAGGCATCCCTTCGGTGTCGCATCCAAGCCAGCTGTTGTATTGCGAATGAGCGGATTCGGAGAAGTACCAATTGCGATAATAACGGTATCAACAGCGTAGGTATGCTCAGAACCTTTCTTCTCAATCGGACGTCTGCGACCGGAAGCGTCTGGTTCGCCAAGCTCCATATCGATGACCTCAATACCTTTCACCTCACCATTTTCCGCGCCTAGTATGCGTGTTGGATTGGAAAGATTATGGAAAATGATACCTTCTTCTTTGGCGTGCTCGACTTCTTCCTTGCGTGCCGGCATTTCTTCTTCAGAGCGACGATAAATGATTGACACTTCTTGTGCGCCCAACCGTTTCGCGGTACGGGCGGCATCCATGGCAACATTGCCACCGCCGACGACAGCAACGGATTGACTCTTTCGGATGGGTGTATCATATTCGTTCAAATAGGCTTTCATTAAGTTCGCACGAGTCAGGTATTCGTTTGCGGAATAAACACCAATTAAGGATTCGCCCTCGATATTCATAAAAGAAGGAAGCCCAGCGCCAGAGCCGATAAAGACGGCTTCAAAGCCTTGAGCAAAAAGCTCATCAACAGACAGTGTCTTGCCAATGACGAAATTCGTCATAAACGTGACGCCTGCCGCAGATAAGCCGTCGATTTCATTTTGGACAATGGCCTTCGGGAGGCGGAACTCCGGAATACCGTAAACCAGCACGCCACCCGCTTTATGAAAAGCCTCGAATACCGTTACCTCGTAACCGAGCGCTGCTAAATCGCCTGCACAGGTGAGCCCGGAAGGACCTGAGCCGATGACGGCAACACGGTGTCCATTGGAAGGAACACGTGCGGGAGTTGTTGTAGCATGTTCGCGATGATAATCAGCGCAAAACCGCTCAAGTCGACCGATGGCGACTGGCTCGCCTGCTTTGCCGCGGACGCAATACTTTTCACATTGATTTTCCTGGGGGCAGACTCTACCGCTTACCGCAGGGAGGCAATTTGTCGATTTGATGATTTCATAGGCGGCTTCAAAATCGCCGGCGGCAACTTTCTCTATGAATTCCGGGATACGGACGTTCACAGGGCAACCAGCTACACATGGACGATTTGCACAGTGCAAGCAACGCGTTGCCTCTTCTATGGCAGTTTGCTCTGAATAGCCGAGCGAGACCTCGGAGAAATTCTTGTTGCGTTCATCTGCCGGCTGCACAGGCATCGGACATTTTGTTTTACTCATGTTTGCCATTGGCTTCGTCCCCCATTTTCAAAATACGGCAGGCGTGATTGGAGTCCTCTTGTTCTTGCTGTCGATAATATGCATTTCGCTTCATCAATTCGTCAAAATCGACCTCGTGTCCGTCGAAATCCGGTCCGTCGACGCAGGCAAAGCGAATTTTATTGCCGACGGTGACGCGGCATCCGCCACACATGCCCGTACCATCAATCATGATAGGATTGAGGCTGACCAATGTCTTAATGCCATAGGGCCGTGTAACCTCGGATAAGAACTTCATCATGATGATTGGGCCGATGGCGATAACTAAATCATAAGAATTACCGGCGTCGATGAGCTCTTGGAGCTTCTGCGTAACAAAGCCCTTCGTACCGTATGAACCATCGTCTGTTGTGATATAGAGATTATCGGAAACCGCACGCATTTCGTCTTCTAAAATGACAATATCTTTATTACGGAAGCCTGCAATCATGTCGACCTTTGCGCCGGTTTGGTGTAAAGCCTTTGCTTGTGGATAGGCAATGGCGCATCCGACACCACCACCGATGATGCAAACACGTTTATATCCTTCTATTTCGGTCGCTTTTCCGAGAGGTCCGACGAAGTCGAGAAGCTGGTCGCCGACATTCATTGTGGAGAGAAATTTCGTTGTTTTTCCGACATTTTGAAAAATAATCGTGACTGTTCCGCGTTCTGCGTCATGATCTGCGATAGTCAACGGGACGCGCTCGCCGAATTCGTCAATACGAAAAATGATAAACTGTCCAGCCTTCGCCTTATTAGCAACAAACGGAGCCTTAATTTCCATTAGGGTAACAGCAGAATTCAGAATACGCTTGGAAACAATCTCGTACATGAAAAACTCCTTCTCTCTGTAAAAAAACTACATATGAAATTTATATCATGTACCGTTCTGAAATACAAGAAAATCAACGTGCAAAAAGGGGCGATAGTACAACAGATATTCGATATTCGGCACTCGGTGTATACGTTAACATTTTCGATGTATTTCGGTAAAGAAGTTGTTCATTTTCTTTTCTATAATGAAATTGTAAAAGAGGAAGACCTTTTACGGGGAACAACAGGGCTTCGACACAAACGAGAGGGACTGACGGCCGATAAGTTCGGCGGGACCTCGAAGGATGGGAAAGGGACGCAAGAGGCGGCGCAGGATGGACGCCGCCGCTATCCAGAATGGTTACCTAAAAGACAGCCGCGAGCTCTCCCTCGCTCGCGGTTGTTCTTTGCTCATTTCGTCGAACGAATATGTCCGTTCTTCTTGACATTCATCTTTCTAATCGTGTCTAATACTATACATAAGCAATAGAAAATGAAGGGTGCAAAGATTCGATGCTCGTCGTATCAAAGCTCACGAAAAAATACGGCAAAATGTACGCCAACCGAGAGGTCTCTTTTTCTTTAGAGAAGGGAGAAATTGGTGTGCTTTTGGGACCGAACGGAGCCGGTAAATCAACCGCGATTAAATGCATTTTGGGCTTGCTGCGTTTCGAAGGCGAGATTACAATCGGCGGTTTTTCCAATAAGACCTCGGATGCCAAGCGCATTATCGGCTACGTGCCGGAAATGCCGGCGCCATATGAGCTTTTAACCGTAGGGGAGCACTTTGAATTTATCATCCGAGCCTATAAGCTAGATTACGAATCCTCCATGGAATACGCCGAGGAATTAATGCAACGTTTCCAATTGACCGAAAAACGTGATTCTCTGGCGAAAAATTTATCCAAGGGCATGCAACAGAAGATATCGATTATTTGCGCGCTATTGCCGCGTCCGCAAATGCTGTTATTGGATGAACCATTAGTTGGACTCGATCCGTATGCAATCAAGCAGATTAAGGCGTTGATTCTCGAATTGAAGGAGCAAGGCACAGCCATTTTGGTGTCCACACATATGATAGACAGCGTGGAGGGCATTTGGGATAAGGCCTTTATCCTCATGAAGGGCCGCATCGTGGCGTCACATGCCAAAGAAGACTTCAGGGGTGTATGGCAGGAATCGCTTGAACGCATATTCTTTGCCGCGACGGAATCCATTGCAAACGGAGATTGGGATGACGACGAAGATCATACCGGCGACTCTGATAAAAGAGGAACATAGCCTATGAATGCGTGCATTTTTCTTCTCTGGACCGCTTTCAAGAACAGAGTCAAGGAGATGCTGAAGAAGCCGCTTCTTTGCATTTGTCTGGGGATTTTTGCCTTGTCCGCCGTAATCACCATGATGACACCGGCTACAGAGGGCACAGAAGGGCACGTGATTTCTAATGCGATGACCTATTTTACGGCAGGCACATTTTTGGTTTATTCATTTCTTGTCGTCATGAGTATAATGACGGGACTGAAGTCCGGTAGTACATTTTTCCAAATGGGCGATGTAAATATGCTCTTCAAAGCACCTATTTCACCGCGCACAATCCTGTTTTATGGGTTGGTGAAACAATTAGGCACGAGCTTTTTGCTCGCGGTAATTCTGTTTTTTCAAATCCCGACTTTGCACACCTATCTCGGCTTCGATACGCGTGACCTGGTATCCTTTTTTCTCTCTTGTTTTATGCTCATGATTGCGATGTCGGTCTTGTCTCTGACAATTTACTCGTTGACCGCAAATCATCCAACGATTCGATTGCTTTCTACATGGTTCCTCTATGCTGTCCTTGTCATATGGGCAGGCGGATTAATTGTCAACCTTTTGGCAAAGGGCGCATCAATAGGCACGTTTGTGAATTATCTCAATGATCCATTGATGCAAATCACGCCAATAAGTGGTTGGCTGGTCGGCATGATGACCAATATCATGAATGGTGAGTATCGGATTGCGCTGGTTTTCTTCCTGCTGACGGTCTTTTTCCCGACGCTTGGCATTGTTCTTGTTTCGCGAATGGAAAGTGATTTTTTCGAAGACGTTTTGGCTTCCACAGAAAAATCTTTTCGCCTTACACTAGCGGCAAATGGCGAAGTCACCTTATCTGAGGATGAGGACAATTCCCATGTCGGTCGCTCGGGACTTGTCGGGAAGGGGACCGGAGAGAGTGTATTTTTCTTCCGGCATTTGACGGAGCAACGACGAAGCCTCGGACTTGTTTTGGACAAAGGCTCGCTTGTGACCTGTGTGGCGGCACTCATTTTAGCGGTCATATTGAAAGACCAGGTCGAAAAGAGCATGTATGTTTTCATCGCACAAATCATTGGCTTCGCTGGACTAAGCTTCGTTCTCTATATTCAAACGGCAGTTGGACGATTCGCCGCGGAACTAAAAAAGCCTTACATCTACACTGTGCCTGGCTCGGCTATGTCGAAGCTTTTCTATGCAAATTTGGCATCTGTTTTTAAGTCGCTATTGGAAGGATTGATTTCTTTTTCCATCATATCGTTTATTGCAAATCTTTCGGTTCCCTATGTTTTATGTGCAACCTTCTTGTATGCAACACTTTCACAAATATATGGTTCAATGAATGTGCTTTCACTTCGCATGCTCGGACCGTCGACAGCAAAATACTTACAAACATGGCTTTACTCGGTCTCCGCCATCTTACTTCTGGGCCCTGGCATCGCCATCGGATTTGGACTCGGTGTGCTTTTCTACGCAGTTAACCCTATGAGTGTTCTTTTAGCCTATGTCATCGTCGGCGTGTACAATCTTTTGTTATCCCTTTTCGTTCTGTGGATGTGTCGTGGACTTCTGGAGCATGCCGAGCATTTTTAATCCTCTATATTGCATTTTTGAGACGGGAGACGCAAAAAAACACAATACTTCGTGAAATATAGGACTTCTTTACTTCTCTATTTATTGCTATAATAAAAAAGACAAATTTTTGCGGAATGGGGGGCGCAGGCAATGATAATCATGGCTATTTCATCTGCCAATATCAGCACATGGGTCGCGCTTGGCGTTGCACTTTTGCTGATGCTTGCTTTGGCTCTTTATTCAGCCATATTACGAAAGCAAGTGAATTCCCTCGTTACTGAAAATAGGAGCCTTTCCGATTCGGCTTTTACAGATGCATTAACCGGTCTTCCGAATCGTGCACATTTCTACCAAAAACTTGCTGAGATTAAGGAAGCGAGTGTACATGATGCCGTTGCGCAAGAGAATGAGCGCCCGAGAGTATCAGAAGCCTCCATTATCTATATCGATATCGATGACTTTAAACTCGTCAATGAAACCCTCGGCTACAGAAGCGGCGACGCGCTCCTATGCGCGATTGCCGGACGTTTGATAGCGATTGCAATCGAGAATGAAGACGTCTATGTAGCGCGATTGGGTGGTGATGAGTTTGTTGCCGTTATTTCCAATCCAATGACGCGCACACGTACCGAGGCTTTGGCAGGACAGATTCAGGAGATTTTCAATTCACAATTTGAAATCGATGGATCATATCTATATCCGACGGCATCAATCGGCATCTCTCGTTTTCCACAGGATACCAACGATATCTTCGATTTAGTAACGAATGCAGATCTTGCACTCTATGAGGCGAAACGCGACGGAAAGAATCGTTACACCTTCTATGATTCATCCATGAATGACGAATTAATGCAAGTGTCACGCATCCAAAACAAGGTTCCGCTCGCGCTTGAGAATAACCAGTTTCACTTGGTTTATCAGCCGCAAATTGACTTTTCGCGACAAAAGCTTATCGGATACGAAGCCTTGATACGTTGGGAAGACCCAGACGAAGGACTCATTCCTCCGAGTGTTTTCATCCCGATTATCGAAAAGACGGGACAAATTATTGCCGTCGACAATTGGGTGCTTGAAACCGCATGTGTATTTGCGAAGAAGGTCAATGAGAAGTCGGATACGGATATCGTGGTATCGGTCAATGTTTCGGCCGTGCAAATCGTGCAGCAAGACTTTTTTGACACGATTGTCGGTATCGTCGGAAAGGCCAATGTCGTTCCCTCGTGGATTGGACTTGAGCTTACGGAGACATCACTCATTACATCACTGAAAAGCAATGCCGATGTTTTGGCACGCCTGCAGCAGATGGGTTTTCATATCTATCTCGACGACTTCGGCACGGGTTATTCTTCGATTCATTATTTACGGGAGCTACCGATTGAAACGGTAAAAATTGACCAGACCTTCGTTAAATCTCTCGGCGAATCTGGCACCGAAAATGACGATTTGTTACGCTTGATTATTCATGTAGCCCATGTCTTAAAGATTCAAGTCATGGCAGAAGGCGTAGAGACGCATGATCAATTATCTTTCCTCAAGGAAAATGAATGCGACTCGATTCAAGGGAACTTATTATCAACTCCGATTGGAGAAGATGAAATCTTAGGAGGATGGGATATTCCGCTATTATGAAGGTTTACATATTTTGCTTAACCACAAATGGCCGTAAGATTGCCGATAAAATTGCATCAAAAATCAGTGTTGAAATCGTGAAAGACATCGACCATTGTGAAGAATTATCGGCAAAGGATATATTGGTTATCATCGCTTCTGTGCCTGTTGCCGCACGTCTCTTCTCTGACAATAAAAGCATACTCGGCCGAAAGGCGGGCATCATTGTTATCGATACGAGTGGAAAAAATGTGATTCCTTTCCAAATCGGAATGGGTGGACTTGTTATGGAAGCCGCTAGAGAGCTTGGCACGTTGTTGGGCGCGCATGTAGTGGACGAAGGCATATCACCAGTCGAAGAAAAGATAGATGTACAACGGTTTATTGATGATTTTCATTTAGCCGTCATGAATCCCCACGCGATATCAGTCATTCAAGAGCTTATTGATAAGTCCGTGACCGTTTCATGGATATCGGAATGGCCAATCACCATTTCAAATCATGGCGTAGATCCGGAAAACATACCGATTCAGCTGATTGCTTCCGGAGATCCACGGCCGATTCGCTGTGCCTATTCAAAGGCGGTAGAAGAGGGTATTCCTACTGTTTTCGTAACATCACACGAGTTAATTACCCCTTCGGAAGGCGGATATCCCGACAATGTACTCGTGCTTGTTCCACGCTCGATTGCTATTGGCATCGAGATAAGCTCCAAAACGAATTCCGATTATGTGTACGAATCGGTTCTTCAAGCGTTATCGAGACAGGCCTTGATGCCTGAAGCGGTATCTACCGTTGCGACATCCGTTTTTGAATCTCGCGAACCATCTGTTATTTCGTTGGCCCGTCGCCTAAATATTGGTGTCACGGCTATCGACATCTCCGACTTGCGGAAAATCGAACCGCAGCTATTCCGAACGATGCATTCCTTACAAAGCGGTGAGAAGCTTAGTCTTAGCGCATCCTCGGCATATTTGGCATCACATATGGGGAAGATTTTCATACTGAAAGCATCCTTCCCGGGAGGAGTCAGACTTTCGATGGCGCAGGAGAAAATTCATCTTGAATTAGCATAACAAGACTGCATCCCACTGATTAAGATTCCTTTTCACAAAAATATCACGAAAAAAATAGTATATAATGTTTTTGTCTGAATTGCTTTTTGCAACAGAAAGAGAAGATCAATCGTCTGCTTAATGGATTATCTTTATACAATGCCCGTTCAGATGTTCGTGTTTTCATCAAATGACGTGATAAGAACACTGATAAAACGATACTTGCAAATATGAGGAGGAAAAAAATGAAATCATTCCTGAAAAAATCCCTAGCAGTTGTGCTGGCACTTACCATGATTATTGGATTAGCCGCCTGCAAAAAGAACAAGTACAAGGCCGAAGTCATTAAGAAAGAGGACCCGTTTTTTGCAGATAGTACGGTTTCTCTTCAATTTCCGTTGGATAGTGATAAAGAGCTTGATAGCATTTACCTGGAATCGGCAACACTCGATGGCGATAAAATCCATGTTCTAGCGAGTATTTCCTATTACTTGACGGAAGACATGTATGAGGATCCAAATCTTGACTGGAACGATTTCTATCGCTCTGGTGATTTCTATTTCTCTCTGGACGGCGAACTTCTTTCTTATCAGTTTTCTGAGGATGATATAACTTCAAATCGTTATACATCAGCAAGTTGCAAGGACAACGATGGAAATACTGTTTCTCTTCTCGTTGAATATGATGAAGAATACAACAGCGTTTATTATATTGAAAAGACAGACAGTGAAGGAAATGTACTGTCTGAGGCGAAGGCCATTTCCGGAATCTCCGATCCGAACTCGGCTTGGTTTTCCAAGATCATGCCAGGTGAAGATGGTTCCTTCATTCTTCTTTCCTATGGTGCTCTGTATGTAATTGACGCAAATGGTAGTCTTCTTTTCGATATTCAAGATAGCGATATTTCTGATTATCTTTTTAAGATTGACGGTAAGTTTTACGTCTGGACACAGAGCTGGAGTGAAGATTCGACAACTTCTGAATTGAAGGAAATCGATTTTGCCGGCCAGAAGCTTGGCACGGCACATCCTGCGCTACAATTGATTTATTCTGGTAACCCGATTCAAGGTGACAATGCAATCTACGTGGTTACATCAAATGGTATATGTAATTATGATATTGAGAATGATTCATTGGCTGAAGTCATGAACTGGAACAGCACCGATGCAAACCGCTCGTTGCTTGCCGGAGCGAGCTACTTCCCTGTAAGCGATACTGAACATGTTTTTATCACTCAAGAGTGGGTGCCTGTAGATGAGATTGATACTGCCTTATATGGCGAGTTCACGAGTGATCCGTCGGATCTTGACCGCGAAATCGGTGTTGTGACAATGGTTAAGCTGACCAAGATGGATGAAAATCCGCATGCCGGCAAACAGATTCTTACTTTGGGAGGCTTTGGCCTTTCATATAGCGATATATTGATGGAGCAAGTAGAACTCTATAACGAAGATACGAGCAAGCCAGCTCGAATATATATTGATGATTATTCTTCGAGATTAGCAGAGAGCTCGGATTCAACGGGCAATATGACAAACATGTATAGCGATGCTATTGATAAGATTTATCTGGAGATGGTTGCAGGCGAAGGCGCCGATATTCTCGTCAATATGTCGACTTATCCGCAATTTGAAAGAGACGATATTTTAGTAGACTTAAATACATACTTGGATGGAGAAAACGGAATCAACAGAGACGATTATTTTGACAATGTGCTACGCGCTTTCGAAACCGATGGCAAGCTCTATGAAATGCCGGTTGTGTTTGACCTTATCGGATTGATGGGATCAACCGTGTTAGTGGGTGACCGTACCGGATGGACTGTCGACGAATTCAACCAAATGGTGAACTCCTTGCCAGAAGGCGTTCTTCCTTTCGCAGGCATTACACAAGAAAATATTCTTAGTAATGCACTTAGCTTCTCTATGTCGAGTTTCGTGAATTATGGCTCAGGTGAAGTTTCTTTTAACAGCGAAGACTTTATTAAGCTTCTGGATCTCGCCAAGACATACGGACAGGATTCATCGGAGATCTCTTACGGTGGAGATCCTATTGTCTATGAGGATATATCAACTTCTTATACTACAGGCAGTGAAGACGGACAAGATCCATATACATTAGCACAGAACGGACTTCTTGCGTTGATGGATGCATATCTTTATTCGCCAGACATGATAGTGAATGATCAAATTACATTCAACGGTGAAGTGACATATCTCGGATATCCAAATCCCGATAAAACAGGACTCTCTTGCCAGACAACACTTTCTTTAGCGATGTCGGCGATGACCGAATATAAGGATGAGGCGTGGTCTTTCATTTCTTACTTCCTAACACCGGACGCACAAGCAGACGCCGCAGCTGATGCATATTCGATTGCGCTCGACCGCTCTGTAGTAGATGACCAAATTACACAAGCACTGGAGAATGCGGAGACCGCGGGCTATTACATGTCCTACGGTGAAGACATGCCGAAGTTAACACAGGCTGATTGTGATCGTTATCTCAGCGTAATCAATGCCGTATCTTCCCGCTGCATTTCGGATGTCAGTATTATGGCTGTCATTACCGAAGAAGCAGCACAATACTTTAACGGACAAAAGAGTGCGGAGGAAGTTGCCTCTTCGATTCAAAACCGCGTCCAATTGATTGTGGATGAACGCAACTAAGCTGGAGCAGATAAGGGTCGAAAACCATTTGCAACATAAATAGCAAATTGAATGAAATGTTGATGGGCCGTTTGCAAAGACGCCCATCAACATTGCGTTTTGCCCTTGTAGAAATCATTTTTGAATAAATGATAAAGCAACACAGGAACTGCAATGACGCAAAAAAGAAACTTTTTTTGACAAAACAATGCCAACAAATTACAAAACCGTCACGTCAAACAGTAATTATCATATATAATGATGACTGTACGGGAAGATTACAACTTTCTGCCACGATTTGACATTTTCATTCGTCTATAACATAGAGACGGAAAAGACATGACGAACATGTCGTCTGAAAAACAAGAGAAGGACCAAAAACAACATGGCTACACATGAGTATAACCCGGAGAAGGCGCGTCAACGCAGAATCCGTGGTAAGAGGAAGAAGAGCATACGTGAATGGTTTATTTTCACGGGATATCTGGCACCAAGTTTGATTGGTGTTATGTTGTTTTTCTTCGGACCGATAATTATCATTCTATTCAATTCTTTTCAACGAAGTGCGACGAATACAACATTCGTAGGAACTGATAATTACGTGCGCGTTTGGAATAACCAGGCCTTTCAGACGGCTGGAAAGAACACATTGATATTTGCGGCGCTTGCTGTGCCATTGGCTGTTATATTGTCCCTTCTTCTCGCGCTCCTGTTAAGTGCGAAGATTCCGGGACGCAGCATGTTTCGTAGTATCCTTTTAAACCCTATGATGGTGCCTGTCGCATCCATCGTATTAATTTGGCAAGTCATGTTCAGCTATAGCGGAGCATTGAACACTTATCTTGGATGGTTTGGTATCGATAAAATTGATTGGATGAAGTCTGGCTGGAGTCAGATCGTTATCCTAATTCTCTTCCTGTGGAAAAACTTAGGCTATAACATGGTGCTTTTCCTCTCGGCAATAAATGCCGTACCGGTCGAGATTCTCGAATCGGCGAAAATGGATGGTGCCAATAGTGTTCGCCGATTCTTTAGCATCAAGCTCGCCTATCTCTGGCCGACTATTTTCTTTGTCGGCATTATGTCCTTGATTAACTCGTTCAAGGTGTTCCGCGAGATTTATCTTCTGACGGGCGATTATCCATATGACACGCTTTATATGCTTCAGCATTATATGAATAATATGTTCAAGCACTTCGATTATGCACGACTTACGGCATCTTCAATCATCATGTGTATTGTGATGATTGTTATCGTCGGCGTCCTCTTCTTCTTTGAAAATCGCCTCGGGCGAGATGTGGAGGAGTGATGCATATGAAGAAAAACACGTACCACGATTTTGCTTCTGATAATGAAAATAGCGAGAGTGATGTTCGCAATTCTGTCCCTGTAACAGATGAAAACACATGGAAAGAGGGCGTTTTGGATTATCACGCTGATGAAACAGCCTTGAAAACAGATGTAGAAAAGATCGAAGAATCAAAAGAAACAAAGAGTAAAACACCGATTCTCGATCAATTGATGGCAGAACGCGAACACCCTGAATTGCCCGCAAACCAGGCAAATGAGCCAGCACAGAAAAAAGAGCAAAAATCATCTGTTCGAGATGTAAAAGCGGAAGAAATCGAAATTGTATATCTTTCTCCGGAGGAACTCGAGAAGCGTCACGCCGCGGCGCGAATTGCCGCGAAGAAACGCATGAAACGCAGAGTGATTACAAGCCGCATTTGGACAAGTGTCGGTTTAGTTATCGCTATTGTTGTTTCAATATTCGCGTTACTTCCGATTGTATTGACGATTCTTAATTCATTTATGTCTACAGCGGAGATAAAGACGAATTATAGTGCTGTATTTGAAAGCCTTTCAGGCGTCGTATCGGAAACAAAGACATACATGTCTACCGCACCAACGATAAAATTTATTCCGGAGATGGTGTCGTTTGATCAATATAAGACACTTCTCTTTTTGAGCCCGACATATTTACTGAAGTTTTGGAACTCTGTTGCGCTTGTCGTACCGATTGTACTCGGACAATTACTCGTCGGTTGCTTTGCGTCGTATAGTTTTGCACGATATCGTAAAAAACGCCGTGAAGTACTTTTCTTTGCTTACGTTATTTTAATGCTCATGCCATTTCAGGTGACGTTGGTTCCGAACTACTTAATTGCGACAAAATTGAATATCTACAATACGTGGTGGTCTATCATTTTGCCGGGCGTATTCTCGACATTCAGCATATTTCTTTTGACGAAATATATGAGGCAAATACCGTCATCCTACATCGAAGCCGCGAAGCTCGATGGGGCAGGGGAATGGCAAATCTTTTGGCGCATTTGTCTTCCGATGTGCAAGAGCGCAATATTCGCGATGGGAATATTACTTTTCATCGATTATTGGAACATGGTCGAGCAACCACTCGTATTGTTGGAAGATGCGAGTAAGCAGCCACTCTCTGTGTTCTTATCCCAGATTAACGACAAGGAAGTCGGTATCGCCTTCGCCGCGTCGTTCATCTTCATGATTCCGCCGCTGTGCATATTTTTAAAGGGCGAAGAATACTTGGTTGAAGGTATTTCTCGTTCCGGTATCAAATAAACAAACGAAACGAAGAAAAAGTAAAGTTGACCTTATGGGAGGTTCATTATGGAAAAGACAAAGAAAAAATTTAATAGAAAGTGGGTCATAGTTACCCTCGTCATTTTCTTGATCGTGATGGGATTATTAACATTCTTCTCGAATACGATTATGAACTATTCCCTTACCAAGGTTTCAGCGCAAAAGCCAGAGTATGGCTCTATCAGCACGATTAACAAGGGATCGGGTACTTTGCAAGCCAATACGACAGTGAAGGTAAAAGCTCCGGGAGTTCGCGAAATTGACGAAATCACGGTATACCAATACCAGCAAGTATATACCGGCGATGTTTTAGCATTCTTGAAGCCGGCATCTGACGAAGAGAATAAAGAACTGGAAGATTTGAAAACACAATTGGAAACACTCGAGAAAGCAAGAGAATATGCAGATCGTCAACCGAGTGATACGAATGATTATTACGACCTCGAGCAGGCGATTCGCGATGCGGAACAGGCCCTGGCGGAAGCGAACACGGCTTTGGCAAATGCCCGTAATAAAGACAGCATTATCGCTCAGGCAAATGCAGATATTGCCACATATAGTGCACAAGAAATCGCATGGCAATCCGAAGTAGATGCACTCGGTACCCAAATCGCGGATTTGGAAGAAGAACTAGAGGACCAAACTGATCTTCTGGACCCTGCGGCGCCGGATCCTGCCATTCAAGCCGAAATTGACCGAATCAATAGCGAACTTGCCACTGCCCGTGCACGCTTGAATGAAAAAGCCAGTGCGTTGGCGACTGCTGTTCGGAATAAGACTGCCGCGGAAACCCGTTTGGAAGAAGCACAGGCTTATTTGTCCGTTGCCGATGCCGAATCGGCAGTTACGACGGCAACCAGAAATCTGACACTTGCTCGAAAAGCCTTATCGGACAAGATGATTATCGACGGAATAACCGACGATCAAAGCGCTGATCAACGTGAACAAGAAGATAAGCAGATGCAGGATTTACGCGACCAGATTGCTGCCATCGAAGAGACGAATGCCATAACACAGATTGTTGCTCCGTGCGATGGTGTCATCGGTGAAATCAATATCAACAGCGGTGACACGCTCGAAAAAGACGCGGTCATGATGACTATCATTGAACCAGCTGACGGATACTATATCGACGTGAATTTTACGACAGAACAGACAAGTGAAATGTATGTCGGAATGGAAGTGACGCCGAGCATGTATGAGGCTGACCGCATC
>Ga0116152_10000313_pt1 | contig 39690 bp, 39 predicted proteins | sample AD_UKC119_MetaG_FD_89894 | JGI IMG/M metagenome (GOLD analysis project Ga0116152, IMG submission 89894) | Active sludge microbial communities of municipal wastewater-treating anaerobic digesters from Hong Kong - AD_UKC119_MetaG | ecosystem: Engineered > Bioreactor > Anaerobic > Digestate... | reverse complement strand
TTTCTCCGGGCACATCATTGACTCTTTGATTTGATTTAAGCCTGGATATTGTTCTATTCCTCAAAATTTACGTTATCAATACAGCTCAAAAGTACATTACGATATAGACTTTCCAAATGGTTTTCATCCACTTGTATCACTGCACGGTAGTATTTGATTTCATCAAGAATTGGCTTAGGAACAGTAGATAGCTCATCACTTCATGCAGGCTTCGATTTGATCTGTATTGCCAATAGTTCAGATATACAAATAAGTAGGAAGGCTCCTGATATCATTAATGTATGGGATGAGTCCCAACAGGATAAGCGGGGGCTTGCCAAATAACATTCTCTGGGTTTGCCAAGGCGTCGTCGACGATTTTAGGTAAGATTGCGCTTAAAAAAGAGTCAAACAAATGCTTTGTTTATTGTATTTGTCATTACGCAAACCGATGCGAATGGAAATGGTTTTTTGCCAAACAATGTGTGATGAGATCAGTTAAACGATTGTCTAAATGCCAGAGGTGATTGACTGGTTTTGCTTCTGAAAAGTCTGCTGAAAGCCTGTGAGTGTTCAAATCCCAATGTGTAAGCAATCTCGCTGACTGAAAGGTCTGTTGTAGAAAGTTTTTCTTTGGCTTTTTCAATCAGTTTGTTGTGAATGTGTTGTTGTGTATTTTGTCCGGTAAGCACTCTTAGCAAACTGCTTAAATAACTTGGCGTAATGTTCAATTCTTCTGCGACAGATTGAACGGTAGGCAAACCTTTTGCCATTAAATCATCGCTATTAAAGTAATCAGTCAATAACCTTTCTAAATGTCCCAAAATTTGATGATTTGTTTTTTCTCTTGTTATGAATTGCCGATTATAGAATCTTACAGAATAATTAAGTAACGCCTCAATGTGCGAAACTATAATATTTTTGCTGAACTTATCAATATTGGTATGACATTCCTGTTTGATATTATTTATAATTCCGTTAAGTGTTTTTTCCTCTTTTTCTAAAAGAAACAAGGCTTCATGTAGGGAATAATCAAAAAAATCGTATTGGTTGATTGTTTTAGCAAGTGAAGTGTTCCAAATAAAATCGGGATGGATTAGTAACAACCAACCCGATGGATTTTTAGGGACTTCTCCTTTGGCAAACTCAATGCCAAGCACCTGATTAGGTGCCATAAAAAACAATACACCATCATCTGCAAAATCGTAATTAAGTTGTCCGTATTTATACTTGATGCCTTTCATGCGTTTCAATAAAATGGCATAAAAATCAAAAACAAACTTGACAGAATGACTCTGGTGCTTGTGATCTATTTTATCAATGTCTACTACACTAATCAATGGGTGTTCAGGCTTGGATACACCTAAAATCCGATGATAATCGCTGATTGACTTTACTCTTTGTGGTTTTGTGGTTGCCATATCCATGGGTATTGAACTTAATTCCCAACTAAACGTAGCAATAATTCGGGAAAACGATACACACTTGCAAGCCAAATGATAATTTGTATTATGACTACGGCAGTGATTGACGTTTTACTTGTGAAATGATGAGCTATTGCTCCTCCCATATAAGCGATCGCTAACAGTGCACCGAAAAGACCTGATTGTGGAATAATCCATAGCGCGGCAATTATTAGTTTCAAAATGCTTAAAATGATCTGATTTGATCTGCCTCCCAAACTTGCTTCTATTCCTTTGGCTTTGGTATTACCCGAAAGATTTATAATCGCGCTTCCAACAAAAACCATCGCTACCAAGCCTGTTATTGTCCAATACAAAATACTGTTCATGGTAATTCGTTTTAATGATGGTTGTTTTTCTAATATATCAGTATTGCTTTGCATCCAGATCAAGCATTATAAAAGCGTTGAGAGAAGCCCAATGCTTAATAAAAGTTCAATAACTATTGAACGGATGATTCCTTTATTTACACGACCTGCTCTTAGTTCGACTAGACCTGTTAGTGCTAATAAAGCCGACATAGCAGCCGTTCCAATTGCCATGGCAATGGTCGTAGGTATTGATGTTATTGATAATAATAGCAGGGAAGCTATGCCAAGATATACAGCGCCTAGTCTTCGGGCAATAACTTGAACGGGAACGGATGATGGTAACCCCCATTGTTTTAATAGGGTTGCACTAGAAAACATAAAAATGTTCCCCAGGATAGATGTGCCTACTGCGACAACTAGGGCAATAATTGTATAGGACATATTGCTGTTGATTGATCTTGTAAATATCCCTGCAAATCAGTTCACAGATGTAACTATAATGACTGTTGTTGTAACCGAAATGCAGATTGTGTTGTAAGGGTGGTTGGTGGACTTGGTTAGGTTATCAGCTGTTCTGGAGGTTCTCTGCGAAGCACCCGCAAGGATTTCCACCGATGTAATTCCTGCGATGAACTGTGCGATCAAAAGTAAAACTTCCTATTGATTTTTGTTATGATGAAAATCTTCAGCCTTCGTAAAATATTCGATGTCCAGGACCAACAGCATAAAACAGTCAAAGCCAACCGAATCCTTGTTAAGGACTGTTCCACCCGGGTATAGTAAGGTGGCAATAAATAGAAGAAGCACCGAGATAACCACACATAGTAAAACCGTATACTTTTTCATGGCCATCGGAATTTATTAATTGCCTCGCTCAACGAGTTAGTTATCCAAAATATCATCAATAAGTTTAAGTGTCTCTTCAAAAATTGATTTTCTAAAATCATTTCCAAAATTGACCCTTTCTATATCGTCTAAAAGTATATCAAGTCTTTCAGAATCAAAAGCCCCAATTTCACCTGTTGTTAATTCGCGAACATAGATATCCCGAATCCTTAAATTTCGTTGATCTACCAATTCACCATTATACACAAGTCGGGGATATTTTGAATTGTACAAGAAATGTGCTTTTTCTATCAGTTTTTTATTGGTAAAATTCGAAATGTTTCCACTTGATATTGCAGAGTCAAAAGTGCCTGATACTGGAAAAAATGAAACCAAGGGTTGCATGATAACAATAAACAATGAATCGAGAAGTTTTTTATTGGTTTCGTAGGACACTGGTAATTTCGTAGTTAATATACTGTGAGCTAATATTTTTTGTTCAATATTTAATATGCAAAATTCAAGATTTTCTTTATCTCTTATTAAATCATTTTTTAAACCTATTTTGAATTCTTTCTCCAGGATCAAGTTTTTTCTTTTTTCATTCCATGTGTTTACCTGAAGAGCTAGCAATATCCCTATCATCACTAAAATGATTTCGCCTATAGCATATTTTAAATACTTTCCTGTTTTGTTATTATCCATAAGGTCGTAACGTATTCTTCTAAAGAATTTTATCATTGGTTAATGGTTTATCATAATGAAGCGCTGCGGTTTGCGCCTTTGCTACAGGTTGGAGTTGGAAATACATCAAATCAAATGTAGTACAAAAGATGAATAGAATTACAGATGTTGAATTACTTTCATCATCCCACCGTGCATAAAGCCGGTGCTGTGTGTGGTTTTTCTCTGTGTAGGTTAAGTTAGGCAAGTCCTTCCGACAAAATAATTGTCAGTAAATACTGGAGCATTGTAGCTTGAATTGAAATCACAAGCTTGCAAAATATCCTTTTCAAACTCTCTGTCTACAAACTCTTTGCCCGAGCTACAATTTTTAATGTTCTCCAATAATGTTGATGATTTAGCAATTAATCTATAGGATAAATGCTTAAACCCACCTTGAAATTACATAGGCCTAATTACAGGTTTCGAGGATTGAGTGGCATGGTATTTCAGCTTCAGTGCTTTCCGCGATGAATGAAAACAAAAAAGGCTCCTCGCTGTCGCCCGGGAGCCTTTTTTCAGTGTTAATGAGTTGATGATTTTATCAGTTAATGCGTTGTGGCATGAACCAATGCACCAATCAACCAATCAACAATTCGTTTATTAACCACACTTGGAATAGCCGCAGCTCTTACACATCAGGCAACCTTCCTTGTACATCAGGCCGTCCGGATCGTCGCACTGCGGGCAGGTAGAGTCTGCTGCTTTGGTGCCGTCCGGAATAAACTGTTTCAGTGCACGGACTACGCCGTTCTTCCAGGTGTTGATGTAATCGTCTTCTACGTTTAAGCCGTCGACCAGATCGACCACCTGATTCAGTGGCATGCCGTGACGGAGAACGCCGGAGATCAGCTTGGCGTAGTTCCAGTAGACCTTGTCGAAAGAACGGCTAAGCCCCTCGATGGTGACCTTGTAGCCATCACGGTCCTTAAACTGGAAGTCGTAGCGCTTATGGCCATCCTCATCTTTCTTGCGGATGACCCAACCACTGGTGACGTAATTCGGCAGACGGAACGTGTCGTGCGCCCGCCCGGTAAAGATCTCATAAGGGCGATCATCAACCAGGCCAATGACGGCCAGCCAGTCTTCGTCGTTGTTCTTGAAGCGCACAACGGCAGCATCCAGTTTGTCAGGACGTTTGGAGGGAAATCCGGCAGCCGCTTTTTTCTCTTCTTTTTTCTCCTTGTCGCTGACCAGGACGCCGGCGCGGGAGCCTTCGCGGTAGATGGTGCAGCCTTTGCAACCACTCTCCCAAGCTGTGAGGTAGATCTTGTTGACCATATCCTCGGTGGTATTTTCCGGCACGTTCACAGTGACGCTGATGGAGTGATCCACCCATTTCTGGATGGCGCCCTGCATTTTCACTTTCTGGACCCAGTCTACATCGTTGGCGGTAGCCTTGTAGTAGGGTGACCGTTTGATGAGACCATCCAACTCGGTGCTGGACATGCGGGCCACCTTATGGACATCGTAGCCCTGACTCTCCAGCCAGGTGCGGAATTTATGGTGCAGTACATGGAATTCTTCCCAGTGGTCGCCGACCTCATCGATAAAGGACACATTGGCTTCTTTGTCGGAAGGATTCACCTTGCGGCGGCGCTTGTAGCTGATCATGAAGGCCGGCTCAATGCCGGAGGTGGTCTGCGTCATCAGGCTGGTGGTGCCGGTAGGGGCAATGGTCAACAGCGCGATGTTGCGACGGCCGTATTTCAGCATGTCTTCGTATAATTCCGCATCGGCATCTTTCAATCGATTAATGAATGGGTTCTTTTTCTCTTTGTTGGCGTCAAAGATGGGGAAACCGCCGCGCTCTTTGGCCATGGTGACGGAGGAGCGGTAAGCATTAACAGCTAATGTCTGGTGTACTTTTACAGCAAATTCGATGGCTTCGTCGCTGCCATACTGCAGTCCCAGGGCAGCAAGCATATCACCTTCGGCGGTGATGCCTACGCCGGTACGGCGACCTTTGATACACATCTCGCGGATCTTCTCCCACAGGTGCCGCTCGGTGGATTTGATCTCCGTAGACTCCGGGTCGGCATCGATCTTTTCCATAATGGCGTCAATCTTCTCCAGCTCCAGGTCGATGATGTCGTCCATCATGCGCTGGGCTAGTTGTACGTGCTCCGCAAACAGGTTGAAGTCAAAGACAGCCAGGTCTGTAAAAGGCTCGTGAACGTAGCTGTACAAGTTGATGGCCAGCAGGCGGCAACTGTCGTACGGACAGAGAGGGATCTCACCGCATGGGTTAGTCGATACGGTCTGGAAACCCTGGTCAGCATAACAATCCGGCACCGATTCGTTCAGGATCGTGTCCCAGAAAAGGACGCCTGGCTCGGCAGATTTCCAGGCGTTGTGGATAATTTTGTTCCACAACGGGGCGGCATCGATGGACTGTTTGACACGGGGGTCTTTGCTGATGATGGGAAATTGCTGGTTATATTTTCCGTTGGCTTTAACGGCACGCATAAAATCATCGTCGATGCGCACGGAGATATTGGCTCCGGTTACTTTGCCGCGCTCCAGTTTGGCATCGATAAAATCTTCGGCATCAGGGTGTTTGATAGCGATGGACAGCATGAGGGCTCCACGGCGGCCACCCTGGGCTACTTCACGGGTGGAGTTCGAGAAGCGTTCCATAAAGGGTGCAATACCGGTGGAAGTCAGGGCACTGTTTTTTACCGGAGCACCTTTGGGACGCAGGTGTGACAGGTCATGACCAACGCCGCCGCGGCGTTTCATGAGCTGGACCTGCTCTTCGTCGGACTTCATGATACCGCCGTACGAGTCGGCCTGACTGCCGATCACGAAGCAGTTGGACAGGGAAGATACCTGAAGGCGGTTACCGATGCCGGCCATGGGGCTTCCCTGGGGTACGATGTGGCGGAAATGATCCAGTACATGGAAGAGTTTCTCTTCGGTGACCGGATTGGGATAGCGTTGTTCGACGCGGGCGATTTCGGCGGCGATGCGACGGTGCATGTCGGCAGGTGTCTGCTCATACAGGTTTCCGTCAGAATCTTTCAGCGCATATTTATTGATCCATACGCTGGCGGCTAGTTCATCTCCGTCGAAGTAATCGATGCTGGCTTTCAGGGCTTCTTCGTAGGTATAGGTTTTTTTCTTGACGCGGGTATCTACTTTCGGGCGTGCCATTACTTCCATATTAATCGCTTTAAAGTTACCAAATTCCAAATCCAATGTCATATGCGAATATCTTCTAATATGACGATGGCATCCCAAAATACAAGCAAGCATTCAACTTTTTTAGGAAGGCTATTGAAAAGTTATTCACATAGTGTGGATAAGCATGTTTTATATTATGACTACCAGCTATTTATGAATTTCGAATCGACGTATAGAAATTTTCCGTCGATTTCCGGCCTGTTTTTAAAGACAAAAAACCAAAAGATAAATGGCTTTTTTTGCCATGAAATGTAAATTCGTGACTGTGTGCGATAACGGTGCCCATAGGAGGTAAAAATGGTCCTTTTTCCAGCAACCTTTCGCGGATAAAGTGACCGCAGTGCATTCCTTTTTGGGTCAGGTTTCGTTTTTTACTATTTTTAAACAACAGGGGGTAAGACCGGCAATCATCCGGCTTTGACCACCTAACCAAAATTGAAAATTTATGCGCCAACGAATTGTATTCATGTTGTTTCTTCTGGCGGCCTCACCCTTGATGTGGAGTCAGGCAGTAACCTTGACTCCGGATCAGATCATCGCCCTTACGCCGCAATGGGAAGGCCCACGGTTTCCCGATGGGAGACCCAATACACCCGACCGTCTGCTGGAACGTTTAAAAAACATTTCTCTCGAAGAAGCCTGGGGGATCCTGCGCAATGAAGGCTACAACAACCAATATGAGGGGGACTGGAAAGTGATGTGGCCATCTCAGCCGATGGTTGGCCGGGCAGTGACCGCTCAGTACATGCCCCTGCGCCCGGAGTGGGACAACCTCATCCGCGAACAAGGAAAAAAAGACGGCCGGATCGGCAATACCAATTCGTGGCCCATCGATGTGCTTAAAAATGGCGATATCTACATCGCAGATAGCTACGGTAAGATCATCGATGGCACCCTGATCGGCGATAACCTGGGGAATTCGATTTATGCCCACTCCATGAATGGCGTGATCTTCTATGGCTCGGTCCGCGACTGGGAAGGCTTATCCAAAATCGAAGGTTTCAATGCATGGGTGAAAGGGTATGACCCCTCGTACATCCAGCAAATGATGCTGGCATCCATCAACAATCCGATCCGCATTGGGCGTGCCACCGTTTTACCCGGGGATGTGATCCTGGCCAAGGAGGGAGGGATTATTGCCATTCCGCCGCACTTACTGGAAAAAGTCGTTATCACCTCAGAATTTATAGCCTTGCGCGACCAGTTTGGACATCAGCGGCTGCGCGAAGGAAAATATACACCGGGTCAAATCGATGCCCAGTGGTCGGATGAGATCAAAAAGGATTTTATCGCCTGGCTGGATGCCAACCCGGACAAGATCCCGATGACCCGCGCTGAACTGGATGCTTTTATGAAAGACCGGACCTGGTGATGAGCCAGTAAGTCAGTAGTGAGTAACCAGTAGTCAGTAGACAGAAATCTAAAATCTCAAATCATAAATCTAACATCATAAATCTCCAATCCCATGTCTTCTCCTTCGAAAAAATTGCTTGAACGCTTTGGGGTCAGCGAGGATGAACAACCAGACAATAGTGCCAACAGCCGGCGTGATTTCATTCGTAAATCCGGATTGGGTGGTCTGGCTCTGGGGGCGATGATGACAGCGCCAATCACCGAGACCCTGGAATACACCACCCAAAAGGTTAATCGTGCCTCGGCGCCCAGCGATCTGAAGATTACCGATATGCGATATGCGACGGTGATGAACAGCACCGGTCGCTGTCCGGTTATCCGGATCGATACCAACCAGGGGATTTACGGGTTGGGTGAAGTGCGTGACGGCGCCAATTGGCGTTATGCGCTTTTCCTGAAGTCCCGCATCCTGGGGTTGAATCCGTGCAATGTCGAGATGGTCTTCAAACGCATCAAGCAGTTCGGATATCATGGCCGGCAGGCAGGAGGAGTCTGTGCTGTGGAGATGGCATTGTGGGATCTGACGGGGAAAGCCTATGGAGTCCCTGCTTACCAACTGTTAGGCGGAAAATACCGGGACAAGGTGCGGCTCTATGCCGACACACCGGAGGTGGACGATCCCGATGGTTTTGCAGAAAAGATGCGGACCCGGGTAGAAGACCAGGGTTTCACTTTTCTGAAAATGGATTTTGGCCTGCGCATGCTGGCAGACACGCCGGGCACCATCGTCAACTCCAATTTCTGGGACATCCGTCGTCAATGGGATATGTCACCAGGCAGTTATGGAGCGACCGAGCATCCTTTCACCGCAGTCCAGATCACTGAAAAAGGATTGGATATGCTCACGGAATATGTCTCTCGCGTCCGGGAGGCAGTAGGCTATGAGATCCCGCTGGCTTCTGATCATTATGGCCATTTTGATTTGAACAATGCCATCTGGTTGGGCCGTGCTATGGAACCTTACCGCCTGGCCTGGTTGGAGGACCTCATCCCCTGGAAATACACCGAGCAACTGGCTGAGATCGCCCGTGCCATAGAGACTCCCGTTTTGACTGGAGAAGACATCTATCTGAAAGAGGAGTTTATCAAATTGATCGATAACCGGGCGGTGGACATTGTTCATCCCGATCTGGCAAGCGCCGGAGGACTTTTGGAAACCAAAAAAATCGGCGATTACGGGGAAGACCACGGGGTAGCTATGGCCATGCATTTCGCCGGTACGCCGGTTTCCTTTATGGCCAATGTGCACTGTGCGGCAGCCACCCAGAATTTTATTGCCCTGGAACACCATTCCATCGATGTCCCTTATTGGAATGACCTGGCCAATACGGGCGGCGAACCAATGATTCAAAAAGGATTCGCTGTTGTGCCCGAACGCCCGGGCCTGGGCCTCGAACTCAATGAAGAAATCGCCAAACAGCATCTGGATCCCGAAGATCAATCCTTCTTCCGACCAACGCCAGAGTGGGACGATGTACGGTCCTGGGACCGGTTGTGGAGTTGAATGGGCTTAGGGCAGGAGCAAGGAGCATGGAGCATGGAGCCAGAGGATAACCGATGCAGTGCTGACCGCCGGTGGGGCGTCAGCAGGTGGGGCGATGTTTGCAGGTTACCGCGTCTGGATTGTACCAAAAACTAATACATCACCGGAGCATTATGAACCATAAAACTTTCTTTCTTTTCCTTGCCTTCCTGACCCTTGGCTCGCTGATTCAGGCCCAACAGATATCCAGGGAAGAGCTGATCTTTCTGACTCCCGAATGGCGGGGTGAACGATTTCCAGATGGTCGGCCTAAAGTGCCGGACCAAATCCTGGAACGCATGAAACGAGTTACCCTGGAGGAGGCTTGGGCCGTTCTAAAGGGAGCTAATTACAAATATCAGTATGAGGATGGCTGGCAGATGATCAATCCGGACAGCGTCCTGGTCGGAAGAGCGGTGACCGCAACCTTTATGCCGGGGCGTCCTGACATTCACCGGGCGATCGATGCCCGGGGGCACAACATGGATGGCCGCATCAAATCGCAGAATTCCTGGCCCATCGACCTGTTGGTTGCCGGTGATGTCTATGTGGTGGATCAATTCGGCGCACACAACGACGGACCCACGGTGGGGGATAATCTGGGTAATGCCATTTATGCCCGCACAGGACGCGGCATTGTTTATAACGGAGCCATCCGGGACATCAACGGTCTGGAAGAGATTGGTGCATTCACTTCGTTTTTTAAAAGTTACCACCCTTCGCACCACCTGAATAATCCGGATGGTGATTTGAATACCACCCTGGTAGGTATCAACCAGCCTACACGGATCGGATTGGCTACCGTCATGCCCGGGGATGTGGTCCTGGGACGCGATGGAGGCGTTTTGTTTATACCACCACACCTGGCTGAGCGCGTGGTGACGGTTTCTGAAATCGTACGATTGCGGGATCTCTTTGGTCATCAGCGGCTGAGAGAACAAAAATATACGGCAGGTCAGATCGACAACCGTTGGTCGGATGAGATCGAACGCGATTTTTCCCAATGGTTGAATGATCACATCAATGAACTCCCGGTTCCAAAGGAACAGATCCAGCATTATCTGAAAACGCGTACCTGGTAAATTATAACCCATGAAAAAGCAATCCCGTCGTCAGTTTCTCACCAAGAGTTCCTTGATCGCACCGGCGTTCGTTGTGGGGCACGGCCTGCAGCAAGCGATGGAACGAACTAGCCAGCATTCCGCACCATCCGATTTGCAGATTACCAGCATCATATGCGGATACATCCGGGGAGGTCATTCTTTATTTGTAAAGGTCTACACCAATCAGGATATCTGGGGTTGCGGAGAAGGAGTGGATGCCACTCCCGGCACCTATCACCTGGTCAAACAATTTGAAACGCGTATCAAAGGAAAAAATCCCTTGAATGTGCACCGATTGTTTGAAGATTTGCGCCGATCTGGTTTTTTTGAAGGAGCGCAATCGGGGATGTATGTGGCCGTACTCACAGCAGTAGAGACCGCCCTCTGGGATCTTGCCGGCAAAGCGCTCGGGTTACCCGTCTATCAGTTGCTGGGAGGCAAATTCCGGGACAGGATCCGGGTATACCTGGATACGGCACTCTATCAATTCCAGCTGCCCAAGCCGGAGGATTTTGCTGATGCCGCCCGCAAAGCGGTGGAAATGGGTTTTACAGCCGTTAAATTTGACGTGGACCAGGGTAATGATCCCAATAAATACGATCGCTACAACTGGACGGCAAGCCCGGCGGAATTGCAACGGATGTACGATCAAATTGCCGCTGCCCGCGAGGCGGTAGGACCCAATATCGACGTTTGTGTAGACATGCATGGCCGCTACGATGCCATTACCGGTGAAAAAGTAGCCAAAATCATGGAGCCGCTCAATCTGATGTGGTTGGAAGAGCCTGTTCCGGCCGAGAATCCGGAAGCTTATTTAAAGATAACCCAATCCACCACCACACCGATTTGTGCCGGTGAAAATCATTATCTGGCGTACGGATTCCGTCCGTTGCTGGAGATGGGTGCGGTGGATATCATCATGCCGGATCTGCAAAAGGCCGGCGGTCTGGGCGAAGGACAGCGTATCGCCAATCTGGCCAATCTCTATTACGTTCCTTTTGCTCCCCATATGGTTGCGTCTTACCTGGGGGCCATGGCTTCGTGTCACGTCTGCGCATCGGTACCAAACTTTATGATCCTGGAATGGCAAGTCTATTTCCATACCAATCCCATGTATCAAGAGATCGTAACTTTCGATGGCGAGATGGTCAAGGACGGTTTTATTACCCTTTCAGAAAAACCCGGCATTGGCGTAGAGATCAATGAAGAGGGGATGCGCCAGTATGCCACACCGGGGATGCCGTTTTTTGAATAGGAAATTAGAGGTATCAGAAGTACAGACGAAATGTTGTTGGACGGAGGGGCGTCAGCAAGTAATAGAATTATTAAAGACAACGTCACCTAATAAACATGGTGCCAAGGGCAGGGGGACATTCGTTCAGGGCTAAATAAATAGCAGGATATTTTACCTGAGGCGGTAACTTGCTATGAAGCGAACGGGGAATTTATTCGGGATTTAGCCTCTGGTAGCCATGATGAAGATCAGGGTCAGCGCGGAGGTTGAAATGCCGATGATAAATATCAGAAAGCAGATGCGAATTTTATGGTATTTCTCTCCGATGCTCTTTCCCAGGAAATACAAGTCCAGTTTGATGGAGTCCAGGATGAGATCAGGTTCTGCGAGTGTTTCTTCCAGCATCTCGAAATAATCCTCCCGGTGCATCCGGTAATAATTACCAAAGAAAAACGGGCTCATCCGCAAGCGGTCTCCCGATGTGTTCTTCACTTTTTGTGTTCCCATTTTGACGGGGCGGGTGGCCAGTGCGGCAATGATGATGCACGCGACACAGGTAAAAGCAAGGACGCCCAGTGGGATGTATAGCCGGTATTGAACAATCGTATTCAGATTAGCGAGAACAATAGGAATCAGCAAGGTAATCATCAGCGAATTCAAGCTCATCAGGATGTTGGCCTTGTTGTCCGCAATACTGGTCAGGTCGATGTTATTGCGGTAGGTCGTACGGATGATGTTAATCGCTTCCTTACTGATGTCCAGTTTTTTCTTCTTCTTTTCTTTTTCCTCTTTTGGTGTTTCTTCTTCCATGAAAATCGGTATATCCCTGCTCCTCAACGAGAAGTTATCTCAAAATAATCAAAATTTTAAGGTATTGCATTTTTGTCCGCACAACCATTTCGGGTGAGCAAGATAGGTCAACAAATAAAGGGGGTGATAAAGGGTCTAAATGTATCTTCGTGGGAGGAATAATATGTCAAATTGCTGGCTTATGATCGCACAAACACCACAACCTCCCTATTATGCCGTATTGTTCACCTCCTTGCGTACCGGAGGAGATCATGGCTATGGAATTATGTCAGACCGGATGGTTGAGTTAGCCATGCAGCAGCCGGGGTACCTCGGGCATGAAAGTGCCCGTGATGGCCTGGGTATCACCATCTCTTACTGGGCAAGCCTGGAAGATATCCGGAACTGGAAGCGCCAGTCAGAACATTGGGAAGCTCAGGAGCTTGGTCGCACCACCTGGTATAGCGAATACAAAGTCCGCATCTGTAAGGTGGAGCGGGATTACGGATTTGCAGCGAACCAGGAATAAGTGCTAACCGACCCTGACATTTGACGCAAACTGCCATTACGAGGGCCTTTTACTCAACGGATATTTGCAGTAGGCTCATAAATCATAACTCATCATGGCACAACTAGCACATTATCTTCATTTCAATGGAAATTGCCAGGAAGCAATGGCATTCTACCAATCCTGTCTGGGAGGCGATCTCATCCTGCAAAAGATATCGGAATCTCCAATCGCAGATCAATGCCCGGCAGGAGTACAGGATCAAATTCTTCATGCAACACTGCAGAATGGCTCACTGATGCTCATGGCATCCGATATGATCGCCCCGGGCAAAGGCTACCGGTTGGGTAATCACATGGCCTTATCCCTGACCTGCGACAGCGAAGGGCAATTGCGCACCTTGTTCGACAGTCTATCTGCCGGAGGCGAGATCATCGATCCGGTCCGGGTACAGTTTTGGGGTGCAGTCTTCGGTGTTTTTGAAGACCGTTACGGATTCCGTTGGATGCTGAATTATCAGTTGCCCGCCTAAATTGAAAAAAAGAGATTAAGCCGTCTCTTCCTCGCTTTCTCCGGCTGCAGTAGCCTGGTTAATGGCTTCCACTTCTTTATCGATGAAATAGAGACTGTTTGAACCGTCACCGATCAGGCGGATGCGATCCAGGATATTTCGCATCAGGTCTTCTTCTTCGCGCTGTTCGGCAATATACCATTGTAAGAAGTGATGGGTGGAATAATCTTTTTCTTCATCTGCCAACTGGACCAGGTGATTGATGGACTTGGTGACTTTTTGTTCATGGGCGTAGACTTGTTCGAACATAGAACGTACCGAATCATAATCCTGGGGCGGTTGAGAAACGGCAGGAATAACCGCACGTCCGGCCACGGTAGACATGTAGTTGACGATGCGTAACATGTGCTCTTTTTCCTCATCTGACTGGCGACGCATAAAGGCAGTGCATCCCCGCAGGCCCTGATGGTCACACCAGGCAGCCATAGCCAGGTATAGAAATGAGGCATATGCTTCGAGGCCCATTTGTTCGTTCAGGGCCGATTCCATTTTCTTCGAGATCATTCGGTTGTTATTAGTTGATGATGCAATAAAAAGTTACCCTTCCCGGGCACAATACCTGAATTAAGTTAGAAACACCTGGAAGGTATCATGGTTTATTTTCCTTTAAAATCAGGGGCGCGTTTCTCCAGAAATGCACGAACCCCTTCCTGGTAATCTTCGGTCTGACTGGCTGTGGTCTGGAATAACTCTTCCAGTCGAAGCTGGATAGACAGTCCATTTTCCATAGAATCATTAAGTGCACGCTTGGTCAGTCCCAGTGCGATGGTGGGCATCTGTGCCAGCTTATTTTGTAATTGCTCCAGCGAATTTTCGAAATCTACATCCGGTACCGAACGGTAGATCATACCAATCTGCTCCGCTTCCCGCGCACTTACCCGGTCTCCTAACATCATCAACGCAGTGGCGCGGGCGAGACCGACCAGTCTGGGAAGGAAATAGGTACCTCCGCTATCGGGAATCAGGCCAATTTTGGAAAAGGCCTGGATGAAAGTTGCCGATTCAGCGGCAAGGACCAGGTCACAAGCCAGGGCAATATTTGCTCCCGCACCGGCTGCTACGCCATGCACTCCGGCAATAACCGGTTTTTCGATAGCCCGGATGCGTTGGGCGATGGGGTTAAAATGGTCGCTGACAATTCGGGTCAGATCAGGCCCATTCGGGTCTACGACTTCCTTCAGGTCCTGTCCCGCACTAAATGCCTTGCCATTCCCCCGGATAACCAGAACACGAACAGAAGGATCGGAAGCGACCTGGTCCAGATGGTATTGCACGGCCAAAGCCATGGGACGGTTGAAGCTATTGTATACCTCGGGACGGTTTAACGTGATGGTAGCAATCCCTTGCTGGTTGGAAAAAAGGACCGATTCATGAGGAGATAGAGACATGGCTAATGGCATTTAAAATAATCAAAAGGCTCCAGGCATTCGGTACAGCGATACAAAGCTTTACATGGCGTCGAACCAAATTGGCTAATCAATTCGGTTGAATCGGAACCACAATGAGGACAAGATACATTAGCTGCTTCATCCCGCCAACCGGTGGTGGATTTTCGTCCGGCAGGAGGAGCAATGCCGTATTCCTTTAGCTTATGCAATCCTTCCTTCGAGATCCAGTCGGTGGTCCAGGGGGGATCAATGATGAGCTGCACCTCGACATTTTTCCGCAGAGCTTGTTCGAGGACAGCACGTATTTGCATCCGGATGACTTCCAGAGCAGGACAGCCGTTATAGGTTGGCGCCAGTTGAACGATCACCTGACCGTTATCCACCGTGATGCCCCGGATCATACCCAGATCCACGATCGATACAACCGGTATTTCCGGGTCAGGAATGGTAGCAAGTTGTTGCCAGATCACTTTTTCATCGTTGCCAATTGACGTCTTATTCATGTTACCAGGTTGATCCGGGATAAGCCCGCTGCATGTATTGTAATTCGGTCAACACAAAACCTAGATGTTCGGTGTGTATGCCTTCCCGGCCACGGGCCGGTAAAGAGGGCATGACCGGAAAAGTTAACGTGGATTCGCGGATCACTTCGACCATCTGCTGCTCTATGGGCGACCACAATCCGGCTATATCCGGGATGACCTGGTCGTCGATCAAAGAGGCATGAAAGGCATGATTTTGATACAATTCACCTACATAAGGTGTGAGCCGGTCCAGAGCTGCCTGCATGCGCCGATGACTTTCCTCGGTGCCATCACCCAGACGGATGACCCACTCACAGCTGTATTGACGGTGGTAACGAGCCTCTTTTAGCGACTTGGCTGCAATCGCAGCAAGACGATCGTTTTTGCTTCTCTCCAAAGCTTCCAACAATGCATTTTCATACCAGTCAAAGAAAAACTGACGAACGATGGTATGGGCAAAATCTCCGTTTGGCTGCTCTACCAACCACGCATTCAAATAATTCCGTTCATTTCTCAGATAAGCTAGCTGGTCCTCGGACCGACCAAGCCGTTCACCGGCCAGTTGGTAATACAATCTTGCTTGCCCGATCAGGTCCAGGGAAATGTTGGTCAGAGCCATATCCTGCTCGAGGATCGGCCCGTGACCGCACCATTCCGAAAGACGGTGTCCGAGGATCAGGCAGTCATCTCCCCGCATCAGTAAAAAGTGGTCAAGCGGTTGCCATTGTTCGTCCATCACATGTGTTTTACTTCGTCAGGTAATTCGTAAAAGGTAGGATGCCGGTAAATTTTGTCCTTGGCCGGCTCAAAGAGCATATCGGCATCATCCGGATCAGAGGCGTGCAGGTGGATCGATTCTACGACCCAAATGCTAACCCCTTCATTTCTCCGGGTATAAACATCCCGGGCGCTCTGGATGGCCATAACGGCATCGGCGGCATGCAGACTGCCGGCATGGATGTGATGGAGCCCGTTTTTAGGCCGGATAAATACTTCCCACAAAGGCCATTCTGATTGCATATTTTGATTCTTTTGGTTCAACCTGCTTTTTTTGTTTGGCTTCGGTGCTTACCGGCATAGGCCTGAGCAGCCTCGCGGACCCAGGCTCCTTGATCGTGAGCCTCCTGCCGGGCTGCCATGCGTTCGGTATTGCAGGGGCCATTACCTTTAAGCACCTGGCGGAATTCTTCCCAGTCAATGGAGCCCGTGCGATAATGCCCGCGCGCTTCATCCCACTGCAATTCAGAATCCGGGATGGTGAGCCCCAGCACTTCAGCCTGAGGTACCGTCATGTCAATAAATTTTTGCCGCAATTCATCATTGGTAAACCGCTTGATCTTCCATCGCATGGACTGGGCGGTATGGATTGAATCCTGGTCCGGAGGGCCAAACATCATTAATGAAGGCCACCACCACCGATTAAGCGCATCCTGTGCCATTGCTTTTTGCGCTTCAGATCCCTGGCATAAGGTGAGCAGTATTTCGAATCCTTGCCGTTGATGAAAACTTTCTTCTTTACACACCCGGACCATGGCGCGTGCATAGGGTCCATACGAACAGCGGCATAAGGGTACCTGATTCATGATGGCCGCTCCGTCCACCAGCCAGCCGATGGCTCCGATGTCCGCCCAGGTCAGTGTGGGATAATTAAAAATGGATGAATATTTCGCTTTGCCGGTCAATAATTCATCGATGAGTTCTTCCCGGGTTACTCCCAGGGTTTCACAGGCACTGTAGAGATACAATCCATGGCCGGCCTCATCCTGAACCTTTGCCAGCAAAGCCACTTTGCGACGCAACGATGGTGCCCGCGTGATCCAGTTGCCTTCCGGTAACATGCCGACTACTTCCGAATGAGCGTGTTGGGATATTTGCCGGATCAGGGTCTTGCGGTAAGCATCCGGCATCCAGTCTTTTGGTTCGATCTTGATTTCTTGGTCGATCTTTTCCTGAAATCGACGGGATAAGGACTCGGCCGTCATAAGCTATTGGATTTAATGATACCATTCATGTTCATCGTTAATAACAACGCCATCAATTGTTCTTGTTCTCCCTGCTTCCAGTTTGTTCGTGTTCGATATAACCAGGACAAACTGGAAATCATCGTATGCATGATCCAATTGGCTTGCTGATCCCGAAAAATTCCCATTGCCTGACCTTCCCGGATGATGCCCAGAAATTGTTGTTCGTATTGCTTCCGCTGATCCAGGAAGACGGCGAGTTCATCGGTTCTCAAATGCTTCCACTCATCGGAAAAGACGGTTGCGGATGTAGGATCTTCCAGGGCAAGCCGGAGGTGAAAGCGCAAAAGTTCTTCAAGCTGAACTCTGGGATCATCCCATTTTTGTCTGATCTGCCGGATGGCTTCGAGAAATTGACCCGCCACACGAAAGCAGATTTCATGCAACAATTCTTCCTTGGATCGGATGTGACTATATAACGATGAGACCTCCAGATCAACGGCATCCGCGATGGCACGCATGGAGGTAGCGGCATATCCGCGATAATGAAAAAGCCGGGCAGCCTCCAGATAGATCTGTTGCTTTTTAGGACTAATCTCCGTCATAGCTGATGGTTATCGAATTGGATTTAGGAATAGCCTGGCAGGCCAGAATGTAATTGGCATCCAATTCATCCGGTTCCAAAGCATAATTGGTTTGCATGATCACTTCGCCGGCCAGCAGTCGGGTTTTGCAGGTAGCACAGACGCCTCCACGGCAGGAATAGGGGAGATCAATTTCGGCGGATTCTGCGGCATCCAGGATGGTCTGTAGCGAATGCTCCACCGGGAGGAACAGGTGCTGCCCATTCCGGATAATTTCGATGGTGGCGTGAGCTATCTGTCCGGTACTGGTTCCATTACGGTCTTCTTTCTGAACGGACGAGCCCGGGGTAGGGGGAGAAAACCATTCCTGATGAATGTTGGCCGACGGCACCCCCAGATCGAGTAGGGTGTCCCTTGATACCTGCATAAGATCACCCGGCCCGCAGAGGAAGATCCCATCTGCATGGATGAAATCTACCAGATGTGCATTCCATTGTCGCAGCTTCCAGGCATCGATCCGGCCACTAAATAGCGGATTATCCAATAGTTCGCCGGTCAGGATGTGAAAGATGGAAAGCCGGTCCGGATAGGCATTCTTTAATGCGTCCAGTTCTTCACGAAAAATGATATCCCGTACCGAGCTGTTTGAAAAGAACACGCTGAATTGCCATTTGGGATGGCTTGATAAGCCATGGCGCATCATTGCCAGCACCGGGGTAATACCGCTGCCACCGGTCAGCATGATGAAATGTTTCGGCTGGTCATCCGGACTTGCCGGCATTACAAATCGCCCCATTGGCTTCAAGGTTCTTACTTTCCGTCCTGGAAGCCAATGCGTGTAGACAAACGAGGTAAAAAGGCCTGCTTGGACTTTTTTTACGGCTATGTTCAGGGTTTCGTCGTGCGGACCTGAACAAATGGAATAGTTGCGGCGCACCTTTTCACCGTGTATCGTTTCTTCGAACGTAAGATGCTGTCCCGGCAGGTAAGAAAATGTTCCTTTCAATTCTTCCGGAACGCGTAATTGAAATTCCGAGCAATGATCGGTCAGCGGGATGACCTTATCAATGGTTAATTCAAAAAGCATAGATACGAATGATCGTTCGTATAAAAGTAAAAAAAAGATTCAAGATGAAAGCCATTAGCCATGAGCTATCAGCTTAAGCAGTTCGTGGCTTCTGCCGGAGGGTGTAGACAGCTAGGGAGGTGAAATTTATTGACGGGGGCAAGGGCTGGGTGCGCAAAAAAAAAGTGCGTCCGGATTACGAACGCACTTACTTATGTGGATCTCCTTTGGGCGTTATGGATATCCTTAGATGGTGTTGACGAAATGCATCAACTTACTCTTGATATTATTCGCTTTGTTTTTGTGCCAGATGTTTCTTTTTGCTAAGCCGTCAACCATGCTGATCACTTTTGGCAGGAAAGACTGAGCTTCTGAAGCATCGGTCATGGCGCGCAGTTTTTTCATAGCCGTACGGGTAGATTTCCGGAAATAGCGCTGCTGAATATTACGCTTAAGGGTCTGACGGATTCGTTTTTTTGCCGAAGCGTGATGTGCCATAAATCAAAAGAGTTATTCGAAATAAAATTTAGGACTGCAAAGATAATACTTCCGTTGTATTTACCAAATAATTTAGTCGATACAGTCCGGTGAATGAGCTTTGGCTATTGGTTGTGGATTGGCCCCGGATGAAATCAGGCAATTTCGTTTTCAAGGATTCAAAGATTATTTAGCCTTGCCAGGATGACCAAAGGGGAGTCACTGCATCGCCTGACGGGGTTAAAATGTTTAAATAACTGCTATCTTGTTTGCCATGAAACGCCGTCATTTTAATCGTCTGGCACCTGCCTTGATTGCCGGGTCATGGATTCCGACACCCCGGGATAATGCGGGTAAGCACCATGCGATACGTAAAGGAGCCGGGCCGATCCAACCCGGAATGACCGTCGGTTTGATCACACCGGGTAGTGCCATCCGTGAGGAGCAGTTGACCCGGGCGATAGCCAACGTGGAGTCACTGGGTTTGAAATCACATTATACGGAAGCTGTCCTTGCCAATTACGGTTATCTGGCTGGCACGGATGCCATCCGGTTACAGGACTTGAAGTATCATCTTGAGCACCCGGAAGTAGATCTTATCTGGTGTATCCGAGGCGGCTATGGCTGTTCCCGGTTGCTGCCACAGGTGCCTCCGGAACTTTGGAAAATGACGGGCAAGCCTATCCTGGGATTCAGCGATATCACCGCGCTGCATGCGGCACGGTGGGCGGAGGTCAAAATGCCCGGGTTGCACGGACCTGTGGCAGGGATGGAACTCACCGAGTATACCCGGGACCAATTGCAAGCGATTTTGATGGACACTAATTTTCCCAAAACCATACCCCTCGCCCATTCTCCTGAGCCACCACCGAAAGATGAACTAGCACCCTTTATCATCCGCAGCGGGACTGCGACCGGAAGGATGGTAGGTGGCAACCTATCTTTGATCGCGTCATTAGCCGGAACTCCTTATGCTCCGGATCTGGACGGGGCTTTGCTTTTTCTGGAAGATGTCGGTGAGAAACCTTACCGCATCGACCGCATGCTGACCCAGCTTAGACAAGCTTTTGCTCTTGATCGGGTAGCGGGAGTCGTTTTGGGTAATTTTGCGGACTGTGAAGCCGGGCCGGATGACCGGTCCCTGAGTTTAAGGGAGACCCTGACGAATCAATTTGGCGGACTTGGCGTACCGGTCTATTATGGCTTTTCCTTTGGGCACGTATCCAATTTGTGCACCTTTCCAGTAGGTTGCCGGGCGACCCTCGATACCGATGCGGCCACCATCACCCTCCATGAATCCTGGTATTAACTATGAAATTAATCATCAAACCGCTCCGACTGGAGATCTCAGCAAGTTTTGCTACTGCACATGGACAGGTAAGTCACCGCGATGCGGTGTGGGTAGGCCTGGAACAGGAAGGCAACACCGGATGGGGGGAAGCCACCTGTGTCCAATATTATGGCATCACGCCGGAAAGATTATTCCGGGCATTGGAGCGGGTGAGAACGCCTTTGCTTACCCTCGAGATAACGCATCCCGAGATCGTCTACGAGCAGCTCCAACCAGTGCTGGCAGACGAGCCCTTCGCGCTCTGTGCTTTGGATATGGCAGCTTATGACCTATATGGCAAATTGCATGGTCACCCGACCTGGAAATACCTAGACCTTTCCGTAGAATCCGTACCGCTTAGTTCGCTGACCATTGGACTGATACCGGTCGATCAGGCCGTAGAATTCCTGGAGTCCAATCCATGGCCGGTCTACAAGATCAAACTGGGAGGTCTTCAGGATCGCCAGTTGGTGGAGGCCGTTCGAAACCGTACCTCAGCTACGATACGAGTTGATGCGAATGCCGGATGGACGCCCGTGGAGGCCGTCGAAATGAGCGCCTTCCTGAAGGCTATGGACGTTGAATTTATTGAGCAGCCGCTACCTGCGACCGACCTGGCCGGGATCCGTATCATCCAGGGCAAAATGGCCTTGCCGATCATGGCGGACGAAAGTTGTCACCTGCCGGACGATGTTGTAAAATGCAGTCCCTATTACGATGCTATTAACATCAAGTTGATGAAATGCGGCGGGATAACGCCGGCCCGGACGATGATTTCGGAAGCCCGACAACTGGGGTTAAAAATTATGATCGGCTGCATGACTGAAACCTCGGTCGGCATTTCAGCAGCCGCTCAATTGTTGCCCCTGGTGGATTACGCGGACATTGATGGACCATTCTTATTAAAAGAAGACCCGGCGGAAGGGGTTCGATTGGTTCATGGTGTGGTGACCTATCCGGATACGCCGGGCAATGGCTGTACCCCTTCATCTCATCAGGTAATTTGAATAAAAAGACATAAAACGCTGCTCTCCGGTTCGAAGAAAATATATAGGTCACCGTCACCCCAAAAGTTCATTTCTTCGAAGTAGTAAGCAAGAAAGTCATTCTCTTCCTTAATCGAACAATCAATCACGTCGACACCCCGATTACTTTTTAACTGGGCTAAAAATCGCATGGGTTTGTGGTTAATAGGGCTGATGGGATAAACATGTGATTGGACCCAATCAGGGATGCCCGTATGCCCTAAACCACCGTCTAAATCCTCAATCCGATCCGTACTGAAAAATACTTTTTCGTATACAATTCTGGAGTCCCGTTGCAACTTATCCCACGCCGAACTGAACATCGAAAAACCATTATTCAAAACGACTGGATGCATCGGATCACTATAGTCGATATATAGTTCATTAAAATCCTGATAGATGGGGGCAAAGAGATGCAAGTCGCAAGGCAACCAGGCAAAGCCTTCATCCAGGTGGGAGAACATCCCCAGGTATTGTATGCATGCCAAGGAATCATACTGTGAAATGTCAAAATCAGCAGGAGGCTGCCCTCCCAGATAACTTTTCGCATCGCGGTCCGCCGACCAATATAAATGGTAAATGGGTTGCGGCTTTACTTCCGGAAAAGGAAGCCCTATTTCATTGGGTCCAAGCGTCTTCGGCGTCGGCTGACCAAGTTCCAGTTCATTTGCCTGAACCAATTTGTCGTCCGCGAAAATTAACTCAAGGGCATAATAAAGTTCCTGGGCCAGTTCCGGGGAAATGCATTGCATTTTGAAAAACTGCTGGCACTCGTCACTACCATCCAGGTCGTATTGCCAATCATTGAAATACAATTTCTTGATGTTTTCCTGACCGAACCCTTTGGTATGGAAGAACACGATGAAAACTGCCCAAAAGAGGGTAAAACTTCTGACCATGATAAAACTCGATGCGTAATAAGTGAAGATCCTCAAATCATATCATATCACGAATAGAAACGGATTTAATCACGGACTTTGATGAACATTCATGCGACTTTCTTCAAAGGATGGCCAGAAAACGTGACCGGTTCGTCTTAATACCGGGGGAGGACCGGTTCACCGTATACAAAATCATCCATGACGGCAACATCCACATTGCCTCCGTCGTCCGGCCCCAGGGCGGTATTTCCATAAGTGATGCGCACATGATGTACGATAGCTTCTTTAAACAGGACACCCAGGAAAACATGGCCTTCATTCTGCGTTTCCGTCTTGTAAGTTCCCAGTAGCTTATCATTGATGTCATAATATTCAAAGGCCGTATTTTCAACTTCGTCGACATCTACATAGACGGCACCAAACCCCTGGACTACCGCCGGCTGATCCGTGCCGGGAATGTAAAAACGCAGATCTACTACATTGCTTTCTACGGGAGAAAATAACTTATCGCCACTAAATGGCGGAAAAATGCCGGTGTATTGCGGATTGATATGGCCAAAGTGCAGAGGTGTTTGGGTCGGATTATTTTTCGATGCGCTGACCTGAATTTTACCGCCCGGTGAGCTGAAAACCGCCCCTCTCGCTCTGGTGCCTTCGGCCGAGTTGAAGAAAGTAAAGGGATAATCATTGGGTGCAGAAAATTCATCCGGAACGCCATCCCAATTGATCTCCCGTCTTCCTGATCCCTGACTACCGGCCACTCCACCGTTGTTTGGTCCCAATAAATTCCGGTATTCATCAATTGCTGCCTGGATGTTTCCGGCAGCCGATACGATCTGCTTGACGGGATCATCCTCTTCCTCTTTGGAACAGGCAAGAAAGCCGGCCGTGACGATCAATGTAAGACATAATCTGAATAATAATCCAATAGGTACATTCATAAATTTAATATTTTAGAGAAGGATATATTAAATGAAATCAGCTGGCCTTCTTCACCTTGACGACCTGATGCCGAGAACAATCCTGAGACAAATTTGCCGGAATAGCTTGCGCTTTCGCATCAACCCCCGGGTTGATTTTATCATCAGATTTTACCGGAACGGCTATCTCGTCTTGTTGGTTTTGGTGACAGGATTGAGTCAATCGATGGCTCAAATACCTGCTAAATCGGATTCTTTACGCCAGGCTTATAACCGTAACCCCGGATCCAGGGAACAAATGGATGCCGCTGCAGAATTAGCCCGGATGATGGCTCTTCAGTATCCGGACAGTGCTTTTGTGCTGCTGGATCAGGCACTGACCATAGCCCGGAAATTGGACGATAAAGAAAGCGAAGCCAAAATTTTGTTCCGCAAGATCGTATCCCTTCGATTGCATGGCGATCAGGAAAAAGCATTGCAGCTTAACCGAACGGTTTTACCGCTTGCCGATAATCCGGCCAGCGGGCCCTGGGGCGGTAAAATCTACCATACCCTCTCTCATTTCTATATGGAAGATCTGGCAGGGGATAGTTGTTTGTACTTTCTCCAAAAAGCAGAGTCATTGAATATCCAGCGGGGAGAGGCCTATGCCAACTACCTGGTCTACGCGGATATCGCCAATAATTACGAGAATCAAAAATTGGACAAGGAGCAGGAAAGCTATTTGCAAAAAGCCTATGAGGTTTCTAAAACCAAGCTGATCCGCAAAGATCACGGTCTGGTCCTTTACCTCCTGATGGAGTTCTATTTCGAGCGCAGCCGGATGGCGGATTATGCCCGGTATGCCCGGGAATATCTGGAGTTGATGGGAGAGGGAGAAGACTGGATGAAAAACGATAAATTTCACAATGTCCTATATTTCTTTGCGCCGGATGCGTCTATCGATGCCAAAATTGAGCGGATGCACCAAGCCATTGGAGAGCAGACCAGATTGGAACATTGGAATAATCTGATCATCAGCTATGATTACCTCATCGAACTGGAAGAAAACGGAGGCCACCTGGAAGAAGCGCTGGATGCAGCTATGCGTGGACTCCGGCTTACTGTCGAGCAGAAAAAATTGTACCAGCAGAAGGGTTTTCTGGAAATCATCGCTCATCTGTATGAAAAAATGGGACAACCTGCCAATAGCCTCAACTATCTAAAGCAGACCATGCTGCTGGATGACAGCCTCCGGACAAAGACCATGGAATACAATCTCCAGGACCTGGAAGTCAAATACCAGACACAGCTTAAGGAAGAAGAATTGCAAAGGTCCAATTTACAGCTGGACAAGAAAAGGACGGAAAACACACTGCTTTTTTACATTTCGGGATCCTTGCTTGCTCTGGCTGGTCTCAGTCTGGGGTTTCTGCGTTATAAATCCCGGATCAACACAAAACTGGAAGACCAAAACAGACGGATTACCGATGCGCTGGAAGAGCGGGAAGGCTTACTGCGTGAAATTCACCACCGGGTCAAAAACAACCTGCAGGTTGTGTCCAGCCTCCTGAATTTACAGTCCAAAAAAACCCAGGATGCGTCCAGTAAGGCAGTCTTTAAGGACGGCCAGAACCGAGTGAAGTCCATGGCGATCATTCACCAAAATCTCTACCTGTCTGAAGACCTTGCCGGTATGAATGTGAACGATTACATCCGGCAATTAACCCATCACTTATTTCATTCGTTTCAGGTTGATGATCAGGATATCCAGCTACATACGGATGTGGACGATGTGGTCCTTGATGTGGAAACATTAATTCCCCTGGGGCTGATTCTCAATGAGTTACTCAGCAATACGCTTAAACATGCCTTTACTGCACAGACGAAAGGAGAAATTGATGTAACCCTGAGGCACCATCCAAACGAGCTTGTTCTGACTGTAAAAGACAATGGCAGGGGGATCTCCAAAACCGAACTGGAGCAGGACAGCCAATCGTTCGGACTGCGGTTGATTCGAGATTTTGCCCGTAAACTTGAAGCAGAAATGGAGATCAGCAACCATGCCGGAACCTGGGTAGAAATGCATATTCGAAAATTCCGTTTATCCTCCTGACGATGCGGATACTTATTGTGGAAGATGAACCGGTAATAGCCCGGGATATTGCGGAAGAACTCACGGACCAGGGTTATGAGGTAGTTTCCGTCTGTATGAATTATGCCGAAGCAGTTCGTGCCCTGCAGGAAGTGCAGCCGGATTTTGCCATTCTGGATATTCACCTGGGTCAGGGGCCGGGCGGATTGGAGCTGGCTGCCTGGATTAATGAAACACTATTTATTCCATTCATTTTTCTCACCTCCTATTCGGATAAGGCTACAGTGGAAAAAGCGAAATTTCGCTATCCCATGGCCTATCTCGTGAAACCATTTGATGGCAATGAATTGGTCGCTACCCTGGAGGTGGCAGTGGTGAACCATGCAAGGTATTTTCGTAAGCGCGGGGTGTCGATCGGAATGATAAATCAGTGTCTTGTCGACCCGGTTAGTCCCAGAGAATTTGAAGTGTTGAAAGACATGCTAGAAGGATTGACCAATCCCCTCATTGCCGCCAAACACTCCATCAGCTTGAGCACGGTGAAGACGCACATCAATCACTTGTTTGCCAAACTTGAAGTGCGCAACCGCGCAGAACTGCTGATCAAAATCCGGGATTGGGCAGATTAGAGCACCTTAAACCTCTTTTGTTTTGTCATCGTTTGTTTTCTTCCACCTTCCCGCCTCCTTCAGCGCAGTGCTGATGATCCACTCCAATTGGCCATTGACACTGCGAAACTCATCCGCCGCCCATTTCTCAATGGCCTCATGGGTCTTTTCATCAATCCGTAATACGAAAGTTTTCTTCTTGGACATAGAGCCGGGTCGGATTTAGGAATGCAGGGTTCCGGTATTGATTACCGGTGTGGCATCTCGGTCCCCACAGAGGACAACCATCAGATTGCTGACCATGGTTGCTTTTTTGTCTTCGTCCAAATCGATGATCTGCTTCTTGGAGAGATCTTCCAGAGCCAGCTCAACCATGCTTACGGCGCCTTCCACGATCTTGTGCCTGGCTGCAACAATAGCTTCGGCTTGCTGACGACGCAGCATGGCGTTGGCGATTTCCGGAGCATAGGCCAGATATCCGATGCGGGCCTCCATCACTTCGATTCCAGCAATAGCCAGTCGTTCGGCAATTTCATTTTCAAGGGTGTCATTCACTTCATTGACGCTGGAACGCAGCGTGTGAGCATCCGGCTCGTCATCAAAGGTGTCGTAGGAATAATGGGAAGCCAGCGTGCGTACGGCGGCATCGGTCTGAACGCGGACAAAGGATTCGTATTGATCCACCTCAAAGGCGGCCTTGTACGTATCCTTCACGCGCCAAACCAGGATCACATTGATGAGAATGGGATTCCCTTTCTTGTCATTCACCTTAATGGTTTCGCTGTCAAAATTGCGTGCACGCAGGGAGATGGACTGACGGGCATAAAACGGATTCACCCAGAAAAGACCATCTTTTTTTACCGTACCTACGTATTTCCCAAACAAGGTCAGCACCTTGGAGCCATTGGGATAGATGAAAAAAAGCCCCTTGGCCAAAAATACAAAGAGGACAATTCCGATGACCCCACCTACGGGTTGTTCGGTAATCATAAAATAAATGGCAGCGCCCAGGGCTCCGAGCATCAGCACCAGAGCAAAGTATCCTGAAACGGGTTGATTTGATCTTTCCATAATGATATTAATTTGATATCAATATAGTTCTAAATCCCGAGATGGTGGTGCTTTTTTTCGATCAATTGGAAATGGGTATCGATCAACGTCGCAGGCCGGTATACCGGTAATTATTCCAATGCCGGTTTCCGTATTATCTTAGTCCAAAAGAAATTCAGGATGTCTTATCAGTTTGTTCAGTGGGAGAAGCCGTTCCAACGCATAGAAGACCTGATGGACCTTTATGTAGATCCCTGGTGGACCCGGTCAAGGCAAGTAGATCAGGTTGAGACCATGTTAGCACATTCCACATATTTATTCGGTTTGATCGATTATGCAGATGACCGAATGGTAGGTTTCGCCCGGGTTTTATCAGACGGGGTCTTTCGGGGTATCCTTTTTGATGTGATCATCCATCCGGATTACCAGGGTCAGGGCCTGGGACGTCAATTGATGGACGGTATTCTCCAAGCGCCTTGCATTCAGGCTTTGGAGACTTTTGAATTGTATTGCAAGCCGGAACATGTCGAATTGTATGGGAAATTCAATTTTTACCCGATTGCTCCCGGATTGCACTATCTGCGTTTGATGAAATGACCAATAATCATGAATCTTAAATCAAAATTCCTTAATCTTAAATGAACAGCAATTGGCTTCTGCATTCGGACATGCATTTCTTGCCGGCACGGTATCCTTCTGGCCTTCCTTCCAGAAGCTGGATGCCCGTACAAAATGGTTGGGTATAGCATTCTCAGTGATACCGGACCTGGATGTCATCGCATTTCGTTTCGGGATCCCCTATGAACATGTGCTCGGACACCGGGGTTTAACGCACTCACTGCTCTTCGCAAGCCTGCTGGCCTGGATGGCTGACCGGTGGTTCTGGACCAATCACCAGTTGCGACGATGGCTTTATCTGTTCATCTGTATGGCTTCCCATGGTGTTTTAGATGCCATGACCAATGGAGGTCGAGGCGTGGCTTTTTTTGCGCCCGTCTGGAATCAGCGTTACTTTTTCCCTTTTCGGCCGGTTCAGGTGTCCCCCATCCATGCCGGTGCTTTTTTCAGCCAAAGAGGATTACAGATTCTGGTGAGTGAATGGTGGTGGATCGGTGTGCCATCTTTGCTATTGTTGTTCATCCTATGGGCCATTCAGGCAATAAATTCCAGATCCTGAATCGGTTTGTGCTCAATTGACCCCGAAGTTTGTCGTACACAGCCCATGAGCGGCATGGTTGGATTTCCGAAATTTATGGTCTATCAACTAATTGATCACCTAACTGGAAGCAGATGAATGGCATTGCCTATTTTGAAATTCAATCTTCCCAACCGGAAAGGGAAGTTCATTTTTACCAACAGGTCTTTGGTTGGAAAATTGTAAAAGATGACCAGCTACCAATTGATTATTATCGAATTACAACAGCCGGGATTCCGGGAGCTATTTTAGAACGGCCAGCTTCTGTGCCGGGGCAGAATCAAGGCACTAACGCCTTTACCTGTTCGGTTGCGGTTGCTGATTTCGACGCGTGTGCACGGATTATCCTGGAATATGGGGGCCAGATAGCCTTACCGAAATTTGCCGTTCCAGGAAGGTGTTGGCAAGGTTATTTCCTGGATACCGATCACAACGTTTTTGGCATCTTTGAAGTGGATGAAAATGCCCGATGAGGGACCTTATTGCGGAAGAATGCCGGGTTCAGGTGCAGTGACGCTGTGAATCACCTTACCGGAAACTGTTTAGCCGCTTTAATTTTTCAATGTATAACCGGGTCGAGGAGGGGTGGCTGGTGCACAGTAAAGCTTGTTCCAGCGCCATGCGTGCGCTTTCGTATTCCGAAAGACTCTGATGGTATTCTGCTTTAACGGCATAATAATAATGGTGCTGGTGCATAGCAGGTTCTACTTCCAGGAGGGTAAGCATTCGGTGAGCTTCCTGGTGTCGATCCATTTGCAACAAGACCACCACTTTATTGAGACGCAATACCGGAGAGGGCTGCACTTCTTCCATGACTTCATACAGATGGAGGATGCGCGACCAGTCGGTTTCAGCCAAAGAAGGGGCTATGCAGTGCTGCCCTGATATAGCCGCCTCCAGGTGATAGACCGATATCGGCTTGAAGTTCATTGCCTGGTGCAGGAAGTAATGTCCCTGCCGTATCAAGGTTTGACTCCAGGATTTCCGGTCCTGATCAGCCAGCAGGATGAGTACCTGGTCTTCTGTAGAACGGCTTGACAGTCGAGATGCATGGTAGGACATCAATGCCATCAATGCAGCCGATTCTCCCCGCCGGGTTCGGGGGTGCTCCCAAACCAGGTGAGTCAGCCGCATCGCTTCAGCGCATAGCTCCTGCCGTATGACCCAGTCAGGGTGGCTGGCCTGATATCCTTCATTAAATAAAAGATAAAACACTTTCAATACCACCTGCAGGCGGGAGGTAAGCTCCTTACCGGTTGGTATGGCCATGACTACCTGATTTTCCTGTAGCGCTTTCCTTGCCCGGTAGATGCGCTTACGGATTGTTTCTTCCTGCGTCAGAAGCGCGCTGGCAATTTCGTGGATACCAAAACCCGAGGCAATCTTAAGGGTCAAGGCAATCTGATCTTCCCCTGTAAGCGATGGATGACAGGTCGCAAAGAATAGCTGAAGTTGTTGGTCGTGTAGCTCATCAGGCAGGCTAGGGCCGGGTGGGGGAACCTGTGTATGCAATGATTTGATCAGACGGGATTGGTGTGCGTCCCGGACCTGCTTTTTTCGTATCCAGTCGACGGCACGCCGCTTAGCGACCTGCATCAACCATGCGGCAGGTTCAACAGGGACTCCGTTGTAAGGCCAGGTATGCAAAGCCTGGTAAAATGCTTCGTGTACCAGATCTTCGGCTTCCTCCAGGTGTCCGACGCCTAACATTCGCACCAAAACGGCGACCATCTTTCCCGCTTCGTACCGGAAAAGATGATCGACCAGCGTATGCGAATTTGAACCGTGCATTACATTTGCATCACTTCCCGGACTTCAACACTCCCACCCAGGTGAAAATCGGGGAAGCCTTGTGCCAGCTGCGCAGCCTCATCGAGCGAGCTTGCTTTCACAATAAAATAACCGCCCACGATATCTTTCGTCTCCGTAAAGGGACCGTCGGTAACTACTGCGGAAGGACCACGCAAGGTTTTCGCAACCGGGAAAAGAGGGCGTCCTTCAATGTAAAGATCTTTGGCCTTAAGCTCATCGATCCAGGCAAACCATTTGCCCATCAGGTTTTGAATTTCTTCCGGAGATAGCCCTAATTCCTGGTAATCGGCACCGATGAAAATGAACATGAACTCTTTCATAATCTTGTTTTTTAAAGGTTTTAAAATTAATTGATTTCTACCTTGTCGTTCCAGGAAGAAAATTTGGGACAAGCAGCTACCTGTTTTTTTGAAAAAATATCAGCAAGGGATTACGATTGCCATTCGGTGCCAGCGATCTGGATCATCTTTTTATCAATAAAAAGAGTGCTATCTTGAAGTCAGCAAAATGAACCAATCCAAATGAATGATCTACGCTCAATTGCTGTTTTCTGCGGTTCCAGTGCAGGCAACGAACCTGTTTACCGGGAGGCAGCCCAGGACCTGGCTTTTCGAATGGTAAAAAAAGACATCCGGCTCATATATGGTGGTGGGAACATCGGCTTGATGGGTACGATGGCTGATACGGTGTTAGCCACCGGAGGAGAGGCTTATGGTGTTATTCCGGCTTTCCTCAAGGAAAAAGAAGTCGCCCATAGCGGTCTCAGCCAGCTCTATGTTGTGGACACCATGCATACCCGGAAATATAAGATTTTTGACCTCTGTGATGCCATCATAGCCTTGCCGGGCGGATTTGGTACCCTGGATGAATTGTTCGAAATGATCACCTGGGCTCAGCTTGGCCTGCATCAATTTCCGATCGGAATTTTAAATACCCGGGGATATTACGATCATTTGATCCTGCAAATCGACCACATGGTTAAGGAAGGATTTCTTAAGCCGGTATTCCGGTCCATGTTAATCATCGAAGAATCGCCCGAACAATTGCTTCAAAAAATGGAGACCTACGAGGCGCCGGGGAGTGAAAAGTGGATTCGTCCCGATCAGGCCTGAGTGGAGTGCATTTGGGAAGAGGAATCCCACTTGATTACAAGCTTTGGGTGGATCTGACCGTATTGCTTTTTTCCGAAAGAGTATACAAAAAAAAGCCCTGCCTGAAATAATTAGGCAGGGTTGTCGTGACTGGATACGACATTGGGTTGAGATATAGGTTGTTCCAAAATTCCTGTATCCTACAAGGGTTTATGAATTATTCTAATCAAGGTAACCCAATCCGGCAGCTATTTTTACGACATCTGATCAAACGCTATTCCGGGACCACGAACCGGGTGATTCACCCAATGAAGGAATCATTGCAAGCCATTTCATCAAAACCCAGCGTGAGCTGCTCGTTTCCAGTTATTGGTAACTCCTGGAGTCTCACGATTTGCTGGGGGGAGAGACACTCACATCCATTTTTATTCTTCCCTTAATTCTAATTTTATGGCGTATTGTCCGCCAGGAGGCAGGTGATCCTTTTCGAAAAATACCGGACTTCTGAGAAGGCTGAAGGTCAAAAATACGTCTGGGCATTGCAGGTAATTAACAAGAAATGGTTAGCTTTAATTAAACCACGATGCCCATGCCCAGTAAGTTCAACCGAATTTTGCAGCTTTCAGGCTGCTTGCTCTTCACAAGTCTAATCATTGCCCAGGATACCTATTTGGATGAAGTGATGCTCGGATATCGTCAGGATCGGGTGCTGCGAATCAATTACGAACAACTTCAAGATCCGTCGCTTGCTTCGGTCCATATGAGCAGGCTCATCGATTACACCCTGGATAGCCAAAGTTTTATCCGTCAGATGGCGTACCGCTTGTTGGGGCATATCGACCAACATACCGCATCTCCGGATCTTCGGATAACAGTCCTGGACCGGTTCTCATACTGTCTCGACGATCCGGTTCCGATGGTCCGTGAGCAGTGTGTTACTCAATTAAAACGTTTTCCGGATAGTCTCTTTACGCCATCTCAGAGACAAATCATTCTGGAGCATGCCCTAAGGTATGCAGATCCGGAAGCCATCAAGCTGGCAGGATATCTTCGGGCTGACGGAGCGGTCGAAGGGATCAAGCGCTTGGCTGGCGATCCGGATGTTTCCAGGGAATCCAGGATAGCAGCAAGAATGGCATTAGCGCGTATGGGTGATCCGGATGAACTGGATTACTTTGATCGGATAATTCGCAAGGTAGCTATCAACGATGACCACCTCATGGCCATTGGGGAGTTAGCCGCCTACGTACGAGCCAAGCCAATTACCGATCAACTTTTACAGGTAATCCTGGATGATCAGTTAAACTGTACCTCAACCGATCCGGACCGCGATCAACCCATCCTTTGTGCTTACCGGGCCATGGAGTATGTTGCCGGAATCATTCGGGATTTTCCCATAGGAGTGCGACCCAGTGGTGATCTGGATACCGATGACTATTCTCAGGCTTTGAGGATCGTGCGCCAATGGATAAGGAGCCATCCGGAATATCAGATTGCTACCAATGTGTATTAATACGACCTAATATCAACCCGATGTTACGACCTGCCTTCATCATTTGTTTCATACTGGTTTTGGCGCACTTGCGTGCCACCGAGCCGACTCTTGTCGTCGCCCCCTTACCCGGACTGGACGTTTGGCCTGAACATCCTGAATACCCTCATTTGCTGCAAGGCTCCCTGGACCATCATCACACCTATTCTTTCAAAAAGCGCCATGATATCCGGTACCCAAGAGCGGCAGATTTTCTCTTTTCTTCATCCACAGATGCAGAAGATCCCCTTGATGACCGGGCAAATACGATGCTGAACATCTATCAGGAGCAGACCAGACCATTGCGGACGCTCTTTAACGGGCTGAGGAAAAAGCTGGTAGATAATCTTACTTCAGATGATTTAATGGAATTACCAGTGGGGATCCGCAGTGAGATCGGAGGAAAGGGATACACCCTGGGCATTTTAAAAGCGGAGTTTACGCCCCAGGGAGCTTTTCTGACGATCATGGTTGAGATCGAGACCGCAGATACGACCAGGCGGCTGTATTTCGGGGCTTCAGGCATTCCATTTTCCGGTAGCGAGGGATTAAGCAGTGGCGTTCAAATTGGGCTAATAGGAGATTATCCGCTGAAAATAGGTGCGAGCCAGGCCTTGCTCGTCCTGAAAGGTTCCGATCCGCTGACCTCCGGAGATGGCGCTGGAACTTATGTCCGTGTGGATTGTGATGGTTTTAATGGCATTCATATTGGTGCGGATCTATTGATTAACGGCAACCACATCATTCCGGTTGAGCCCTCTACCGGACAAGACCTTCCAGGCCGGTTACAGACTCATGTTGACCTGGACGCGGTGAGCCTGGATGACATTTATGTAGCTATCGGCCTCGATCCTTTCCGTATCGCGGGTGTTCGCGATTTTTATTTCACCCTGCAGGATGTCGTTTTGGATTTTAGCGACGTTGCCAGCCCGGACATCAAATCCTTACCGGCAGATTACCAATCACCATTCCTGTTGTCCGGAGGCACTATGGATCCGCTGTGGAGGGGCGTTGCCATTGGTGAATTAAGCATCCGCATGCTACCAGGATTTGCTGCACCAGGAGCAAGTAAAAAGCCGGAGATTGAAGCCAGCCAGGTATTGATTGATGATCAGGGATTCACAGGGGAAGTCACAGTAAGGCAATTGTTATCTCTGGACGAGGGGAATCTGGATGGGTGGGCATTTTCCATCGAGACGCTTGAGCTCGGAGTCATTGGCAACCAATTCCGCAAACTGGGATTTTCTGGCCTTGCTCACGTGCCCCTTTTTAAAAGTCCTTCCAGTGACAGCATGCATATTGCTGATAAAGATTGTTTTAATTACCAGGCGCTGATTACAGCTGAAGGCGCATATCAGTTTTCGGTGACAAATCTGTCGGAAATGACCATTCCGATGTGGAAGGCACAATGCAACCTGGCACCGAATTCTTCCATTTCAATTGAAAAATATACCACGCAATTTTTAGCTGTGGCTACATTACACGGTAACTTCTCCTTCTCGCAAGAAGTGCCTGATGAGGATCCCGCCGGAGGTGTGTCATTCCAGAATTTAGTTGTTCGAAATGTTCGCCCTTACATTGGAGTGGGCAGCATCCAATGCAAGCTCAGCACCGGATTCTCCATGGCTGGTTTTTCGGTGGTGATGGATACACTTGGCGTCAAATCGGTAGCCGGGGACCGGATTGCACTCATTATCGGAGGCAGTGTAGATTTGACCGGCGACCGGCATGGGGATAACCAGGGTATCGGAGCAAGCGGCGGATTCACTTTATTCGGGAAACTCCAGGAGTTATCCGGCAAGCAGATCTGGGTGAGCGACGGATTTAAGGTCAATGATATCTGTCTTGATGTAGAACTGAAGAAGTTCAGGTTGGCCGGCTGCCTGCGTTTCTATGATCAAGATCCCACCTTCGGTAAAGGCTTTTATGGTGTGGTGGATGCGCATCTTCTATTACAGTCCGGCAACAGCACCGGTTTTGCCGCTGTAGCGCAATTTGGCAGCTTCCAGGATTACAAATATTACCTGGTGGATGTGCTGGTTAAATTAGGCAAAGGTATTCCCCTGGGAGTCCTGTCCCTTCAGGGCATAGGAGGCGGTTTATCGCACCACATGGGTAGAATCGATCCGGACATCGCACAAGCTCATTTTGCGTCGAATGTCGCTCAAACCGTTCAGCTTGGACAATCGCTTTCCGGTGTGGTATATACACCGGACATTACAGCGGGATATGCTTTTCGTCTGAATGCCATCCTGGCCCTCTCCACCGCTCCCAAGCTGGTTAACGGCATAGTGACCCTGAGTATGGATTTCAATTCGGGAGGCGGCATCCGTTCTCTTGGACTGAATGGCGCCGGTGGAATGCTTACAGAAGTGAAAGATAACCAGGCCGCTTACCGGGATGCGATCGTGCAAGCCCGCATCGACCTGAATTTTGATTTTGAAAACCAATCATTTACCGGGTTGCTGGAAGTGGGTATGCATACCAACAGCCTGCAAGTAAATGGTACGGTGGAATGTAGTTTCACTCCGGATAATTGGTATATATGGATTGGGACGCCTCAAAATCCCATCCAGGCCAGGCTAATCGGTATCGGAGCGGAGGTGTTTCTCGATGTAGGAAGCCGGATACCACCTCCAGCCGCTCTCCCTGCCAATGTAGCCAGACTCACCCAGGGGATGGATCCCGGTCAAAATGCAGGTATATTATCCAGTGGCCGAGGCCTGGCTTTCGGGTTCCGTATTGGCAGTGCAGGGGACACATCACGGGTGGGGCCCTTGTTGATCAGGTTATCGGCGCAGTTAGGTGCCGATCTGCTGATGCGTGAGTTGACCGGGTTATCCTGTGAGGGTCATGAAGGCCCGCTAGGTATAAATTCCTGGTATGCCATCGGTCAGGTCTATGCTTATCTCGGAGGCAGCATCGTATTTGATGATGTGCTGTTTGGAAAACAGGTGCATTTCACCATTGCTGAATTAGCGGCTGCAATGTTATTGCAGGGCAGAGGACCGGATCCAACATACTTCATGGGGATCCTGGCAGGCCGGTACAATCTCCTCAATGGATTAATTAAAGGTAGTTTCCGGGCCCGGATCAATCTGGGCGATGACTGTACCATAACGGATCCGACGAGCACTTCGGAACGGCTGAATCTCATTGTCGGGGTCTATCCTGCTCCGGAGGCCAATACGGGTATTCCTACCGATATTGATCCTTCGGTAGATTTTATGTTTCCGGTAGGAACTGCCTTTGTTTTGCCAGATGCCGATGGTTCTAACGATTATTTTCGCTTTGAGATCAGCCAGGTATCATTGACTTCACCACAAGGCCCCGTTGAAGGCATTATTCCTCTCGCCATCGGGCAAAATCGATTGCGATTCCAGCCGAAAGCATTGCTTGCACCTCATACCGAATACCGGTTCTCGGTAAGCCTCCGGGTCAAAGAACGAGTAAACAGTGCGTGGCGTAATGTAGAAGAAAATGGACATGCCGTCACCATCGATACGGTCATTGTCTTTACCACCGGCAATTTGGATTCGGTGTTGCTTCTAACTAATGTCCAGGCGGCCTACCCGGTTATGAGCCAGCTTAATTTTCACCCTGGTGAGTTTGGTTTCGGGTACATTCGTCTGGAAAAATGGCAACCCGCCCTGCTTGATCATCGGCTTCTTGAAGCGGTCCTTGAACAAAATGGAAAATCCTTTACGGTATCTGTTACGGCCGATAATGTACAAAAGACATTGAGCTATCCCCTGCCTGAATTGGAGCATGAGGCGCTCACCAGGATCATCATTCGGGAGAAGGATGCGTCCGCCAATTTATTGGATTACAGCTTCCGTACCAGTAAATACGACACATTCCTTGAAAAGATGGCTGCTGCCCGCCAAATTTCCAGTCAAAAATCAACGGCCACATTCCATACGAACCGGTATGAAACCGATGAACCACCGGACGAGGCGGATTTGATGGTTTTCTGGAAATTAAAGGTAGATATTGACCTGCCCTGGTATCATCAGTTTGCTGAACTGGTCATCTATAGCCTATACCCTAATACCAGCTTTGATTATTCCCATGAAGATACGGAGATTGGATTCCCTCCGGTGGAAGCGGTGCGGCTTCAGCAAGATGAAGGCAGCCAATACTTTTCTGTGTCCAATGGATTTTATCAAATGGTGGAAAAAGACTTTTATGCATTCAAAACTATGGTGATCGACTATCTCGAAGAATACCTCAGAGGTATTGACCAAAGCGATATCGTGGATGATCAATTGTCCGGTCAAGCGTTGACCGAACAGCTCCGTCAAATTCTTCCTGTAGATATGCATTACATACTTACATTGTATAACAGTACATACAAAGCTCCACCAAATGCTTCGCTGGAATACCAGATCAATTATACATTGCCAGGAGGCGGCTTTCAGGGCTCCGGGGTTACCTCCTCTTATTCCTCGAAAAGTTCCCGGCTATGAAAGCGATGTACGGGCTGATCCTTTTGATTTTCGTGGGAACGCTTGGCCAGGCCCAGGATACCTTGCACCTTTCAGGCTTTGGTACCTATGAACAAGGCCGGGTATGGTTACGGTGGGCGCCGGTAGATTGGCTGAGCTGGGCGTATCCCGATCATTGCGGATTTACCATCATGCGTCAGGAGATAGAGGTGGATGGAAAAGCGATTGCTCCACAGAATTGGCCTTCTACAAGACAAATATTTCCCGCTGTGGTTTGCCGTCCGCAAAAAGACTGGGAAGACCTTGTATTACAGGATAGTTTCGCGGGGATAGCTGCGGTAGGTTTATGGGGTTCTGCCACCCTTGATCCGAATGCTGCGGATCGCGCTATGGACCTTGAAAACAGGAGGTCATTTGTCCTTTGGGCCGCGGATCATTCTTTTGTAACTGCCGAATATCTGGGACTCGGCTGGATGGACAGCACTGCATTACCAGGCCGGTTATATTTGTATCAAATAGCCAGCAATTGTCCTGCTTATCAGTCAGATACTTTGCAGATGCTGGTGCCTTCCTATCAACCATATACCTGGCCTGTGGTGGCGGATCTTTCCAGTACTATCCTTCAGGAAGGTGTACAACTGCAATGGTATCCTTATCCTGACCTGGCCTACTCCAGTTATCAAATTTCTCGGAGTGAAGACAGCCTCCAGTGGTATCCCTTGCAGGATGCCAATTTGATTCTGATGGATCCGGAGGGCGATGCACCAGGACCTTATTTTTTTACGGACACCACTGCCCAACCGGATCAAAGCTATTATTACCGGCTCCGGGGGGTGACTCCATTTGGGAGACCAGGCCCCTGGTCAAACGTTTCGGCTTGTTATTTCCCACCCAGACTGCCTGATTTGGCCTTGCGTATCGCAGCTATTGTCGAAGTATCCGGTCAATTGCACCTTTCCTGGACATGCCGTGATGAAGCAGCAGATCACATTGATTCCTGGCAAGTCTGGAGGGGGAATGCTGCCCATGAACCCAGCCAGCAAGTGGCATCACATCTGCCTGCGACTGCAAGGGAGTATACCGATGCACAGCCTTTGACTGCCAATTATTATCGTGTCGAAGCTTTGGACGCCTATGGCCGTAGCATTAGGAGCAATATGGCTTTTTACGAACTGGAGGATTCCATCGCTCCTGCACTGCCCGAGACCATGGACGGATGGATCGACGAATCCGGATACGTTCATTTGCTATGGGGCTCCAGTAAGTCGCTGGATTTGAAAGGTTACCGGGTCTACCGAAATTATCGCCCGGAGATACCAGCGGCTTTGCGAAGTGCTGCCATTTTGCCGGACACCATGCTGCTGGACTCCCTGGATCTCCAGAGCCGCCTTGACGACACAATCTATTACACCCTGCGCACCGTCGATTTTCATGAGAATGAGTCTGGTTACAGGCCCTTTCTGGCATTACCGCTGCCAGACGTGATCGCTCCCGCTCCACCGCTTATAGCAAGCTGGGAAAGCACTTCAAGCGGTGTCCGCTTACAATTCGAGCCATCAAATAGTGACGATGTGATGGTGCATATTCTCGAGCGGTCGCTTGACGGTGAGGACTGGCGTATCATTCAGGAATTTGGAAGAGAAATGCATCCTTCGGTCTATTTGGATACCACACTCGCTCCGGGTCAGGAAGCCTTGTATCGTCTGCAGGCGAAAGATGATACCGGCCTTCAGTCCTCATCTGCGTCTGTACGTATTCAGCGCCTGAACCATAAAATACCGGAAGGGGTTCTGGTCTTCCAGGCACAACAGAGTCGCGATGACAGTCATCAGATGGACCTATTTTGGCAAGCTTTCGCTGACCCGAACATTGAGCAGGCCATTCTTTACCGTTCGATCAATGATGAACCTTTCAGCAATTTCCGGACATTTCCATATTCACGGTGGGAAATAAAAAATGGTCAGGCGGCCGGATCTTTCACAGATACTTTGTTGCGGTTGCCGGACCGGATTCGATATAAAATGATCCTTCAATATCATAATGGCCGCTATTCGAAATGGTCCGGAGAACTAGTGATCAATCCCTGATCGGGAATCAT
>Ga0116152_10000312_pt1 | contig 39748 bp, 33 predicted proteins | sample AD_UKC119_MetaG_FD_89894 | JGI IMG/M metagenome (GOLD analysis project Ga0116152, IMG submission 89894) | Active sludge microbial communities of municipal wastewater-treating anaerobic digesters from Hong Kong - AD_UKC119_MetaG | ecosystem: Engineered > Bioreactor > Anaerobic > Digestate... | reverse complement strand
TACTCCTATTTTGCCGCTTTGGGGCTGGATGTCACGGTTGAAGACTGTACCAATCTGGGGCGGCTGGACATGACGCTGAAGTTCAACGGGCAGGTTTACCTGTTTGAATTCAAGGTGGTGGAAATGGTGCCGGAAGGTCGTGCCCTGCAGCAGCTCGGGGACAAAGCCTATGCGGACAAATACCGCCACCTGAACCAGCCCATTCACCTGATCGGGGTCGAGTTCAGCAAAGACAACCGCAATGTAGTCGGGTTTGAGGTGGTACAGGGCTGACACCTCATGTCCTGCCTGCAAACTCACATCAGCCCGTCAAACTGCCTGGCCTCATCACGCAGGGGGCGGCTGTTGATTGCATGGATAAGGGCGAGGATGTCGCGCTTGATCCGGCGATAGGCCGGATCACTGGCAGGGTGGTTGCGGTAATCGGCCCGGCCCAGGCGGTAATCCCAACCCAACAGCTCAAACCCGGCAAAGCGTCCGGGGCGGTGCCGGTACAGTTTCTCAAAGCGTGTACCGGGAATGGCCTTGAAACGCGCCGGACGAATGCGGTCCAGCTGTAACTGGTGCGCTTCAAGAAAATCACGGGTTGCCACCAGATCCGCCACGGTCTCACCGGGATAACCCAGCATCATGGAACAGCGCACACTCAAGCCGGCCTGATACGCATCCTGGATAAACCGTGCATTGCGTTCCACCCGCGTGCCCTTGCCCATGCGCCGCACCAGTGCCTGACTGCCGGTTTCCAGCCCGAAACTGATACGGGTCAGGCCGGACGCCCTGGCCGCCTGCAGTGTCTTTGCATCCAGCCCGTTGTCGCCCTGACCATCCACATGCACGGTGGCAATCCAGCGCGCACCCGCGACAGTCTGCTGCATATTATCAATCAGCCCGCGCCAGATGGTCAGATTGGAATTGAGCTTGAGGTCGAGAAAAATAAAATCCCTGCCCTGATAACGTTCCGCCTGCTGACGCAATTCCGCCAGCACCCTGGCCAGCGGACGGGAGCGAAAACTGCGCCCGTTACCGGTAATCACATCACTGCAGAAAGTACATACATTCCAGCTGCAGCCGCGCCCGGTCATGACCGGAATAATGCGGTGCGGGTAGCGCTCCCAGGGAAAATCGCTGAAATCCGGTACCGGCAGACGATCCAGTGCCAATAACGGTGGCAGCGCCGGCCGGCTGTCCGTACCGGCGACAGAAATACCCGGCCAGACGCTGATATCACCACCTTGCAGCAGGGTCCGCACCAGTTCCACAATGACAAAATCCGCTTCACCGGCAAAAATGGCAGTAATCCCCTCCAGCTGTTTCCAGATTTGCAGGGTTTGGGGGTGGGTGAAGGCGGGGCCGCCCAGCAGTACCGGAATCCGCCGTGCACGGGCCTGCTGCCCGATCCAGGCCACCGTGGGCAGGTGTTCCAGATAGGCCGAGAGTAAAATGATGTCAGGGGCATCCCGTGCCAGACGTGCCTGCAATTGTGACAGGGTGGGAGCATGGGCACGGAAATGGTGCCGGGCATGGATGGCCCGCAGCGGCTCGTGCAGACGCTGCATCAACGGGTGGGTGGAAAAAGACAGGCGGCGCTTGAGCGGCTCCAGCCAGGTTTCCCGTTGCTCATGCACCATGGCCGGTGCGCCGTTTGCCAGCGGTGACAACACCTCGACCTGAAAACCTGCGGCCCGTAGCGGGGCGACCAGACAGCCAATGGCCAGGGTGGGATAACGGGCAAAATTGTTAAGGTCGACAATCAGTATCCGGGCAGCGGTTTTCATGGAATGCTTCAATCCTCGGGTTTTATGGTCACAGCGGGTGGGAACCGAGAACAGAGTATAGGCAACCTCCGGCTGAAGTCTGCCCCGTCAGCCCGCAATATTCACCCGGTCAGATGGATGCACCCCGCCGCCGGAACCGTTAGAATTGCCTGTATTGTTGAGACTTGATGAATGGTTTGTAGCACATGAATTCACTTGAATGGCGGGTAGCCCTGTCGCTGTCGTCGGTTTATGCCGTGCGCATGCTGGGCCTGTTCATGATCCTGCCGGTTTTTTCCCTGTATGCCCAGAAACTGCCGGGAGCGACCGAAGTCCTGACCGGCCTTGCCATCGGCATTTACGGCTTTACCCAGGCCCTGTTCCAGATTCCGCTCGGCCTTGCTTCCGACCGTATCGGACGCAAGCCGGTCATTATCGGTGGTCTGCTGATATTTGCCTTTGGCAGCCTGGTGGCGGCCCTGGCTGATTCGATCTGGCTCATTATCCTTGGCCGCACCCTGCAGGGCATGGGAGCCATTGCCGCCGCGACCATGGCACTGGCAGCTGATCTGGTACGCGAGGAAGTCCGGGCGCGCATCATGGCCTTTATCGGCATGAGCATCGGCATTTCCTTTATGGTGGCGATGATTCTCGGCCCGCTGGTCAATGCCTGGGCCGGTCTGTCCGGCATTTTCTGGTTCACGCTGGCGCTGTCCCTGATCGGCATTGCACTCATCGCCTTTGTCGTACCCGCACCGGTGCAAGTCCGAGCCCACCGCGATGCCGGTATCCTGCGCGGTCAGGTCTGGAAGGTACTGAAAAACCCTACCCTGCTGCGTATGGATGCCGGGGTGTTTGTCCTGCACCTGATCATGACCGCCAATTTTCTTGCCATTCCACGCCTGCTGCGTGAAGAGGTGCAACTGGCCCCGGTCGAGCACTGGAAAATCTACCTGCCGGTGTTTGTGGCCTCCTTTGTGTGTGCCGTACCCATGATCATCATGGCGGAAAAACACCGTCGCATCCGCCAGATGCTGCTCATTTCCATTGTGCTGCTGATCGGGGCGGAAGCCCTGCTGGCAACCACCTACCCGCACATTGTCCTGCTGGTGACCGGCGTACTGGTGTTTTTCATCGGTTTCAACTTTCTCGAAGCGGTACAGCCGTCACTGGTGGCCAAATACGCCGCCATTGACAGCAAGGGCACCGCCATGGGGGTCTACAACAGTGCCCAGTTCCTCGGCATTTTCACCGGGGGTGCCCTGGGCGGGCTGGTGTATCAGCACTGGGGCAGCAGCGGCCTGTTCAGCGTCAATGCCGTCATGGCTGTCCTGTGGCTGCTGCTGGCCTGGCCACTGCCACAGCCCAAATTCTACACCAGCCAGATCATCCGCCTGGAAAACAGCGTGGGTGACTGGCATGAACTGCAGGAGAACCTGAGCCGTATTGCCGGTGTGCATGAAGTGGTGATTGTGGCCCAGGAACGGCTGGCCTATCTCAAGGTGGACAAAAGCCGGCTTGATACCGACGCCCTCCGTGCAATTTCCGGTACATCTGCGTAAAATCGGCGGCAGCCTTTTTTAAAAGACAACGGATACGACATGGCACGAGGAATCAACAAGGTCATTCTGGTCGGCACCTTGGGGCGCGACCCGGAAACCAAATACATGCCCAGCGGTAATGCAGTCACAAACTTCAGCATAGCAACGTCCGAGCAGTGGAAGGACAGAAATTCCGGTGAGCGCCAGGAACGCACTGAATGGCACCGTATTGTCATTTACGGCAAACTGGCGGAAATTGCGGCCCAGTACCTGCGGAAGGGTCAGACTGCCTATTTTGAAGGCAGGCTGCAAACCCGCAAATGGCAGGGGCAGGACGGACAGGATCGTTACACCACTGAAGTCATTGTCAGTGAAATGCAGATGATGGGTGGCGGGCGTGGCGACAGCGGTGGCAGTGCACCGATGGATGACTACGATGCACCTTCGGCTTCGTCTGCCCCATCTTCCGGCAGCCCCCGCCGCAGTGAACCGGCCCCGGCTCCGGCCGCCTCCGGATCGAACAGCTTTGAGGATTTCGATGACGACATCCCGTTCTGACAACCGGTACACAGGGAATTGCTGATGGACTTTCAGGGATATGTACGGCTGGTCAGTGACGGCAGCCACTTGAGCCGCGACCAGATGCGTGCAGCCATGGAGCTGCTGATGACCGGGGAAGCCACACCCGCACAGATCGGTGCGTTCCTGATGGCCCTGCGCATGCGCGGGGAAACCGTGGACGAGATCACCGCCTCGGCGGAAGTCATGCGCGCCCTGTCCAGCCGGGTACGGCTGCCGACTGAACATCTGGTGGATACCTGCGGTACCGGTGGCGATGTATCCGGCACCTTCAATATCTCCACCGCCAGCACCTTTGTGGCGGCGGCTGCCGGCGTGCGGGTCGCCAAACACGGTAACCGCTCGGCCTCCAGCAAGTCCGGCAGTGCCGATGTGCTGGAAGTGGCCGGCGTCAACCTCGACATCAGCCCGGAACAGGTCATCAGCTGCATTGAAAAGCTGGGAGTGGGTTTCATGTTCGCTCCGCGCTACCACAGCGCCATGCGTCATGCCATCGGTCCCCGGCGCGAACTGGGCATCCAGACCATTTTCAACCTGCTGGGGCCGCTGACCAACCCGGCCGGTGCTCCCAATCAGGTGCTGGGCGTGTTCAGCCGGCACTGGGTCCGGCCCCTGGCTGAAGTCCTGCAGAAACTCGGCAGTGCGCATGTCATGGTGCTGCACAGTGAAGACGGACTGGATGAAATCAGTATTGCCGCTCCCACGCACATTGCCGAACTGCATCAGGGCAGTATCCGTGAATACACGCTGCAACCGGAAGATTTCGGTATGGAACGCATGCCACTGGACAGCCTGCGCGTCAAAGACGCCGGAGAAAGTCTGGCCCTGATCCGCAGTGTGCTGGATAACCAGCCCGGTCCGGCGCGGGACATTGTGACCCTGAATGCCGGGGCTGCCATCTATGTCGGTGGCCGTGCGGCCAGCCTGCAGGAAGGCACGAAGCGGGCGCGGGCAGTCATGGCGGATGGCCGTGCAGCCCGTTGTCTGGAACAGCTGGTCACCCTGACGCAGGGGTTTCAGGCATGAGCCGCCCCGACAGCGATATTCTGGAACGCATCCTGCACACCAAGCAGGAAGAGGTCCGTGTCCGCAGTGCCATCACTTCACAGCAAGCGCTTCAGGCACAGCTGCAGGATGTGCCCCCCCCCCGCGGTTTTCTGGCCAGCCTGCAGCACCGCGTGGCACGGCAACAGCCCGCCGTTATCGCTGAGGTCAAGAAAGCCTCACCCAGCAAGGGGGTGATCCGGGCCAACTTCGATCCGGCAGCCATTGCCCAAAGTTACGAAGCCGGCGGGGCTACCTGCCTGTCGGTGCTCACGGACCGGGAGTATTTTCAGGGCCATGAGGATTATCTCCGGGCTGCCCGTGCCGCCTGCCAGTTACCGGTGATCCGCAAGGACTTTCTGATCGACCCTTATCAGGTGTATGAAGCCCGTGCCTTGGGTGCCGACTGCATCCTGCTGATTGTGGCCGCACTGAGCGATGCCCGGCTCAGGGAGCTTTATGCACTGGCCCGCGAGCTTGGCATGGATGTACTGGTTGAGGTGCATGACGACAACGAGCTTGCACGGGCATTACCACTCAACCCGCCGTTGCTGGGCATCAACAACCGCAATCTGCGCAGTTTCGAAACCTCGCTGCAGACCAGTCTGTCACTGCTGCCACAGGTACCTGCCACCACCCTGGCAGTGACGGAAAGCGGTATCCATACCCGTGCGGATGTGGCCCTGATGCGCAAGGCCGGCATTAATGCCTTCCTGGTGGGTGAGGCTTTCATGCGTGCCGCCGATCCGGGGGCTGAACTCCGGCAGTTGTTCTTTTCCTGATGCGACTGCCACTTTTTTCACAACCTTCCGGATACGAAGGAATGTCATGCTGACCCATCCGCAAATCGATCCGGTGGCACTGTCCATCGGTCCGCTCAAGATTCACTGGTACGGCCTGATGTATGTCATCGGCTTCCTGGGCTTTCTGTTTCTCGGCAAGCGCCGTGCCCGTCGCCCCGGCAGCCTGTTCACCCCGGATCAGGTTGATGACATGATGTTCTGGGGAGCCATCGGCGTGGTCGCCGGTGGCCGCATCGGCTACATGCTGTTTTACAACCTCAAGGAATTCGTGGCCCACCCGCTGTCTTTTTTTCAGGTCTGGGATGGTGGCATGAGTTTCCATGGCGGCCTGCTCGGGGTCATGGTGGTCATGGTGGTACTGAGCTGGAAATGGGGTAACCGCCTGTTTGAACTGGCGGATTTTGTCGCACCCCTGATTCCGGTCGGGCTGGGAGCCGGACGCATTGGCAACTTCATCAATGGCGAGCTGTGGGGCCGTCCCACGGATCTGCCCTGGGGCATGGTGTTTCCGATGATGGACAGCACGCCGCGCCATCCGTCCCAGTTGTATCAGGCTTTTCTGGAAGGTCTGGTTCTGTTCGTGATTTTGTGGTGGTTCAGCCGCAAACCCCGTCCTGCAGGCAGTGTTGCCGGGCTGTTTCTGGTGCTGTATGCGCTGTTCCGCATTCTGGTGGAATTTGTGCGCGAGCCGGACAAGGGGCTGGGTTTTGTCGCCTTTGGCTGGATGACACAAGGCCAGCTGCTGAGCCTGCCCATGATGGCGCTCGGGCTGTTCATTATCTGGCTGGCCTGCCGCCACAAACTCGGGCGTACCGCATGAAGGCGTATCTGGCACTGATGCAGCAGGTGCGCAACCACGGTTTCCGCAAGGAAGACCGTACCGGCACCGGCACCCTGTCCCTGTTTGGCTACCAGATGCGTTTTGATCTTGCAGCCGGCTTTCCGCTGCTGACCACCAAACGCCTGCATCTGAAGTCCATTGTGCACGAGTTGCTGTGGTTTCTGCGCGGTGACACCGATATCGGCTACCTGAAAGAAAACGGTGTCAGTATCTGGGACGAGTGGGCGGACGAAAACGGGGAGCTTGGGCCGGTTTATGGTGCACAGTGGCGCTCCTGGCCGACACCGGACGGGCGGCATATCGACCAGATCAGCACCGTGATCGAACAGATCAGGCACAATCCGGACTCACGCCGCCTGATTGTCAGTGCCTGGAATGTGGGGCAGCTTGAGGCCATGGCGCTGCCCCCCTGCCACCTGCTGTTTCAGTTTTATGTTGCAGATGGACGCCTGTCCTGCCAGCTGTATCAGCGCAGTGCCGACATTTTTCTCGGTGTGCCCTTCAATATTGCCTCCTACGCCCTGCTGACCCATCTGGTGGCGCAGGTGTGCGGGCTTAAACCGGGTGACTTCATTCACACGCTCGGTGATGCGCATCTGTATCTCAATCATCTGGAGCAGGCTGACCTGCAGCTGAGCCGGGAGCCATACCCCCTGCCACACCTGCAGCTCAATCCGGCAGTGTCATCGATTTTTGATTTCCGCTTTGACGATATCGCGCTTTCGGATTATCAGGCTCACCCGCACATCCGTGCTGCGGTAGCGGTTTAAACCCGGTTTTCAGGATCACACCATGTACCTCGACTCCTTTCATCACGCCAATGGCCAGTACATCAGTATTGCACCGGAACAGGCGAGCCGCTTTGCCAAGGAAATGGCCGGAGATTTCAACCCCATCCACGATCCCGATTCACGCCGTTTCTGTGTACCGGGTGACCTGCTGTTTGCCCTGATACTGGCCCGACATGGCCTGAGCCCGGCAATGGAGTTTGTGTTCAAGGGGATGGTTGGACGGGATACGATGCTGGATTTCACCCCCACCGGTGCCGACGCGTTTGCCCTGTGCAATGATCAGGGCAAGGTGTTTGTCAGCATTCGTCGCAGTGGCCCTGTCAGCCATGATGCGGCCCTGATCGAGAACCTGACCCGTCATTACGTGGCCTTCTCCGGCCTCAATTTCCCGCATACCATTCAGCCTCTGCTGGCCGACCAGAACGTGATGCTCAACCCGGCACGCCCGACCGTAATCTATGAACGCATGCGCTTTGAGCTGCAACAGCCGGATTTTCAGACCCCGCAGTTACAACCGGCTCAGGCCGAACTCAAGGTCGATGGCAAACGGGGTGAGGTCAGCCTCAACTTCATTATTACCGCAGACGGCAAGGTGGTAGGCAAAGGTTACAAGCGCCTGCTGGTCAGTGGCCTGATTCCTTACGATCCGGTGGTGGCGGATGCCCTGGTGGCCGACTATGAGGCATTGAAGCGCCGCTACCGAACCTGAAAGACCGGGAATTCCCGGAAATCCACACCCTGGCTGATGGCGGGAGTACCTCAAACACTCAAACAGGCCGTGCTCCGGGTCGGCCTGTCACCAGCCCACCGGCCAGTGGCCGCAAACAAATTGCCATCCCCACCGTCCCTGCGTTAGACTGGGATACGTCACCCATACGGAATCCATTCTATCCATGAACTGATCCTGTCACCTTCCTGCTTCATCCCGTTTTAACAGCGGGCGGCGTGGTTGGTACAGGTAAAGTACAGCGGTACGGGGGTTCCATCCTGTCCTCCTTCTGCACCGTCACGGCCCGTAACTCCATCTCCCCTCCCGCACACACTAGGAGTTACCCATGCCTTATGCCACACAGACCATTTGCCACTTTTCCAATCTGAGCCAACAATTTGATCAGCACCCGGTGTTTACCGGACTTTCCGCCACCCTGACCGGCGGCCTGACCGGGCTGCTGGGCCGCAACGCTCAGGGTAAGTCGGTCCTGCTGGCGCTGCTGGCCCGGCTGCGCCCGGCCTCCAGTGGCCATGTTCGCTGGTTTGTCCCCTTTCATCATGTCGGCCAGCTGCAACGCCTGCAAGGTACCCGGATTGCCGATGCCCTCGGGGTTGGGGCACTGTATGACTGTTTTGAACGCCTGCAGGCAGGCACTGCTGATGAAGCGGATTACCTGCGTCTGGAAGGTTACTGGCACCTGCCCCCGCAATGGGACAGCGCACTGCATGAAGCGGGCCTGTCTTTTCCCCTCAGCGCTCCGGTTGCACACCTGAGTGGTGGTGAACAGACCCGGCTGGCGCTGTGCCGGGCTTTTCTGCTGCCGGATCATTACCTGCTGCTGGATGAACCCGGTAACCACCTGGATGCTGATGGGCATCAGTGGCTGCAGACCCGGCTGGCAGCCCACCCGGCAGGTGCCCTGCTGGTCACGCATGAGCGCACCTTGCTGCAGCAGGTGGCACGCATCCTGGAGCTGGACCAGCATGGTCTGCACGATTATGGCGGCAATTACGCGGTTTATCGCAACATCCGGGATGCCCAAAACGCAGCACTGGACCAGCAGCTTGGCACCCTGAAACAGCAACAGCGCCAGCAGCAACGCAAACAGCAGGATGCCCTGGAAAAAGCGGCCCAGCGTCGCAAACAGGGAGAGGGGCAACGCGATTCCCAGAGCAGACTGCTGCTGGGTGCACGCAAGAACCGTGCAGACAGCAGCCTGTCACAGCTGAAACAGCAACAGCGGCAACGCAGTGTACAACTGGCCAGCGAGCGGCAGGGGCTTCAGGAGCAGCAGGAAACGATCAAGCCCCAGTCCCTGCGTTTTGCACCGGTGGCACCGGCTGCCAGCCTGTGCCTGCATGCCAGCGCCCTGCAACTGCCACACGTGCAGCATCCCCCGTTGACACTGACCCTGCATCAGGGCGAGCGCTGGCAGATTCAGGGCAGCAATGGCAGTGGCAAGTCCACCCTGCTGCGGGTCATTGCCGGCCTGGAGCAGCCACGGGCAGGCCGCTGCAGCGTACATGGCCGCTGTGTCTATCTGGACCAGCATTTCAGCCTGCTGGATGCAGCCGATTCGGCACTGGGCAACCTGCAGCGCCTGCACCCCGATCAGGATGAAACCCGATTGCGCACGGCACTGGCCGGTCTGCGTCTGCGGGGTGATAAAAGCCTGACACCCATTCATCATCTCAGTGGCGGTGAACGCCTGAAGGTGGCGCTGCTGGCGGTATTACTGGGGGAGCAGGCCCCCAACCTGCTGTTGCTGGATGAGCCGGACAATCATCTGGACCTTGACTCACGCCTGCTGCTGGAGCAGACGCTGGCCAGCTATCCGGGCACCCTGCTACTGGTCTCACATGATCCGGTCCTGGTCGAAGCGCTGAATATCAGCCGGAGCCTGCAGTTGGGGCCAGCACCCTGAACCCGCTCCGTGCCGGTCTCATCACATCGGCAACGGGCGTGATTCCGGCATAACGCCCACTCCGGGTTCCGGGGCCGAAGCCGTTTGAACCGTCGGCGGGTTCCTGTCATACAAAGCGTGTTGCCCTGTCAGCAGTGGCTGACGGCTCAACCAGCTCTCATACAGCATGGCCCCGATAACCACATCAATAAACAGGTCCCCGGTCATGATGCCGGCATTGTGGAAAGCGGAGTTGAACAGGCTGGCACCCATGAAGACATAGCGGTACCAGAACCCGTCCACCAGTCGGGACAGGTAATAAAACAGTATCAGCAGACCGGCAAACCCATAGGTATGCACAATATTCAGGATGGAATTGTGTACCGGAACAATGTAGTGAGCCTTTTCATCCGGTTCATAATCAAAAAACGGTTCACTGTTGATGAAATAAGTCTGGGCATACTGGACCGAGTCAAAATTAAAGCCGTAGCCGAACGGGTGCTGGATAAAAAGTTCAATACCGAACTTGTACAGGGTTTTACGCCCCTGAGCGGACTGATCATCGAGCGAGACCAGTCTTGAATCCAGCATCTGGCCGGATTTGACCAGCCACAGCACCACGCCCAGTGCCACGACCACAGTCCCGAATATAACCGTCAGGCGTGGAAATCGGTACAGGTACACAAAGCCCAGGATCAGCAACCCTGCCCCGATGGCGGAGCGGGTTTCCGATGCCGCAATCCCGCCCAGTAACAAGGCATTCACTACCAGCAGTAAGACCTGTTCGATTCTTGAGGTGGTTTTTCCCAATACCAGATAGGCACTGAAGATCATGGCTGCCAGCAGCATGTAAGTCTGGGGAATGGCATACAGTGCCAGTCCGGGTGGCCGGGCAAGTGCTTCGGTAATCTGACTCTGGATTTCCTCACTGATTTCCTTGTTCTGCAGGTTCATCAGTGCTTCCTGCAGGTTCCAGGCTGCATGCAGGTCAATGCCCTGCAAAATACCGACAATGGCGGAAGGTATGCCAATAATCAGGAAAGCCAGGGCCAGATGGCGGAACCCCAGTTCCCGCACAACAAAATAGGCAGACAGGATAACCAGATAGGACTGCAGCAGCTTTAATTCGCCACCGGCAATACCGCCAACCGTCACACCATTCAATACCGAGATCACGACACCATAAATGGCCAGCAGCAGATAGACGGTATTGACAGGCTGCAGCTCGGTCAGTATCCGGGGCTGATAAAAGATGATCATGCCACCAACCAGCAGGATCAGCAGGGAGCGAACGGGAAGCCCGGCAAAATAGAAGTTATTCAGGTAGGCAAGAAACAGCAGGTGAACGACAAACACTGCATAAATTATTTTTCTCATTAGCATTCATGTCTTCAGAATTAAGCTGCGGTACAGGCTTCGGGAAGATTTCCGGAAACTTTCGGCGGCAATAACTATTCCACTTCAATCATGTTCAGGTAGGCCCTGCATGGCTCCGGCTCCGAGTCGTAACCGGAACGCAGATAAAACTGATAATCACCGGTAAAAAATACATATTTTCCGGATCGGGATATGGCTCCTCTCGGCTCACGCTTGTAGAAGGTCACTTCACCCTCACTATCCACACCCCAATCAGCATCTGTTTCCTTTGCCTGCTCCGGCTTTCTTCCCTGTCGGGAATTGCCTACATAGCGCACCTTCTCAGGCTGGTCAATATCCACCAGATACAGACCGCCATCGACATTGCGGGATACCAGCACCATTCCCGGTTGCCCGGCCACCCTGGCGACATGACCGGAAACGCTGAACGGATTGTCATCCCCATTATCAGCAGGCCAGACCTTTCTGTCCGTTCCATCCGACAAGCGTGATGCAAACAGGCCCAGCCAGTTGCCATAGACAATCCAGACATCACCCTGGTGATCAATCACAAAGTCACTGTGTTTGGCATGCTCATAAATTAATCTTGGGGAGTCAACAGCGGCCTGATCAAAGCGGACAACAACGGTCCTGCGATCCGGGACCGACTGATCAAACAGAATATACTGCCCCGTCGGATCGACACCGGCCCAATCCACCTCAGGCTGGGTAGCGGAAGTCAACTGGCGTCGTGGCAGTACCTTTTTCTGCTCCACCTCGTAAGGCAGCATGAAGATGAACCCGGATTCCTGCGCCGGTCCCATCAGAACAATCCTGCGGCCATCATCCGAGAAATTGCCTTCCCCATAACCGAAAGTCACGTACCGATACTCCGGAAACCGGTCCCAGACCTCAGCTGTCACAATGAAAGTCTGCGGCTCAATCCGGGCACGCATCAGGCGATTGCCCTCGGCAAACCAGTACACCAGCGGATCATGACGATCCCACAATAACTGGCGCTGCTGGATATTGGCTTCCTGACGTGGTCCCGGCACCCAGGCGATCAATCGATGCTGTTTCAGGCTCCACAACGCAGCATGGGGCTGATTCTGCCCGCCGGAACCGAGTACAAGGGTTTCATCCTGATTCACCGGTGAGGTTTTACTGTAGAAGTGCTGACCATGCAGAATACCCAGCGCCTCATTGCCATCAGGGTAAGCAAGCCTGCTGCCCATTTCCTGCTGACTCCCGCCCAGACGCCAGACCCGCAAGCCGGTATCCGGATCGATGAAGAAGCCCTCATAAGGTGGGGCCTCCCTGACACCGGCAGAAACAGTCACTCGCTGTGCAGCCTGGGAAGCAGTCGATACCACTGTTCCCAAACTCCCTATCAGTACCCCTGCCACCAGCCAGACAGCTGATTTTAACTTTTTGCCCAACATCATCCCCTTCCCCTGATCCAGCCCGGATTTCAGGTGTGACTCAAAATGTAAATGCCGGTGATACCCCGGTCTGGCTTGTTCCATTATAGAAAATCGCGACATATGGCTGGCCCGCTACAGCATCCGATACTGTGATCCCCATCTTGCCGCTGCTTGATCCATTCGCATCAGCCCCCGGCATGCCTTGCTGCCACGCGCTCTGCCCCTGCGGCACGATACCAATAAAAGTCGTCGCCACATCCTGCCAGTTCAGCCGTACACGGTTGTTTTCTAACGAAACCTCAATGGTACCGGTACTGCCACCTGACCCGGTGCCTGTCCCTGACCCGGTGCCTGTCCCTGACCCGGTGCCTGTCCCTGATCCGGTGTCTGTCCCTGATCCGGTGTCTGTCCCTGATCCGGCAATAATCGCAAACGGATCAGACGCTGCCACCTTGACACCATTATTGTAAAACAGGGCAACATATTGCTGGCCCGCCATCGCATCCGATACCGTGATGCCCATCTTGCCGCTGCTTGATCCATTCGCATCAGCCCCCGGCATGCCTTGCTGCCACTCGCTCTGCCCCTGCGGAACGATACCAATAAAAGTCGTCGCCACATCCTGCCAGTTCAGCCGCACACGGTTGTTTTCCACCGCCACGCTGATGGTTCCCGTGCCACCCGTTCCCGTACCACCCGTTCCCGTGCCACCTGTTCCCGTACCACCCGTTCCCGTACCGGTGGATTCAATAATCACAAACGGATCAGATTCCGCCACCTTGACAAAATTACTGTAAAACAGGGCGACATATTGCTGCCCCGCTATTGCATTGCCCACAGTTACACCCGCTTTGCCGGTTGCGGAACCATCCGTCCAGACACCGGGCATCCCTTCCTGCCAGCCGGCAGTCCCCACCGGTACAATACCGATAAAGTCATTGACGGTATTTTTCCAGCTCAACTGCACACGGGTGTTCTCGATTGCCACGCTGATATTGCTGTTGGTGACGGGCACTGTATTCTGGTTGCCAACCTGATAGGCCTCCTGAAAAGTGTAGAACCTGAGGCCCAGATTTTTGGCCATGGCAATGGTGGCTTCCAGCTTGCTGGCCCGGACGCCATAGTTGTGATTGGCATCCGGCGAATTGTCATCCAGAATGCGATGAGCATAAAGCGTCAGGATTTCATTATTGTTTTTGGCCCGCAGCAGGGCCTCTTCAATTTCAGTCAGGTCATTGTTGTAACTGTTGTCGATGCCATCGCCGGACAGAAAACCATACTGTTTGTTTTCATCGTGAAAGATGTCATCCAGTTGATAAAGTCGCTTCTGTTCATCAGCAAAAGTTGAGCGCAGAAAAGGGAAATAAGGCCGAATCGCCGCATCGTAATTTTCATCCCGCTCACCGGAGGGATAGGAAAAGCTCAGCGGGTTGAAACCATCCAGCACCATGTTCGCCAGTGCCGGCAACACCTGTTCATCCACATATTTTTCAGTCAGAGCCGGGTCAAAGTTGAATGTGGCATCACCCACACCGACGTGGGAGTAGCTGTGGGCACCAATTTCATTACCTTTGGCTTCCAGCTGACGCAGTTTGTCAATCTGGGCCGGTGTCAGGGTATGCCAGTAACTGACAAAAAAGGTAGCCTTGACATCAGTACGGTGTGCGAAAAAATCATACCACTGATCCACATAGGTATCATCAAAACTCAGAACCACTCCCGGCTGTGTTGCAGCCTGAGCGGTTGAGCCCAGAACACTGCATAACAGAAGCAGTGCCAGAAATTTTATAAACCCGACTTTCATTGAACGGTATCCAGGATGTCTGCAGATAAACACACTGTGGGTAACCTCACTACACCCACACTCCTGGGACAGGTTCACACTCCAACAACAACCCAAGGAGTCAAAAACTTTTATCCCGACAAAAAAGATAGCTGCAAGTTCCGGTTAATGCGTTGGCTGACAGTATAAAAATCACGGAGACACCGACAGGCGGTAGCAGAATGGAAAAAGCCGGAAAACAGGACCAACCCGCTGAATAATCAGCGGGTTGCTTAACGAATAAAGTTGGGCATATTCAGGATCGGCAGCATGATGGCCAGCACAATCAGCATGACGATACTCCCCATGACCAGCATCAGCATCGGTTCCAGCAGGCTGACCAGCTTGCCGATCCGGGACTGGGTTTCACGCTCCTGCTGGATTGCGGCCTTCTCCAGCATGCGGTCAAGCTGACCGCTGCTCTCGCCACTGGCAATCAGGTAGATGACCATGGGAGGGAAATAGCCGGACTGCTGCAGGGCCTTGTTGATGGCCATCCCCTCACGCACCTTGATGGTGGCGTCTTCCACCGCCTTGCGCATCGGGATATTGCTGATAACCTCACCGGAAATGCGCATGGCATCCAGAATGGGCACGCCACTGGAGGCCAGAATACTCAGGGTACGGGCAAAATGCTCGGTATTGATGCCACGAATCAGCCGCCCGAACAGGGGAACACGCAACACCAGACGGTGGGAACGTTCCTTCCAGGCCGGAAAAGACAACAGGTAACGCAACAGCACACCGGCCACCACCACGGCAATCAGCAGCGCAAAGCCATGCGCCTGAAGAAAGTCACTGGAACTGATCAGCAGACGGGTAATGTAGGGCAGATCGCCCTCAAAGGTGTTGAACACGCTGATGACATTGGGTACCACGTACTTGAGCAGGGCAATGACAATACCAATCGATACCAGCGCCAGCAGGGCCGGATAGGCAAAGGCGGTTGAGACTTTCTGCTGGTTGAGGTTTTTGTTTTCAGTATAGTCCGCCAACCGGTCCAGCACCTCGGCCAGATACCCGGACTGTTCACCGGCCCCGACCGTGGCCCAGTAAAGTGTGGGAAAGGAAGATGGAAACTGCTTGAGCGATGAAGCCAGGGTATGGCCTTCCATCACCCGCGAACGAATGGCAGACACAATCCGTCGGGTCGAACCGCGTTCAGTCTGGCGCACGACGGTTGCCAGTGCTTCCTCCAGCGGTGAGCCTGCAGAGAGCAGGGTTGCCAGCTGCCGTGTCAGCAGTGCAAGGTCAGCCGGATTCAGGCTGCCACCCAACCAGTGTCCCCCGGCCTCACGGTTACGCTGTTTCTGCGCCACCTCGCTGACTTCCAGCGGGGTCAGTCCGCCATTACGCAACAGTTGCCGGGCCTGCCGGGCGGTATCGGCCTCCAGCATTCCTTTTTCTTCCTTGCCGCCCGCATTGAGGGCCAGGTACTCAAAGGCCGGCATCAGGCACTGTCCTCTTGTGTGACCCTGAACACTTCATCCAGCGAGGTTCGCCCTTCCAGTACCAGACGGATACCATCATCACGCAGGCTGGGCATGGTTTCCCGCACCTTCTGTTCCAGCCGGATATCACCGGCCTGGTCGTGAATCATCTGGCGAACGTCATTATTCAGTTCAATCAGCTCATAAATACCGCTACGTCCCACAAACCCGTGATGATTACATTCCGGACAACCGTTCGGGTGATACAGAACCGGACGGGAGCGGGCATGCTGCTGCCACTGGCGGCCATACATCAGCTCCAGCTCACCGTCACTGGCCTCCTGCGGCGTCCGGCACACCGGGCACAGGGTACGCACCAGGCGCTGGGATACCACCCCGATCAGGCTGGATGCCAGCAGGTAGGGTTCAACACCCATGTCCTGGAGACGGGCCACGGCACCGACAGCAGTATTGGTATGCAGGGTGGAAAATACCAGGTGCCCGGTCAGGCTGGCCTGTACCGCAATTTCAGCCGTTTCAAGATCACGAATCTCACCCACCATCACCACATCCGGGTCCTGACGCAGGATGGCACGCAGGCCCCGGGCAAAGGTCATGTCCACCTTGGCATTGACTTGGGTCTGGCCGATGCCGTCAATATAGTATTCGATCGGGTCTTCCACCGTCAGGATATTGCGTCGGGCATCATTCAGGTTGCTGAGTGCAGCATAAAGGGTGGTGGTTTTCCCCGAACCGGTTGGCCCGGTGACCAGGATAATGCCGTGCGGTCTGGCAATCAGATGCTGCAGACGCTGATGCACGCTGTCTTCCATGCCAAGGCTGGACAGCACCAGACGCCCGGCCTGCTTGTCCAGCAGACGCAGAACCACACGCTCGCTGTAACCGGATGGCAAGGTGGAAACCCGCACATCCACCGGACGCCCGGCCAGACGCAGGGAGATACGCCCGTCCTGCGGCACGCGCTTTTCCGCAATATCGAGCCGGGCCATGACCTTGATGCGTGAAATGATCAGGGGCGCAAGCTTCCGGGGCGGCTCCAGTATCTCGCGCAGCACACCATCCACACGCATGCGCACCAGCATGCGGTTTTCAAAGGTTTCAATGTGAATATCGGATGCATTTTCCTTCACCGCCTGGGACAGCAGGGCATTGATCAGGCGGATAATGGGGGCATCATCCTCGGATTCCAGCAAATCTTCCGGCTCGGACAGCGACTCGGCAATATCACTCAGATCAGCTTCATCCCCCAGATCCTGCATCACCGCTGCCCCGGTCTGGCTGCGGTCGTAACGCAGCGCCAGCAGACGATCAAAGGTCGGTGCATCCACCCGTTTGAAACGCAACCGCACCGGCAGGCTGCGCTGGATTTCCATCAGTACCTGCGGCTGCAGCCGTTCCCGACACAACAGCATATCCGGTTCGGCCTCATCCAGCAGGACGCCATGGCGCTTGGCAAAAGCGTAGGGCAGATTCAGCACGGGAACTGCAACAGCTTCCGGGGTGGCATCATTTATTGTTGGATCATTCAATTGTGCCGTCATGACAGTCCCTCCGCCTCAGCGCCCGCTCCCGCCATCCGGGGTAAATACACTGCCACTGTTCTTTTTCCGGGCTGCTGCCGGTGCCGGTGCAGGCCGGGTGATCCGGCGTGCCTGCTGCTGAGTCTGTGGCCTGGTATGCAGATTATCGACACTGGCATTGTTGACACAGTTGTTATCTGCACAATCCAGGTCCGGAAACTGGGCCGGCTGCCCCAGACTGCCGCGCTTGAGGACATTGCTATCCTGTTGCTGGCGCTGCAGGGTCTGCCACTTCAGGCGGCTGTAGGCATCGGATGACTGCCGGTCGGCCAGAATGACCGGATGGATAAAGGCCATCAGGTTCTGCTTGTTCTTGTTGGTGGTATTTTCCCGGAATGCCGCCCCGATAATGGGCAGGTCGGACAACACCGGTACCTTGTTTTCCCGGTCATTGAAATCATCCTGGATCAGCCCGCCCAGTACCAGTACCTGTCCGTCTTCCACCATGACATTGGTATTGATACTGCGCTTGTTGGTAATCAGGTCGGAAGCACCGGAACTGCTGGCGGCAATACTGGAGACCTCCTGCTCAATTTTCATGCGAATGGTACGATCACGGTTAAGCTGGGGTGTCACCTTGAGCGTCAGACCCACATCCTGGCGCTGGATGGTGGTGAAGGGGTTTTCAGCCGAGCCGGTGGAGCCGCTGGCATAGGAGCCGGTGACAAATGGCACGTTCTGGCCCACCACGATACTGGCCTCCTCATTATCCATGGTCACCAGTGTCGGTGTGGACAGGATATTGGTGGCCGCATCGCCCCGCAAGGCCTCTATCACCATGCCGAACCGACTGTCTCCCAGGCCGAACAGGAAGCCTCCCGGAACGGTAGTCGCACCGTTCATCAGGCTCAACACGGTATTCAGGCCACCGAAATTGCTGTAACCCACCGCCCCGGAATTACCGCTCCGGGCACCATTGGCAACAATACCGGTCCCCATCTGGTTACTCAGATTGGTGGAAACTTCGGCAATAATGGCCTCAATCAGGACCTGACTGCGCCGCCGGTCAAGCTGGGAGATCACGCGCTGCAGATTGACATGAATGTGCTCGGGTGCCGAAATGATCAGGGAATTAGTGGTCTTGTCTGCCTGAATGCTGATGTCGGAACCACTGTCGCTGGCGGTGGAGGGTGTCGACCCGGCAGCCGCCGCTGCTGCCGTGCCGGCAGACTGTTTCTGGATTCCCTGCGCGGTTTCTTTCAGCACACTGACCAGCTCTTCGGCACTGGCATAACGCAAAGAGATCACCCGTGTGCGACCTGCGGTATTTTTCGGAATATCCAGCCGCCGGATCGCGGCAATGATCGGTGCGCGCTTGGTCCTGTCTCCGGAAATCAGGATGCTGTTGGTACGCTCATCCGCTGCCAGGCGAATCTGCTGGGTCGTGGTGGCATTTTCACCTTGGGCCTTCTCGGTTATCTGCAGCTGATTCAGGGTCTGCAACAGCTGGGTGGCCACGGCATATTTGACCGGTACCACATCGGTGCCATCCGGCGGATTGCCCGGAATGTCCAGCTGCTTGATCGCGTTCAGCACCGGCAGGCGGTCTTCCTGATCACCGGCAATAATAATGCTGTTGGTGTTTTCATCCACCGCAACACGGGCCTGCTTGACCGGATTGGCCCCTTCTCCGGTGGGCTGGGCCACCTGCAGCTCCTTCATCGCCTCCACCAGCTGACGGGCATTACCATGCTTGAGGCGCACAATCTGGATTGTCAGCGGCTGGGTACGCGGCACATCCAGGCTTCTGACCGTTGCCACAATCGGTGCCCGGTCTTCCTGATCCCCGGCGACAATAATGCTGTTGGTACCGGCATCCACCGCAATCCGGGCCTGCTTGACCGGATTGGCCCCCTCGACTTTTGCCTCGGTGATCTGCAGCTGACGCAGCACCTCGACCATGCGTGAGGCATCGGCATAGCGCAGCTTCAGTATCTGTACCGCAACCGGCTGGGTGCGCGGCACATCCAGGCTCCGGATCGCGGCAACAATCGGCTCGCGGTCCTCCTGATCCCCGGAAATGATAATGCTGTTGGTCCCGGCATCCACCGCAATCCGGGCCTGCTTGACGGCAGCACCACCCGCCTCGCCACCGGAGGGAGGGGCCACCTGCAGCTGGCGCAATACTTCGAGCATCCGGGTGGCGTCGGCATAGCGCAGTTTGATGACCTGGGTTGACGGCGGCTGGGTTCGGGGAATGTCCAGGCGCTGGATCATGGCCCGCATGCGTTCGCGGTCGGCCTTGTCGCCGGAGACCAGAATGCTGTTGGTGCGCTCATCCACCGAGATGTAAACCCGCTGGGGTACTGCACCGCCCTCCGGTGTCTTGCCACTGGCCATCAGGCCACGCAGGGTATTGGCCAGCTGGCTTGCAACCGAGTAACGCAGCGCCACCAGTTCAAAGTCCTGGTTGTTGGGTACGTCGATCTGGCGGATCACTTCCGCCAGCCGCTGCACATTCTGACCGCGCCCGGTCACGATCACGGCATTGCTGGACTGGTTGAACTGGATGCGGGTCTCACCCTGCCCCGCCAGCGGCTGCAGGGTCTGGATTGCGGTATTGACCGGGATGTACTGCAGCGGAAATACCTGCGTCACGGTTTCATCCACATCCACCCGGGGTGCCGGTCTTTCGGGGGTTCCCTGAATAATGGGGGCCACTTGGGAGCGGGCCTTGTTGATGGGCACGATTTTGGTCACATTGCCGGCATCAATGGCTTCAAAACCATGTACCTGCAGAATGGACAGAAACGCCTCATAGAACTGGGCTTCGGTCAGACCCTCACCGGAAACAAAGGTGACATTGCCACGAACCGCCGGATCAATCACAAAGTTTTTACCCGTCACCTTGGAAACCGCCTCCACCAAGGTACGGATCTCCGTATTCTGCAGGTTGATTCGCGGTGTTTCTGCCAAAGCGGGTGGCAACAGTGCAGCCCATAAAAGACTGGCCGCCAGCACAATGGCCCTGCCAGAAAAATGTCTGTGTTTGATATTGTTTTCCATGGTCCAAATCCGGTTTGTATTTCAGCTCAGCCGCCCGGCCTGCCTTGTCAAGTTTCGGTCAACGCCGCTCCAGCACGGGATGCAGCCGCTGCAGCATTTCCTTGAATACTTTGGGGCTGGCTGCCAGGGTGTCGCCGCTCTGCAACTGACTGTTGCCCCCCCAAGGGTCGCCCACCAGTCCACCCGCCTCCTGCACCAGCAGAATGCCGGCGGCAATGTCCCAGGCATTGAGCCGGAACTCCCAGAATGCATCAAAACGCCCGCAGGCCACATAGGCCAGATCCAGTGCCGCCGAGCCGCAACGCCGCACACCGGCAGTACCGGGAATCAGCACCCGCAGGGTCTCCAGATAGCCATCGAGATCCTGCCCGGCCTTGAAGGGAATCCCGCTACCGAGCAGCGCACCTTCCATGGAAGGACGGCTGGAAACCCGGATGCGGCGGTTGTTCAGGGTCGCCCCCTCCCCCCTTGCCGCAGCAAACAGCTCGTCATGCTGGGGATCATAAACCACCCCCACCAGCAAACGGCCCTTGTGCCGGAGTGCGATGGAAACCGTATACAGCGGGAGGCCATACAGGAAGTTGGTGGTGCCATCCAGCGGGTCAACCAGCCACTGGTAATCGGCATCCTCACGCCCCAGCAGCCCGCTTTCCTCGCCCAGAATGGCATGATCCGGATAAGCCCTGCGCAGCGCCTGGATAATCATGGCTTCGGACTGGCGGTCGACCTCACTGACGAAATCATTCGGCACTTTGGTTTCCACCCGCAGGCGTTCAACATGACCGGCATGGCGACGGATAAAATCACCGGCATCCCGGGCAATGCGGGTAGCCATATTCAACATTGGGTGCATTCAGTCAACTGTTCTCTTGATAAACGTTTGACGCGAGAATACCACAACAGCCATTTTCATATTGTGGGGATTGTGTGGAGATTGGAAACAGCCACAGAAAACAGTCAGCCGGAACAGGGCCGGCATGCGGCAGGAGCCGAACCGCTACCGTCCATACCCAGCCGGCCCGGCATCAGGAAAAACAGAAACTTACCCCTGCAGTTCAGCAACCTGGGCCTTCATCACCTCGACGATGGCATAGACCCCGACATGGCGGTTGGGGCTCAGGTTCTCAGCCAGCTGGATGCGCTCGAACAGGTCATCCACATCCAGGGCCAGAATCGCCTCACGGGTACGTCCGGAATAGATATTTACCAACAGGGCAACCACCCCCTTGATAATGGCAGTATCACAATCACCGTGAAACACAATGAGCGCCGGGTCCGCCGGATCGGGAAGCGCCCGGACCCAGACCTTGCTCATGCAGGCATGTACCCGGTTGGATTCCACATGCTCATCCGCCGGCATCGGTTCCATGGCCTCACCCAGCTCCGTCAGGTACTGATAGCGCTGGTCCCAGTCACTCAGAAACTCAAAGTCGGCAGCAATTTCATCCAGCACGGTCATTCAAACTCCAAAAGACTCACCACAACCACACTGGTTTTTGACGTTCGGATTATTGAACTCCAGCCCCTGATTGAGAATATTGTTTCTGACAAAATTGATTTCCGTGCCGTCCAGAAAATCCAGACTGCTCCGATCCACAAAGACCTTGATGCCATGATCCTCGTAGACCTGATCGGCATCACCTGCCTCATCCACATAATCAACCACATACATAAAGCCGGTGCAGCCACTTTTCTTCACACCCAAACGCATGCCCAGACCATGGCCGCGCTTGTCAAGCTGCTGGCGGATATGCCGGGCAGCCGATTCAGTAATGCTAATCATGTTTTCATTCCTTCATTATCACAGCATATTGAGTTCCAGCAGGGCCTCTTCCGTCATGCGGGAACGATCCCAGGGCGGGTCCCAGACCAGCTCTACCTGCACATCATTCACTTCATCCAGCGAACGCACCATACCCTCCACCTGCCCCGGCAGGCTGCCTGCCACCGGACAGGCCGGGCTGGTCAGGGTCATCTGAATCGCCACCTCATTGCTGTCATTCACATCAATCGTATAGATCAGGCCCAGGTCATAGATATTCACCGGAATCTCCGGATCATAAACCTGCTTGATGGCCTCAACCACCTGGTCCCTGAGCCAAGCCTGCCGGCCTTCGCCGGAGGCTTCATACTCGGACAGTTTCTTCGCTTTTTCAAGCCGCGACAACTTGAACATCAGTCACCTCAGTCACTTCATGCCATGCCAGCCAGCACCCCGGCCAGCTGCCGGTCCAGCAGGGCTTCCGCACGCTGCTGCAACACCTCACTGCGGCAGGTCTGCAGGATTTCCCCGGCAAACCCCTTGCACACCATATTTACCGCCTGGTCACGCGGAATGCCGCGTGAGCGCAGATAGAACAACATTTCGGTATCAATCTGCCCCACGGTGGTTCCGTGGCTGCACTGCACGTCATCGGCGTAAATCTCCAGCTGGGGCTTGGTATCAATCTCCGCCTGCCGTGACAGCAGCAGGTTGTCATTGCTCAGGCGCGCATCGGTTTTCTGGGCATCAGGCTGTACCAGAATAATGCCGTCAAACACCGCCTTGCCACGCCCGGACAGAATCCCCTTGAAACGTTCGGTACTGCTGCAGCCCGGCACACCGTGTACAATATTGAGCTGCAGGTCATGGCTCTGCTGCCCGCCGCTCAGATAAAAGCCGTTAAGGGCGCAGTGGGCACCCGGTGCGGCAAAGCGCACATGAAACTCGCTGCGCGACCACAACCCGCCCATGGCCAGCGTCGTCCCGGTATAAACGCTGTCAGCCTGCTGGCTCAGGTGCAGGGCACTCAGGTGCCGATGCTGCCCGGCCTCGTTCTGGAGCCGGGCATGATCCAGCCTGGCACCCTGCCCCAGCAGAATCTCGGTCACACCATTATAAAGTCCGGCACTGTCATCAGACTCATCCGCCCCCAGGTACTGCTCACTCAGGTTCAACTGCGCCCCGTCCTCAAGTACCAGTACCACCCGTGGCTGCACCAGCCAGCCGGCGGCCAGCCCGCTGTTGATGTGCAGGATTTCCAGCTCCGATTCCTGCTCCAGCCCGGCAGCTACCCGCAGCAGCACGCCGTCATGTGCCATGGCGGCATTCAGGGCTGCAAACAGATGTGCACCCGCGCCACTGGCACTGCCCACTGCGGCATCACCCGCCGTCAGGGCCTGGTCCAGGGGGACCACACTCACCCCGTCCGGCACCCGCGACAGGGCCGGAAGCCAGACACCATTATGCAGCACAATACGGAAACCATCGGTGCCATTCAGGGCCAATGCATCTACCTGCCCGACCTCCAGCATCCCGTCAGCCGGTGCCGGCTTCGGCTCCCAGAGCTGCTCATACAGCACCGGCAGGGGCGTATAACGCCAGTTTTCCTGCTTGCGCTTCGGCAGCGGCAGGGCCTGCAGGGCATTCATGGCCCCGGCTGGCAGGTCATGCCGGGGCTGTGCCGCCTCAGCCAGAGAACGGAAATGCTGCAACAGCTGCGCCGCCCTGGCAGCACCGGCGACCATGGCACTCATGCCGCCGCCTCCTGTGTCTTGATCCAGCCATAACCTTTTTCTTCCAGCTCCAGCGCCAGTGACTTGTCACCGGAGCGGATAATGCGGCCATTGCTCAGCACATGCACATAATCCGGCTGGATGTAGTCCAGCAGACGCTGGTAATGGGTAATCACCAGCATGGAGCGCTCCGGGCTGCGCAGGGCATTCACACCATCCGCTACAATGCGCAGGGCGTCAATATCCAGTCCGGAATCGGTTTCATCCAGGATCGCCAGCTTCGGCTCCAGCAGTGACATCTGCAGGATTTCATTGCGCTTCATCTCCCCGCCCGAGAACCCGGTATTCACCGAACGGCGCAGCAGGCCCTCATCCATATTCAGCTCACGCAGCCGGCTGCGCACCAGCTTCATGAAATTGAGCGAGTTCAGGGGAGCCTCACCCCGTGCCGCCCGAATGGCATTGAGGGAGGTCTGCAGGAAATAGGTATTGTTCACCCCCGGCAGCTCGACCGGGTACTGGAAAGCCATAAAAACACCCAGGTGAGCACGTTCTTCCGGCTCCAGCGTCAGCAGGTCCTGCCCCAGAAAGCGGACACTGCCGGCGGTAACAACATACTCTTCACGCCCGGCCAACACCTTGGACAGGGTGCTTTTCCCGGCCCCGTTCGGTCCCATGATGGCATGTACTTCCCCGGCCCCGATTTCCAGATTCAGGCCCTTGAGGATTTCCTCGCCATTAATGCTGGCGTGCAGATGGTTGATTGATAGCATGACTTGATTGATTCTCCCGTAAAGACCTTAACCCACAGCCCCTTCCAGACTGATTTCCAGCAGCTTGCGCGCCTCGACGGCAAACTCCATCGGCAATTCATTGAACACTTCCTTGCAGAACCCGTTCACGATCATGGACACCGCATCCTCCTCACTCAACCCGCGCTGGCGGCAGTAGAACAGCTGGTCCTCACCGATTTTGGACGTTGTGGCCTCATGCTCGACCCTGGCGCTCGGATTGATGACCTCAATATAAGGGAAAGTGTGGGCACCACAGCGGTCACCAATCAGCAGTGAATCGCATTGGGTATGGTTGCGTCCGTTTTCCGCGCCCCGGTTCATGCGTACCAGTCCGCGATAGGTATTCTGACCCCGGTCAGCAGAAATGCCTTTGGAAACAATGGTGCTGCGGGTATTTTTACCCAGGTGGTACATTTTGGTGCCGGTATCGGCCTGCTGGGCCGAACGTGCCACTGCTACGGAATAAAACTCGCCCACCGAGTCATCACCACGCAGAATGCAGCTGGGGTATTTCCAGGTAATGGCGGAGCCGGTTTCCACCTGGGTCCAGGAAATGCGGGAGCGATCCCCCTGACACACGCCGCGCTTGGTAACAAAGTTGAAGATACCGCCCTTGCCGTTTTCATCGCCGGGGTACCAGTTCTGGACCGTGGAGTATTTGATCTGGGCATCTTCCAGCGCCACCAGCTCCACCACGGCGGCATGCAACTGGTGCTCATCGCGTTGCGGGGCGGTACAGCCTTCCAGATAACTGACATAACTGCCCTTGTCGGCAACAATCAGGGTGCGCTCGAACTGGCCGGTATTGCGCTCGTTGATGCGGAAATAAGTGGACAGCTCCATCGGGCAGCGCACACCTTCAGGGATATAAACAAAAGTCCCGTCGGTAAATACGGCACTGTTGAGGGCGGCAAAATAATTATCGGTCTGCGGCACCACGGTTCCCAGGTATTTCTGCACCAGCTCGGGATAGTCGTGCATGGCCTCGGAAATGGAACAGAACACCACCCCGGCTTCAGCCAGCTGACTGCGGAAGGTAGTGGCCACCGACACACTGTCAAACACCATATCCACTGCAACCCCGGCCAGTACCTTCTGCTCCTCGACCGGGATACCGAGTTTTTCATAGGTACGCAGCAACTCGGGATCGACCTCATCCAGGCTTTTGGGACCATCAGCCGCCGACTTGGGCGCGGAATAATAGGAAATGGCCTGATAATCGATTTTCGGGTAGTTCAGGTGTGCCCAGTCCGGCTCTTCCATCCGCAGCCACTTGCGGTAGGCCTGGAGACGCCACTCCAGCATGAAGGCCGGCTCCTTCTTTTTGGCCGAAATGAAACGGATGACCGATTCGTCCAGTCCGGGCGGGACCGTATCTGCTTCAATGTCAGTGACAAAACCGGCGGCATAGCCGGTTCTGGCCAGTTCCTCAATGTGCTTTTCTGCAGCATCCATCGGCACACTATCTCCAATAACCGAGTAATTTGGTAGGGTATTGTAGGGATTCCCGCACCATTGATCAAATAGACTTGCATTGGCAGGGATTTGTCCGCTGCATTCCCCGTAAAAGTCATGCCCTTATCCGTTGCGGACCGCCATCGTCCCGGCAGCCGCCAGCATCGCTCCGGCAGCGCCACGGTGAATCAGCTGCTGCGCCCGCACGCCGGACAGGGACCGGCGCACCGTGGTGGCGGCAAGAATAAAAGCGCCGCCCACCAGCAACAGGATAACAACCGTCAGGGGAACCAGCATGAAAGCCCAGCTCTGCACCGTCACCGTCTTCAGGTCAATCACCACCGGCAGCAGGGCCAGATAGAAGGCAATGGTTTTGGGATTGCCCAGCGTCAGGGTCAGGCCGGACAGGCAGGATGCCAGCAGATCGGTATGACGGGTCGTCTCCCGAGTCTCCAGCGACTGATGTTCCGCATGCCAGAACTGCCAGGCCAGATAGCACAGGTAGGCAATGGAGCCCCATTTGATCAGGATGAACAAGGCCGCAAAAGATTGCGCAATCAGCGCCAGACCAAAAACCGCAAACGACAGATAAACCAGATCACCACAGATCAACCCGCCCAGCATGGCAAAACCGCTTTTGCCACCCGTGCTGATACTGCGTGCCACCAGCGCGGTGATACCCGGTCCCGGAATCGCGGCGGCAATCCCCAATGCGGTGCTGTAAGCCAGAATTTGTGACAGATCCAGCATGGCTGTTTCCTTGAAAAAGGGGTTGAGGCCGATTACAGCACTTCAGGCCGAAGCTGGCAATGATTGAGGTCATCTTTAGCTGCCGCCAGCCAATCCCCTTCTGGCGATCCAGTGCATACCCAACCGACTCTGGCAGCCTGTACAGCCGACAAACAACCACTGCTCATCCCGTTCCGGCTCGCAAACCCTGCCCGGACTGACTTCCGGGCCGGCTTCCCGCTCCCTAATCCGCATTATCCAGTTCCACCGCTTCCAGCAGCTGTTGCGGCAGATCGGGAATGGCGCTGAACACCCGCTTCCAGTTGGGAATGAAGGGGGTTTCCATCGGCTCGTGCAGGTATTGTTCCCCGGCATCAATCAGGGTGGAGGCAAACAGGTCAATGGCACTGTTTTCGGCATGGATGTCAATGGACAGACCGTTGATGTGGGCATCGGCATCATAACGCTCCATCATGTCCAGTGCCTCGCGCAGGTAGACGGCTTTCAGGGCGCGGAAAAAGGCCTGGTTCATAATCACGCCTTCGGTGCCGAGCTTGCGGAAGATGGCCTTGGCGATTTCATAACTCATGCGCGACAGACCGGTTGTGTGATCATTGCCGCCCATGTCCTGATGCTTGTGATCGTAATTGTCGGCGATGTCGACCTGACACACCCGGCGGGTGGTGGTATTGCGGTAGGCCTCGCTGAGAATGCCGATCTCCAGCCCCCAGTCACCCGGAATGCGGATCGCACCGAGCAGTTCGGTGCTGAGTGAAAACTCCCCGGACAGCGGGTACAGGAAGGAGTCCATGAACTCCAGGTAATCCGAGCTGCCCACCAGTTTTTTCAGGGAGCCGATCAGGGGCTGCACAAACAGGCGTGTGACCCGCCCGCTCAGGCGACCGGCACTGTTGACACGGGCGTAGTAGCCCTTGCAGAACTCGAAATCCAGTCCCGGATTTACAATCGGGTAAAACAGGCGTGCCGGAATATCACGCTGATAGGTGAGAATATCGCAATCGTGCAGCGCCACTGCCTTGCTGTTGTTGGCGGCGAGAATATAGCCGATGCAGTACCAGACATTGCGACCCTTGCCCGGTTGTTGCGGGCCGAGCCCTTCGGCTTCCAGCTGCCGGGCGATGCCGCGCAGGCGCTCGCCATCATTCCACAGAATGCGCTTGTCCTGTGGCAGGCAGGCAAAAAACTCCCTGGCGTAAGCGAACTGGCCGGCATCGGCCTGATCCAGCCCGATGACAATCTGGTTGATGTAATCGGCCTCCCTGAGTGCCTCCACAATCCCCTGCAATGCGGCGCCCTCCAGTTCGGAAAACAGCGAAGGCAGAATCAGGGTCATGGGATTGCGTTTGGCAAAGCGGCGCAGTTCGTTTTCCAGGTGCTCCAGTGTGGCTCCCGGCAGGCTGTGCAGGGTGGTGATGGAACCGTGTTGTTTGAAATCAGCCATCGGCGTCGGTGTCTCCTGTTGGCGATCGGGTACCGGGATGCGTCTCATCCAGCAGCCCGAGCATGGCCGCATTCCAGCCCGCCGGTCCCGGCAGGCTGGTACGGATCAGGCGCGGTCGCTGTGTCTGCGGCAGCTCGGGGGCCACCCCGTCCGGATTGCAGACGATCACGGCAATGTCAGCGGCAGCCAGCATGTCGCGGTCATTGGGACCATCGCCCAGCGCAATCAGCAGCGGATTACAGCCATACTCCCGGACATGGGCATCACGCAGGCGCAGCATGGCCTTTACCTTATCGGTATTTCCCATCACATGCCAGAAACGCCCGCCACGTTTCAGGACAAGGCCGTGCGGCTGCAGGCGGTGACGAAACTGTGCCAGCCGGGTTTCGTCCTCGTGCCACAGCAGCGGCTCACTGGCCTGGCGCTGCCGTGCCCGGGCCGCCGCCGCCAGCGGCAGGCCGGTGACACGGGCCAGATAATCCGTATCCCAGTCGTGAAAGCCGCTGAAACGATAATGATGCGTCTGGCGCAGCTGATCCAGTATCCGGCAGATTCGGGCATAATCGCTGCCCAGTGTAATAAGCTGACCATCCGGGTAGACAATGGCACTGCCATTTTCGGTGATGCGGGGCGCATCCAGCTGCAACGCATCGGCAATGACCGCCATTTCGGCAGCCGTCTTGCTGGAGTTGAGGATGACCGGAATGTGGTAGCGGCGCAGTGCGTCCAGCGCCGGCTGTGCAGCGGTGTGGCTGTAGGTGTGGTGATCCAGCAGCGTTCCGTCAAGATCGCTGAAGACCAGCCAGTGGTTCGGATTTTGCATACGGCGGGTGGAGTGGACTCCATGGGTTGCTGATCAATACGGACAGATTGCCAAGACCTTGCGCCTGGATCAACCGTCAGCCCTGCATTCGGGCCGTCCCCCCCCTGAAATCTCCCGCATCATGACCCGGAAACCCTGCTGTCGCGCTCCCTGTGATCCGGACGATTCGACCATGCATGACTGGCTGGTCATTCACCCTGTCACCGAATGCACGTGCAGGCCGGATTGTCGGTGGTATTCTGCCGCAGGGTTTTTCTGTGGCTTGAATTCAGCAGGCGGATGTTTCAGGATGATGATCCAAGCCTGCCGCAAGGCAAGCTGATGTGTCATTTCTGCCACCCCGTTGCCACGAGTATTGTCAGTGATGGAACCGTCCGCCCGCCGTCCGTTGAAAGTCCGTGATACTGTCCTGGCGCAGCGTATTGCCCAGCGCCTGAGCCGTACTTCGCTGACACCGAACCGGATTTCCCTGCTGAGTGTGGTCTTTGCATTATGTACCGCGTGGTGTTTTTGGCTTGTGCAGGCAGACCCGGCCCGCACGCTCTGGTTGCTGGCGGCAGCACTGTTCATCCAGCTGCGCCTGCTGTGCAATCTGTTTGACGGTATGGTGGCGGTTGAAGGCGGTAAACACACGCCTGCCGGTGAGCTTTATAACGACATGCCCGACCGGGTGGCGGATGTGCTGATTCTGGTCGCTGCCGGTTACGCCTGCCCGCTGCCCTGGGGTGTGGAACTGGGCTGGGGTGCTGCCGTGCTGGCGGTGATGACGGCTTACGTGCGCACCCTGAGCGCAAGTATCGGCGCACCGGTTGATTTTCGCGGCCCCATGGCCAAGCAGCAGCGCATGGCCGCCCTGACCCTCGCCTGCCTGTGCGGTACGGTGGAGGGCTTTCTGTCCGGCACCCCGCTTTACAGCCTGACACTGGCTCTGGGAGTGATAGTGTCCGGAAGCGTGCTGACACTGGTACGGCGCACCCTGGCTGCCTGGCACTTTCTGGAGGAGCGCTGATCATGTTTGTGCTGTTTGACATCCCGGTGCATTCACTGGTGGTCATGCTGGTGGTGCTGGCCCTGCTGCTGCTCGCCACGGCGGTCCAGTTCCTCCTGCGCCGGCGTCACCCGGAACGGGATTATCAGGAGCTTTACCTGCGCATCCGCTCCTGGTGGTGGATGATCGGCATCCTGTTTGCCTGTCTGGCCTTCAGCAAAGGCAGCACCATCGTGCTGTTCGGCTTTATCAGCTTCCTGGCCCTGAAGGAGTTTTTCTCCATCGTACCGACACGGCTGAGCGACCGCCGGGTGATCTTCTGGGCCTATGCAGCCATTCCGGTGCAGTATTACTGGGTCTACAGCGGCTGGTATGGCATGTTTACCGTATTCATTCCGGTCTATGTCTTCCTGTTTCTGCCCATGCTCATGGTGCTGTCCGGCAATACCCGTGGCTTCATCCAGGCAGCAGGCATCATGCACTGGGCGGTGATGCTGACCGTGTTCTGCCTCAGCCACATGGCCTACCTGATCGCCCTGCCCGACCTGAATCCGGCGGCAGGCAGTATCGGCATGGTCATTTTCATCCTGTTCATGACCCAGCTCAATGACGTGAGCCAGTATGTCTTCGGTAAAAGCCTGGGCCGGCACAAGATACTGCCGGCGGTCAGCCCGAAAAAAACCCGGGAAGGCTTTCTGGGCGGGCTGTGCACCGTGGCACTGGCCGCCATGATACTGGCACCGCTGCTGACTCCGCTCGGCCCCCTGCACGGCCTGTTTGCCGGCCTGCTGATCGGCAGTGCCGGTTTTATCGGCGATGTGGTGATTTCCTCGGTGAAGCGGGACCTGCAGATCAAGGACAGTGGCCAGTTGATCCCCGGCCATGGCGGCATCCTTGACCGCTTCGACAGCCTGATCTATACCGCACCGCTGTTTTTTCACTACCTTCACTACTTTGCCTACTGATGCAGAAACTGACCAAACTGGCGTTCTTCGCCCTGATCGTCAAGCCGCTGGTGTTCGTGGTTCTCGGCCTCAACCTTCGGGGGCGCGACCAGCTTCCGGCCGGAGGACCGGCCATTATTGCCGCCAATCACAACAGCCATCTGGACGTGCTGGTACTGATGAGCCTATATCCGCTGCGACAGCTGGCCAGCGTGCGCCCCATTGCAGCCGCTGATTATTTTTTCAAAAACCGCTGGCTCAAATGGCTGGCACTCAACTGCATCGACATCATTCCGATCGAGCGTCAGGCTCCGAACCTGAAGCATATTTTCGATACCGCCAATGCGGCACTGGACGCGGGCAATATTCTGATCATCTTTCCGGAAGGCAGTCGCGGTGAGCCGGAAAAAATCGGCAAAATCAAAAAGGGACTGTTCTACATGCTGCAGGGACGCAGCGACACGCCGGTGACACCGGTATTCATGCATGGTCTGGGGCGGGCGCTGCCACGCGGAACCGCGCTGTTTGTCCCGTTCAACTGTGACGTGATCATCGGTGAGGCACTGCAAACCGCAACGGATGCCAACGCCTTTGTGGCACAGTTGGAACGCTGCTTTTCCCGGCTGGCCGAATACTGCATCACCCGCTCACGGTAGGCCACCCGCCCTGTCATCCAGGGCGGAGGTACCTGAGCCGGGTTAGCTGTTCGTGACGACGGCTCCTTCACCGGCATCCGGGTCTGTGTCAGGGGTCACCGTACTGACAGGCGCGGGGGTGACTTCATTTTTCCTGATCCGGAAGAAAATGGTGTACAGCACGGGAACGAAGATCAGGGTCAGCAGGGTGGCAAAACTCAGCCCGAAGATAATGACCACGGCCAGACTTTTGAAAAACGGATCATAAAGCAGTGGCGTGACCCCCAGTACCGTGGTCAGCATCCCGAGCATGACCGGACGTACCCGACTGACAGCCGCATCAACCACCGCCGTCATTCTGGGCCGGCCTTTGGCAATCTGGATATCGGTTTCATCCACCAGCACAATGGCGTTTTTGATCATCATCCCGATCAGGCTGAGCGACCCGAGGATGGCCATGAAGTCCATGGCGCTGTTCATGAAGATCAGGCCATAAACAATACCGATCAGGGCCAGCGGGACGGCCAGCCAGATCACCAGCGGCTGGCGCACAGCATCAAACAGCAGCACCACGACAATAATCATGGCCAGAAAGCCCAGTGGCATGGTGGCTGCCAGCCCTTGCTGGGCATCGGCACTGTTGCCGGCCTCTCCCCGCCATTCCAGGGTATAACCGGTCGGAAGCTCCATGGCATCCACCTTGGGACGGATACGCTGGTACAGGTTATTGGCATTGACGCCGGCACCCGGATCAGCCATGGCAGTAATCGTGAAGGCCCGGTCCAGGCGGCGGACCTTGTAGTCATCAAAAATGATTTCATAGCCATCAATCACCTGGCTGATCGGAATGGCACGCCCGATGGCGGGGCTGAAAACCATCACCGAACGCAGGTCATCGGGAGATTGACGGTATTCTGCACCGGGGCGGAATACAATCCGGCGCAGCTCATCATCCTCGCGCAGCACACCGATCTGCACCCCGCTGAAATGCTCCTGCAGGGCATCGGCAATGTCTGCACTGCTGAGACCGACCCGGCGTGCCGATACATCATTGACGATGGGATGGATGGTTTTGACCTGGCTGCGCCAGTCATCGCGGATCGCCTCGCCACCTTCCTCGGCAAAAACAACCCGTGCCTGCTCGGACAGGCGGCGCAATTCCGCCGGATCAGGGCCGCTGAAACGTGCCTCAATCTTGCTGCCGCTGGAAGGTCCGAGAATAAAGCGCCATACCTTGATGTCCGCATCCGGGTAATTTTCGCCAAGGTACTTCTGGGTTATGGCGATCAGCCCGTCAATGTATTCCGGGGTTTCGGTATCCACCAGAACCTGCCCGTAGGAAGGTTCACGGCTGGCACTGCTGTAGGTCAGCATGAAACGGATATGGCCGCCACCCACCGCACTGGTAGTGCCGACAACATGCGCCTGCTGCCTGACCCAGTCAGAGATGGCATGAATGTCTTCGATGGTTTTGCTGCTGTCCGTGTCGGTCGGCAGGTAATAGTCAATGGCGAACTGCGCCCGGTTGGAGGCCGGGAAAAAGCCCTTGGGCACCGCCGGAAAGCTGTACATGGCCGATGCAAACAGCAGACACACCAGGGCAACCGTGATCCAGCGTACCTTGATGGCCAGTTTGATAAGCAGCCGAAACCCGTGCAGCAGGAAATTTTCTTTCCCTGGATTTTCCGGGTCATCATTGCTTTTCTTCATGCCCCTGAAGGCCAGTGAGCAATAGAAAGGCGTCAGCCAGACGGCCACCAGCCAGCTGAAAAACAGGGCAATCAGTATGGTCCAGAACAGCGAACCGGCAAACTCGCTGGTATTGTCCGGCGAAAATCCAATCGGCGAGAAGGCGACAATGCCGACAATGGTCCCCCCCAGTAACGGCCACTTGGTCTGGTCAACAACTTTACCGGCGGCGCCGGTGATACTTTCGCCCCGCTGGACGCGCACCAGCGTGCCTTCCACCACGACGATGGCATTGTCCACCAGCATCCCCAGCGCAATAATCAGGGCACCCAGGGAAATACGCTGCATATCCAGCCCCCACAGATACATGCCGAGCAGGGTACCGGCGACCGTGACCAGCAGGACCGCCCCCATGAGCAGGCCCGAGCGCAAACCCATGAAAATCAGCAGTGTTCCGGCAACAATCCCCAGAGCCACCACCACGTTGGTGACAAAACCATCCACCGAGACCTTCACCGAGACCGACTGGTCGGAAATGGACTTTATTTCAATCCCCAGCGGGCGGGTACCTTCGGCTTCCAGCTCGGCAAAGCGCTGTTTGACCGCATTGCCCATTTCCACCACATTGCCGCCGCGCACATTGGAAATGCCCATGCCAATGGCGGGCTTGCCATCGGCATAAATCCGTACCCCGATCGGGTCTTCCGTACCGCGCCAGACTTCCGCAATATCCCCCAGCCGGTAGGTGGCTCCATTGGAGGGATTGGTAATCCGCAAGGCTTCAATGGTCTTTTCAGAGTCAATGGCCATGTCGGGGCGGATCCGGATGCGCTCGTTGCCCATCACGGCTTCACCGGAGGTGGTCACCAGATTCTGCCCTTCCAGTACCTGCGCCAGCTGGCCGGATGAAATGCCGAGCTGGGACAGGCGTGCGGGTGAATACTCGACATAAATCACCTGCTGCGGCGCACCCTGCAGGGCAATTTTGGATACCCCGTCCACCAGCACCAGTGACTTCTGGAGCTCCTTGGCGTATTCGTATACCTCGGTCAGTGAATACCCGTCACCGGTAATGGCATAGTAAATGCCGTAAACATCGCCATAATCATCATAAACCACCGGGGTCCCGGCATTCGGCGGCAGGCTGGCCCGGGCATTATCCACTTTTGCGCGCAACTGTGTGAAACGCTGGTTCAGGGTATTGCGGTCGGGACTGGCAAAAATTTCAAACTCGATGGTGATTTCGGAAACACCCGGTGTGGAGATCGAGCGAATTTCCTTGACCCCTTCCAGCTGCTGGAGGTTGTTTTCCAGCACATCGGTCACCTCTTCTGCGACCGTAAGCGAAGTGGCTCCCGGATAGGGCGTAATGATCTGCGCCTGGCGGATAATGAATTCCGGGTCTTCAAAGCGCGGTAGCAGGTTGTAGGCAACATAGCCGCCGATCAGTACCAGCAGGGTAATCAGCATGCTGACGACCTGCTTTCTGATCGCTAGTTTCGCAAGGTCCATACTTACTCCCCGATCTGATTAATGGGGCGAATCTCCAGCCCCGGCGTCATCAGGGATACCCCCGCACTCACCACCAGATCGCCTTCCTGCACACCGGATAGCACTTCAATATGCCCGTTTCTGATTTCACCCAACTCAACCGGATGCATTTCCACCCGGTTGTCTTCATTCACGACCCAGACAATCGGTTTGCTCTCGCTGTCAGCACCCAGCGCCATGCTGGGAATACCCAGGGTCTTGCTGGCACGGGTGGTATCGGTAGCAAAAATCTGCCCCACCATCCCCGGCAGAATGGAATAATCCTCAGGGCGCTCAATGGAAACCCTGGCTTCAAAAGTCCGGGTCTGCAGATCAGCCTGGGTATTGAACTCCACCAGTTCAGCCGGAAAACGCCGGTCGGGCACCGCATCCAGGCTGGCTTCAACTTCCAGTAAATCCGCATGCGCCCCCAGCTTTGCCACATCCGGGCCGGGAATGTTAAAGCTCAATTCCAGCTCGGCCAGATTCTGGATCACGGCAATCGCCTGTTTAGGCTGGATATTGGCAAAATTATCCACCTTGCGCTCGGCAATAACGCCATCGAAGGGCGCTTTCAGCGTGGTGTCCCGTTCGGTATCCCGTGCATTTTCCAGCTGCGTTTTCAGGGTCTGGATCGCTGCTTCCTGTGCGGCAACATCCTCACTCCGGGAACCCCTTCTGCCCTTGCTTAATTCCTGCTGGTCAGAGGCCAGTTGTGCCTGGGCCGATTTCACCGATGCCAGTTCGGCATCCAGCTGTTCCTTGGCCACCAGGCCCTTGCGGTACTGGGTCAGGGTGCGCTCGGCCTGGGCACGTGCGGAGCTGACCCTGGCCTGTGAGGCCTCCACCGCAGAGAGCAGGGCGGCAATGTCTTCCTGACGCGCACCACGGGTCATCGCCTTGAGGCGCGATTCCTCGGCAGTAATCTGCGATTTCAGCTGCTCCACGCTGGACTCGAAATCACGCGGGTCCAGCCGGGCAATCAGGTCACCTTTTTTGACCTCGCTCATGGCAACGACCGGCAGCTCGACAATCTGCCCGCCGACACGGAAAGACAGGTCGGCGACCTGCGAAGCAAGCACCGTAGCCGGATAGATGTACTCGGTACCTTCACTGATCTTTGTCACTTTGCTGACCTTGACGGGGCGGGGTTTGGGCGGAGCAACCGCCGCCTCTTCCGCAGGCTGGCACCCGACCAGCAACACGACCAGCAGCCCCACGGCAAATTTATGCATCATTTTAATTTTCTCCTGCTATCTGTTGTTATCGGGCCGAGGCTGAACGGCTTTGTGGGGTGCGCCGGGTCCACAGTGACACATTTTCCCCGTCACGCAGGGAATTCTGCCCCTGCGTGGTGCGCACGGTGACAATAAAATTGCGCAAATCCGTGTCCAGCACCGGGCTGACAGAGTAGACCCGGCCCCGAATGGGGTAACTGGTCAGGGCTTTCTGCGGCCCGGCAACTTCGCTGGGCAGGCGCTCTTCCAGTGAGGCATTGATGTCGACAATATCAATATAAGACTCGGCCCCGACCTTGACATTATCGAACTGGTCGTAGGGAAGACGGATCGTCACTTCAAACTGGCGGGGATCAATCAGGATAATCGGGACAGTATTGAATAACTGCTGTTCGGACTGCAGCTGGACATACTGCGGGCTGTAATAATAACCCTGCTCCACATTAATCCGCGCCACCACGCCATCAATCGGGGAAACCAGATAGGATTCCTTTTTGGTGACATTGGCACTGCCCAGATTGGCTTTTGCCGTCCCGACACCTGCCTGGGCAGCAGTAACGCCTGCTTTGGCCGTTTCCACATTGGCTTTTGCGGTGGTGATACCGGTTTTGGCAACATTAATATCAGCCCTGGCTGAGTTAATCTGCTCCGCAGAACGGCGTACCGCCGCCCTGGCTGAAGCCAGCTGGGCTTCCGCACTGTCGTATTCCTGCTGGGAGGCGGATTTCTGCTTCAGCAAGGTGGCATAACGCTGAAAGGTGCGTTGTGCCAACTGCAGGTTGGCATCGGCCTCCATGCGGTTGGCCTCGGCCACCGCCAGCTGGGTATTGGCGCGGACCAACTGGGCATTGGCATCAGCCAGCTGGGATTGCGCCACGGTCAATTGCGACCGGGCACTGGTCAGCTGGGTATTGGCACTGACCAGCTGTGCATCGGCGGTGGCGACTGTGGCAGCAGGACGGCTCTGGTTCTGGTAGGCCAGCACCTGGCCTTTTTTAACCCAGTCACCCTCCTTCAGGTTGGGGTCGAGAAAGTCAATGCGCCCGGCATTTTCAAAGGTCATGTACTCACGGCGGATGGCACGGGCCACGCCTTCGGAATAAATCCAGTCCGGATGCACCCGCACGGTGGTCCGGGGTGTCTGCGGCACGGGCGGTGTACTGCCCATCGGTGGTGTCACATAAGGGTTGAAGTCGGAACCCGGTGGTAACAGCAGGCCCATATCATCCAGCCCGCCGCCCCTTTCACCGGGCAGCAGGTCAGGCAGCTCCCGGTTGGCCAATGCCGCATCCAATGATGGAATTTTAATCTCTTCACCGGCTTTCAAACCCATGGGATTTCCCTTGAGAACCGCCTCATTGGCATTCAGGAGCGCCGGCCACAAATCTGCATCACCATAAAATTTTGCTGCTATTTTGGACAGACTGTCCCCGGAAACGACCGTGTAGCGGGTGCCCTGGGCCAGCACCTGTTCCAGCTGCTTCAAATCCAGCTCCAGTGCTTCATCAACACCCGGTTCTGCGTTGGCCAGATTAAAAAGAAAAAGGGACGAGCACGCAGCAAGCCCGATTTGCCGATAAAATTTCATTCTGAATACTCCTTACAAACCGTTTTTACCGAGCCTGTTTATTTGGGGGAACAGGCAGACGTGTGGCTGTGCGCGCCTGAAGGGTTGTCGGGGAAGCGGCCAGGGTTTCGAAACCGCCACCGAGGGCCAGCTGAAGATCCACATAGTTGTCCAGTGCGGCCCGCTTTGCAGAAATGCAGGCACTGGACGCATTCAGGGTGCGTTGCTGGCTTTCCAGCACCGTCAGAAAAGGCTCTATGCCCTGACGATAACGGTTGAAAGCGATCTGTTCAGCGGATTTGGCCGCATTGGCGGCACTGCACAAGGCGGCCTGACGGTTGTTAATGGTGCTGCGCGCAGCCAGTGCGGTTTCCACTTCGGAAAAAGCCGTCAGGGCCACCTGGGCGTAAGCATTGGCAGCCTCCTGCTGTTGCGCTTCGTTTAACTGTACATTCGCCCGCAGCGTCCCGCCCTGAAAAACGGGTTGCAGCAGGTTGCCACCCAGGCTCCAGAGTGAGAAGTCCCCATCCAGCAGGTCTTTCAATTCCGTGCTGGCGGTCCCCAGTCCGGTAGACAGGCTGAAGTGGGGCAACAGTGAGCGCTTTGCCGCAATCACGTTAAAACCGACCGCCCGCAGGCGTCTTTCCGCCGCCAGCACATCCGGTCGCCGGGTCAACAGGCTGGCAGGTACGCCGGCTTTCGGCAGGGCCGGCAGTGCTGGCAGGGCATTGGCGGTCGCCACATCGGCATTCGGGTAGGCACTCATTAACAGCTGCAGCTGCCGGGAAACCCGGTCCAGGGTTTCCTGATGGCCTGCCAGACCGGCTTTGGCAGAATCACGGTTTGACTGCGACAGGTATTTGTCACTGGGTGAGCCAATGCCCACATCCGCCCGGTTGCCTACCTGACGGGCAGTCTCCGTCATCACCTGCAAGGTGCGTTGGGACAGTCCCAGCTGCTGCTTTGACTCAACCAGAGCCAGATAGGTCTTGGCGGTCTGGGCAGCAACGGCCTGACGCACGGCACGCAGTGCTTCATTGCTGGCCAGATAAGACTCATTCGCGGCTGCCGACTGGGCCCTGAGGCGGCCCCACAGGTCCACTTCCCAGGAAACATTCAGCAGGTTCAACCCGTATGTTTCGTTGGTACTGTGATCACCGCTCCCGTCACCCTGGCGGGTTCTGCTGGCCTGCAGTCCGGCACTGACCGCCGGGACCCGACTGGCCCCGGCGATGATTGCCTGTGCATTGGCCTGGGCCAGCTGTGCCCTGGACTGGGCAATCTGGTAATTATTGCCGACGGCCTGGGTAATGATCCGGTTGAGGCTGGCGTCATTGAATGCCGTCCACCAGTTGCCCTTGACGACATCGCCCGGTGTCAGGCTGTCGGAAGTCGCCGTCCATCCGGCAGGAAGGTTTTCAGATGCGGTGGCAGACGGTTTGGCCGGCGTTTGTGTGGGCAGGTTTGAGCAGCCTGCAACCAACAACAATATGCCGCCCAGCAAGGCTGCCTGGAAAAATGCTGGTTTCAAAAGTGACCTCTTTCAATCCATAAACTTACAAACAATGCTGTTGCTCCCTGAACGCCTGAATGCCGATCACAAAATTCATCAGCCATTTTCATCCCGTCCAGGGTTTATTCACGCCTGACCTGCTCTCTGTCCGTACCCTGAGGTCTACCCCAATTTTTGGACACAGATTCCATCTGCTTAGATAAAATCTGGCGTTGATTACCTCCTCAGATAGCTGGCAACTGAGTCCAGTGAACCTGATGAGGTGTTTTTCCCTGAAGC